>ERZ869936.103-NODE-103-length-113308-cov-16.531898_pt1 | contig 113308 bp, 101 predicted proteins | sample MGYA00520876_ERZ869936 | MGnify/ENA primary metagenome ERZ869936 (study PRJEB32218, sample SAMN09650985) | biofilter metagenome | isolation source: enrty point of leading RO module | place: Saudi Arabia: Thuwal, RO plant located on Red Sea | collected...
TTCGGCTCTTCGAGGAGAACTCGTTGCGCTCGAGGGTTCGTGGCGTCCACCACACCTCGCTTTCGCTCGTCGCGGTTCAGGCGGAGGGAATCTCGGGATGGGCGACCGGCCGTTCGGCTGAGGCGCCGCATCGCAATTCCCGCAGTGGCGTCCGGTAGGAGACGTTTCGGTTCTTCGAGGAGAACTCGTTGCGCTCGAGGGTTCGTGGCGTCCACCACTCCTCGCTTTCGCTCGTCGCCGGTGAGGCGGCGGGAATCTCGGGATGGGCGACCGGCCGTTCGGCTGAGGCGCCGCATCGCAATTCCCTCAGCCTGCGGTTTCGGTGCGACAGTGCCGCGAGTCTCGTGGCGCGGCGGCTCCGTGTTGTGAGTTCGTGAACGCCACCGCTCTTTCTCGCTTCCGCTCGTCGCGGATCGGGCGGCGGGAATCTCCGGGATGGGCGACCGGCGGTTCGGCTCAGCGGCGCTGCATCGGAATCCGCAGCCGGGGCACGGAGGAGCGTCGCGGCTCTCGGGCCTCTCCGCTTCCTCCCCCTGCAGGGGGAGGATAGAGGTGGGGGTGTCTCGTCTTCGCTGGCGCTCTCCTGCTCGGCCACCCAGCGTTGTCGGATCGGGTGTCCGGCGCTCCGGCCTGCTCGCCCTCGGAGCCGCCGGTCGCGAAGTGCGTCAGGCCGTCTCGCCGCCGGAGCGCGACGACGAGCGCAGCTCGTCGGCGAACTCGCGGATGCCGCGGTACTTGACCCGGGCGAGCACCAGGAACCAGGCGAGCAGCAGCAGCGCCAGGGCGAGCGGCAGCAGGCCGACCAGGTGCGGGACCAGCGGCAGCGCCACCATCAGCACGGCTCCCGCCAAGCCGGCGGTGAGCACGAACAGGCTCGCTTTGGGCAGGTGGTAGTCGCTGCGCGCCACGTCGAGCTCGAGGCGCGTGCGTCGGCCGTCGCCGAGCCGTCGTGCGTGCACGTCGACGAGCAGAGCGCCGTGACGCATGCCGGCCTGCACCGGCAGCACGATGCGGGCGTCGGCGTCGCCGCCGTCTTCCAGCGTCTCGTCGGGATCGACTCGACGGTAGTCGCCGCCCCAGGCACGCGCCAGATCGGCCAGGTGCTCGAATGCCTCCGCCTCGGCGAGATCGAGATCGGCCGAGAGCGCGGCCGATTCGGAGAGTTGCGGCGTCTCGGTCATCGGTCGCTCGGATCGCTGCGCAGCGAGCGGGTCACGGGGAGCGGACTGGCGGCGCCGTTCCCTCCAGTCGCCACCGGCTCACGCGGCGAGCTGCAGCGTCTCTTCGAAGAACTGCTCCACCGCGAGCAGGAAGCTGTCGACGTCGGGAAGCTGCTGGATGCGTTGGCGCAGCTTCTTGCCGTTCGGCAGGCCATGGGTGTACCAGCCGGTGAACTTGCGCAGCTTGTGCAGCGCGAACTTCGACGACTCGCGCTCGGCGACCATGCGGAAGTGGTCGAGGATCAGGTCGCGGCGATCCTCGAGCGTCGGCTCCGCGATCACTCCTCCCGAGAGGTGGGCGGTGATCTGCCGGAAGAGCCACGGATTGCGCGTCGCGCCGCGCCCGATCATCACGCCGTCGCAGCCGGTCTGGCGCAACATGCGCTCGGCGTCGGCCGGCTCGCGCACGTCGCCGTTGCCGAGCACCGGGATGTCGAGCGCCTCCTTGAGACGGGCGATCTCGCTCCAGTCGGCCTCGCCACTGAACATCTGCTTGGCGGTGCGCCCGTGCATCGCCACCGCGTCGACGCCGTTGTCCTGGCAGATCCGGCCGAGCTCGAGATAGTTGCGCCGCGAATCGTCGAGCCCGAGGCGGAACTTCACGGTCAGGGGGATGCTCAGTGCGTCCCGCACCCGTCGGATCATCTTCTCGGCGAGCCGTAGGTCGCCCATCAACGCGGCGCCGGCGCAGCCCTTGAGCACCTTGTTCGCCGGACAGCCCATGTTGATGTCGCAGATGTCCGGACCGAGCTCCTGGACGATCGCCGCCGCCTCGGCCATGGTGTCTGCGTCGGAGCCGTAGATCTGGATCGCCAGGGGACGCTCCTCCTCGGCGAAGTACATGAGCTCGCGGGTCCTGCGGTTGCCGCTGAGAATCGCCTGCGAGGAGATGAACTCCATCGCCACCACGCCGACGCCCCCGATGCGGCGCACGATGAGGCGGAAGTCGCGGTCCGTGACGCCGGCCATCGGCGCCAGGAAGAGCGGCGGATCGACGACGAGCGGGCGGGAGCCGTTGGCGAGGACGACGGGCTCGAACATCCGACGATTCTAGACCAGCGGAGGCGCTCGATCGACCGTTCGGGACCGTTCGAGAGGTGCTGAGGCCTCGCCGTTTCCACCGCTTCCGCCGCGTCCGCCGCGCGCATACGAGGTACGAGCGTCGTGTCGTAGCCAGGCCGAGCGTGCGGCGACCGCCGGCCGGATCCGGCAACGGATCGGCGTCGCTCCGCCGGAGCCCACTGCGGCGTCGACGACGAGGTCGGTCGCCAGAACCCCGGGAGCCCGGCCGCCGTAGCAATCCGTTGGATGGTGTGCCCCGAATCGTGGCCGAGACGGGCCGGCCTCGGGCCACGCCGACCGCGGTTCGCGCAGCGAGCGGCGTAGGATCGAGCAGTGCCGCGATCCGTGGTCGACTCGGTGTGCCGCGAGACGAGAGACGGCTGTCGGCCCTATCTGAGCCCGCAGCGGTCCCGTGCGGCGAACCCAGGAATCGCCGCCACCCACCGTTCCGTTCCCCACGCCATGGCTCTCTCGACCACTTCGATCACCGGCGACGCCGAGCAGCGCATCGTGCTGCCCATCGGTCCGCGGCTCGGCGGCCTGGCGCGCGCTCTCGTCGATGGTGAGCGGCGCAGCTGGCTGGATCCGCTGCGCTGGGTCTCCTCGCCCGAGGAGACCCAGCGCGTCGAGCTGCCCAGCCGCGATCGTGCCGCGGTCGCCGCCGCGTTGCTCAGGCGCAACCTGGAGTGGGGCTCCGAGGACGCCGCACGGAGAGCCGACAGGCTGGCGGACCCGCGCTGCCTCGTCGTCGCCACCGGCCAGCAGCCGGTGCTCTTCGGCGGACCCCAGCTGGTGCTGTCCAAGCTGCTCGCAGCCACGGCCTGGGCCGAAGCGCTGGAACGCGCGACAGGGCGTCCCGCCGAGGCCGTGTTCTGGATCGCCAGCGAGGACCACGACTGGGACGAGGCGGCCTCGGTGTACCTGCCCCTCGGGTCGGGAGATCCGAACCTGAGCGCCGGCGAGGACGAAGCGCCGCTACGCATTTTGGGTCGACGCACCCTCGACGAGCGTCCCGCCGCGGAGCTTCAGCGCCTCGCCGAGCACGCTTCCGAGCACGACCGCAGGAACCTGGCGGAGGTGGCAGAGATCTACCGCCCCGGCAGCAACTGGACCGACGCGTTCGCCCGCCTGCTGGTGGCTCGCCTGGGTCGCCGCTGTCCGCTCCTCCTCGACCCGTGCGAACCGGAGATCAAGCGGCTGCAGAGCAAGACGTTGGTTCGGCTCGCCGAGCGCGGCGACGCCATCGACGTGGCGCTGCGCCGACGCGACGAACAGATCGTGGATGCCGGGCTCTCGCCGCAGGTGGCGCCCCAGCCGGGCTGGTCGCTGCTCTTCGCGCACCAGGACGACCGGCGTCACCGGATCGGCTGGAACGACGGCGACTCATGGCATCTGCGCGGCGCCGAAGAGACCGGCTCGAGATCGGAGCTGAAGCGGTCGATCGCGGACAGCCCGGAGCAGTACAGCGCCACCGCCCTCGGCCGGCCGGCGCTGCAGGATGCGCTCCTAGGCACCAGCCTGCTGCTCGTCGGTCCCGGCGAGCTCGCCTACCTCGCCCAGGCCTCTGTGGTCTACGAGCAGATGGGGATCGACGCGCCTGCCGTGGCGCTGCGGCCGCAGCTGCTGCTGGTCGACGAGCGCCGTCGCCAGCAGCTCGACGAGCTGACCGGGCTCGGCATCGAGCTCGAGACCCTGCTCGAGGGCGGCGACGCCCTGAGCGCCGCCGCGGCAGCCGCCGTCGCGGCGCGAGGGCGCCAGGACTGCTGCGGCGAGTACGGAGCCGTCGAAGAGAGCCTGCGCGCGCGCTGCGAGGAGCTCGAGCAGGCGGTCCGGCGCGTCGACGAGCAACTCGCGCCGGCGGCCGAGAAGACGCGCGAGCACATCCTGCGAGGGCTCGACAATCTACGCCGCAGGGTCGACGACTGCCTGGCGCGCTCGGATCGCGAGCTGCGCGAGCGGATCGATGCCCTGCGCGAGCACCTGGTGCCGGGCGGCGTGCTGCAGGAGCGCAAGGTGGGTTGGCTGGCGCTCGACCTGATCTGGAGCGGCGGTCGTCCGGGGGCCTACGCCGAGCTGATCTCCAGCCGCATGACGCTCGACTGCGACCTGCAGGTCCTGACGCTGCGCCGCGGAGGAGAGGCTTGAGTCTCCCGAACGGTGCGAGGCGCGAGTGTCTCGAGGTCCTCGCCTTCGGCGCCCATCCCGATGACGTCGAGCTGGCGTGCGGCGGGCTGTTGGCGGGGCTGGCGCGGCGCGGCCACGCCGTGGGCATCTGCCACCTGACGCGCGGTGAGAACGGCACCCGTGGATCGGCCGAGATCCGGCAGGCCGAAGCGCGCCGGGCCGCCGAGGCCCTCGGCGTGCAGTGGGTCGAGCACCTCGACTGCGGCGACGGGGCGCTGCGCACCGGCAGCGACGAGGAGGAGGCGGTGATCGAGGTGGTGCGCCGCACCCGGCCACGGCTGGTGCTGGCACCGCCGCCGCGCGATCGCCATCCAGACCACGAGCGCGCCCACGCCCTGGTGCTCGACGCCTGTTTCTACGCCGGTCTGGCCAAGCGCGCACCGAGCCTCGGCGCGGCGCATCGGCCGGCGACGCTGTTCTGGTACATGCTGCACCAGACCTTCGAACCGGTGATGCTGCTCGACGTCAGCGCCGACTGGCATCGCAAAGTGGCCGCGCTGAAGGCCTACGAGTCGCAGTTCGCCGTCGCCGATGCGGCCGGCGCCACGAGCGCAGACGAAACCCCCTCCCAGTCGCCCGCGGCACAGGGCGCGGCGCAGCCGCAGACCCACGTCTCCTCGACCGCCTTCTGGTCGGCGATCGAGGGCAGGGCGAGGCACTACGGTCAGCAGATCGGCGTCGAGTTCGCCGAGCCGCTCGCCTGCCGGCTGCCGGTGGCGGTGCACGATCCCCTCCTCCTGCTGGCGGCTCGCCGACCGTGAGCGCCGGCCCGCAGACCGTGCGACCGTTGCGCATCGGCGTCAGCTGCTATCCGACCTACGGTGGCTCGGGGGTCGTCGCCTCGGAGCTCGCGATCGCGCTGCAGGAGCGCGGTCACGACGTGCACGTGATCAGCTACGCGCGACCGCCTCGCCTCAGCGAAGAGGATGGCCAGGGACTCACCTTCCACCCGGTGCAGGTGCGCCACTACCCGCTGTTCGAGTACCCGCCCTACTCGCTGGCGCTGGCGACGAAGATGGTGGAGGTCGCCAGGCGACACCAGCTCGATCTGATGCACGTGCACTACGCGGTGCCCAACGCCGTCTCAGCCCTGCTGGCGCAGCAGATCCTGCAGCCGCAGCGACTCGCCGTGGTCACCACGCTGCACGGCACCGACGTCACCCTGGTGGGGAAGGACCCCAGCTACCTCGAGACGACCCGCTGGGGCGTCGAGCAGTCTGACCGGGTCACCGCCGTCTCCGGCTGGCTGCGCGAGCGCACCCAGGAGCAGCTCGGCACCCGCCGCGCCATCGAGGTGATCTCCAACTTCGTCGACACCGAGCGTTTCCGGCCCTTCGACCCGGCGCTGGACTCCCGGCCGCTCGGCCTGCCCTGCGGGCCGGAGCTCTCCGGCGACCGCCCGATCGTGCTGCACATCTCCAACTACCGACGGGTCAAGCGGGTCGAAGACGTGCTGGCGATCTATCGGGCAGCGAGGCACCGGGCCGAGTGCCGCCTGGTGATGGTCGGCGACGGGCCGGGCCGGGCCGATGCCGAAGAGCGCTGCCGCGACGAGGAGATCCCGGACGTGCACTTCGTCGACGAGCACCCGCACGTCGAGCAGCTGGTGCGCCGTGCCGCCGTCTTCCTGCTGACCTCGAGCCAGGAGTCGTTCGGTCTCGCCGCGCTCGAGGCGATGGCCAGTGGCGTGGCGGTGGTGGCGACGCGGGTCGGAGGCGTCCCGGAGGTCGTCGACCACGGAGAATCGGGGCTGCTCTACCCGCTCGGCGACGTCGAGGGGATGGCGGCCGGAGTCGTCTCGCTGCTGCGCGATCCGCGGCGGCGCGCCGAGCTCGGCAGTCGCGGGCGCGCCGTGGCGAGTGAGCGGTTCGCTCGCTCGGCGGTCGTCGCGAGCTACGAGCGGCTCTACCGCTCGGTCGTGGCCGACGAGCCGGCCGCGGAAGCGCTGCAGGAGCCTGCGCCGGACGCGGCGCCTGCCGATCCGTTGCGGGCCGGCTGAGCGGTCCGGGCCGACTCCTCGAGCCGCCGTGCACGACGACGAGCCACGCCCTCCCGACCGCCGGCTGCTCGCCGCGGCGGAGGGCGAGCTGCGGGTCCAGGGATCGAAGTTCGTCGCCCGCGTCGAGCCGGTCTCGGGCGACGCCGCGCGTGCCGAGCTGCTCGAGCGCATGCAGGCCGCCTACTCCGACGCCAGCCATCACTGCTGGGGCTGGCGCGGCCACGACGGCGAGGAGCGATCGAGCGACGCCGGCGAGCCCTCGGGCACCGCCGGACGCCCCATCGTCGGCGCCCTCGCGGCGGCGCGGCTGGTCGACACGATGGCGGTCGTGGTGCGCTGGTTCGGCGGCACCAAGCTCGGTCGTGGCGGGCTGGTGCGCGCCTACGCAGGAGCTGTGCGCCAGGCGCTGGCCGGAGCGAAGATCGAGGAGAGCTGGCCGACCCGCACGCTGGAGATCGACGCCAGTTACGCGCAGTACGGTGCACTCGAGGGCGCCGTGCGCGCCTGGCGTGCCGAGCTCGAGGCGATGGAGTTCGCGGCGCGGGTGCAGGCGCGGCTGCGGGTCGACGAGCGTGATCTCGAAGCGGTGCGCGAGAAGCTGTCCGCCCTCGCGGTGATGGTGCGTGAAGTCGAGCGGGAGGCGTAGCCAGCCACCGGTTCTCGCCGGCTGGCGGCGACGCGACCTCCGTTGCCCTCCGCCCTTCGTTACACTCAATCCCGTTCTCGTCTACGATCCCTCGACCGATCGGCCGGCCGCCAGCAGGCGCCGAGCCGACGCGTGGCCAGGTTCCATGGCATCCGCGGCCGCGCTCCGGGATCGCTTCACGCCCCAGCGGGCCCTTCGCTCCGTAGCCCAACCTCCGAGGAGACTCTGCCGTCATGAGTGACCCGACCCCCCCGCCGCCGCCGTCCTCGCCACCGCCGCCGTCCACGCCACCCCCGTCGACTCCGCCGCCCAGCGCCGGCACTGGCGGAGGATCGAGCCAGAACACCGTGATGCTGGTGCTGTCGTACCTCTACGTGCTCTGCCTGGTGCCCTTCTTCGTCGAGAAGGAGGATCGCGAGGTCCAGTGGCACGCCAAGCACGGCATCGTGCTGAGCCTCTTCGAGCTCGCCGTCTGGCTGGTGTTCACGGTGCTCGGCGTGGTCAGCGGCGGTCTCGGCTGCCTGCTGCTCCCGGTGCAGATGATCTTCTTCCTCGGCATGCTGGTGGTGCGCATCATCTGCATCGTCAAGGCGACGCAGGGCAGCCGCTTCCAGGTTCCGGGCCTGTCGCCGCTCGCCGATCGCTTCTGATGCGGAGCGCTCCTGAGCGCTGACACGAGCTCTCCGAGACCACGCAGCCGTCGCCGTCGGGCGGCGGCTGCCGTGGTCCTGTCGGTTCTCGGCGCCGGTGTGCTGGCGCACGATCTGGCGGCACGTCCGGCCGATCAGTGGATGAATCGTGCCGCTCTCGGCGCGATCGACCTCTACCAGGCGACGGCTTCGCCGCGCATGCCCAGCGTCGGCGTGCGCTGCCGCTTCGAGCCCACCTGCAGCCGCTACGCCGAGGCGGCGCTGCGCGCCCGCGGCATCTTCGCCGGTGGTGCACGCGCCGCCTGGCGGGTGCTGCGCTGCGGTCCGTGGACTGCGCGCGGCACCGTCGATCCTCCACCGCCGGCGACCAGCCGGTCGTTGGCGGACGAGGCCGCCGCTCACGCCTCCCTGACCGGGCCGCGACCGGCGCCGGCGAGCGGCGAGGCGCCGAGGTAGACCAGCGCGGCGACCACCAGGGTCGCCCCGGTGGCTCCCACCGCCGGCGCCAACCGCGCGATCGCCTGGTAGGTCGCCGCACCCGCTGCCCAGGCGATCCACGCCGGCAGGAACGAGACCGCGGTGGTGCTGCTGGTCGCCGAGCCGGCATCGCGGTCGCCTCGACGCAGCCAGAAGAAGTGCACCAGCGCGATGGCGACGATCGGCAGCAGCAGCGTCGCCAGCAGGCCCATGAAGGCGGCGTAGCGGTCGAGCAGCCGTTGGTCCGCCGCCGAGAGCGCGGTGCCGACGAGGCCGACGACGACGATCGTGGCGCGCTGCGGCGCGGCAGGGACCAGGGTGCGGATCGCCAGCCCCGACAGGTAGAGGTTGACGAAGTTGGTGGTCACCGTGGCCAGCGCCAGCACCAGCAGCGCCGCGGCGGGCAGTCCCGAGGCGAGCACCAGTTGCGCCGGATCGTTCGAGCCGACGGTGCGCGCGGCGATCAGCCCGAGCGTCATCAGCCATCCGCTGGTCAGCGTCAGGCCGAAGAAGACCGCCCGCGAGGCCGCCGCCTCGCTGCGCTGGTAGCGGGTGTAGTCGGCGAACATCAGGCTCCAGCTCACCTGGTAACCGATCACCAGGTCGAGCCCGGCGAGGACGCCGAGAGGCCTGGCGGGCCCGGGACTCTGCTGGACGAGCGGCGCACCGTCGCCGAGCCCGCGGACCAGGGCGACGGTCAGGGCGACGCCGAGCAGCACCATCAGGGGCACCGCGACGCGGTCGAAGCGCGCCATCGCCGCCGGGCCGAAGAGCGCCACCGCGATCGCCGCGGCTCCCACCACGACGCTGCCGACGGTGGGGTCGGCGAGGATGGGCGCGAGCCCTCCGAGAGCGCCCTCGGGGCCGGGTCGGTCCGACGAGGCGACGCCCGATCCGTCCCCGTCGACCAGTGCCGCGAAGGCACCTGCGGCGACCTGGTTGTTGAGCCCGATCCATGCGAAGTTGGTCACCACCAGCAGCGCCGAGACCGTCGCCGCGCCGAGCCTGCCGAACGGCCCGCGCAGCAGCACCATCGACGGCAGCCCGTAGCGCGGGCCGGTGCGCGCCAGCACCGCCAGCGGCAGGGTGCCGACGACCAGCCCGAGCAGCAGCGCCGCCAGGGCCCGGTCCAGGGTGGTCGCCGCGCCCAGGGTGGCGCCCGTGATCAGCGTCGACGAGACGACGTTGGCCCCGGCGAAGAGCAGCGCCACGTCGAGCGTCGACGCGGTGCGCTGGTGGGACGGGATCGAGGTGAGCTCGAGGCCGGCGGACATCGGAGGGTCTCCTCGCGCGCGACCGGTGTGGGGCTCCTCGGTCGGAGAGAGCCGCGGCGCCGCGGGTCGTCGGGGCGGTTGATCCTACGCGCCGGTTATGCTGCCGATCCTTGCGGTGGTTGGTCCCTGGAACCGGAGGCTCGTCACACCCTTGAGCGCACGCGAGACAGTTTCCATCGAGCCGGTCGAGGTGCGCCGGATGCCGGAGCAGAAGCGGCTGGCCATGGAGTGGGCCGACGGCGCCGAGACGGTCTACGACTACTCGCTGCTGCGCGGCTACTGCCCGTGCGCGGGATGTCAGGGGCACCTGGTGCGCGAGATCGAGTACAAGCCGCCGCGCACCCCGGTCGATCTCTTCCTGATCGAGCCGGTGGGCAACTACGCGCTCTCCTTCCTCTTCTCCGACGGCCACCACACCGGCATCTACCGCTTCGAGTTCCTGCGTACGCTGGAGCAGCGTGAGCAGCGCCGGCAGGAGCGGCTGCGGGCCGCCAGTGGAGCGAAGCCCACGGGCTGATCGCGCAATCTGGCTCAGCCCAGCCGGCAGAGCCATTCCTCGAGTCGCACCAGGTCTTCGGGACGGTTCAGGTTGAGCAGCTCCGCCGGAGAGTCCGGACCGGCGCCCGGCACGGTCGAGGGAGTGGGTTCGGAGATCACGTATCGGTGGCAGTCGAGGGCGCCGCTGCGCAGCAGGCGATGGAGCGCGTAGTCCCCGCGCACCGCGGCACGGCGCAGGCAGTCGAGGTCCCGAGGCGCGTAGAGAGCGAGCAGCGGCTGCCACCGGTCGTTGCCCCAGACCACGGTCGAGCGGCCCCGGGGGTCGCGCTGCGAGGTCTCGATCAGGTCGCGCAGGGTGGTGGTGCGCACCAAGGGGAGGTCGCAGGCGAGCACCATCAGCCAACGACCCGGAGCCGCCGCGGCGGCGCCGAGGATCCCGGCCAATGGCCCGCGCCCGGGACCGTCGGCGACCCGCTCGACGCCGGGCGGCAGGTCGGATGCTGCGGCACGCGGTAGCGTCGAGGCGACGCGATGCGCGCCGGCTGCGGTCCCGCCGGCGTCGACGGCGTCCTCGGCTGCGCCGGATCGCTGCGCGCCGGCGACCAGCACCCTCTCGCAGAGGACCGCCAGACGCCGCGCCGCCCAGGCGGTCAGCGTCTGCTGGCCGAGCGCGTCGGCGGCCCCCGGCGTCCATCCACCGCTGCTCCAGAGGCTCCACCTCTCGAGCAGGGAGGGGGGCAGCTCGAGTGTCGCCTTGTCGCGTCCCATGCGGGTCGAGACGCCGCCGGCGAGCACGACGCCGACCGGCCGTAGCGCGGCCACGGCGGCGTTCGAGCTGCTAACGTCCTCCCACACGCCGCCGGAGTGACGCTCGCCTGCGTCCTCCGGCAGCCTCGAAGCCGAGGTCGGCGGCGGCGTGCTTCGTTCGCAGGTCAAGGTCCACATCCTCGAGGGTGTTCCGCTCGCTCTCGGTCCGCAGCGGACCGTGGCGTACCTGGACGAGGCGCCGCGCGCGACCTCTTCAAGCGATCGGGGCCCGAACGGCCCTCAGGAGAACCACGCATGCGACATCATTCCATTCCGTTCCTCGCATCGCACGCCGCGTCGACGCCCCATGCGAAGGCTCCCACGAGGGCTGGCGCGAGGTCTCGCCGCGGAGTCGCTGCGCTGGCCGTGGCGCTCGCCGCCGCCGCTACCCTCTGGGCCTCCGGCGCCACCGGGCAGGAGGGCACCGAGTCGGCGAGTGGACAGCCCGCGGCCGCCGCCAGCCCGCCGCAGGTGACGATCGAGACCTCGATGGGAGCGATCCTGATCGAGCTCGATCCGGTCAACGCTCCCCTGTCGACGGCCAACTTCCTCGAGTACGTGCGCGCCGGCTTCTACGACGGCACGGTGTTCCATCGCGTCATCGACGGTTTCATGATCCAGGGTGGCGGCTTCACCGAGGACCTGATGAAGAAGCCGACCCGCGACCCGGTGCGCAACGAGTCGGGCAACGGCCTCTCGAACGCCCGCGGCACGATCGCCATGGCGCGCACCAACGATCCCCATTCCGCCACCGCCCAGTTCTACATCAACCAGGTCGACAACCCGGCGCTGGACAAGGCGAACGCCGGAGAGTGGGGCTACACGGTCTTCGGCCGCGTGCTCGAGGGGATGGACGTGGTCGACGCGATCGCCAAGGTCGCCACCGGGCCGCGTCCCAACGGCATGAACAACGTGCCGCGCGAGCCGGTGACCATCGTCAGCGCGACGGTCGCGCAGTAGACCTACGTCCGCGCCGGACGATCCCCGGGCGGTCGAGCGGCAGCCCCACGCGGTGCGCTCGCTGCGCGTCCGGCGACGCTGCGCTCTTCGGGCGAGCGGAGTCGGAGTGCGTCGGGTGGCCGGAGAGCGGCGCGCTTCGCGCCCGCTGCCGCCTGGCCTCTCGCTTCGGCCCCTTGACGTCCCGGGGCCTGCTTCCTGGATGGTGCCGAAGGTCGGACTCGAACCGACACGGGTGTTACCCCACACGGCCCTCAACCGTGCGCGTCTACCAATTCCGCCACTTCGGCGGCTCGCTATCCAGGATCAGGACGATTTCGAGATCGATGAGGGTGCGCCGCGCCTGAGGTCTAGGGCCGGATCCTGGCCGCTGCAGACCCGCCGGGCTCCGAGGAGCGCGGTCGGCGCGAGGTCGCTCAGACTAGCGCGAAGGACGTGGCAGGACAAGCGGCGTGGAGGCGCTGATCGCTGCGCCGTCAGCCGTTCTCGGCGGGCGGGCCGGCCTCTGCGCTCGCATCCCCGGTCTCGCCCGTCTCGGCGGGGCTCTCTCCCTCACCCGCGACCGGCTCGGAGTCGTCACCCTCGGCACTCTCGCCGTCGACTCCATCGACGCCGTCGGTTGCCGCCGCGGCGGGCTCCTCAGCCGGCAGCTCGCCGCCGGCCGGCGCGGTGAGATCGGAGGCCGGCTCGCTCGCTTCGACGGCGCCGATGCCGCCCACCACCGAGGTGTGCGAGCGAGACTGGACGACGCCGATGGTGAGCGTGGTCATGATGAACAGCACGAAGCCCACGACGGTGGCCTTGTGCAGGACCGTGGCCGCGCCGCGAGCGCCGAAGGCGGCCTGCGAGGCGCCGCCACCGAACACCGAGAGGTCGGCGCCCTTGCCCTGCTGCAGCAGCACCACCAGGATCAGGAAGAGCGAGATGATGAAGTGCAGCGTGTAGAGGAAGACGTTGAGCAGTTGTGTCACGAGAGAGGTCCTTCGAGGAGCGTGGGGCTGCGTGCCGGGTGCGGCTCCGTAGCTTGGCGGTGTGCGGCGCGGCGCACGGGAGAGGGTGCTTCGAGTCGGCGGTGCGGCGCGGGCTCCGGTGCCCCGCCGGATGCGAACCGACGTCGGTCCGAGGATCGAGGCGCCGCGGACGCCGGGCGCCGCGTGTGCGCAGCGACGTCTCGGCCCAGGGTCCTGGATGAGCGGCGACTCGGGCGCCGTCAGAAACCGCAGCCGCGAATGATATCGAGGAACGAGCCAGGATCAAGGCTGGCGCCGCCGACGAGGAAGCCGTCGAGCTCGTGCTCGCGCCACAGCGCCCCGGCGTTGGCCGGCTTCACCGAGCCGCCGTAGAGGATCTGCAGACGCTCGGCGATCTCCGGTCCGAGCCGGGTGCGCAGGCGTGCGCGCAGCAGGGCGTGGCTCTGGGCAGCGAGCTCGGGAGTCGCCGTGCGTCCGGTGCCGATCGCCCAGACCGGCTCGTAGGCGAGCGCCAGCCGTAGCGGATCGGGCTGCACCGCGCCCTCTTCGATGGCGTCGATCAGAGGATCGAGCTGGCGCGAGAAGACCTCTTCGACCTGGTCGTCCTCGCGTTCCGGCAGCGTCTCGCCGAGACAGAACAGCGCGCCCAGACCCTGCTCCTGGGCGGCGACGACCTTGGCGCACACCACCTCGTCGGTCTCGTGGTGGCTGCCGCGACGTTCGCTGTGCCCGCACAAGGTCCAGGTGGCGCCGGCGTCCGCGGCCTGCTGCGCGGAGACGTCGCCGGTGTGGGCTCCGGAGGCCGCAGGGTGCACATCCTGGGCGCACAGGCGCAGGTCGAGATCGCGGCAGCGCTGGGCCATGCGATCGAGCCAGACGGGACTCGGCGCCAACAGCAGGTCGTACTGACGCGGCGCCGCCTCGAGCTCGTGCGCCAGCCGGTCGAGGAAGGCGTCGACGTCGCGCGAGAGCAGGTTCATCTTCCAGTTCGCCGCGAACAGCGGGCGCCGCGACCGGCCTGCCTCGGCCGTGCCCTTCTCCCGGTCCGTATCGCTCATGTCTCTTCCTCCGGCTTCGACGGCGAGGGGAGCTCTCGCAGCAGCGCCTCCAGACCCGGCATCGGCTTGCCGGCGAGCAGCGCCAGAGAGGCGCCGCCACCGGTCGACACGTGGCCGATCCGGTCGAGCACTCCAGCCGCCGCCGCTGCGGCCACGGTTTCGCCGCCGCCGATGACGCTGAACCCGCCGCAGCGCGCCACCGCTTCGGCGACGGCGCGCGAGCCCTGGTCGAACGGAGGCGTCTCGAAGACACCCATCGGGCCGTTCCAGAACACCGTCGCCGCCTCCTCCAGCGCCGCCGCGAAACGCTGCGCGGTACGGTCGCCGATGTCCGCCGCCAGCTCGCCCGCTTCGAGATCGAAGAGCCGGTCGTCGCCGGCCGCGACCGACACGGTGCGCAGACCCTGCGTCGGGTCCTCGAGATCGCGCGTGACCCGCAGATCGACCGGCAGCAGCACCTGCACGCCGCGCTCGTCACAGCGCTGCAGGATCCGTGACGCGATCTCGATCCGGTCCTGCTCGACCAGCGAGGCGGCGAGACGGTGGCCCTGCGCCGCCAGGAAGGTGTTGGCCATGCCGCCACCGATGAGCAGCAGGTCGACGTCCTCGATCAGCCTCTGCAGGGTGTCGATCTTGCCGCTGACCTTGGCGCCGCCGAGCAGCGCGGCGTAGGGGCGTTCCGGCGCCTCGAGCAGACCCCCGAGCACCTCCGCTTCGCGCACCATCAGCTTGCCGGCGGCGCGGTGCTCGGTGTGGCGAGGCACACCGGAGATGCTGGCGTGGGCGCGGTGGGCGGTGCCGAACGCCTCGCCGACGTAGACGTCACAGGGTTCAGCGAGGCGGCGCGCGAAGTCGTCGTCGCCGGCTTCCTCCCCAGCATGGAAGCGCAGGTTCTCGAGCAGGCAGACGGCGCCCGGCTCGAGCGCCTCGGCGGCGGCGCGCACCGCTTCGCCGGCGCACTCTGCGACGAAGCCGACCGATGTGCCGAGCGCTGCACCGAACGCCGGAAGCAGGGGCTCGAGCGACAGCTCCGGCACGACGCGGCCCTTGGGCCGGCCGCGGTGTGACGCCACGAGCAGGCGGGCGCCGGCTTCGCGTAGGGTCTGCAGCGTCGGCAGCGACTCGCGGATGCGGGTGTCGTCGAGCACGCGGGAGCCCTGCATCGGCACGTTGAAGTCGACCCGCACGAAGACGCACCGACCGTGCAGCCCGGCGCGGGTCAGGTCTTCGATTCGATACAGCTCGTAGCTCATCCGTGGTCCTCTTGCGCGCGTTGACGGCCGCGGAGCGCCGGTGCGACCATCGCCTCGGGGCGGCGGGTGCGGCTGCCGATGATAGCGGCGGCGCATCCTCGGTCGCCTTCGGCTCGAGCACCGCCGACCCTCCAGCCTCCGCTCTGCTGAGCCAGTCGCCCGAGATCCACCGCAGCGAAGATGTCGCCACCAGAGACCAGTGCCACGAGCCGGCCGGAAGGCGGCGCCGCGCCGACGATGACCCGTCCCCTCACCCTGGGCGTCGAGACCTCGTGCGACGACACCGCCTGCGCGGTGGTCGACGCCGCAGGCCGGGTGCTCTCCTCGGTGGTGTCGAGCCAGCTCCGGGTGCACGCTCCCTACGGTGGCGTCGTTCCCGAGCTCGCCTCGCGCGAGCATCTGGCGAACTGGCCGAGGGTGCTCGAGAGCGCCCTCGAGCAGGCCGGGATCGAGCTCGCCGACATCGACCGGGTGGCGGCGACCCGCGGGCCCGGGCTCGTCGGCTCGCTGCTGGTCGGCCTCAACCTCGGCAAGGCGATCGCCTTCGGTCTCGGCCGGCCGTTCTTCGCCGTGCACCATCTCGAGGGACACCTCTTCTCGCCCTACCTGCACCTCGATGCGCGTCCCGCCGAGCCGCTGCCGCCGAGGTTCATCGGTCTGGTGGTCTCCGGCGGCCACACCTCGCTGGTGCGGGTGCAGAGTGCAGGCGGGACGATCGAGGCGCTGGGGGCGACCCGCGACGACGCGATGGGCGAGGCGCTCGACAAGATCGGCAAGCGACTCGGGCTGCCCTTTCCCGGTGGGCCACATGTCGATCGCATCGCGGAGCTCGCCAACCTCGGCGCCGCACGGACGGAGGGGCGCGGCACGCGGTTCAAGGTGGCCCGCTGCGGCGACAGCCTCGACTTCTCCTACAGCGGGCTCAAGTCGCAGGCGCTGCGCGAGATCGAGAGACTGGAAGCGCGCGGTGTCGCCACCCGGGCGCGGATCCAGCGACCGATCGAGGGCGGAACCGGGCAAGACGCGGATCCGGCCCTGGGGCTCGATCCCGCCGCGGTCCGGCTGCTGGCCGAGTTCCGGCGCGCAGCGGTGCTGCAGGTGATCGACCGTCTCGAGCGCCTGCGTCAGCGCCAGCGGTTCGAGGCTCTGGCCGTCTCCGGAGGGGTCGCGGCCTGTGTCGAGCTGCGGCGCGAGCTCGCGACCTGGTGCGAGGAGCGCGGCGTCGAACTGGCGCTGGTGCCGCTGCGCCTCAGCGGCGACAATGCCGCGATGATCGCCTTCGCCGCGGCAGTCCGCGAAGCGACGGCCGAGGGTGCCACCCCCGGCTCGGGGGCGGTCGGTGCCCAGCCCGACTGGAGCACGCCAGCGCGCAGCCGTCTGATGCTCGGCACGCCTCCCGGCTGAGCCGTCACGGCGGTCGGGCTCTCGGCCACGACCGCCGTGCGCAGGCGGAGCTTCAGGCGACTGCGGTCAGGCGGCCGGAGTCCACGCCGAGACCACCCAGCTCTCGGTCGCCTCGACGAAGGTGAGCTCGATCAGGCCGCGCCGCGCCGCTTCCTCGAGCAGGTCGTGGAAGGAGGCGAAACCGTGCTGCGTCTCGTCGAATCCGGGCGCCTGGCGATGGCACTCCTGACGCAGCAGGGTGGCCCACACCACGCGCGGCCCGCTGGCCACCAGCTCCCGCATCGCGTCGTCGAGCACCTTCATCGGATCCCGCCGGCTCGCCCCGTCGGCGTGGGACGGGCGGGCGCCTCTTCGGCCACGGCCACCACGACGCCCACGGCGGGGTCTCTCGTCGTCCGAGTCGTCGAAGCCGTCAGACTCGTCCGAATCGTCCGTGTCGTCCGTGTCGTAGACGTCATCGTCCCCGTCGCGATCCTCGTCCGCCTCTGCCAGCGCGGCGGCCGCATCGTCCGTGTCGTCGTCCTCGTCGTCGGCAGGCCGACGCCGTGAGCCGCCGCGGCCGCCGCGGCGACGCGAGCGCGACCTCCGGCGCCGACGCGGTCGATCGTCCTCTTCGTCGTCCTCGGCCTCCTCGTCGGAGTCGTCATCCGATGCGAAGTCGCCGGTGTCCTCGTCGTCGTCGTCGTTGTCGCCGTCCTCGGAGTCGTCGTCGGAGTCCTCGTCCGCGTCGTCCTCGTCGTCGCTGCGCAACGATCGTGGTCCCGGGCCGGGAGGCGTCTCGAGGCCGCACGCCTCGGCCAGCGGGTTGTCGTCACTGCGGTGCACGAACAGGCTGGCTCCGGACTCGGCGAGGTGCTCGCAGAGCGGACCGAGTGATGGATGGTCGGCGATCAGCAGGACGCCGGCTCTCCCTTCGATCGACTCCAGCGCGGCGATGGCGTCGATCGCCATGCGGGTGGCGATCTGGTCCTCTTCGAGCTGCTTGACGGCGAAGCCGAGCTCGGCCACCGCGTCGGCGAGCCGCGAATGCCCCTGGTTGGTGCCGTAGGCGAGCAGCGTCCCGGGGGTGCGGCCTCCGTAGAGCTCGGCGAGGACCGGCTCGGGGTCGGTCGCCTCGCTGTTCAGCGTGTGGGCGAAGGCGTCGAGGTCGCAGAGCACCAGGTCGATGCGTCCACTGCGTCCACTCCCCCGCTTCTTGGAGCGCCGCCGACGCCGCCGCTTCTTCTTGCCCTTCTTCGCCTTGTCGTCGTCCTCGAACAGGTCCCCGTCGAGCTCGCTGATGTCGTCGGCGTCCTGGAGGGTGTCGCCGAGCTTGGACGGCTGATCGTCGGTGCCGCCCTTCGATCTCTGCCGGCGGCCGGACTTGCCTTCACCGGGGCTGGGTCGTTTCCACCAAGGGTTCATTGCGGCCTCGCATTCTCAGGCTCCGGAGAGTGGCGGGAGACGAGGCCGTCGCCGGCCTGCGCCGTCGCGCATCACTCGGTCCGGAGCGCGCCTCCGCGAGCGTTCGAGGCCGGTGCGTGACCGGCGTCCCGCCGCTGCGGGGTGCGTCTGGTTGTGGTTCGGGCGCGTCGTGGCGTCGGCGGCGGAGGAACGTTTTTGGGGCCGCGACCGCCAGGACGCGCCGGGTCAGGGCGAATACTGTGTGGATTCAGAGTGGAACGGGTCGGAACAGATGGTGTGATGGAGGACCGCGACTGGCGTCGGATCCGGAAGCGGGTCACGAAGTCTCTGTCGAGTCTCGTCGGCCTCTCGCCGTGCCTCTCGTGTGTCGTGGGCTACAGCGATCCAGGTCCGTGTCAGTCCGTCGGGCCGGGTTCGCGTGCGTGCCCGCCTCCGGCTCGTTGGCGGTCCCTCGACCGTCGGGACGGCCAGGAACATCGGCGCCGGCGCTTCGGCACCGCCGCGATGAACCACGGCGGGGACCTTCGAGACTCCCCGGGCCGGTCGACCGGCGTCGGAGCAGGGACGAGAGTATCACTGCTGGTCGGCCCGACCGGGGGAGCCGTCGGGATCGCGATGCCGGTGCGGGGCACCGGGAAGGGCCTGTGGAGAGCCCGGCGAGCGCTGTGGAAAAGGCTGTGGAAAGTGCGGAAAAACCGCCGTCGACCTGCGGAAGAGTCTCCTCGAGACCCGCGCCAGGCGGAGTGCGAGGCGTGCCTCCGTGCCTCCGCAGGGTGCGTGGAAAAGTGGTGGAGAGCCAGTGGAGGAACGGAGGAATAACCGCGGAGAAGCGGTGGAGGAGCAGTGGAGAAACAGTGGAGAAGCAGTGGAGAAAACGGGAGGAACGGTGGAGGACGGGAGAGACGAACTGCGGTCCGCGCCGCCCCCACGGCCCCCGCAGGAACCCCCCCTCGGAGTCTCGGAGCCCGAGCCTCGACCTGCTTCGCGCCGATCGCGGGGCTCTGCCGCGATCTCCGGCGGGGAGCTGGGGCGCAGCGCTCGTCCGGATCGGCGCATCGAGGCCGCAAACCCCCGTCCGACGCGGCTTTGCGAGCTTCCCCATGTCGGCCAGGAGGCCACCGATCGGCCCCGGAGGCTCGACGACCGTGATGTATAGTGCGCCCGTGTCGGCGGAGACCGTACCCAAGACCCTCCCGTTTCGCTACCTGGCAGTCGACGGTCCCATCGGCGTCGGCAAGACCACTCTGGTCGACATGCTCTGCAAGCGCTTCGAGGGCGTGCGCATGCTCGAGGACGTCGACAATCCGTTCCTCGCCGACTTCTACAAGGACCGTCCGGGCACGGCCTTCCAGACCGAGCTGTACTTCCTGCTGACGCGCTACAAGCAGCAGCTCGAGACCAGCCAGCAGGAGCTGTTCCAGCGTCTGCTGCTGGCCGACTACACCTTCCCCAAGAACCGGATCTTCGCCTACCTGAACCTTACCGACGACGAGTTGATGCTCTTCGACAAGCTCTTCTCGCTGCTCGAGCCCCAGGTGCCCACGCCCGACCTCATCCTCTATCTCGTCGCCGACGCGGACACCTGCCTCGACCGCATCCGCCGTCGCGGTAGGCCGTTCGAGCGCGAGATGTCGCGCGACTACATCACCCAGCTGATCGACGCCTACAACCACTACTACTACCACTACAAGGCGACGCCGCTGCTGGTCGTCGACACGCGCCACCTCGACTTCACCTCGCGGGCCGAGGACTTCGAGGAGCTGGTGCACCAGCTGCAGCGACAGATCAGGGGCACCGAGCACTTCGTGACGGTGCGCGGCTGAGCGCCGCGGCCGCGATCGGCGCCCGACCGGAGAAAGAGAGCCAGGACCCGATGAGCCCCTCGACCGAGCGCGAGCAGGCGGCGGCGACGCCGGCCGCGGCCGACGCGCCGCTCACCATCGCGGACCGCACCTTCACCTCGCGGCTGATCCTCGGCACCGGCAAGTACACCTCCGCCGACGTCATGCTGCGAGCGCTCGAGGCGTCCGGCACCGAGATGGTCACCGTGGCGCTGCGCCGGGTGGATCTCGAGGCCGAGGACAACCTGCTGCAGCAGCTACCGCTCGACCGCTACCTGCTGCTGCCCAACACCGCGGGCTGCTACACCGCCGACGAAGCGGTGCGCACCGCGCGTCTGGCTCGCGAGCTCGGTGGCTGGAACTGGGTCAAGCTCGAGGTGATCGGCGACCAGAAGACTCTGTTCCCCGACAACGAGCAGCTGCTCGAGGCGACCACGACCCTGGTCGAGGAGGGCTTCGTCGTGCTGCCGTACTGCATCGACGATCCGATCGTCTGTCGCAAGCTGCAGGATCGCGGCGCCGCGGCGGTGATGCCGCTCGGCGCGCCGATCGGCTCCGGCCTCGGCATCCGCAACCCGGCCAATCTGCGGATCATCGTCGAGCAGGCCGAGGTGCCGGTGATCGTCGACGCCGGCGTCGGCACCGCCAGCGACGCCGCGGTGGCGATGGAGCTGGGGGCCGACGCGGTGCTGATGAACACCGCCGTCGCCGAGGCGCGCGACCCGGTGCTGATGGCGAGCGCCATGCGGCACGCGGTGGCCGCCGGTTTCGAGGCCCGGCACGCCGGCCGCATCGCACGCCGCCTCTACGCCAACGCCTCGTCGCCGCTCGAGGGCCTGATCGAATAGCGCTCCCCGCCGCTTGGCAAGCGAGCCTCGCTTGCCGTAGACTGCCCCTTCGCCCGGAGGCCGCTCCGGGCCGTCGGTCGCCCTGGGGCCGACGAGCCGCGATGCGCACCTGTAGCTCAATTGGATAGAGCGTCGGACTACGGATCCGAAGGTCAGGGGGTTCGACTCCTCCCGGGTGCACCATCCTCCAGCTCTTCGGCACGGGAATGAGGCATCGAGAGTGTTCGAGGTTCGTAGTGCCTCGAGGCGGCGCAGTGCGTTCTCCGAGCGACGCGGCCGCAGGCCGCCCTGGAGCTCGCTGTCGACACCGATAGAGCGTCGGACTACGGATCCGAAGGTCAGGGGGTTCGACTCCTCCCGGGTGCACCATCCTCCAGCTCTTCGGCACGGGAATGAGGCATCGAGAGTGTTCGAGGTTCGTAGTGCCTCGAGGCGGCGCAGTGCGTTCTCCGAGCGACGCGGCCGCAGGCCGCCTGGAGCTCGCTGGAGTCACCGATAGAGCGTCGCACTACGGATCCGGCGGATGCCGGAGCGGCGGCGACTTCACGGTGCAACCGTCACGCGTGGATTCCCGCCTTCGCGGGAATGACGCTCGTGCAGATCTGCAGTGCAGCCAAGGGCTCCTCCCCGCCGGCAGGCTCGGGCTTCGAGCCTCGGGCGCCTCTGGACTCGACCCTGCGCCGACCCGCCCCGACTCGGCCGTGCCGCGCCTCAAAGCGACGGTGCGGGTTCAGCGTCCGCCAAGTGACACGCCACCCACCGCTCCGCCGGCGCCGCGTCTCGCCGCGGGTAGGCCTCGAGTCGCGGCCCGACCTCGCTGCAGCGCGGCTCGGCGATCGGGCAGCGCGGGTGGAAAGGGCAGCCGGCGGGCGGACGCGCCGGGCTCGGCACCTCGCCGCGCAGGGTCCGCGGCGCGCGGGCGGCCTCGACCACGGGGTCGGGCACCGGCACGGCGTCGAGCAGCGCGCGGGTGTAGGGGTGGCGCGGATCGCCGAACAGCGTGTCGCGATCGGCCTCCTCGACGATCCTGCCGAGGTACATGACTCCGATCCGCCGGCACAGGTGGCGCACCACCGACAGATCGTGGGCGATGAACAGGATGGTCAGGCCGAGCTCACGCTGCAGGTCGGCCAGCAGGTTGACCACCTGGGCCTGGATCGACACGTCGAGGGCCGACACCGGCTCGTCGCACACCAGCAGGTCGGGCTCGAGGGCCAGCGCCCGGGCGATGCCGATGCGCTGGCGCTGGCCGCCGGAGAACTCGTGTGGATAGCGGTCCGCCATCTCCGGCAGCAGGCCGACGCGCTGCATCAGCTCGTCGACCCGGTCTCGGCGGCGCCTGCGATCGCCGCCGAGGCCGTGGATCACCAGCGGCTCGCCGATCAGGTCGCGCGCCTTCATCCGCGGGTTCAGCGAGCCGTAGGGATCCTGGTAGATCATCTGCATGCGGCGGCGCAGCGGCCGCAGCCGGCGCTGCGACCAGCCGGTGATCTCCTCGCCGTCGAAGACGATGCGCCCAGCGGTCGGCTCGAGCAGGCGCAGGATCGCCAGCGCGGTGGTCGACTTGCCGCAGCCGCTCTCGCCGACCAGGCCGTAGGTCTCGCCGCGCTCGAGACGCAGGGAGATCCCGTCGACCGCGCGCAGCACGCCGCGGGTGCGGCGTAGCAGCAGCCCCTCGCCTAGCGGGAAGTGCACCCGGAGGTCCTTTAGCTCGAGCAGGGGTCCCGGGCGCGCGCCGCTTCGTGCAGTGCCACTCACCTCTCGGTCCCCTCGCCGGCCGGCGTTCCAGCTCGCGCCGGTGCGCCAGCTCCCTGTGGGCCCGAAGGCTCCTCGAAGCCGAAGCAGGAGCGCAGGTGACCGGACGCGGCGCCGGGCGCCTGCAGCAACGTGGGGCGTTCCTCGCGGCAGCGCCCGTGCACGAAGGCGCAACGGGGGGCGAAACGGCAGCCGGGCGGCAGCTCGCTCAGGTCCGGCGGCTGGCCCGGTATCGGCACCAGACGTCGACCCGGCGGATCGTCGAGCCGCGGCACCGAGGCCATCAGCCCGAGAGTGTACGGATGGCGTGGCCGCGCGTAGACCGCCCGCGCGTCGCCCTGCTCCATCAGCTTGCCGGCGTACATCACCGCCACCCGGTCGGCGTAGCGGGCGACGACGCCGAGGTCGTGGGTGATCAGCATCAGCGCAGTGCCGCGCTCGCGGGTGAGCCGCTTGAGCAGCTCGAGGATCTGCGCCTGCACGGTGACGTCGAGGGCCGTGGTGGGCTCGTCGGCGAGGATCAGCTCGGGCTCGCAGGCCAGCGCCATGGCGATCATCACCCGCTGCCGCATGCCGCCCGAGAACTCGTGGGGGTAGGCGTCGAGACGGTCGCGGGCGTCGGGGATGGCGACCTGCTCGAGCAGCTCGCCGGCGCGCGCCAGGGCCGCGCGCCAGGAGACCCTGCGGTGCACCCGGATCGCCTCGGCGACCTGGCGGCCGATCGACAGCACGGGATTGAGTGAGGTCATCGGCTCCTGGAAGACCATCGCGATGCGGTCGCCGCGCACCCGCCGCATCGCCGCCTCCGGCAGGCGCAGCAGGTCCTCACCGGCCAGCCGCACCTCTCCCGACGCGATGCGCCCCGGCTCGGGCACCAGCCGCAGCAGCGACAGCGCCGTCATGCTCTTGCCCGAGCCGCTCTCGCCGACCAGCGCCAGCGTCTCGCCGCGCCGGATCTCGAGGCTCAAGCGGTCGACCGCCCAGACGGCGCCGTGGTCACTGCCGCTGCCACTGCCGCCCCCGGCTCCGTTCCTCGCGACCGTCCGGCGCGACGGGAAGACCACGCTGAGATCCCGCACCACGAGGAGCGGCTCGTCGTCCTGCGGCGAGGGCCCGCGGGCGGCACCTGCGCGCGGAGGCTTCTGGTCCGGGGTCTGGGTCATGTCCGATCAGTCCTCGCTGCCCGCCGGCGCCGAACGCTCCGAACGCTCCTGCCGCATCTGCGCCACCTGCTCCTCGTGCTCGGCGAGCGACGACCCGCGTGGCGGCGGACCCGTGTCGCCCTGCGCGAAGCCCATGGCCCGCTTCAGGTCGTGGTCGATCCAGATCCGCGCGTAGATCGGGCCCGGACGCACCGCCCCGGCGCGCAGCTCACCGGCGTAGTTTCGCACCCACGGCCACCAGGCGCTGTAGACGTAGGGCGTCGGCAGCCACAGGTGCGGCGCCTGCTCGACCAGGTGCGCGGTGAGCTCGCGCACCAGCCGCACCCGCTCCGCTTCGTCGCGGGTGCGCTGCGCCTCGAGCACGCCGCGATCGAACTCGGGGTCGGAGAACTGCGACGGGTTCCACACCTGGCCGCTGGTGAACTTGCGCAGGCTGGTGGTCGGGTTCACGTGGCCGCTCTGGTTGAAGTAGCCGGCGGCGTGGGTGCGGGTGGTCATCGCCGACAGGAAGGCCGAGTACTCGAGCGGCTCGATCTCCACAGTGATCCCGACCCGCGACAGGTAGTCGGCGATCACCTGCAGCTGGTTGACGTTGGGCTGGTTGCAGGCGCAGACCTGGGCGGTGAAGGTGAAGCCCTCGGCATGGCCGGCCTCGGCGAGCAGACGACGGGCCTCGTCGGGCCGGTAGTCGAACAGCTCGCGCACCGCCGGCGGCATCTCCTCGAGTGGCTGGTAGTAGTCGCCGAACACCGGGTGCATCGGGAAGGCGAAGAGCTCGGCGTGGCCGCCGTGGTACAGCCCCTGCAGCTCGCGCTGGTCGACCGCCAGGTTGACCGCCCGGCGCACCCGCACGTCGTCGAAGGGTGGTCGGTCGGTGCGCAGCGCCAGGAAGGTGCCGACGGTCATCAGGCGGCGCGACCACTGCAGCTCGGGCGTGGTGCGGCGCAGCGGCTCGACGTTGATCCAGGTGATCACCTCGAGGATGTCGATCTTCGCCGTGCGCAGCGCCGTCAGGTAGGTCGCCTCGTCCTTGATCGTGCGGTAGACGAGGCGGTCGATCAGCGGCAGCTGCACCTCGCTGCCGCCGATCACCTCGCGGCCCCAGTAGTCGGGGTTGCGCTCGTAGGTCTGCGAGTTGCCGGCGACGAAGCCCGTCAGCTGCAGCGGGCCGGTGCCGGTGGCGCTGCGCCAGTCCTTGACGTCGACGCCGTCGCGGCCGAGCTCGCGCGGCTGGATCGCCGAGTAGTAGCCGTAGCCGAAGCGGTAGGCCCACTCGGCGTTGTACTCGCTCATCTCGAACACCACGGTGTGCGGATCGCGCGCGTACACCCTCTCGACGTGGTCGAAGTAGCCGCCGATCTTCTTCGGGCTGCGATCGAGCTGTTCGAAGCTGTAGACCACGTCTTCCGCGTCGAGCTCCCGCGGCGCCATCACTCCCGGCTTGCCCGGGAAGCGCACGCCGCGGCGCAGGTGCACCACCAGCGTTCCCTCGTCCTCCCACTGCCAGCTCTCGGCGAGCTCGCCGCGGATCGCGTCCTCGGGCAGGTAGGCCTCGGCGTGGAACGGGTACGGTCCGCCGCGGGCGACGCTGCGCGAGAGGTCGGCGGTCATCAGCTGCTCGAAGTACATGCCGGTGTCGTGGTTGAGCTTCCAGTTCCAGTCGGCCGGGTCCCACGACAGCGCCGAGAGCGTCACGTAGACGGTGCCGACGTTCAGCGTGCCGCCGCGCTGCGGCGGGCCCTCGGCGCGTTCCTCGGCGGCGGCGATCAGCTCGAGGTTGCGCTGACGCAGGTCGCCCGGGCAGGCGAGAGCGAGCAGCGCGGCCGAGGCGGCGACCAGCCTCGCCGGCCACACCAGCGGCGGACCAGGGTGGCGCCGAGAATCCGGCCGCCTCACCGGATCCCCCGCATCTTCGGGTCGAGCAGGTCGCGCAGGGCGTCGCCGAACACGTTCACCGCGAAGACCACGGCGGTGAGGCTGAGGCCGGGCGCGATCGCCAGCCACGGCCCGACGTACATGTAGGTGCGCCCGTCGCCGCTCAGCATGCCGCCCCAGGTCGGCGCCGGCGGCGGCACCCCGAGACCGAGGAAGGAGAGGCCCGCCTCGGCCAGGATCACCGCGCCGAGCCGGGTGGTGAAGAGCACCAGCACCACCGGCATCACGTTGGGCAGCACGTGACGCCACAGCACGTACAGCGGCCGCGCGCCGAGCGAGCGCGCCGCCAGGGTGTAGGTCTGCCCCTGCACGCCCAGCGCCGCGCCGCGCACCACCCGCGAGCCGGCGATGCCGTAGAGCAGCGACAGGATGACGACGATCTGCCCCAGGCCCGGGCCGACGATCGAGATCGCGCCGATCAGCAGCACCAGCCCCGGGAACACCATCCAGGCGTCGACGAAGCGCTGCGTGAGCTGGTCGACCCAGCCGCCGAAGTAGCCCGAGAGCAGGCCGAGCACCACCGAGATCACCGTCGAGAACCCTGCCGCGAGCAGCGCCACGATCATCGAAAGCCGGGCGCCGTGCAGCACCCGCGAGAAGACGTCGCGGCCGAGCTGGTCGGTGCCGAGCAGGAAGGTCAGGGACGGCGGCTCGAGGCGGTGCGCCAGGTGCGTCTCGTTGATGCCGTAGGGCGCCAGCGCGCCCGCCAGCAGACCGCAGAGCAGGAAGAGCGCGAAGACGATCGCACCGGCGGCGCCGAGCGGCTTCTCGCGCACCAGGCGCCCGGCCAGCTCACGCCAGGCAGCGCGGGCCGGCGCGACCGGTGAATCCGGAGACGAAGCCGCGGCGCTGGCGGCCGGAGCGCTCACGCTCGCCTCGTCTTCGGGTCGAGCAGCGCGTAGCTGAGGTCGACCAGCAGGTTGATCGACAGCACCGCGATCCCGACCACCAGGAAGACCCCCGAGATCACCGGGTAGTCGCGCTGGAAGACCGCCTCGAGCAGCAGCAGTCCCATGCCGGGGATGACGAAGATCTGCTCCATGATCACGGCGCCGCCGATCAGGATCGGCGCCTGCAGGCCGACCAGGGTGACCACCGGCACCAGCCCGTTGCGCAGCGCGTGGCGCACGATGACGACGCCTTCGGAGAGCCCCTTGGCGCGCGCCGTGCGGATGTAGTCCTGGCGCAGCACCTCGAGCATCATGGTGCGGGTCATGCGCATGGTCACCGCCGACAGCGACAGTCCGAGCAGGGTCGCCGGCACCAGCATGTGGGCGAGGTTGGCGACCGGATCGGCGAAAAACGGCGTGTAGTCGAGCGGCGGCGCCCAGCGCCACCACACCGACGGGAAGACCATCACCAGGGTGCCGAGCCAGAAGCCGGGGATCGCCAGCATGAGCAGCGAGAAGGAGCGCGTCAGGTAGTCGCCGGCGGTGTCCTGGCGGATCGCCGAATAGACGCCGATCGGCACCGCGAAGAGCAGCGCCACGAGCATCGCCAGCAGGCCGAGCTCGAAGCTGATCGGCAGCCGCTCGGCGATCTGCGCGGTGACCGGCGTGTTCTGCCACAACGACGTGCCGAGGTCGCCGCGCAGGGCGCCGCCGAGCCAGACCACGTACTGCAGCACCAGCGGCCGGTCCATGCCCAGCGCCGCCTCGATGCGGGCGCGGTCGGTGCCGGTCGCGATGTCGTTCTGCGCCAGCATCAGGTCGATCACGTCGCCCGGGATCAGCCGGATCGCGAAGAAGACGATCAGGCTGACGATGAGGAGCGTCGGGATGGCCGCGAGCAGGCGCCGCAGCAGGAAGGTACGCATCGGGGGTCCGGTGGTGACGATATCCGCCGCGGCGCCGCGGGCACGACTGGCGTCGAGATCGCGGAGCGGTCACACTGCGCGCATGCACCAGCCGATGCCCAGGTCGTCCCGCCTTCTCCTCGCCGTCGCCACCGTCGCCACCCTCGTCGCGCTCGCTGTCGCCCTTCCCGCGAGCGCCCAGATCCACCGCGTCAGCGACGCGGTGCGCCAGGCCGACCTCGACCGCGAGGCCGAGGTGCTGCGCATGATCCAGGTGCCGATGCGCGACGGAGTGCGCCTCGCCACCGAGGTCTACCTGCCGCGCGAGCGCTCCGGTCCGGTACCGGCGGTCTTCTGGCGCACCCCCTACAACTTCTCGCGCCTGGCGCCGTCGAACCCGGCGCGCCCCAACGCGCGGCTCAAGTACGCGCTCGACGCGATCCGCAACGGCTACGCCTTCGTCACCCAGAACGAGCGCGGCAAGTTCTTCTCCGAGGGCGACTGGGAGATCCTCGGCCATCCGCGCACCGACGGCTGGGACGCGCTCGACTGGATCGCGGCGCAGCCGTGGTCCTCGGGCAGGGTCGCCACCCTCGGCTGCTCGTCGACCGCCGAGTGGCAGATGGCCCTCGCCGAGATGGACCATCCCGCCCATGCCGCCGCGGTGCCGATGGGCCAGGGCGCCGGCATCGGCCGCATGGGGCCCTACTTCGAGCAGGGCAACTTCTACCGCGGCGGCGCCATCCAGCTGCCGATGGTGGTGTGGCTGTTCGGCGAGCAGATCGCGCCGCGCCCGACCTTCCCCCGCGATACCCCGCGCAATGAGCTGGAGCGCATCGCGCGCTGGTTCGATCTCGCCGCCGACGTGCCCGACGTCGACTGGAGCTCGGCGCTGCGCGAGCTGCCAGTGGTCTCGATGATGGAGCGAAGCGGCGGCGACCCGGGCTTCTTCGCCGAAGCGGTGCGCCGCCGGCCCGACGACCCGGCCTGGTACGAGGGTGGTCTCTACCACGACGACGCTGGCTTCGGGGTGCCGGCGCTGTGGGTCAACTCCTGGTACGACCTCGGCGTCTCGCCCAACCTCGAGCTCTACCGTCACGTGCGGGCGAAGGCCGCCGAGGACGTGCGTCAGCACCAGTACATGGTGGTCGCGCCGACCCTGCACTGCGCCCAGTACCGGCTCACCGATCCACTGGTCGTCGGCGAGCGTGAGATGGGCGACTGGGAGGAGGTCGACTTCGGTTTCGACGAGATCGTCTTCTCGTTCCTCGACCGCTTCACCAAGGCCCAGGACGAAGCGAAGAACAGGGCCTACGACGAGCAGACCCCGAAGGTGCGCTACTTCATGATGGGCACCGAGGAGCCGGGCGGATCGCCGGATCGCGGCTGGCGCGTCGCCGAGACCTGGCCGCCGCCGCACCGCCAGCGCACGCTCTACCTCGGCTCCGGCGAGCGCGGTGCCAACAGCCTGCACGGCGACGGGGTGCTGCTCGCCGATCCGTCCGCCGACGCCGCCGCCGCCGACCGCTTCACGTACGACCCCAGCTCGCCGGTGCCGACGCGCGGCGGCAACTTCTGCTGCCTCGGCGGAGAGCCCGAGGGCGCCTTCGACCAGCGACCGGTGGAAGCCCGCGCCGACGTGCTGGTCTACACCAGTGAGCCGTTCAGCGAGCCGCTGCAGGTCGCCGGCTTCGTCGAGGTGGTGCTCTTCGTCTCCTCCGACGCCAGGGACACCGACTTCACCGTCAAGCTTCTCGACGTGCTGCCCGACGGCCGCGCCTTCAACCTCGACGACGCGATCCTGCGCGCCCGCTACCGAGAGGGCTTCGACCGTGAGGCCTTCCTCGAGGAGGGCGAGGTGTACGAGCTCCGCTTGGGGCCGCTGTCGACCGCCAACCGCTTCGCCGCCGGCCACCGCCTTCGGGTCGAGGTCTCGAGCAGCAACTTCCCGCGCTACGACCGCAACCTCAACACCGGCGGCAACAACTGGGACGAGACGCAGGGCGTGGTGGCGAACAACGTGGTGCACCACAGCGCCGAGCACCCGTCGCGCATCGTTTTGCCGGTGCTGCAGGAGTAGGGCTCCCGGATCGCGGCGCTTGCGGCTACCAGCGGCAGCGCATCGGTCCCTCTGCGTCCACCGGTCGGTGGAGCTGCAGCTTGCGCTGCCAGAGCGGCAGCGGCGCGCCGAGCTCGGGGTGGTCGGCGATGCGCTCCGTCCGGTGCACCGTGCCGTCGGCCTCGCGCCAGCGTAGGCTGGCCTCCTCGACTCCCGGCAGCAGCTGCACGGTACGGCGCAGCTCGAGGCGGCTCACCAGCAACTCCTCGACCGCCCACTGGTTCAGCGTCGGGTCGTTCGAGGCGAGTGGCGCGATCAGGTCGCCGGCGTGAGGCAGCAGCTCGGCGGTGCGGCGCACCAGCAGGTGGTTGCTGGTGCCCTGTTCGGTACGCAGGTTGCTGTACATGGTGAACGAGGTGCCGGTCTTGAGCCCGAGGTAGGGCGCCATGCCGTTGAGCGCCACCAGAGCCAGCACCGGCCAGGTCGCGGCGGGCAGTCTGCCGTTCGCCGCACCGCGTGCGAAGGGAGCGCCCTCGCCACCGCCCGGCAGGCGCAGACCGCGTCGCCGCACCAGCAGCGCCACGCTCGACAGGAAGACCACCGCGTAGAGCAGCCAGAGCAGCTTGCGACCACTCAGGTGCAGTACCGCCAGTGGGGCGAAGGCCGGCGTCGCGGCGCCCACCAGGAGGACCGCGATCGTCGCTGCGAGCCAGCGCCTTCGGCGCTGCGCCGTGCGCTCGTCGTCGACGAAGCCGACCAGCGGTCGTAGTCCGGCGATCCACACTCCCGGCAGGAAGAGCAGGAAGAGTGCGTAGAGCGCAGAGCTGAAGTCGTAGGTGATCGCCAGCGGATCGACCACCAGCACGAAGTGGAAGAGCAGCGCCAGGCAGAAGCCGGCAACTCGGGTCGGCCGCCAGAGCAGGAGCAGCGGCACCGCCAGCTCGATCGCCACGGTGCCGAGGATGGCGGCCCCCGAAAGCACCGGGCCGAGGGCAGCCGGCGCCTCCAGCCCGAGGCCGCCGAGCATCTGGGCGCTGAAGTCGGCGGCGCAGCTCACCTCGGGATCGAGGAAGTCGCGGTTGAGCTTGGAGAAGGCGGCGAAGCCGTAGGCGAGCAGGATCACCCACCGCAGAGCCGGCGCGGCGCGTGCCAGCAGCGTCCCGACAGAGAGCGGCCGGCGCGCCAGACAGAGCTCGGCGGCGACGAGGAGCAGCGCCAGGTTGCAGAACGCCTCGATCGTCCAGTGGTTGGGGATCGCCGGCATCAGCCACACCGCGTTGACGAGCTGCAGCGTCGCCAGCAACAGCAGGCGCGGCAGCGAATCGGGGCGCAGCAGCAACAGCAGCGCCGCGACGCCGACCGTCGCGGTCTGCAGCGGCGCCGCAAAGGGACCGTGCGGCGCCGAAGGGTCGCCGAGCTCGGCCAGCGGCCCGGGCTGGGCGAGCAGGTGGAAGAGCGCCGCCAACGCCCACAGCGCCGCGAAGAGCGTCGCGGCGCGCTCCGTCGCCCCTTCCTGGCCGATCTGCGCCGGTTGCATCGGTGTAGGCCGCTACCGAGCCGATCCCGGGAGCCGAACGGTCACCGGGAGGGAGGCCGCCTTCCGGTACCTCTCCACGTGCCGATCGCGCGCTCCGCCGCGGCGCGACGGAGCGCGAGGGCGATCGCCGGAGATCATCCCCCCATCTTCATCTCGAAGAAGCACAGCTTGTTGCCGTCGAGGTCGCGCACGTAGGCGCCGTAGAACACCGGCATGCGCTCGCCGGGAGCGCCCTCGTCGGTGGCGCCGAGATCCATCGCCAGCTGGTAGAGCCGGTCGACGCCTTCGCGCGAGCCGCCGGGGATCGCCACCATGTTGCCGTTGCCGCACGCCTGGGCCTTGCCGTCGTAGGGTTTGCACACCGCCAGCATCGGCTGCCCCTGGCCCTTGCCGTAGAACTTGATCCGGTCCATGCCGAAGAGCTGCTTGGCGCCGACCTCGGCGAGCAGCTTGTCGTAGAACTCACACGCCCTGTCGATGTCGTTGGTGCCGAGGGTGACGTAGCCGATCATTGGGATCCTCCTTGGATGCACGCCCTGCACTGCTGCTGTGGGGCGCGTGGTCGAGACTGGGTTCGCGAAGCCGCACAACCCTACTGCGTGCGGGTGCCGGTTCCGAAGGGGTTCGTCGCGGCAAAGCCGGCGCGGCTGCCAGATCGTCCTCGGCTACGCTGCGTGCAGCGCGCAGCCACTCCGGCAACGAACGTCCCCTGAGGAGTCCCAACGCATGAAGCTCTACGAAGCCCCCTCCCCCAACGCCAAGCGGGTGCACGTGTTCATGGCCGAGAAGGGCATCGACTGCGAGCGCGTCACTGTCGACCTGCGCGCCGGTGAGAACCTCAGCGACGAGTACCGCAGCAAGAATCCGGGTGCCCGTGTTCCGGCGCTCGAGCTCGACGACGGCACGGTGATCGCCGAGTCGGTGGCGATATGCCGCTACTTCGAGGTCACTCATCCCGAGCCGGTGCTGTTCGGCAGCGGAGCCCTCGAGCAGGCGACCGTCGAGATGTGGCAGCGCCGCGCCGAGATCGGTCTGATGCTCAACGTGGCGATGGCGTTCCGCAACATCTCGGGCTACTTCAAGGACCGCGAGACCTGCGTCGAGGAGTGGGGCCGGGTCGCCGCCGGGCACGCCGTCGCCGCGGTGCCGATGTTCGACGCCCGCCTCGCCGACTCCCGCTACCTCGCCGGCGAGCGCTTTTCGATCGCCGACATCACTCTCGCGGTGACCCTGCAGTTCGCCCGCCGGGTGCAGGTCGAGCTGCCGGAGATGGAGAACGTCGCGCGGTGGGAGGCGGAGGTGCGGGAGCGGAAGAGCTACAAAGCGAAGTAGAGGGCGTAGAGCGCTCTTCGGAAGATACAGAACGCAGTCGAGGGCGGCTCGTGCTCTTCGGAAGATGCAGCAGACGGGCTGTGCCCGCTGCTGATCTTCAGCCGAGGGGGGTTCGCCGGCCAGGCGATGGAGTGGTGATTGGAGGCGGAAGCGGAAACGGAGGCGGAAGCGGAAACGGAGGCAGAAGGGAGGCAGAAGGGAGGCAGAAAGCGGAGCAGAAGCCGAGGCAGAGAGCGGACACGGACTTGGCTTCGTGCTTCGGCTAACGTGGTGCTCGGAGGTCGTGCTTGCGAACCACGGACGAGACCACTGGAGCGACCGCAGAGGGCGAGGGCAGTCGCTCGGCCACCTGGCGCAACTGGTCGGGCCACCTGCGCTGTACCCCCGCGCACTGGCTGCGGCCGCGCAGCGAGCAGGAGCTGCGGGACGCGGTGCGCGGCGCGACGTCGCTGCGGGTCGCCGGCAGCGGCCACTCGTTCACGCCGCTGGTGCCGACCGACCAGACGCTGCTGTCGCTCGAGCGCCTGAGCGGCATCGTCTCGGTGGACCGCGAGCGGCGCCGCGCCGAGGTGTGGGCAGGCACCACGATCGCGGCGCTGGGGCCGTTGCTCGCCGCCGAGGGCCTGGCGCTGGCCAACCAGGGCGACATCGACCGCCAGGCGATCGCCGGGGCGGTGGCGACCGGCACCCACGGCACGGGGCTCCAGCTCGGCTGCATCGCCTCGCGTGTCGTCGGCTGCACCCTGGTCACCGCCGGCGGCGAGCTGCTGCGCGTCTGCGAGGACGAGAACGCCGAGCTGCTGCGTGCGGCGCCGGTCTCTCTCGGCGCGCTCGGCGTCATCTCGCGCCTCGAGCTCGCGTGCGAGCCGCGCTACAACCTGCGTGAGCGCACCTGGGTGGAGGAGACGGACGCGCTGCTGCGACGCTTCGACGAGCACGCCGCGGCGCACCGTCACTTCGAGCTCTTCGCCTTCCCCTTCACCGGCCTGGCTCTCGCCAAGAGCCTCGACCGCGAGCCCTTCGCGCCGCTGCCCGAGGGTGAGCCCGAGAGCCCGGGCAGTGGCTTCGCGAGGCTGCTCGAGCTCAACCGCCAGGACCCCCAGGCGGCGCGGCGAGTCTTCGCCGAGAAGTTCGCCCAGACTCCGCCGAGCGAGGGCTTCGGCCCTTCGTTCCGGGTCTTCCCCTCCGAGCGCACCGATCTCTTCAACGAGATGGAGTACGCGGTGCCGCTCGACGGCGCCGTCGACGTCGTGCGCGAGGTGCTGGCGGCGATCGAGCGCGCCGACCTGCCGGTGCTCTTCCCGATCGAGCTGCGCACCGTCGCCGCCGATCCCCTGTGGCTGTCGCCGTTCCATGGCGAGGAGGGCGAGCGCTTCGCCACCGTGGCGGTGCACCAGGACGCGGGGCTCGACTTCGAGCCGGTCTTCGCCGTCTGCGAGCCGATCCTGCGCGCCGCGGCAGGACGCCCTCACTGGGGCAAGATCCACACCCTCGAGCCTGCGGGTCTGGCGCCGCTCTACCCGCGCTGGGACGACTTCCGCGCGCTGAGGGCGAGGCTCGACCCGCGCGGCAAGCTGCTCAGCGCCCCGTTGCGCCGGCTCTTCGGCGAGTCGGTCGCAGCCTCCGCGGAGGCGGCGTCGTGAGCGGCGGCGACCGCAACGAGAGGAGCGCGCCGCGCCTCGGCTTCGACCCCAACGACGCCGCGTTCGCCGCCCTGCCGACCCCGTCGCTGGTGCTCGACGCGGACGCGCTGGAGCGCAACATCGCCCGCATGGACGCCTTCCTCGAGCAGCGCGGCGCCTGGGCCCGGCCGCACACCAAGACCCACAAGTCGCCCGAGATCGCCCGCCTCCAGCTCGCCCGATCGCGCACCGTGGGAGTGTGCTGCGCGCGCATCGCCGAGGCCGAGGCCCTGGCCGACGCCGGCATCGAGCCGGTGCTCGTCACCTCACCGCTGTCGACCCCGGAGAAGATCCTGCGCCACGTCGATCTGGTCGCGCGTGCACACCGGGTGCAGACGGTGGTCGACAGCGCGCTCGGCATCGACCGCCTCGCCGAGGCGGCGGCGGCGGCCGAGGTGCGCTGCGAGGTGGTGCTCGACCTCGATCCGGGTTTCCACCGCACCGGCGTGCCGATGGACGAGCGTGCCGTGGGGCTCGCGGGTCGGATCCTCGAGCGACCGGCACTCTCGCTGCGCGGGGTGCAGATGTACGCCGGCACCCTGATGCACCTCGAGTCGGCGCGCGACCGCGCCGAACGCTCGCGCGAGCTGTGGACACGGGCGCAGGGCATCGCCGAGCAGATCCGTGGGCTGGGCGCCGAGTGCCCGGTGCTCACCGGCGGCGGCACCGGCACCTTCGACCTCGACGCCGAGATCGCCATCGCCACCGATCTGCAGGTCGGCTCCTACGTCTTCATGGACGCGCAGTACCGGGTGATCGAGAGCCCGTCGAGCCCCGGAGCTTCGGCGCCGTTCGACTTCTTCGAGCCGGCACTCTTCGTCGTCGCCGCGGCGGTGTCGCAGCCGGTGCCGGAGCTGGTCACCGTCGACGCCGGCTTCAAGGCGCTGTCGCTCGACCACCCGCCCGAGGTCGTCGTGCCAGGGGCGTCGGGGCCGCTGCGCTTCCACTTCGCCGGCGACGAGCACGGCATGATCGACCTGAAGGCGGCGCCCGGGGCGATCGCCCTCGGCGACCGCGTCGCCCTGCTGGTCGGCCACTGCGACCCCACCGTCAACCTGCACCGCAGCTACGTCGTGGTGCGCGGCGGCGAGATCGTCGACGAGTGGGAGATCGTGGCGCGGGGAGTGGCGTAGGCACCGGCTCCGCTGCGACCTGGGATCACAGTCCGTGATCTCGAGTCGCCGCGACTTGGCGCACAGACAGGAGCCGGTCAGACCACCCGCGTCGCCGACACCTCCATCTCCCGCGTCTGCCGCTGCAGCAGCTGGCCGGCGCGGAAGTAGTGGGCGGCGCCCCAGACGATCGCCGCCACCATCGCCAGCAGCCCGTAGCGCAGGCTGTCGGTGCCGCGGGTCGGCTGCATCCAGTCGCTGATCGCGCCCACCGTCGTCGGCCCGAGCCCGAGGCCGACGATGTTGAGGATGAACAGGTTGATCGCCGCCGCCTGGGCGCGCATGCGGGCGCTGACCTGCGACTGGATGATGGCGAAGCCGACGCCGATGTAGACGCCGCCGAGCACCGCCGGACCGAGGAAGGCGAGCGAGGCGACGCGGGCGCTCTCAGCGGTGTAGCAGAGCACCGCCAGGGGCGTGTAGGCGAGCAGCGACAGGGTCACCACCCAGGCGCGCCAGCCTTCCCCGAACGGCGCCACCCGGTCGGCGACCCAGCCGCCGAGGAAGGTGCCGATGCCGCCGCCGATCCCCAGGTAGAGCGCCAGCACCGTGCCCGCCTCACCGGTCGACTGGCCGTGCACGCGCACGAAGTAGGTGGGGATCCAGGCGATCGTGGCGTAGCCGGCGAAGCTCACCACTGTGCCGGCGATCACCGTGTGGCGCAGGATGCCGGAGCGCCACAGCGTCGCCGCGACGCTCCAGAAGGAGACGGTGCCTCCGCCCTTCGCCCGCGCCGCGTCCGCATCCGCCGGCGCCACCGGCTGCTCGACCACCCGCGGCGGCTCGCGGATGGTCAGCCGCACCAGCAGCGCGATCAGCAGCCCCGGCGCGCCGGCGAGCACGAAGGCCCAGCGCCAGTCGAGCCACTCGTTGCCCCAGCCGCCGATGAGGTAGCCGAGCATGATGCCGAGATTCACCCCGACCGCGAAGATCGCCATCGCGGTGCCGCGTTTCTCGGGCGGATAGAGGTCGGCGATGATCGAGTGCGACGGCGGATTCGAGCCGGCTTCGCCGACGCCGACGCCGATGCGCGCCGCGAGCAGCTGCCAGTAGCTCTGCGCCAGCCCGCACAGCACCGTCATGCCGCTCCACAGCGCGATCGCCAGGGCGATCAGGTTGCGCCGGTTGCCGCGGTCGGCCCAGATCGCCATCGGCATGCCGAGGGTGGCGTAGAAGAGCGCGAAGGCGAAGCCGGTGAGCAGGCCGAGCTGCAGGTCGGAGAGCGCGAACGCCTCCTTGATCGGCTGCGCCAGGATGGCGACGATCTGCCGGTCGACGTGGCTCGAGGTGAAGACCAGCACCAGCAGCAGGAGCGTGTAGGAACGCTCGCGGTCGCTGAGCGGGCCGGTCGTCACGGCGCCTCCGGTGCAGCGCGACGTCGCGCCGCGCGCAGCGGCTGACGCAGACGTTCGCGGCCGGCTCGCTCGCCGCGTTCAGGCGACGTGGTGGACCGCCGCGTGGTCGGCGACGTCGCTGCGCCGACCACGCCTCGGTGCTCCTACTCGCCCGACTCGCCGCTCTCGTCGGCGGCCGGAGCGTCGGTCGACTCTTCCGATCCCGCCTGTGCCGAGCGTCGCGAGGCGAACTGCTTCTCGAGGAAGGCGTTGGCGGCGCGCGCCTCGTCCATGTCGACGGCGCCGTCCTTGCTGGTGTCCATCATCGCGAAGTAGGCCTTGACCTGCTCCGGAGCCTCGTCGAGCTGCATCTTGCCGTCGCGGCTCTTGTCGCTGAAGGCGACGATGGCGGTGACGTCGAGGCCGTTCTGGCCGAACAGGTTGCCGCCCGAGTTCTCCTCGTTGATGAACGACATGAAGCCGAAGCTCATCTCGTCGGTGGTCGGCTCGCCCCAGCGCACCGTGGTCGTGGGATCGGGGTTGTAGGGATTGTCGGCCGAGTTGTCCCACGCCGATTCGAAGACGACCCGGGTGCCGGCCGGCACCTGCTTGAACGTCTCGTACTCGTAGGCGGTCTGCCAGTTGAAGTCGTAGCGCGGCACGTCGAGCAGCACCTCGCTGGTGCCGTCGGGATAGAACGCGGTGTAGCGCGCCCACTTGCCGCGCAGGTGCATGTGCGGCAGGTAGGAGACGATGCGCGAGTCGACGGGGAAGGTGAACTCCTGGCTCGTCGTCACCTCGCTCTCACCCGGCGGCAGCACGAAGTCGAAGCGCCCGAGGTCGGCGTTCTGCATCGTGTACTTCACCTCGTCGGCGGAGTCGTAGAACTTGAGCGCCACCTTCGACTGCTCCCACACCCCGGTGCCGGGCCCCGGCTCCTTGTGGTAGTGCATCTGCCACTGGAGATCCTTGCCGGCCTTCAGCACGCTGGCGATGCCGTCGCGGTAGATCGCCGGATCGTTGCCCGGGGCGATGCCGCCGAGGCCAGGCACGATGATGTGGTGCACCACCGAGCTGCCGGGTCGGAACTCGATCGCCTTGACGTAGCGGTCCTCGGGCAGCAGGTCCTCGGTCATCGTCGTCTTGAGGTAGACGTACTGGTCCTCGACGTCGTCGTCGACGAAGAACGGCTCGTCGACGGTGAGCACCAGGTCGGGCTCGCCGATCATCCAGCCGCCGTCGTCCGGCCACTCGAGGGCGGGCGGGGCGGCGGCGACGTCACCGGCCGGGGCGCCGGCCTTGGCCCAACGCACCAGGGTGTCGATCTGTTCGTCGCTCAGGGTGCGCTCGTTGTGGAACAGGCCAGCCTGCTCGGGCGAGGCGTGCCAGGGCGGCATCTCGCGGCTCGCCACCTTCTTGGCGATCGAGCGCGCCCACGGCCGGGTCTCGTCGTAGCTGACCAGCGACATCGGCGCCACCATGCCGCCGAGGTTGGCGCCGCCGGGACGGTGGCACACCTGGCACTCGGCCTGGAGGATGCGCGAGACCTCGCCGTGGAAGGTCGGCGCAGGCGCGTCGACCGCTGTGTTGCCGGTGTTGCCGGAGGAGTTGCTGGCGGCGCCGAGCGCCGGAGCCGCGACCAGCGCCAGGGCGCCGATCGAGGGGAGGAGGACGGAGCGGAGGGCGTGCTGCATCGCGAGGCTCCTTTGCAGGCGAGGTTCGCTGCCGGGCAGAGGGCGTCGACGCTCTGCCACCTGAGCCGGAGTGGCGGTGGCGGCGGACGCGGACGGCGGCAGCGTTCCGTGGATCGGCCGTTCGGTCAAAACGATTCTACGCTGGATCGCGGGATCCTGTTTCGACGCGAGGTCGGCGCGATCTCGTGTCGAACGGAACCTCCGCGCGCTCGGAGACTCGGGCGCGGAGGTCTCCGAGCCTCACGAAGGTGATCGGAGCCGCCGCAGAGCAGCGCCTCGGCGATGGGCCGGAGATGCCGGTGGATCGTGTCGGCGGTTCCCGCCGACCTTCAGGATCAGCGGTTCGGGTCGACGACCAGCCGTCCTCGCACCTTGCCGGCGAGCTGGTGCTCGGCGTGCGCGAGGACCTCGCCGAGCGTGATCTCCGTGGTCATGCGCTCGAGCTTCTCGGGGTCGAGGTCCTGCGCCAGCCGTTGCCACGCCTGGCGCCGCCGCTGCGCCGGACAGTAGACGCTGTCGACGCCGGCCAGGGTCACGCCGCGCAGGATGAACGGCATCACCGTCGCCGGCAGGTCGAAGCCCTGCGCCAGGCCGCAGGCGGCGACGGTGCCGCCGTACTTCGTCGTCGCACAGGCGTTGGCCAGGGTGTGACTGCCCACCGCGTCGACCACGCCGGCCCAGCGCTCCTTGCCGAGCGGCCTGCCCTTCTCGGAGAGCTCGGCGCGATCCTGGATCTCGGCGGCGCCGAGACTCTTCAGGTAGTCGCCCTCTGCGGCGACGCGGCCGGTCGAGGCGATGACCGTGTAGCCGAGCTTGGCGAGCACCGCGATGGCGACGCTGCCGACGCCGCCCGCCGCGCCGGTCACCAGCACTTCGCCGCGCTCGGGCGTCACCCCGTGGTCCTCGAGCGCCAGCACGCAGAGCATCGCGGTGTAGCCGGCGGTGCCGATCGCCATCGCCTGGCGGCTGTCGAGGGATTTCGGCAGCGGCACCAGCCAGTCGCCCTTGACCCGCGCCTTCTGCGCCATGCCGCCCCAGTGCAGCTCGCCGATGCCCCAGCCGTTGAGCACTACCCGGTCTCCCTCGGCATAGTCGTCGTGCGAGCTCTCTTCCACGGTACCGGCGAGATCGATGCCGGGCACCATCGGGAAGTTGCGCACCACCGGCGAGCTGCCGGTGATCGCCAGGCTGTCCTTGTAGTTGAGCGTCGTGTAGTCGACCTTGACGGTGACGTCGCCCTCGGGCAGATCGCTCTCGGCGACGTCGGTGAGGGCGGCGGAGGTGCCGTCGTCGCACTTGGTGATGAGGATGGCTTGCATGGTGAGGGGTCCTGGTCTGGAGAGGGAAGTCGCTGGAGTGATGGAGTGGCGCCGGAGCGACCGAGGATAGCGGCAGACCGACGGGAGTGGCGTGGCGCCGGCGCCCGGGAGGCGGTCGCGCTCCACACCGTGAGCGCGTCGGGGAGAGGTTGATCGGGGCGAGAGAGGTTGCTACGATTTCGCGCTCTGCTGGCCCGTTCGTCTAGGGGTCTAGGACGCCGGCCTCTCACGCCGGTAACACGGGTTCGAATCCCGTACGGGCTACCAGCTCCAAACCATTGAGAAACAAGGGCTCTCTGGCGCCCTGGCAACTCGGCCGCACCAACGCGTATCGCACCTTGGTTCAAGTAAGGGTCAAGTTCAGGTCTCAAAGGCCTGCTACCCACGAGGCAGGTCTAGGCGCTGGGTTCGTCCAGTAGGACGTCTTATTCCCGTCCGGTTATGGAACTTTCGCGAGCCATTCCGTCTTATCCTGTGCGGGGCCGCGAACGGACCAACGAGCGTTGACGGTCCTGCTAGTTCAGACCTCTCACCGGCAAGCCGAGTGCAGCCGGTGGTTCAAGAGGCTCCGACAGGTTCGGTAGTCTGCCGAGTCCTCAGCCGCCGCGATCGCGGCGGTCCACCCACACTCGAAGGGAGATCAGCGATGGAGACCAAGGGATCGGTCTACCCTGTCGTCTTCCAGTTCCGAGCACCCGTAATCGGGAAAGGCTACGTCGCGGGCGTCGAAATCGCGGCCGCGATGGTGGTCAAGTGGGAAGAAGTCGACCAGGAGATGTGGGGCTACGGGGTGTGCCCCGGAGCGGTCGCTGGCCGAGGCCGCAGCATCGGGGAGGTTCACCGAGAAGTGCACCTCCACATCCGGGAGGTCCTCACCGAAATAGCCCACGAGGCTAGGGACTTCACGGAGTTCAAGGCGGCAGCCGAGGAGTTCATCTGCACCTGCGACGAGGAGACCCTGGAGGTCTTCGAACGGGCAAAGCACGATGTGACTGCTGGCAAGCTCGACGACGCAGAGCTGCCCCGGAAGAGTGGCTACGAGAGGCAGTTCAAGGTGGTCGAGCTCACGGGGAAGCTGTCGCCGAAGGACAACGTCGGCGTTAAAGACGAGGAGGTTGTCTTGGCTGCGGATGGAGATGCGCCCGATCCCGCGAGGAGGCGGTCGGCCGCTTGACCGAGGAACGGCTGAACGACCGAGGACCGTCGGCCGTCCCGTCCGGTTTCCCGGGCTAGAAACTTGGGGGGTGTGTCTTGGCGGGAGGCGAGATCAAGCTCCGCGAGGTGTGGAAGCTCCTGAAGCAGTGCGCCCCCGGCTACACCAAGAGCCTTAGGGAACACAACTGGAAGGTCACCTTCGAGGCCAAGACGTACCGCCTTCCGAAAGGACCGCACGGCCACAAGAAGGGCCAGGAGAAGATCGAGCGAGGCCATGTTCGCAGCATGGCTCGGTTCTTGGGGATCGCCGTGTGCTGCAAGAAGGTGCGACCCGATCTGTACAGCTAGACACCCTGGGTGAGCATGAGGCGATACAGAGCGAACGTCCTCGAAGGAGACACGGTGCTCTTCAAGGGTGTCGAGGCTTGGATAAGCGAAAGGGCAGGGCGCCTGAAGTCCTGGAGAGGTCGGTTCTCTGCTCCGCAGAGCCTGGAGGTCCTGTCGCTGGTCAGCCACGATGGCCAGCATCGCATTCAGCTAGACGACGGGAGAGAGGGCAACATCATCGTCCTGAAGGCACCCGTCTCGGTCGGCAGAGGTGTCTCCGGAATGACCACGGTCGAGTTCACTGGAACGGGCTCTTTGGAGAGACCCGCCGAAGAACAGGACGAAGGGGAGTAGAGGTAGGGGCGCTTGCCGGTCGGGAGCCTCTGTTCAGCGCGCCGGAGAAGAGGACTTGGAATGTGGATCCCGAGAACCTACTCAGATCTCGAGGCCGCAGTAGCGCATCAGATCGAAGAGTCCTCGAGCCTCGACTTCAAGACAGAGCTGGGGCACAACCGCGAGATAGCGAAGGACGTCGCCGCCATGGCACTGCACGGCGGTGTCTTGGTCGTAGGCGTGCACGAGGAGCGTGACATCGCCAAGGCTCTGACGCCAGTCGCCCTTGAGGCCGCGAAGGGCCGAATCGAGGACGTCGTCGCTTCATCGGTTCGTCCGACTCCCTACTTTGAGGTCCACACGATCGAGGACCCTGGCGATGAGACCCGTGGGTTCTTGGTGGTCGTAGTGCCGGCTTCCGAAGCGGCTCCGCACATGGTGGAGCGGCAAGGGAGGTGTGAGTACTACGGCCGAAAGGGGACACGGAGTCTCCCTCTCACAGACGCGGAGGTTCGTGTCTACTTGGAGCGAACACTCATCGCCCGGAAGTCGGCTGCTGCACGGCTGGCAGAGTGGGCGGACGAGGTGGACCCTTGTACAGGACTCGAGTGGCCGCGGCTGTTCGCTTCGGCCAGGCCCGTCGGTGGCGCAAGTCCGATGCTCGAGGCCGGGGCGGACCATGCGTCTCGCTCTCTCTACTGGAGCAGGATCTTTCGGAGCACATCCATAGAAGGCTTCCTCCAGCTCGAGCCGGGAGGCGCATCGAAGAGACAGCGACTGGACCACACCTTCCCCTATGAGCGTCAGTGCTTTCAGAAGTACTGGGCTTGGGCCGATGGATCTTCAGCAGTCTACTCGGATGCGATCGCAGCCCCCGACGGCGAGGGCAGGTGGACGGTCGACCACTACGACACCTTGACCGCCATTCGCGGTCTTTGCGAACTGGTCCAGGTGACCCTTGAAAAGGCCTCCTTCCGCGGCCAGGTCGACTTCGCCGTGATACTTCGATCGGTGCGGAGTTCGCGATTCAACCAAGAGAGCTTCACCCACTCACTGCGCTCCAACGTCGCTGAGCTGGAGCCGGGCTCCGGCGACCAAGACTCGACGGTCCTGGTGGCCACGCGCCTCGTCGATGAGTACCTCGTTCTCCAGTTCGGTCGCTAGCGCCTCACCGCTTCACGTCGATCACCGCCCAGATCAACGCGCCCACCCAGCCGAGGATTGCCCATCCCAGGAAGAGGTTGAGCAGCACGATGGGCAGAACGTGCGGGTGCTTCTTCTTGCTGGCGATGATCGAGGGGATGAAGTAGACCACGGCCCCGAGTAGGAGGCCGATGGCCCATCCCAGCATCGCGAGCAGCGCGGCTGAGGCCTGGACGGGGCTGTCGCTGGCGAGGGCCAGAAGAGCGATCAGCAGGAAGACGGCGCCGGTGATGTAGAGAGCGATGCGCCCCCAGTTCCGGGTCGGGCGTGCGACGGCTGCCCCTCGAATCTGCGTCATGGTCTTGTCCTCCCCTTGGTGTCTGTTCAGAGTCCCGTACGGACCAGCCGGCGGTCTGCTTCGCTCTCGACTCCTAGACGGAGGCCGCGCCTCAGTTTGGCGACGCGGGCTCGGTCGATTCGTCGGCCTCCTCGTCGACCTCGAGCAGCGACGCCACGGCTCGGACCTCCTCTCGAACCGCGACGAAGCCAGCCCGATCGGCGAGACCGCCCTGGACCAGCCGGTCGAGCGTGGCTGTCGAGCGCCGGAGGTAGGCGACGATGTCGAGGTAGGCCACCGAAGGAAGGCCGTTGCGAGCGAGCTCGTCGACTCGCTGAAGGCAGGCCTGGACCTGGCGTCCAACGAGACGGGCTTCCTCACACGCTCGACGGATGCGGAGCGCGGCCTCGTCGCTGGTGTGCGTGGTCATGCCTAGATCTCGTCTGCGACTTCACCCATGCATCGGGCCAGCTCTTCGCACGCCGGCACCAGTTCCTGCACCAGCTTCAGAGCAGCCTGCAGGTTCTTGACCAGTCCGTCACCGGTCGACTTCTCCACGGCCTCGAGGCGCTTCTTCATCTCGGCGAGCTGTTCCGAGACCTCCTTGGCCGTCTCGGCCTGCTTGTCGAGGGCGGTTTCTCCCAGACCGACCGCTTCGGCGAGCTGCTCCTGGGCGCCGGCCGCCTGGCGGTTGGTGTCGATGCCGAGGAGTCCGGCGAGCACCAGATCGGACGTGCTCTCGTTGAGCCCTTCGAGGTTGGCCTGTAGCTCCTCGCCGCTGATGGTCTGAGCCTGCATCGCCGCCTGGTTCTGGCGGCCCACATCGGCGAAGGTGTCGGTCGCGTCGGCGGCGGCCACTGCAGCGCCGGCGAACTCGTCCACGATCTCGGCGGCTTCGCGGGTCCCGGCGCCGAAGACGGTCACCTGCTCGCCCGCGTCGGCGGCGCCCTCTCCCGCCGCAAGGTAGACGTCGCGCACGTCCGCGCCGGAGGCCCTCACTTCGTCGAGAGCGTCGGTGAGCTCGCGCTGTGCCTGCGTCAGCCGCTCGGTGTCATCGCCGGCCACGAGAGTCTGGTCGCGAAGACGCTCGACCTCCTCGTGGAGGGCCCGGGCGCGCTCCACCGCGTCGCCCTGTGCCTCGGTCTGGCTCTCCTCAGTCCTTGCCTGCCGCTGCCCCTCCTGTTGAGCCTTCTCGTACGCCTCGGCAAGTTCGTCGAACACAGTCTTCGTCTGTTGGGCCTCGTCGCGGAGTTCGCGCTGGCCAGCCGCCGCCGAACGGCTGCTCTCGCCCACCTTCGAGACGGCGGTAGCTGTTGCTTCGGCAGCCTCGGCCTCATCCTCGAGCGCCACCTCAGTGTCGGCGGCCGCCTCCTCGGCCTCCTTCTGGGCCTCTGCAGCCGCTCGAGCCGCTTCCTGCGCAGCGTCGAAGGCGGCCGCTAGCTCGGCGATCTTCGGTGGCACATCGGCGCCCAGAGACAGCAGCTCGTCTCGGGTCTTAGCTGCCTCCTCTCGTAGCCGCTCAAGCTGCTGGACGTTGAGCTCGCTCTTCTCCGCGGCATCGATCAGGGCAGCGGCGTAGAGGCGGATTCCCTGAACGTCGCCGAAGATCGCCGAACTGGCGCGCTCCTGAGCGAACGCCCTACGATCCAGGAGCCGCTCTGCCTCGGCCAGATTCCGGTTGTAGCGCTCCAGCTCTTCGTTCGAGAGGGTCTGCTCTTCGGTGAGAGCCCGAACCTCGCCAGCGATCTTGGCCAGAGAGGCAGCGAAAGGCACACCCGCGTCGGCAGCCTGAAGGAGCAGGGCCTCGCCTTCCCCCAGGGTGCCGACCCAGACGCGGAAGGTCTCGGTGAGCTCGTTGACGGGGTTTAGATCGAAGCGGGTTGCGAGGACGGCCTTGAAGCTCTCGACCTTCTCTTCGGCCAGCCCGAGGCCCCCGAGAAGGTCGCCGAGGCCTTCCGTCAGCTCCAGCCCGGCACGCTGGAACTGCTTCACCGCCTCGAAGCCAATGAGCAGCTTGGCGCCGAGCTCGAGGGTCTCGTCGCTCAGACCGCCGGCTGCCTCCCTCGCCTGATTCAGCCCCTCGGAAGCTTCCCGGCCGCCCGCTTCCACTTCGGCCAGAGAACCGGCCAGGCGAGCGTTGCCCTGCTCGACCGCCTGGACCTTGGCTTCGAGAGCTTCGAGCTTCGCGTCGAACTGGTCGATCGCTGCGTTGAGCTCGGAGCCGAACGCATCTCGCCCCGCCTCGCCGGCCTCCCTCAGCTTCTCGCCTACCTGCTCGACCTCGGCCGCGAGCTCTCGAGCCTCTTCGCCGGTGGGATCGAAGTCGACTGCTTCGGCGGCTTCACGCATCCGTCCGAGAGCGGCCGCGGCCCGTCCTTCGGCCTGGTCGAAGGCATCGAGGAACTCTCGAATCGCGAGGGCAAGTCTGATCTCGATCTGGTCGGCCATCGGTGTCTCGCTCGTTGTTGCGCGGCTGCGGCCCCCTTTTTCAAGGGTGCAGAAAGGGACTCTCGACTCGTGGGAAGTGGACGCCCAGGGTGCAGGACGGCAACCTGCAGGTTGCTGCGCTCTACCCGGTCAGTTGGTCTTGTCCTCGATCACTTCGCCGTACTTCTCGACCCACTCTTCATAGGTAACCGGCTCGGGGACCACGATCACGGAGCGCTGCAGCGGTTGCGCCATCACGGTCTCTGTGCGGTCGGCCATTCCGAGCAGGTTCTTGGCGAGGAAGATCGACGCGCCCGCGTGGCTCTCGGCATGTCGCCAGAGCAGCCGACGCGCCTTCAGCTTCGCCTGGGCCATGCCGCGCTCGTAGATCTCGGCGAAGTCGCCTCCCTCCGCCTTGCGGTTCTGGATCGTCCGTGGCGAACACCCGAAGAGGGTGGCGAGCTCCTCGATCGACGGCGCGAACGAAGCGCAGGCTCGCTCGAGCACCTCGAGGTCGAACTCGATGCGGGGGCGCCCGGTGCGCCTCTTCGTCGATCCAGCCTGCAGGGACTGGCGAGCTTCGGCGAACTCCCCACGGTCGACCGCCTCGAGCGCCCTCTTCCGTTGGGCGTCGGCGCGCTTCACTTCTTGGCCCCTCGCACCTTGGCCTCCGCCTCAGCGACGACGAGTCGCGCCCAGCCGTCCGCGCCCAGGCGACGGGCACGCCGAATCTTCTCGGCGGTGCTCATGTCGGAGACGCTCTTGTCGAGAAACTCTCCGACGGTCATGGCGGCGGGCTGTGCGGGCTGCCTGGCGGGGTCAGGAGCGAACCAATGCTCCTTGTGGCGATGGGCGGCCACGAACTCGCCGACCGTCCCGCTGCCGGTCTCGCCGCGAGTCACCCGTAGGCGGCCCGTGTCGTCGACGAAGAAGTCGTTGAGGCCTCGAGAGCTTCGAGCTTCGCGTCGAACTGGTCGATCGCTGCGTTGAGCTCGGAGCCGAACGCATCTCGCCCCGCCTCGCCGGCCTCCCTCAGCTTCTCGCCTACCTGCTCGACCTCGGCCGCGAGCTCTCGAGCCTCTTCGCCGGTGGGATCGAAGTCGACTGCTTCGGCGGCTTCACGCATCCGTCCGAGAGCGGCCGCGGCCCGTCCTTCGGCCTGGTCGAAGGCATCGAGGAACTCTCGAATCGCGAGGGCAAGTCTGATCTCGATCTGGTCGGCCATCGGTGTCTCGCTCGTTGTTGCGCGGCTGCGGCCCCCTTTTTCAAGGGTGCAGAAAGGGACTCTCGACTCGTGGGAAGTGGACGCCCAGGGTGCAGGACGGCAACCTGCAGGTTGCTGCGCTCTACCCGGTCAGTTGGTCTTGTCCTCGATCACTTCGCCGTACTTCTCGACCCACTCTTCATAGGTAACCGGCTCGGGGACCACGATCACGGAGCGCTGCAGCGGTTGCGCCATCACGGTCTCTGTGCGGTCGGCCATTCCGAGCAGGTTCTTGGCGAGGAAGATCGACGCGCCCGCGTGGCTCTCGGCATGTCGCCAGAGCAGCCGACGCGCCTTCAGCTTCGCCTGGGCCATGCCGCGCTCGTAGATCTCGGCGAAGTCGCCTCCCTCCGCCTTGCGGTTCTGGATCGTCCGTGGCGAACACCCGAAGAGGGTGGCGAGCTCCTCGATCGACGGCGCGAACGAAGCGCAGGCTCGCTCGAGCACCTCGAGGTCGAACTCGATGCGGGGGCGCCCGGTGCGCCTCTTCGTCGATCCAGCCTGCAGGGACTGGCGAGCTTCGGCGAACTCCCCACGGTCGACCGCCTCGAGCGCCCTCTTCCGTTGGGCGTCGGCGCGCTTCACTTCTTGGCCCCTCGCACCTTGGCCTCCGCCTCAGCGACGACGAGTCGCGCCCAGCCGTCCGCGCCCAGGCGACGGGCACGCCGAATCTTCTCGGCGGTGCTCATGTCGGAGACGCTCTTGTCGAGAAACTCTCCGACGGTCATGGCGGCGGGCTGTGCGGGCTGCCTGGCGGGGTCAGGAGCGAACCAATGCTCCTTGTGGCGATGGGCGGCCACGAACTCGCCGACCGTCCCGCTGCCGGTCTCGCCGCGAGTCACCCGTAGGCGGCCCGTGTCGTCGACGAAGAAGTCGTTGAGGCCGGCCCTCTCGATGGCGAAGATCGTCACTTCGGGAAGCGCGTTCTCCAGGACTCCAGCTTCTCTCAACTCGTTGAACAGCGCACCGCGGAGAACCTTCTGCCGGGCCGCTTCTACCTTCTCTGCCTTCTCGTTCAGATCGCTCATCGAATCGCTCCTGACGGCTTCGGCCGCCTCTCGGTCTGTCTGAGGGCGCTCAGGCCCTGGATGGTGGGGAAGGTACGGGGCGGCCCCGGATCGCTGCTCCTGCGGCTGTGTCGCAGCAATGGCTGCCACTTCCTGCTGACGACGTGCCGTCATGCGACCAGGGCCTCGTCACAGGTCAGCTCGGCGAACGTCATCGACGGAGGATCGAAGGCGAGCGCCAGGCGACGCAGCTCGCCGTTTCGGTGCTTCGCGACTTCGAGCTCGGCCAGGGCCTTGGGTGCGTCAGGGTCGTAGAGGCACTCGCGAAAGACGAAGAGCACCAGGTCGGCGTCCTGCTCGATGGCTCCCGACTCTCGAAGATCGGACAGGCGCGGGCGCTTGTTGGGCCGATCCTCGAGGCTCCGATTGAGCTGCGACAGAGCCAGGACGGGCACCTTCAGGTCGAGCGCCAAGAGCTTGAGGTCGCGGCTGATGTCCGTGATCTGTTCCACCTTCTTTGCCCTCTTGTTCGTTGGCGTCACGAGCTGCAGGTAGTCGACCACCACGAAGTCGAGTCCCGCGCCGCGCTGGAGCTGCCTGCACATAGCGTGCAGCCGCTCGGTCGACAGCATCGCGTGGTCGCAGGTGTAGAGGCTCAGCCCCTGCATCTCGTGAGCCGCGGCCGCGAGCTCGCGGACATCGTCGGGAGGCATGCCACCGTCGCGGATGCGAGCGAATGGGAGGTTGCTGACCTGGGCCGCCACCCGGAGGGCGAGCTCCTCGGTGGTCATCTCGTAGGAGAAGACAGCGACCCGCTGACGGTCTCGAGCCGCGCCGAGAGCCATGCCCAGGGCCAGGGCCGTCTTGCCCATCCCCGGCCGCCCTGCGAGCACCACGAGCTGCCCAGGACGGAAGCCACGGGTGAGCCGGTCTAGGCCCTCGTAGCCGGTGCGCACTCCCCAGGTTCGCTCGCCGGTGCGGTCCGCGGCCTCTCGCACCTGGGCGGCCAAGTCCCCCGACGTCGCGAAGCCTTCAGCCGGGTCGGTGCCCACCAGTTCCGCCACGGTCCTCGTGGTCCTGGCGACGACCTCGTCGAGCGCCACCTCTCCGTCCTCAACCATGCCGCGGAAAGTGTCGACGAAGGAGCGCAGCCGCCGGCGAGCGGCCAGCTCTCGCACCTCGCGAACGTACTCGCCCACCCGTGAGAGGTCCGGCAACTCCACGTCGAGGGTCGCCACGTACGGCAGCATGTTCGGGTAGCCAGCATCCTCGAGCGCCGCAGTCACGGTGCGAAGGTCGGCTCCCTTCGTCTCCTTCAGAGATCGCTCGATAGCCAGCCACACCTGCCGGTGCTTCTCACTCCAGTAGTCGGAGGGCTGGGTCTCCTCGACCACCCGCCACGCCAGATCGGTCGACACGAACGCAGCCCCGAGCACCGCCGCCTCCATCAGCTCGTCGTGCAGGTCCCGGGCGGCCATCTAGTTGGCCTCCCCGCGGCTCGGCTGGGCGTCAGGGCCCCGATCCGGGGGCGGTCCTATGAGGCTCCCCGACGCCGTGCCTTCGCCTGGTCCGCCGCCTCGTCGCCGCTTTGCCTCGCGATCCGCGGCCCACCGTTCCGCTTGCTCCGTTAGGCGCCGGCGCGTCTCCTCGTCGGTGTGAGGCCCCTGTCGATCGTCGATCGTCGTGGCAGGTGGGTGTAGGTACATCCGCTCACGGAGGAAGCGCGAGAGCAGCGGGGTGAACTGCGTCTGGCCAGCCTTGCCGCTCCAGTTGCCAGATCGCAGGTACGCGTCGAAGGTCTCGGCGATGTCCAGTGCCGAGATGTCGACGCCGGCGGCACGGAGAGCGATCAGCTCGCGCTGCGCCTCGTGCAGGTCAACCTTGCCGGGCACGTATCGCTGAGCCAGAAAGTCGACTTCTCGCTCAAGTGCTTCGCTATCGAGCTCGCTTGCTGGCGCCCAGTTCCGGCCCTTGGTCGGTGGTCGGGTGTGTGTGCCGCCCTCAGGCGGTCCGCCTCCGGACGGGCTACCAGTGGCCGCGGGGTCATCCTGGCGGCCCGACGCACCCCCGGGCTCCCTCTTCTCACTCAGAGACGAGAGATCGGAGATGGGAGAAGGGAGATCGGAGACGGGAGACTTGCCCTCGGGTTGCCCTTTGGCTGGCCTCTGGTTGGCACCGTGGTTCAACCGCGGCTCAACCGTGGTTGGCACTCTCGCGGCTCGGGCCCGCTTCTTCGCGCTCGCCTTTCCGGCCTTCTTCTGGCGCCGGTGGTAGAGGATCCGGTCTTCGCGGACCCGCTCCAGCCGTCGGTTCGCGAGTCGTCGGCAACCGTCGTGCTCGATCTCCACCCAGAAGGAGGAGAGCTCGCTCCAGATTGCTGCGAAGCGCCCAGTCTCCTCACGGCAGATGCGGCTCAACTTCGCCGGATCCGCGGGCAGCGGGCCGGTCTTCCAGGACGCATTCAGGAGGCGCAGGTAGGCGCCCACCGCTGCGCAGTCTAGGGACGCCGTGTCCGCGTCGAAGTCGCTGGCGTAGAGCTGGTAGGCAGGGCCAGGGCAGCGGAATCCCTCCTCGTAGCAAACGAGCGGGACGCCGTGATCGTCACGGGCTCCGGAGGCGCCCACTACGAAGCCCCGACCGGCTCGAAAGCGGTCATGCTGTTGCCGGAGAGCCCGATGCGCCGGCCGTTCTTGCGCACGAGGCCGCGCTCGACGAGGGACCCGGTGCCGCTCAGCCGGCGATGAACCTGGACAGGCTGAAGGCCAGCGGCTTGGGCGACTTCATCGTAGGTGGCGGGTCGTCCGAGTTGGCGCAGCGCCTCGAGGATCAGCGTCTCATGCGTCTGGCGCTTGCCGGATGCCTGGAAGCTCCGGGCGGCCCTGTAGCTCGTGAGAGGGCCGAGGGTCCTGTACGGCGGCAACGATGGCGGCAGGCTTGCGTAAACTTCAACCGCCGAGGCATCCCGCAACGGCTCCCGATCAGCACCCGATCCGCCAGCCACGCGGGTCGGGTGTGCCTGTTCTTGGCCCACTGTTCAGGCCGCCTCGCCTGCGAGCTGCTCCCGCCAGCGCCTTGCAGCCTCGGCGGTGATCACGGTCTTGCGCCCGATCTTGGAGCGCGTGGGGCCGTCGCCCACCGCCCAGAGCTTGTACAGCATGCCGCGGCTGATCGAGTGGGCCTCGCAGAACTCGGGAACGGAGTACACGAGGCGCTTGTCGGTTGCTGGTGCCACTGGTCGATCTCCTCAGTCATCGCTCGCCGTTGGTGGCGAGTGACCACTGTCTATAGAAGGGGCCACGAGCGACACCAACGGACCAAGATGCGACTTGATCTGAGAGGCGCAGCCTGCGGGACTTGTCTGCCGCTGGGGCTAGCCAGCTACCGACGCGCCCTAGAGACCGGGTAGCAGCTTGAGAACCTCGGACCGATAGTCGTCGAGCCGAGCGAGAAGCTCGTCATCCGTCGGGTGGGTTGAGGGGAGATCGCCCCGTTCATGCCGGCGCCTTGCCTCGCCGACCGTGGAGTCGGAGACGCCGTACAGCTCAGCGAGCTCCTGCTCGATGTCCAGCCAAGGCCGATCCGGTAAGGCCTCGCGCAGTGCCTTCGCTTCAAGTGCGAGAAGCCTCTGGCGTAGGGCCCGCCACTCCGCGGGGCCACGTGTGCCAGAACGCTTCCCCCCGAAGCCGCTCTTGACACCGAAGGCGACGTTCGCGTCCTTGCCTCGTGCGATAGAACGCAGCGCATCAGACAAGAACCCCCGGACGTCGTCGAGAAGAGGCTCTTCGGCGCGGATCAGCAGCGACAGGTAGAAGAGAGCCTGCCGCGATTCCGCTTCACTCAGCTGGACACCGTGAGCCCGGAACGTCAGCAGCTTCCCTAGCGCCTTGCCGTGCCTCTCGAGGAAGTCTGCAAGCCTGTCGGGGTCGCCTATCCAGCGATCGTCAAGCTCGCCGGCCCCGACGCTGTCGGCTGCCGTGAGCCAGTCAGGGACGGGATTGCCCTCGCTCATCGGCCCCCGTCGCAGGCTCGCACGAGTCGAAGGCCGCGGCGAGAGTCGACGCCGCGTTCTCCAAGCCGATCGACCTTGCGGCCTGCCTGCTCGGCGTCGACGATGGCGGCGAGCATGCCCAACCGGAGGCCCTCCCTCACGGCTGCGGCCAACCTCTTCGGGTGTCCAACCGGCCGCCACCGCCCAGTCGGCCCGTCATCTTCGATCATGTGACCTTCCTTCCATCGATGGTGGCACCAGACGCCTTCAGGGGCTTGCTGAATAGAGGGCCCGACCTTCGGCCACCCGCTGATCGGCGGCCTCGATGATCTTCCAGGCGCGCTCGGGTAGTGCCTGCCCCGCTCGAGTCAGGGCGAATACCTGCTCCTGCTCCTCAATGGAGAGGTCCCAAATGCCCGCATGGTCCTCCCCGAGTTCGAGCAGAAAGAGGGACTTGGACATGAGATCGTGGTCTTCGGCGATCCTGCCCATCACACCGAGGAACTCCTCGTAGCCTTGTTCCACCGCATCGAACAGCTCGTCCCTTCGATGGCCGCGAAGGCCAAGACTGGCCAGGAGCCCGAAGTCTGGGAACTCGCCGGAGCGACAGAGCAGCTTGATGTATAGAGCGGCCTCGCGCTGAGTTCGGGGGGCGTCTGGAGCCTCTCCAAGCATGTGGTCACCTTCCTTCATCGTCTCGCCCTCAGTCGCGACAGACGGCCCTTCCGCCTGCCGAGCTTCGGAGCGTGCTTCGCGGCTTCCTCCTGCCGCCACTGGTCGGCCAGGTGGCCGTAGTGCTTCTCGACCATTCGAGTCGTGGTGTGGCCCAGCTGCTTCGCCAGGGATACGAGGCTGCCGCCACTCATGAGGTAGAGGCTCGCGTAGGTGTGCCTCAGCTCGTGGAAGACGATCGGCGGGTCGATACCCACGGCCTCGCAGGCCTCGCGCATCGGCCGGGACTGGTGGTTCTTGCCCCATGGCTCACCGTCGGCTCGGAGGAGCATTCGAGCCGTGCCCTTCCGGCCAGCGGTCAGCTCTTCGAAGAACGCCATGCCCTCGTCGGAGAGGTGAACGTGGCGCGGTGCGCTGGACTTCGTCTTGGCGAAGAGGATCGCTCGGGAATCGTGGGAGAAGTCGCGCACCTCGAGAGCGCAGAGCTCGCCGTAGCGGGCGCCGGTGTGGACTGCCGCCTCTACGACGTTCCGGAAGGCCTTCGGCGCGGAGTTCAGTAGGCGCCGCAAGTCCTCGGTTTCGAGGAAGCGATGGCGCGCCCTGTCGACCCCACGGAAGGGCTTCACCTTCGACCATGCAGCGCTCGGCTCGGCGAGGCCATCCACGACGGCCCGGTTCAGGAGAGCCTTGAGAGTCTTCAGTCCGTTGTTGGCGGAGACCCGGCGCGCCCGGTGGTGGTCTTCCGTCTCGAGCTTGCGCTTGCCGCCTCCGCGGACTCTCGCGGGGCTCTTGGCCAGCTGCTCGTGCCAGCGACGGAGTACGGGAGCGGTGAGGTCCGCGACTCGCTGGGAGCCGAGCTTCGGCAGGATGTGGGCATCGACCAGCGCCTGCGTCTGGCCCAGGCTCTTGCAGTGCTGCTCGAACCAGTCGAGGTAGTGCGCCGCTGCCTCCCGGACGGTCAGTGCCTCCGGCTTGGTCACCTGCCCGGGCGCCCACTCGCTCGCTTTCGCCACGGCCTGGCGGTAGTCGAGGATGTCGACGCCGTTGGCGGGTGCGTGGTCGTCGGCGGCGCCGAGCACCTCCCGCCAGTAGTCGCCGGAGTCGCTGCCCTTGTAGAGGCGCACGTACCAGCTCCCGGCTCGCGTGCTCTCCTCGGCGTTCCGGTAGCCGACGGCTCGCCCCCTCGCGACCCGCGCCCAACGGATGCGCCGATCGCGTGGGAGGCGCCGGCGAGAGGTCCTCGTGGAGAGGTCAGGCATGCTCGGCCGGCCGTCTCTGGTTCAAGTGAGGGTCAAGTACCGTCGTGGATTGCGGGTGCACAACGGTAGACTAACACGGATGAATGCCTGTATCTGCGGGCCTTTGCGGCGATGTCCAAGGACGCGGGAGGACGTCGCTATCGGCCTCTCACGCCGGTAACACGGGTTCGAATCCCGTACGGGCTACCAGCTCCTCGCTCCTTCCTTCGGTCGTCGCTCGTCGCAGGTCCCCGTACGGGATTCTCGGGTTGCAGCGATCGACTCCATAGGGAGTCGAGCGCTTCAACGCGAATCCCAGGGAAGCGACTATCTGGATCGGCCGCGGTGGTAGCGCGTGGCGTTGCTGTTCTTCAGCATGGCTACCAGCTCCTACTTTCGGTCGTCGCAGGTCCCCATCCGGGATTCTGGGCGGTTGCTCCAGCGCGAGCGCTGGAGCTTGGCGGCGAATCCCGGGAGTTGAGCAAGAAAGCCGAGCTGGACTACCAGCTCCCTGCTCGTGCCGCTGGTCGTGGCGGTTCAGCGGGCTTCCCTCTCCCTCTGTCATCCCCGCGAAGGCAGGGGTCTACGCATGGCGAGTCGCAGGAATGCCTCGTCGGTGACGATCTCGCCGTCGGGGTCGGCGTAGTACCTGCGGAGTTCGAGGATGAGTTGCGCGTTGCTTTAAGCAACGGGTCCGAATTAAAATATGACCCCCGATGCTTTAATTCGAGATCGCCAGCGAAAAGGAGCTCTACTTGGACGTTGGCCGCTTCAGTGAGTCCAAAGCAGGGCGGCTCTTCCGAATCCCACCCCCCGAGAACGTCGCCTTCGTACCAGATCCACTGCCCCGATCCCGCGCGACGTCTGGCGAAGTCGTCGATCTGCTTCTGACCGCGGTTCAGGAGCTGGGCAAACTCGATGGAGCCGGACAGCATGTCGCCACTCCCGAGCTCATTCTCCGGCCTTTGAGGAATCGGGAAGCTCTCAAGAGCAGCAGCTTGGAGGGGACCTATGCGACGCCGCAAGAGCTGCTGCTCTTCGAGTTCTCGGCTTCGCCTCGAGGCGATTCCGTTGCCTCGGTCAAAGAGGTCCACAACTACGCTTCGGCCATGCAGTTGGGCCTCGAGCTCCTAGACGAAATCCCGTTCTGTCTGCGCCTGATCAGACGGCTCCACGCCAGACTGCTGGAGGAAGTGAGAGGGCGCGACAAGAGCCCGGGGGCCTTCCGTCGCGTTCAAGTACATATCGGCTCGGATCGGAGGTTCGTTCCCCCGCCGCCTGAACAGCTTCCGGACTGTCTAGACGAGTTGGAGAAAGTACTCAACGAGCCCCCCAAGGGGATACACCCGCTTCTATGGGCCTTCATGGTTCACTACCAGTTTGAGACGATCCACCCCTTCGTCGACGGCAACGGTAGGGTCGGCCGTCTCCTCTTGGCCCTCATGATCGCTCGCCAGTGCAAGCTCGAGAAGCCCTGGCTCTACATGAGTGCGTGGTTCGACCGCCACAAGGATGAGTACATCGATCTCATGTTCAATGTCAGCGCGCGTGGAGCTTGGGAGCCTTGGCTCCTTTTCTGCCTACGTGGGACCATCGACCAGGCGCAGGACGCAAGAGCAAGGCTCGACAACCTCATTGCGCTGGAGAAGGACTACCAGCGTCGAGTCGCCGGCAGCGGATTCCAGGCAAGGCTCGCCGGGATCGTGGATCGATTCTTCTCGATCATGCCGATCACCGACGTACCGACCATTGCGAGGGTCTTCGACGTCACGTATCCGACCGCAAGGAAAGACCTAGAACGCCTTCGCGATCTTGGGATCGTGACACTGCTGGACGGACGTCCGATGCTCTACTTCGCTGAAGAGATCGCTCGGGTCGGAGTGGCAGATCCCTCTTGAGCGAGCGGTCGCTTGACTGCGAGATTCGCGCGAATCTCGGCTTGACCCGCCGGCTCGCTAGTGCGGAACTCTCGGCGGGCGCTCCAGCTCGCGCGCTGGAGCTCGGTGGCGGATCCCGGGGAGTCTGGCAAGCCGTCCCACAGGGCCTTCGCCACCTCGGCCGGGGCGGGTGCGCCGTCCATCGGCGAGGAAAGTCGCGGGTGCGTGCTCGTCGACGCTCGCCGCGTCATCGTGCTTCCGGTGGTGTCTTCAGAGCTCCGGCAATAGGGCCGAGGGCGTAGGATGCCCCCGGCATGAGGCAACTCCGCGTCGTCACCGCGCTGGTCTGTCTGGTCGCGGCGTCTCTCGCCGAGGCGGCGGCCGGCCGGGCCGCCGACGGGCACCTGCACGGCGCCCCTCGGGCTCTGCTCTCGGGCTCCGCGGCCGACGGTGGCGTTCTCGTGGTGCCGGCGGATCCGTCTCCGGCGCCGAGCCGAGATGCCAAGCTCCTGGTCGTGCTGGTGCCGCCGACGGCTGCCCCGTCGGCAGGCGTGTCGCAGGCGGCCATCGAACGGTCCGCCGTCGTCCGGCGCCTGGAAGCCTCGGCCCACCGCCAACGCGGTCCTCCCCCTGGGGTCTGACCCTTTCGTCGGATCCATCAACGACTCCTGGGCTGCTCCAGGGAAAAGGGGAACGCATGACCTTCGACGTTGGGACCATCGTGGTCCTCGGGTTGTCGAGCGCCTTCGTCGGGTTCATCGTCGTGGCCGAGGTCCGCAACCGCCTCTCGAGGCGGAAGCGCCTGGAACCTCGGACCGCGCCGCAGGATCTCTCCGACGAAGCGAGCCGCCGTCCGTCGGACGTGCGGTAGGAAGGCCGGGTCGCTCTGGTGAGCGGCCCGGCACGCCGCCGGCGGGGTTTGGTCGCGCACGGTTCGCGGCTGACCCCGCGGGCAACGGTCCTGCGACCGTGCATGCTTGGAAGCGCGCGGGCCGTCGCCGGGGCACCGGGAGGGCCGACAGCGGCGCTGTGCCGACGAAGCAGAATCATCCGAAGCGCCGCCTCCGCACGAACTGATTCACGCCGCGTTCACGCTGCGTTCACACGGTGGTCGCGTTGCGTTCACGGACGGCCCTCTATCGTTCCCTCGCTTGGCCGACGGCCGCCCCAGTAGGAGAATGAAGATGTCGTCCCTGATTCGTCAACCGATCCTCGTCGCCACGGTGTTCCTGGTGACCGGCTGGCCCGCGGCCGCCGTGTCAGAAGATGCCAAGCGCTACCTCGGCCAGATCGAGGGCCGGGTCGTCACCACGGACGACGTACCCCTCCTGGGTGCCGAGGTGGGACTCGATCCACGGGTCATCAAGACCGTCTCCACCGACAGCGACGGGTCCTTCGTGCTGCGGGGCGTGCCAGAGGGCAGCTATCGCGTGATCGCGGCGGCGCCGGGATTCGTGGTCGGGGAGGTCTCGACCGAGGTGAGCCGCGACTCGCCCTCTGCGGAGCTCCTCATCCGCCTGCAGGCGGCGGAGGTCACCCTCGACTCGATCGACGTCGTCGGCAGCTACTCGATCGGTCGCGACGCACCAGCACGTTCTTCCGCCCTCAGTGCCGAGGAACTGCGCGAGATGCCCCACTTCGGCGACGACGTCGTGCGAGCGATCACGGCGCTGCCGGGCGTGACCTCGAATGACGCGTCGGCCGAGTTCAACGTCCGAGGCGGTCTGACGCGGGAGGTGCGCTACGAGATCGACGGCCTGGAGATCTTCGAGCCGTATCACCTCAAGGACTACCAGAACATCTTCAGCATCATCGACCCGGAGATGCTCGGCGGCGTCGACCTCTTCACCGGCGGGTTCCCGGTCGAGTATGGCGACCGCAGTGCGGCCGTGCTCGACCTCGAGACCTTCACTCCGGGTGACCGCACTTCCCAGGTTGGCATCAGCCTGCTGAACGCCTGGGGCTCCACCAGCGGTCGCTGGGAAGGTGGCTCCTACTTCGCGTCCGCGCGCCGTGGCTGGCTCGACATCGTGCTCGACATCGCCGGCGAGGAGGAGAGCGAGGACGAGATCCGCCGCGGCAGCGGGCCCGCGTACTGGGACGTGCTGAGCAAGGTGAGCTTCGATCTGGGCCCGAAACAGGAGCTGACGGTCCAGGCTCTGCTCTCTTCGGACAGCAACGACGAGTTCGAACGTGAACGCGAAGACGGCGGCTTCGAGGAGGAGAGCACCGACAGCAGCTACGGCAACGACTACCTCTGGACTCGTCACATCGCCCTCCTCGGCCAGAGCGGCGTGCTCGAGTCGATGCTGTCGATCGGCCAGGTCGATCGCGATCGTCGGACCCAGGAGGAAAGCCCGTCGCGCGACTTCGAGATCCGCGACGTGCGCAACCTGGATGTCCTGCAGGGCCGCCAGGATCTCTCCTGGCAGCTCGGCGATGCACATTTCCTCAAGAGCGGCTGGGAGGCCCGGCGCTACGAGGCCGAGTACGACTACTTCAACGAGCTCGCCCTCATCGACGTCGTCGCCAGTGCCTTCGGTGTCGAACCGATCACCAGCTTCACCGGCAGCTTCGAGAGCGATCACTTCGGCCTCTACCTGGCCGATCGCTGGCAGGTCACGCCTCGCTTCGTGATCGAAGCGGGGGCCCGTTGGGACCGCCACTCGTTGACCGACGAGGATCACGTCTCGCCACGGATCAACGGCCTTCTCGACCTCGGCGGCGGCTGGCGAGGTCGGTTCGCCTGGGGTCACTTCCACCAGAGCCAGCGGCCGAACGAGCTGCAGGTGGAGGACGGAGAGACGACCTTCTTCGGCGCCGAGCGCGCCGAACACCGCATTCTCGGCCTGGAACGCACCTTCAGGGCGCGGGCGGCTTCCTGGGACGTCCGTCTCGAGGCCTACCAGCGCGTGATCGAGGACGTCAGGCCACGGTACGAGAACGTCTTCCAGACCTTCGTGCTCAACCCCGAGACGGCCAACGACCGGATCCTCATCGCACCTGATGCGGCCGAGGCGCGCGGCGCCGAGCTCTTCTTGGGGCGCCGAGGAGGCGGCACCTTGGACTGGTGGGCCAACTACGCCTGGTCCGAGGCGACGGACGACCTCGACGGCCGCGACGTGCTCCGCGCCAACGATCAGACCCACGCCATGAACCTCGGCGTCTCATGGCGACCGACTCCGCGCTGGAGCTTCAACGGCGTCTGGATGTATCACACGGGCTGGCCGACGACTCCGGTTACGGCCACGCTCGGCAGCGGACCGGATGGCGAGCCCATCGCCGTACCGGTGGTCGGCGAGCTGAGGTCGGTTCGGCTCGACGACTACCACCGCCTGGACGTTCGCGCTTCCCGCCGCTTCGCGCTCAAACGCAGTGTTCTGGAGCTCTTCATCGATGTGCAGAATCTCTACAACCGTAGGAACGACGCCGGTTTCGAGGTCGATGGTGGCAACTTCCTGGTAGACGAACAGGGGAACGCCGTCTATCGACCGACTCCGGAGGAGTGGCTCGGGCTGTTGCCCTCCTTCGGCATCTCGTGGACCTTCTGACCTCCGCCAGCTCCAAGGGATAGGGGAGGTCGGAGCTCGAGGCCTCCGATCGCGCGAAAGGACGTTCCGATGAGAGCTCGGGCGGAGTGAAGTCGGGAGGGTCTCCTGGCTTCTCTACTCAGCCCGCTGTCAGGAATGGGTAGGTTCGACCGATGCGTGTCCTGGTGATCGAAGACGATCTCGACATCGCCGGCAATGTCGGCGACTTTCTCGAGGCCGCGGGCCATCAGGTGGACTTCGCCTACGACGGTGTCTCCGGCATGCATCTGGCGCTGACCCGCGACTTCGACGTCCTCGTCATCGACTGGATGCTCCCGGGCATGGCTGGCACCGACCTCTGCCGCAAGCTGCGCCACGAGGCGCAGTGTCGCGTGCCCGCTCTCATGCTCACCGCCCGTGACACGTTGGCCGACAAGCTGGAAGGCTTCGAGGCCGGCGTCGACGACTATCTGGTCAAACCCTTCGCTCTCCAGGAGCTCGAAGCCAGGCTGCGGGCACTCGACAGATTGCGACGATCGGCGCCGCGCGAGCTGACGATCGCGGACCTGGTACTCGACCCCGATGCCCGGACGGTACGGCGCAGTGGCCAGCTGCTCGAGGTGCGTGGCGCGGCCTTCGAGATCCTCCATCTGCTGATGGAGCGTTCGCCCGGTGTCGTCCGGCGCCAAGAGCTGGAAGCCAGACTGTGGGGCGACGATCCGCCGCAGAGCGACGTTCTGCGCAGCCACATCTACGCCCTGCGCCGCGTCATCGACAAACCGTTCGATCGCGATCTGCTGCACACCGTCCGCGGCCACGGCTACCAGCTCGCCGCCAGATGAGCGTCGACCGCACCCATTGGCGGCTTCGCCGGCGGGTCTTCGGGTCGATTCTCGTTGCCGGTTCGGTGCTCGCACCTCTCGTCCTCCTGGCGTTGTGGACCGGCGTGACCGCCGTCGAAGACACGATCCTGAAGCGTCTGGTGCGGATCGAATCGGACCGCTTGATCGCGGCGAAGCAAGCCGGGCTCGAGCTCGAAGAGTCACCCCTCTTCACGGCCTTCTGGGGTTTCGACCAGCTGACCGAACCGTTTCGCTCCGCGACCGGCGAGGTCTTCTACGGCACCTACCGGCCGCTCGACGCGCTCGAGGCCGGGATCTACGAGGTTCGGGGTCAAGAGTCCTTCGTCGCCATCGGGCCCCAGGAGCACGGATCCCTGATCCTCTTCTACGACGTCAGCGCCCTCGAGCCGCTGCAGGACCTGGAGCCGGTCTTCTGGGTCGGCGCCAGCACGATGCTCGCGTTGGCGGTTCTCGCTGTAGCCCTCGGGTTGGCACGCTGGCTCGACCGGGAGGTGTCGGTGCCCATCCGCCAGCTCGCCGACGCCGTGGCCTGGGATCTCGAGACCTGGCGCGGGCGTCAGCTCGCATCGGAGGAGCGCCTCGACGAGATCGGCCATCTCTCGCGCTCGGTCCGCCAGGCCGCCCTACGCATGCTCGGTTTCCTGGAGAGGGAACGGCAGTTCACGCGCAATGCGAGTCACGAGTTGCGCAGTCCGCTCACGGTGATCAAAGGGGCCACGGAGCTGCTGCGCGCCCGACCCCACGACGCGAGGGAACGACCGCTGGAGCGCATCGAGCGCGCCGTCAGGCGCATGGAGTCGAAGATCGAGCTCTTCCTCTTCCTGGCCCGGGAGGAGGTCGACAGGCCACGGCTGCCGACCCCGATTCTCCCGGCCGTCGAAGAAAGCCTGCAACACCTGCCGCGGCGCCCCGACCGCGAGCATCGGGTGCACGTCGACGTCCCGCCGGAGCTGCGGCTGCAGATCTCCGCTGAAGCGTTGCGGATCCTGCTCGACAATCTGATCGGCAATGCCCTGCGTCACGGCGCTTCGGGAGAGGTGAAGATCACGGCGCGTGAAGACCGGCTCAGCGTCGAGAACCCGTTGGAAGCGCCGATCGAGGCTGCAGGGGAGCTCGGGGCACCTTTCCTGGGTGACGGATCCGGTCTCGGCCTGGCGATCGTCGAAGACCTCTGCCGCCGCTACGGCTGGAGTCTGACGCTCGAGCCCGAGGGCTGCTGCCTGCGGGCAGTCGTGAGGTTGGCCTGAGCCTCTTCCTCTGTCATCCCCGCGGAGGCGGGGATACACCGTGGCGAGTCGCTGCCACGCCTGGTTGGCGAAGATCCCGCCGCCAGCGTCGACGGCTACCAGCTCAGCACTTCGGTATTCCCGGACTGTGGTCAGCACGAGGGCCTTCTACAGTGTCGCTCCGTGGCTGTGCGCGTGAGGGCGCGCAACCAGTGTCGGCCGGCCGCGGCCAGAGCGAGGACCATGACCGTGACCCTGCCCAGCGACGCTGAGATCGCCGCCGCCCACCCGCCGCTTCCGATCGAGCGGATCGCCGAGCGCCTGGAGCTGGAGGCGAGCGACTGGCAGCCACGTTCGCGGCACGTCGCCAAGCTCGAGCCGTCGGCGCTCGAGCGTCGCCGTGCGGGAACCGGGCGGCTGATCCTGGTCTCGGCGATCACGCCGACCCAGGCCGGTGAGGGCAAGACCACCACCAGCATCGGCCTCGCCCAGGGTCTGGCCAAGCTGGGGCAGAGCGTCTGCCTGGCGCTGCGCGAGCCGTCGCTGGGACCCTGTCTCGGTCGCAAGGGTGGCGCGACCGGCGGCGGCCGTGCCCAGCTGACTCCGGCCGATCAGATCAACCTGCACTTCACCGGCGACTTCCACGCCATCACCTCGGCGCACAACCTGCTCGCGGCGCTGCTCGACAACCACCTCTACTTCCAGAACCGCCTCGGCATCGACCCGCGGCGGATCTTCTGGCGCCGGGTGATGGACATGAACGACCGCGCCCTGCGCCAGTGCGTGGTCGGGCTCGGCGGCGCCCTCCAGGGCGTACCGCGGGAGACCGGCTTCGACATCACCGCCGCCTCCGAGGTGATGGCGATGCTCTGCCTGGCCGAGGACACGGAGGACCTGCGGCGGCGCATCGACCGCACGCTGGTCGGCCTCACCTACGATCGGCAGCCGGTGACGGCGGGCTCGCTGCGGGCGAGCGGCGCGATGCTGGCCCTGCTGCACGAGGCGCTCAAACCCAATCTGGTGCAGACACTCGAGGGTGTGCCGGCCCTGGTGCACGGTGGTCCCTTCGCCAACATCGCCCACGGCTGCAACAGCGTGCTCGCCACCCGCATGGCCCTTGCGCGTGCCGATATCGCCATCACCGAGGCCGGCTTCGGCTTCGATCTCGGCGCCGAGAAGTTCTTCGACATCAAGTGCCGCAGCGCCGGGCTCGACACCGCCGCGGTGGTGCTGGTCGCCACGGTGCGGGCGCTGAAGTCGCACGGCGGGGTGGGGCGCGACGACTTCGAGCGGCCCGACCCCGAGGCGGTGGCGCGCGGGCTGCCCAACCTCGACAAGCACGTCGAGAGCATCGGCCTGTTCACCGAGCGTCCGATCGTGGCGCTCAACCGCTTCGCCGGCGACAGCGACGAGGAGATCGCGGTGGTGCGCGAGCACGCGGCGGCGCTGGGGGTGCCGTTCGCGGTCTCCGACCACTTCGCCCACGGCGGCGACGGCGCCGTCGAGCTGGCCCGCACCGTGCTCGCTTACGCCGAGCGCCGCAGCGAGCCTTTCGTACCGCTCTACTCGCTCGACCAGCCGCTGCCCGACAAGATCCTGGCGGTGGCCCGATCGATGTACGGCGCCGACAGCGTGCACCTCACCAAGGCCGCCGAGCGCGACCTGGACGAGGTCCGTCGCCTCGGCTACGAAGCGCTGCCGGTGTGCGTCGCCAAGACCCCCGACTCGCTCTCCGACGATCCCCGGCTCAAGGGCCGGCCGGAAGGCTTCGAGCTCACCGTGCGGGCGCTGCAGATCAACGCCGGCGCCGGCTTCATCGTGGTGCTGACCGGCGACATCCTGCGCATGCCCGGACTGCCGCGCCGGCCGCTCGCCGAGAGTCTCGACGTGCGGGGCGACAGGGTCGTGGGGTTGAGCTGAGCTTCGGCGACGACCCCGGGGACCCGCAACCAACCGAGTCGCCGAGGCGCCGAGCCGGCAGAGACCCCGGGCAGACCCTGCCCGCCCGCCTCCCCAGCCTCGAGCCTCAGGCCGGCTGGACGTGATCGAAGCCCTTCTCGAGCAGCGTCTTGAGCCCCGACAGCACCATCGGCCAGCCGCCGGAGACGCTGTCGCGCATCTCGTGGTCGTCGCCGAAGTCGGTGTGCTCGAGGTGCAGCGAGGTCCACGGGCCGCCGGGCCAATCGACGTCGCCGAGCTGGAAGGTGACGCGCGAGGTGCGCGCCGGCCGATCCTCGTCGGCGGGTCGCGCCCAGGTCAGCACGAGTCTCTCGTGCAGCTCGCTCTCCAGCACCTCGCCGACGATGTCGGCCTTCTCACCATCCGGCGCCCGGTGTTCCCAGCGTGAGCCCTGCTTCCAGTCCGAGACGTTGTCGTGGAACCAGTACTGGCGGGTGAACTCCGGCTCGAGCAGGCCGTTCCAGACCTCCTCGCGGCTGGCGTTGATGTAGATGGCGTAGGCGAAGTCGGGCTTGCTCATGGCGGGTCCTCCAGCTTGCGTTTGAGGTCGTGCAGCGCCCGCAGCCGCGAGCGCTCGAAGCGGCGGATCCAACGCTCCCCGACCTCGAAGAGGGGCACCGGATTGAGGTAGTGCAGCTTCTCGCGCCCGCGCCACACCACGGTCACCAGGTTGGCGCTCTCGAGGATCGCCAGGTGCTGACTGACGGCCTGTCGACTCATCTCGAGGTGCTCGCACATCTGGCTCAGGGTCTGGCCGTCGTCGTCCCGCAGGGCGTCGAGCAGACGACGGCGGCCGGGGTCGGCGAGTGCTTTGAAGACAGCGTCGGAGTCGTGCATTCACTGGCGGGACAATATGCAAGTAGATCCTTGCATGTCAAGCCGCGACAACGAATCGGACGCGCCGGGCTCAACGTCAGCGCACCCGGCGAGCGCCTACGGCCTCCGGGTCGGCGCGGCGGCTCGTTGTAGGTTCTCCTCGCTTCGCTGGTTCCGACCACACCCTCAGGGAGAAGCGACGCAGGAGGAGAATGTCGGTTGACCGATCCCATCCATCACCACGTCATCGTGCTCGGCGCCGGGGTTTCGGGCATCTACCAGATCCACCGGCTGGTCGAGCTCGGCCTCGACGCGATCGTGCTCGAGGCCGACGAGGATCTCGGCGGCACCTGGTACCGCAACCGCTACCCGGGCTGCCGCTTCGACTCGGAGAGCTACACCTACGGCTACTCGTTCTCGCGCGAAGTGCTCGACGAGTGGCACTGGAAGGAGCGCTTCTCCTCGCAGCCGGAGAACCTGCGCTACCTCAACTTCGTCGCCGACAAGTTCGACCTGCGGCGGCACATGCGCTTCGATTCGCGGGTCGAGGCAATGCGCTGGGACGACGATCTGCGGCTGTGGACCCTCGACGTCGCCGGCGGGCGGCGCTACACGGCCCGCTTCGTGATCTCGGCGATCGGTGTGCTGTCGACCCCGACGCTGCCGCGCTACCAAGGGATGGAGGAGTTCGAAGGCGACGCCTTCCACACCTACTGGTGGCCGAAGCAAGAGGTGCCGCTCGAGGGGCGCCGGGTCGGGGTGATCGGCACCGGCGCCACCGGCATCCAGGTGATCGCCGAGATCGCCAGCCAGGTCGACCAGCTCTTCGTCTTCCAGCGACGTCCCAACTGGAGCACGCCGCTGAACAACTCACCGATCTCGGAGCAGGAGATGGCCGAGATCCGTGCCCGCTACGACGAGATCTTCGCCACCTGCGCGATCAGCAACGGCGGCTTCGAGCACCTGCCCGACCGGCGCGGCTTCTGGAACGTGACGCCCGAGCAGCGCCGGGCGTTGTGGGACGAGCTCTACGCCACCCCAGGCTTCGCCATCCTGGCGCGCAACTTCCCCGAGATCTATCTCGACGAGGAGGCCAACCGGGAGATCTCGGAGTACGTCGCCGAGAGGATCCGCGGGCGGGTGCACGACCCCGAGATCGCCGAGAAGCTGATCCCGAAGGACCACGGCTTCGGCACCCAGAGGCTGCCCCTCGAAACCCGGTACTTCGAGGCCTACAACCGCGGCAACGTGCACTTGGTGGATCTCTCCGAAACGCCGATCGAGCGCATCACGCGCTCCGGGATCCAGACCACCGCCGCGCACCACGACCTCGATCTGATCGTCTACGCCACCGGCTTCGACGCCATCACCGGCGCCTGGGACCGCATCGACATCCACGGCGCCGGCGGTGCCGTGCTGGCGGAGAAGTGGCGTGACGGTCCGAGCACCTTCTTCGGACTGATGACCCGTCGCTTCCCCAACCTGCTGATGGTCGCGGGGCCGCAGAGCGTCTCGGGCTCGACCAACTTCCCGCGCGCCATCGAAGGCGGCGTCGACTGGGTGACGCGCTTCCTGGAGCACGCGATCGAGCACGGCGTCACCCGCTTCGAAGCCCACGCGGAGGCCGAGCGTGAGTGGACCGAGGAGGTGGTGCGGCGCCACGAGAAGCTGCTGGCGCGCCGCAGCCGCGGCTGGTTCACCGGCTACAACTCGAACGTCGCCGGCCACGGCGAAGGCAGCGTGCGCTACGTCGCCTACTTCGGCGGCGCGCCGAAGTACGCCGAGCTGATCCGCCTCGAGGCAGAAAGCGGCTATCCCGGAGTCGACCTGGAGTGAGGTAGCGCAGCGCCGAGAAGTCCCTGGACGTTTGCCGCCCCCCTCACGCCTCGCTGCGTCGCGCCGCCTTCAGCAGGCGCCTGACGTCGTTCTCGGCGGAGAGCCCGGCGAGCCAATCGAAGCTCCCCTCCTGGTCGATCTCCCTGGCGCTGTCGATCAACGCCGCATAGGCGGCGTGTGCGAGGGCTCCGCCGATGCTGATCCGCCGTACCCCGATTTCGGAGAGCTCGGCAACGCTCGCTCCGTGGACCATCGGGGCCAGCACGTTCACCGGCCTCGCCACCGCATCGACGACCGCGCGGACCTCGTCGAGAGTCGCGAGGCCCGGAGCAAAGAGCACGTCGGCGCCGGCCGCCTCGTAGGCCTGCAGGCGCCGGATGGTGTCGTCGAGGTCCTTGCGGCCGCGCAACAGGTTCTCGCACCGCCCGATCAGGGCGAACGGGAAGTCGAGCGAGCGGGCTGCCTCGGCGGCCGCGGCGATGCGCTCCACCGCGAGGTCGAAGTCGTAGATGCCGGTGCCGTCGTAGTCCTCGATCGAGCCGCCGACAGCTCCCGCTTCGGCGATGCGGAGGATCGTCTCGGCGACGACCGCGGGCTCGTGCCCGAAGCCGTTCTCGAGGTCCGTGCTCAGCGGGATCGCGGTCGCCTCAGAGAGGACGCGGCAGTGGGCGATCTTCTCTTCCAGGGTCACGCCACCGTCGAGCTTGCCGAGCGAGAACGCGAGACCGGCGCTGGTGGTCGCCAGCGCCTGGAAGCCCAGCGCCTCGAGGACTCTGGCCGACCCGACGTCCCACGGGTTCGGGATGACGAAGGTCTCCGTGCCCTCGTGCAGGGCCTGCAACGCCATCGCCTTCTCGAGCTGTGTCTTCATGGCTCCGTCCTCGTTCCCAGCGACCTCCCCATCGTGCGGATCGGCCCGATCAGGACCGACCCTCCAGGATTTCGAAGAGGGAGTCGCGATGGCTGCAGTCCACTGCCGGCTTGCGCCTTCCCTTCACCGTGACGAGGCGCAGACGAAAGGGCTCGGCGGGTGTCTGGGATCGAGCCGGGAGACTCCGTCGGAGAGCCCCTTCGCTCACTTCGGTCATGGTGCGGCCGCTCTCCGCGGCCTCTCGTCGCACGGCCCTGACGATCCGGTCGTCGAGATCGAGCGTGATCCTCATAGAGGTGGAGCATACGAGCGCGACAGGCCCATCGAACACCGGTGCCGCCCGCCCGCTCGGGATTGGGCGAGACCGTGGTGTGGTCGTCGCGGCGGTGGAGCGAGTCGTCCTCGAGTCCCCGACGGCCGCAGTGGGTCTGCATCCGAGCGGTGATCGCGCGTCACTTCACCTCGAAGCGCCCGATCACGAACTTGCCCTCGGTCTGCACACCCGCCTCGCCGATCGGCCGGCCGACCGCCGACGGCACGTTACCGACGTAGAGGTCGTAGGTGCCCGGCCGGATCGGCACGAAACTGACGTGCGCCGAGCCGGCCTCGTCGCATTCGATGGCGTGGAAGCTCAGGCCCTGCAGGTGGATCTCGATGTCGCCCACCGTCACCAGGCGCAGGTGCACGTTCTGCAGCAGCGCCGGCATCTCGATGCGCCAACCGCGCAGGTCGTCCACCACGTCGGGACAGTGCAGATTGAGCCGGTAGTACTCGCCGGTCAACAGTTGGATCACGTCCCTCGACAGCACGGGGCTGCCGTCCGCGGCCGTCGTGATCGTCAGGTCGATCGGCTCCGGAGGGAACCGCGCCAGGTTGCCGCCGACCTGAGCGGCGCCCGTGCCGGCGAGCGCCACGGCGAGGACGATCGCGGCAGCGAAACGAATGGCAGAGGAGCAGTGCAACCGTGTGCCTCCACGAACGATCTGTCTCGTGTTCCTGGTGGAGCATCGGCAGCGCGCTCCATCCCTTGGCCGAGAGTATGTGAGAGAGGCGAGGCTGCCGCGGCACCGGTCGCGATACCGTCGCCCTGCATGCTCGACCAGACAGCGGCCCGCTCGCCGCCGACGTTGGTTCGATGGTGTGGTTGGATCGCGCTCTGCGCTCTGCTGCCCGGCTTCGCGCGGCCGCCCCTGGCGGCGCAGGACGGATCGCGGCCGGCTTCGTCCGATGCGGCCTTCGATCTCGTTCTTGTCCCAGGCTCCTCCGCAGACTCCGCCGACGGCACGCCGATCTGGTGGCTGCACGAGGAGGGACGTGCCTCGTGGCAGTTCCGGCTCGAGGATCGGCCTCCCTGGCGGCAACCGGCGCGCGTGTCGGGCCTGGCGGAGGGCTGGCGCACCCTCGAGCCCGCCTCCACCGAGGCGCTCGACGAGGTGATCGGTGATCGACGAGTCGCCTGGCTACGGCTGCCGCTGCGGGTGCCTCCCGAGTGGCGGGGCGCGCGCTTCGCGCTCGACATCGACCTGGCTGGAGCGGCCGAGATCTATCTCGACGGGCGGCTGATCGGTCTCGGCGGACGGATCGACGAGCGCGGACCGAGTGGCGAGGGCGCCGTGCGCTGGGCGGGCTCGCTGCAGCTCTTCGACCTCGGACCCCAGGAGCGACAGGAGATCGCGGTGCGTTTCGCGCCGCAGCCCTTCGCCGCGATGCGTTGGGGCGCTCCCAGCCGAGGATTCGAGCTGGTGGTCGGCGAGCTTTCCGCGATGCGCGCCCGCACCGATCGACTGCGCTCGGTGATCGTGGCGATGCAGTGGGGTTTCGCCGGCGCCTTCGGTGCGCAGGCCTTCCTCCATCTCGCCCTCTTCACCTTCTACCGCCGGGAGCGTTCGCACTGGTTCTTCGCCGTCCTGGCGTGCACCGTCTCGATCCTGGTCTACCTGCAGTTCGAGGCCTTGCTCCCCACCGATCCCGTGGTCGAAGCGCGTCTCTCGCTGTGGTGGCAGACCTTTCTGATCCTGGCCCTCCTGGCGCTGCTGCGCTTCTCCTACTCGCTCTCCACCCGGTGCGGCCCGGCACTCTTCTGGCTGGTGACCGCCATCGGCCTCGGCCTCATCGTCGTCCGGCTGGTGCGGCCGCAGGTCAACGTCTTCGTCGACTTCTGGTGGTTCCCGGTGCTGGCGATGGGCGCCAGTCTGCGAGCCATGGTCCTGGCGATGCGCGAGCGCCGCCGCGGAGCGCCGATTCTCGCCACCGGGCTGCTGATCATCGCGGCCGCCACCGCCGTGCAGCTCCTGCTGACCTTCGGAGTGCTCCCCTCGCCGTTCGGCGAGATCGCGCCCGTGCCGTACCTGGGCGTTCTCGGTCTGACCCTGTCGATGTCGGTCTATCTGGCCAAGAGCTTCGCCGACACCAACCGCGACCTCGAGGCGCGGCTGGTCGAGGTGCAGGAGCTGTCGCGCAGGAACCTCGAGCAGGAGCTCGAGGCGAAGGAACGCGAGATGCAGACCCGCTTCCTGGCGGCTGACAACCGGCGCAAGACCGAGGAGCTGCAGGCGGTCCGTGAGTTCCTTCTCTCGCTGCTGCCGCGCTCGCTGCCGGACTTCCCGGGCTACGAGGTCGCGGCGGAGATGCGCACGGCCCTCGAGGTCGGCGGCGACTACTACGACTGGCGGGTAGTCGACGGAGCACTGCTCGTGGCCATCGGGGATGCCACCGGCCACGACGCCCGCGCCGGCGCCATGGTCTCGATCGTCAAAGGGCTGTTCACCTCGTGGGACGGCAAGGGCGATCCGGGCGTCTTCCTCGGCAACGCGAACGCGACGCTGAAGCTGATGAGTCTGCGCTCGGTCCTGATGTCGCTCACCCTGCTACGCATCGAGCGCGACGAGGTCGTCGTCAGCTCGGGCGGCATGCCGCCGCCTCTCGTCTTCCGCCATGCCCGCGACGAGGTCGAGGAGCTGACGATCGAAGGCATGCCGCTGGGTGCCCTGCACCAGGGTCCCTATCCGAGCCGGCGGTTCACTCTCGAACCCGGTGACGGCCTGCTGCTCACCAGCGACGGCCTTCCCGAGCTCCAGACGCCCGGCGACGAGCTGGCCGGAGACGACGCGGGCATGCTGGGTTACGAGAAGGTGCGCGAGGCGCTGGTCGAGGCGGCCAGGGGAGCGTCGGCGGCCAGCGTCGTGGCCTCGATGCTGGAGCTGGTCGACACCTGGCGACAGGGAGAGCCGCCCAGTGACGACGTCATCGTGCTGGCCATCAGGAGAGAGGAGCGCGAGGAACGCGGCTAGCGATGGTGCGCCGAGCGGCGCTCGCCCGACGCACCTCGGCGTTCGAGTCCATCGCCGTTCGACGGTCGACTCGAGGCTCGATCACCCGCTATTCCGATCCCACCAGCCACCGCTTCAAGCCGGCTGGCAACTCCACCGCACCGTCGGCCGGGAAGAGCGCCTCCAGGATCAGGCCGGTGCGGTTGCGCCAGCCGGCCCAGTCAGTGCTGTCCCACACCTCGCCGCCGATCACGTCGTAGCCGGCGCCCCGGAAGAGGTCGTAGAGGTCCTCCATGAACTCTCCGAGCACCAGGCCCTCGCCCGGGCTGCGCATGTCCCAGTGCGCCCACTCGAAGTAGAAGGCTTCGGGGCGTGGTGCGCCCTCGGCGCGGGCGATCATCTGCTCGTACATCGGCAGCATGACGTCGATCGCGAACGGGCTCTGCACCGCGACCCGGCCGAACAGGCGGTCGGCGCCGAGCACCAGGCCCAGCGCCGGCGGTCCGGTGTAGAGCGCACCGACGACGGCGCGCTGCTCTGGTGCCGCGAGGGTGCGGTAGCGGCGGTCGACCTCGGCGACGACGGCGGGCGCGAGCAGGGCCATCGCGCCGCCGCCGCGCCTGCCGTAGAAGCCGGCCGGGGCGTCGATCATCACGCCGATCAGCGGCGCGACGGTCTCGCCGACCACCGCGTCGAGCGTCTCGGGCCAGTCACCGATCGGGATCGCGTAACGCTCGAGGGAGAGCACGATCGGGAAACGCTCTTCCGTCTCGTCGTAGCCGGGCGGCAGCCACACGGTGACCGGCACGGTGATCGAGGACGGCGCTGCGTCCTCGGCGCCAGGTCCACGGGCCTGCGGCGGCATCGCCACGTCGACGTCGAAGCTGTCGAGCCGGCCCCGTGACTCCTGCGGCGTGGGCACCGACGCTGGGGCCGAGGACTCGAGGCCGGGCCACTCGGGCATCGCGAACCACGACATCCGCAGCGCCGCCTCGTCGCGGTGGTTGAGGTCGGGTCCCATCGCGGTCGACTCGACGCTGCGCGGATTGCGCGGATCGAGCCGCGGCTCGTAGTCGGGGAAGAAGACGTAGTTGAAGCGACCGCGACGGTCGAGCTCGGTCTGCCACCACCAGAGATCGGCGCTGCCCTCGAGCTCCAGGCGCCGCATCGGCTCGTCGTAGCGGAAGCCGAACATGTCGCCGGCGATGCCCACCTCGCCGGCCTCGCCGTGCCAGAGGAAGAGCACCCGCTCGCCGTCGATCAGAGGGCCGTCGAGGTCACGCAGGAGCTCGGCGACCGCGGTGGCCGCGTCGTCTCCCTGTCCGATCCTCTGACGCAGGGCTTCGAGCTCGGGGGGCAGCGCCCCGCTGGTGAGGTCGGTGGAGGCGGCGCCGCGCACCACGTCGATGCGCGCCATCTCGGTGAGGCTGCGGGCGTAGAAGGCCGCGTCCACAAAGCTCGGCGGAGTCCACACCAGATCCTCGAACAGGGAGATCCGATCGAGCTCGCTCCATCCCTCCGCGGCCGCCTCGGCGAGGTGGGCGGTGCCGTCGTTCTTGCTGACCGCGAAGAGGTGGCCTTCGACCGCGATCAGGAAGCCGTCGCCAGGCTCGCGCGATCGCCACAGCTCCTCGCCGGTCGCCAGGTCGAGGGCGCTGAGGAAGCGGCTGGTGTAGCCGTAGACGAGCTCGCCCCACACCGTCGCAGGGCTGTAGCTGCGGGTCATCGTGCGGCTGATGCTCTCCACCTCGGCGACGAACGACTCGTCTTCACGGACCGCGACGCGCAGCACGAGAGAGCGCTCGTTGTCGTGCTTGACGAAGAGACGGTCCCGGCCCACAGGCAGCGGTGACGCCGACTCGGCGCCGAACTCGCCGACACCGCCGTGCTCGTGGCGCCAGAGCTCTTCGCCGCTCGTCGGATCGACGCCGACCACGTAGGTCGAGCCCATGGTCACGATCTGTTCGCGACCGGCCAGCTCGACGAGGATCGGCGACTGCGCGTAGTGGCGATCCTGGAACGAGCGCCAGCGCACTGCTCCGCTGTCCGCCGCGAGTCCGACCAGCGCCCCCTCGGCGCCACCGGCCTGCACCACCACGACGTCGCCGGCGACCACCGGCGAGGTCGCGAAGCCGTAGAGCGGCCGCTGGCTGCCGAGGTCGTCGACCAGGTGCACCGACCAGAGGAGCGCTCCCGAGGCCAGATCGAGCGCCAGGAACCTGCCCTGGGTGCTCAGCGCGAAGACGCGCTCGCCGGCGATCGCCGGAGTGGAGATCGGTCCGTCCTTCGAGCCGCCGGCACCGACGGTGAGCGGTCCGAGGTCCGCGGTCCAACGGTCCTCGCCGGTCTCCGGGTCGAACGCCAGCACCAGATCGCGCCCGCCGTCCGACGTCGCGGTCACGGCGACGCCCGAGACCACCGAGATGCCCGAGTAGCCGCTGCCGACCGGCCGTCGCCACCGCACCCGCAGGCCGAGCTCGCCGTCGCCCTCGGGCAAGCCCGTGAGCACCCGGCCGTTGCCCGCGGGGCCGCGGAATCCCGGCCAGTCGCTGCTGGCGAAGGCGGCAAGAACGCTGCAGGAGAGGAGCAGCGCGGCAGCGAGCGCGCGGGCCCGCCAGCGATCTCTGCAGCGTGTCCCGTCGTATCTTCCGGGTCGAGGCATCGGACACTCCAGTATGCGTGAGCGGTCGTGCGTTCTCGGTCGCTTCGGGTGTGCAGCGCTACGCTGGTCTCGCGCGGTGGTTGCACGGCGGTCAGCGCGGCGCCGGCTCTCGCGGCCTCGATCGCGTGGCGCCCGCAGGCTCCGGTCGAGGACGTGTGCGGACCGCTGGGTGTTGCGAGGATCTGGTGCTCAGAGATCGACGGTCGGTCGCTCGAGGGGAGGTGCGGTGACGAGGATCACGGAGATGCCGGCGTCGGGAACGCCCTGGGAGGAGCTGCGCGCCGAGATGGTGCGCCGCGGCGAGGACGATGCGCGTTGGCGCGAGGGGAGGACGGCGGTCTACGTCTTCAACGCCGGCGAGGACGTGGCCCGCGTGCAGCAGGAGGCCTACGCTCTCTACATGTCGGAGAACGGCCTCGGGCCGCTCGCCTTCCCCTCCCTGAAGACGATGGAGGAGGAGGTCGTCGGCATGGGCCTCTGGCTGCTGCACGGGGATGCGGACTGCGTCGGCCACATGACCTCGGGCGGCACCGACTCGATCACCATGGCGATCAAGGCGGCGCGCGACTTCGCCCGCGAGCAGCGTGGCCTCGCCGGCCAGGGCAACCTGGTGGTGCCCTACTCGGCGCACCCGGCCTTCGACAAGGCGTGCGCGCTGATGGGCCTCGAGCTGCGCCGCGTGCCGGTGGCCGACGATCTGCGCGCCGACGTCGCCGCGATGCGCCGGGCCTGCGACGAGCGCACGGTCCTGGTGACGGGGTCGGCGCCGAGCTTCCCCTACGGCCTGATCGACCCCATCGCAGAGCTCGGCGAGATGGCGCAGGCCGCCGGGGTCTGGCTGCACGTCGACGCCTGCGTCGGCGGCTACATCGCGCCGTTCGTGCGCAGGAACGGAGGCGACGTGCCGCCGTTCGACTTCGAGGTGCCGGGCGTGTGCTCGATCTCGGCCGACCTGCACAAGTACGGCTACTGCGCCAAGGGCGCCTCGACGGTGCTCTTCCGCTCCGACGAGCACCGCAGGCACATGGTCTTCGATCACCGCGACTGGCCGGGCGGACGGATGATCACTCCGACCCTGGCGGGGACCCGGCCCGGCGGTGCCATCGCGGCGGCGTGGGCGGTGATGCGCTACCTCGGGGTCGACGGCTATCGCCGCAAGCACGCCCTGGTGACCGCGGCGCGCGAGGCGATCGAGGCCGGTGTGCGGGAGATGGGTTTCGAGGTGCTGGGCTCACCGCAGCTCGGCATCGTGGCGTTCGCCCATCCCGAGGTCGACGCGCTGGCGCTCTACCGGCGCATGTACCACAAGGGGTGGTTCGCCAGCTTCACCACCGAGCCGCCGGCCCTGCACCTGATGTTGTCGCCGTTCCATGCCGAGGTCACCGACGACTATCTCCGGGATCTGCGTGCGGCCCTGGCGGAGGAGGAGGCGACGGCGAGCTCGCCGGGCCCGCCGAACGACGAACCGCGCTACTCCTGAGCTCTCCGGCAGCTCGCCGGCAGCTCTCGGGCAGCTCGCCGGCCGAGGCGCCCGGGGACCGCACCGACCCTGCCGCTGGCGCCCGCAGTGGGTCGCGTTCCTCGGGCTCGGATGGCGGTCACGGGGGTGTCGGCTGCAAACGACTCCCAGGAAACGCGGCTCCCTGGGCCGCCACGCACTATCATCTTCCGGCGTATGTCGCCCTCCCGACCTCCTCGTCTCGATCTCGGCTCGCTCTTCGGGCCTCTCGAGCTGCGCGTGCTCGAGACGCTCTGGAACCGCGGTAAGCCGGCGACCGTGCGTGACCTGGTGCCCGAGTTCGAGGAGATCGCCTACACCACCCTGATGACGACCCTCGACCGGCTGCACCGCAAGGGTCACCTGTCGCGCTCGCGTCAGGGACGGGCCTTCGCCTACCGTCCGGCGACCTCGCGCGGCGAGCTCACCGCGAACCTCGCCGGCGGCGCGGTGGCCTCGCTGCTGCCCGAATCCCCGGCCGGTGTGCGGCCCTGGCTGTCGATGTTCGTCGACGAGGTGGGTCGGCGCGATGCCGCGCTGCTCGACGAGCTCGAACGGGAGATCCGCCGCAAGCGGGAGGAGGGGCAGTGACGCTGGGCTTCGAGACCAGGTGGGTGCTGGTGGCCCTGGCCTCGTACGCCGTCGTCTCGACCGCGGCTTCGCTGCTGCTCGCGGCGGGCCTGCGGAGCGTGCTCGCACGGCTCGTCTCCCGATCGCCGTCTCCGCGCACCACGGCCGACCGCATCCTCCTCCTCCGCCTGCTGCCGTGCCTGTTCGGCGCGCTCTGCGCGGTCGCGGCTTCGCTCGCCTTCGCGCTGTTCGAGCCGCGGACCCACGGCGAGGCGGTCGGCTGGCCCTTCGTCTGTGCGGCGACCGCGGGCGCCGTCCTGCTGCTGCTGGCGCTGGGCCGGGGAGCGCGATCTGCGCTCGCCTCGCTGGCGGTGGGCGAGGTCTGGTCCGCCGGCTCGCCGGCGAGGACTCCGGCTCCGCTGGCGGCGCGCGAGGTCGAGGCCGACTTCCCCGTCGTCGCGCTCAGCGGGCTGTGGCGGCCACGGCTCGTCCTGGCGCGCCGGGTCGCCGACGCCTGCAGCGAGGAGGAGATGCAGGCGATGGTCGCCCACGAGATGGCCCATCTGCACGCGCACGACAACGTGCGCCAGGCCGTGCTGACCCTGTGCCCCGATCTCTTCGCTCTGCTCCCCGCGGCGAGGGTGCTGGAGCGCTCGTGGCGCGAGGCGGCGGAGCGGGCGGCCGACGAGGCGGCGACCGCCGGCGACGAGAGTCGTCGACTCGCCCTGGCCAGCGCCCTGGTGAAGGTCGCCCGCCTGGCCGTCGGTCCGAGAGCCCCGGTGCTCCCCGGCAGCACCCTGCTGCGCGGCGAGCCGATCGCCGAGCGGGTGCGGAGCCTGCTCTCGCCTCCCGCCTCCGATGCGCTCGATCGATCCGGAGTGGCGGGGCTCGGCGGTTCGCCACGCGGCGCTGCGGGACTCGCGCTGCTGGCGGTCTCATCGGCTCTCTTCGCGGCGAGCCGTCCCGAGCTCTTCGAGCTGGTCGAAGCGGCGATCCGACTCGGGCGCTGACCGGCGCAGCGAGGCTCGGCCGCGCACCTCGCGGCCCCACTACTGCCCCTGGTAGTAGCCGCCACGGCCACCTAGCCTTGCGGACTGCGGTGGCCGCGCCGGTCGGCGTCGGGAGCGCGGTCTGTCCAAGTCCCCACGAGACCGGCGAGACGCCGACCAGGGGCCGGCCCGTCGCGGCTGGGTGGATGCACGGCGCCAGACGCCGGTCGCCGCGGGCGACGCGGTGGTCGCCCATCCGGCCCGACGCAGATTCGGGTGTTGGGCGAGAGATAGGGCGCCCGATGTGCCCGATGTGCCCGATGCGCCCGATGTGCCAGATGCGCGAGTTGCGCCGGACGGACGTCGCTCCGCCCCGGGTCGCAGAGCGCCGCTCCGCTCCGAGCCCGCCGTCGAGCTGCCCCGAGCCTCCGCCCTCCCAGATCCATCGCCGAGCATCGCAAGTGACGACCTCGAGACCCTCCGACCCCCTTCGCCCGAGCCCGTGGCGCTCGCGGTGCTTGCGGCGCTCGTGGCGCCTGGCGGCCCTGCTGCTCGCCTTCGCGGCGATGCCGTCCCTGGCGCGGGCCGAGGCGGGAGTCGACGGGGTCGTCGTCACCCCCGACGGCCGCCCGGTGGCGGGAGCGCGCGTCGAGGTCGAAGGGGCGGAGCTCTTCCGCACCACCGACCAGCGCGGCCACTTCGCGTTCCCCGAGACCGAGCCGCCGGTGCGGCTGCGCGTCGAGCTGCCGCGCTTCCTGCCGGCGACGTACGAGGTCGAGGCGGGTGCCGAGGATCCCGTGCGGGTCGTCCTGATGCCTCGCTCGGAGGTCTACGCCGACATCGTCGTCTCGGCGGGCCGCGACTTCGGCGAGTTCGAGCCGGTGAGCGTCGCGGCCGTCTCCGTCTCGCCGCAGGATCGGCCGGGCCAGGTCGGCTCGGTGGTCGAGCTCATCGAAGGGATCCCCAGCGTCGCCGAGGACGGCCAGGGCGGCCTCTTCCAGGCGTACTCGATCCGCGGCATCGCCGGACAGAGGGTGCGCACGTCGATCGCCGGCGCCCGCATCGAGACCGAGCGGCGCGCCGGCTCGACGGCGTCGTTCCTCGACCCCCTCCTGCTCGGCGACGCCGACGTGGTGCGCGGGCCGTCGTCGACCTGGTACGGATCCGGCGCTCTGGGCGGCGTCGTCCAGCTCTTCCCCCGACGCTTCGAGGGGCTGGAGATGTGGGCCGGCGTCGTCGCGGGAGACGAGGAGGAGAGCTTCCAGGCGGTCGGCTGGGGCGAGGACGGATGGTCGCTCGGCGTCTCGCACCGCCGCGCCCGCGATGGCGAGACCGCCGACGGAGACAGGCTCTTCAGTCGCTTCGAGCAGTGGAACCTCAGCCTGGCGCGCACCTGGGAGCTCGCCAACGGCGCCTCGCTGGACCTGCTCCTGCTGCCTTCCCTCGCCGAGGACATCGGCAAGCCCAACGCGCGCATCCCCGAGCGGATCACGTCCTACCCCGAGGAGAGCCACCTGCTCGCCAGGGCCTCCTACCGCCACCCGGCGCGCTGGCGCCTCGATCTGTTCGCCCATCCCAACGACCTCGAGACCCTCAACCGCAGCGCGTCGTCGCGCAGCGTGGTGGCGAACGATGCGCTCGACTTCGGGCTCGAGCTCGAGAAGGCCCTCGACTTCGGGGAGACCGGCGCTCGCCTCGGCCTCGAGCTGTTCGGCCGCCGCGACGTCACCGCGACGGAGACGGTGGTCGATCTGGGCAGCGGCGCCGTCGAACGAGCCCGCACCCTCGACGGCGACCAGGAGGAGGCGTCGCTCTTCGGCGCCGTGCGACGCGCCTTCGGCCCGGCGACGATCGAGGTCGGCGGCCGCTGGACCTGGATCGAGCAGTCGAACCGCGGCGCGCAGAACGCGGCGTCGGCCTCGGACTCGGCGCTGACCGGCTTCGTCGGGCTGCGCCTGCCGGTCAACGAGTCGGTCGAGCTGGCGGCCAACGTCGGCACCGGCTTCCGCTTCCCGGGACTCTCGGAGCGCTTCTTCAGCGGCTCCACCGGCCGCGGTGAGGTGCTGGCGAACGCCGACCTCGACCCCGAGCGTTCGCTCTCCATCGACACCGGTGTGCGGCTCTACGGCGAGCGGCTCTACCTGTCGGCCTTCGTCTTCCGCACCGAGGTCGACGACTACATCGAGCGGGTGCGCACGCCGGCCGGCCTCGACACCTACGTCAACCTGACCTCCGGCACCATCGAGGGCATCGAGCTCGACGGCGCTTTCGAGCTCAGCGACGCCCTGCGGCTGACCTGGGCCGGTCAGACGCAGAGGGGCAGGACCACAGGCGGCGGCGCGCTGGCGAACGTGCCGTCAGACCGCGTCGAGATCGGCGCCAACTGGCGCCAGGGTCGCTGGACGAGCCGCGGCCGCCTGCAGCACCGCTTCTCCAAGGACGATCCCGGTGCGGGCGAGCAGGCGATCGGCGGCGCCGACCTGCTGTCGCTGTCGGTCAGCCACGAGCTCGGCCACGGACTGACGCTGCGCCTCTCGGCCGACAACCTGCTCGACGAGAGCTACCTGCCGTCGGCCGACGACCTCGCGGTGGCGGCGGCGGGCCGCTCCTTCGGCCTCGCCGTCGGCTGGCGACCGGGCGCGGCCGAGAACAGCGACTGACGCCTCGGGCTGTCGGCGCGCTGCGCGTCGGGTGCAGGCTCGGGTCCACAGCCCTCACCTGCTACCCGTAGCTCGACGTCACCCGACGGGCGGCCCACGAGGCCTTCGCCCTCCGCGCTCACTCGGATCGTTGCGGCGGCTCCATGTAGCTCTGCTCGACCCCGCTCCTCACCTCGAGGCTGGCGCCGATGTCGACGTAGGCGGGGCTCTCCTCGCTGTAGGCCGGCCACTCGACGAGGCCCGAGGTGCTGGGGTCGCCGCTGCGGGCGAAGCTCGTCCACAGCTGCATGGTCCTCTCGGCGACCTCGTCGTCGAGCGCCTCGGCGCCGGGATCGTCCAGCGTGCAGCCGCCGCCGCGCGACAGGAAGAGGATGGTCGGCGCCAGCAGGCCGTCGGGCACGTAGCCGAAGACGTAGGGGATCTCGACGCCGTGGAAGGCGACGCAGCCCTCGCCGCGCCAGCCGGCGGGCAGGTGCGAGAAGCTGTAGACGTAGGTCTGCGCCGAGCCGGTGCGGCTGTGCAGGTTGGCCAGCATCGGCACGTCGGCCTGCAGCGAGCGCTCGCCGGCGTTGGCGCCGACGATCAGCGGCACGCCGTGCTGGGAGCCCTCGCTGAACGTCTCGTGCACAGAGCGCGGCAGCACCCAGCCGTCGACGGTGAGGTTGGCGCGGAACTCGACCTCGGGGTCCGCGGCCGCGTCGACCAGCTGCTCCCACTGCGCCGCCCGCAGCCTGGCGAGCACGTCGGCCTCGCCTTGCACTCCGAGCTTCGCGGCGATCTTCTCGCCACGCTCCTCGGCCGCTTCTAGCAGGGTGGTGCGCTCGGGCGTCACCAGCGCCGAGCCGCTCTGCACGATCGCCTTGTGGAAGAGGCCCTCGGCCAGCGGCGAGGACATCACGGAGAGGGTCTTGGTGCCGCCTCCCGACTCGCCGAAGACCAGCACGTTGCCCGGGTCGCCGCCGAAGGCTGTGATGTTCTCCTGCACCCACTGCAGCGAGGCGATCAGATCGAGCGTGCCGTAGTTGCCCGAGGCGCCGTGCTCGGACTCGGCGCTCAGCGCCGGGTGGGCCATGTAGCCGATCGGCCCGAGACGGCTGTTGACGGTGACCAGCACGACGCCGTGACGCGGCAGGCCGTGGTGGTTGTAGATGTCGGAGTTGGCGGTGCCGATGGTCAGGCCGCCGCCGTGGAAGAACACCATCACCGGCAGGCGCTCGTCGCTCGAGCTGGCCGGGGTGCTGACGTTCAGGTGCAGGCAGTCCTCGCTGATCGCGCCGCTGCCGAGGCGGCTCTCCGCCTGTGGGCAGCGATCGGCCCACTGCGTCGCGTCGCGCTCGCCCTCCCACGGTGCCGGCGGCTGCGGCGGCCGCCAGCGCAGCTCACCCACCGGCGGTGCCGCGTAGGGGATGCCCTTGAACAGGCGCACGACGGTGCCGCCGACGGTGGTCGCGCTGCCGCGCACGGCGCCCTGCCGGGTGGTGACGACGTCGCCGATCGGGCTCGCGGCATCGGTGGACGGATCGCCGGCAGCGCCGTTCGGGGAGCTGGCCCCCTCCGGGCAGGCCGACGTCGCGAGGCCGGCGGCGAGGATGGCGAGGAGCGCGACGACGGGAGGTAGGGGGCGGGACGGGAACATGTGCGGTCTCCTGACAGGCACGTTGCGGGTCGGCGCCGGCGCCGGCGCTGGCCCCGCGGTGGAAGGCGAGACGAGAAGGTGTGAGGGAGCCCGCGATGCTAGCCCGGATGATCCATGAGCCACCTGCTGCGCCCGCTGATGCATCCATTGTCTGAAGGGCGTCCTCGGATCTCCGGCGCCTGCGACGTACTTCGAGCACGACTCAACGCCTCCGGCCCTGCGGTGCCCGCCAGACCGGCGCCTCCACGGGCTCGCTACGTCGTTCATGAGTCATCCGGGCTCAACGTGTGCTCCCGTCGGGAGAGCGCCGAGACCCTGCGCCCGAGTTCTGCCGACCTTGCGCTCCATCGAGCATAGAGTGGCGGCCTGGATCCCTGAATCTGCTTTGACGCTCTTTGCCCGGCCGCACCTGTGGCTCGAGAGCGCAGAGGCCCGCGCTCCGCCCCCCCTTGGCTGTGAGCGGCGCCGAGGCCTTCTCCGCTGCGGTCGTCGGCACGTTCCGCCTCAGCGCCGCGGGTATCTCGTCGCGGGCACAGGCCCGGCGAAAACCACGGTGAGAACGGCGCGGGGCAGCCAGCAGCGGCGACCAGGGGACCACCGAGACACCGAGACCACGGCAACATCGGCAACACCGGGAACCCATCGAGGAGACCCATCATGGCGCGAGTCATCCCCAGGCGGATCCGCCGCACCTCTCTCACTCTTTTCATCGCCATCGTCGTCGCGGCGGCGCTTCCGGCTCTCGCCCAGGAGGCCGCTGAGCCCATCGAGATCGACGGCGCGCCGTGCTACGAGCCGGGCTTCCTGCACTGCCCCGACGAGGGCTGCGAGGCGGCGACGGTCACCCATCCGGGAGCGGTGGTCGAGATGCAGAGCCGGCGCACCTACTTCCTCGACTACCCGTGCGACCTCGATACGGGCGAGGAGGTCACCTTCGTGCTCAGCCTGCACGGCGGCGGCTCCTACGCCAACTGGCAGCGTCACTACTTCCCGCTGCTCGACTACAAGCAGTCGCACCGGTTGGTGATCGCGACGCCCAGCTCGCCGATCCGGGTGTGGACCGAGGCCGACGACGCCTACCTGGAGGGCATCGTCACCTCGGTGGTCGAGAAGATCGGCGAGGAGAACATCCGCGCCTTCTGGCTCGCCGGCCACTCGCAGGGCGGCATGACCTCGAACCGCCTGCTGCGCAGCGACTTCTTCGCCCAGCGCGTCGACGGCTGGCTGAGCCTCTCGGGCGGCCGCCTCGGCGGTCATCCGGAACGCCCCGAGCGCTCGGGCCCGCCGCCGTCGTCCGCCGACCGCGGCCGGCCGGCGATCAGTCCCGAGATGCGCGAGGCGCTGATGCGCTCGCGCAGCCTGCTCGCCGAGCTGCCGGAGACCGAGTTCTCGTTCATCTTCACCACCGGCGAGCGCGAGATGGCAGGCAGCGGCCTGCCGGCGCAGTCCGAGTGGGCCGCCAAGCTCGGCTGCGGCGAGCAGAAACGCGTCGGCGAAGTGGTCGACGAGCGCGGCGGCTACGTCTACGACACGACCCGCCAGGATCCCCCGAGCCCGTCCTGGGGTCTGCTGCCGGGACCCGGCAAGGCCGCCGTCTACCGCTACGAAGGCTGCAGGCCCGGCCGCGTGGTGGCCGACGTGGTGCGGCTCGAGAAGGGCCACACCGAAGGCCTCGAGCCCGAGGTCACCAAGACCCTCGTCGAGCTGATGCTCGAGGCCAAGGGAGGCAGGATCCGGGGTCGGTAGGCAAGGCCAACGGAGCGCGGGCACCTGCACGCTGCGCATGGACCCTTCCCATCGAGTCCTGTTTCGCGTCACGCTCTGTGCCTTCGAGCCACGCCCCTGAGCTGGCGCTCACCGGAGAGTGATCTATGACCCCCCTCGACTGGATCCTGCTCGCTGCCGGCCTCGGCCTGCTGGTGGTCGGCGCCGAGGCGCTGGTGCGCGGCGCGGCGAGCCTGGCGGCGCGGCTGCGGGTGCCGCCGCTGGTGGTGGGGCTGACGATCGTCGCCTTCGGCACCAGCTCGCCGGAGCTGGCGGTCAGCGTGCGCTCGGCGCTGGCGGGTCAGGCCGACATCGCGGTGGGCAACGTGGTGGGCAGCAACATCTTCAACGTGCTGTTCATCCTCGGGCTGTCGGCGGTGCTGGTGCCGCTGCGGGTCGCCGCCAAGCTGGTGCGCTTCGACGTGCCGCTGATGATCGTGATCTCGGGCGGGCTCTGGCTGCTGGCGCTCGACGGCATGCTCGGCCGCGGCGAGGGTGCGCTGCTGGCAGTCGTCGGCGTCGTCTACACCGTCTTCCTCTACGTGCAGGGTCGACGTGACGGCGCGTCGGGAGCCGAAGACGGCCCGGCGGAGACCGCACCGCGCCTCGGCGTGCTGCCCTCGCTGCTGGCGGTCGCGGCCGGCCTCGGGCTGCTGGCGCTCGGCGCCCGCTGGCTGATCGACTCGTCGATCGCCCTGGCGCGCACCTTCGGTATCTCCGAGACGGTGATCGGCCTGACCATCGTCGCCGCCGGCACCTCGTTGCCCGAGGTCGCCACCTCGGTGATGGCGGGTCTGCGGGGCGAGCGCGACATCGCGGTCGGCAACGTCGTCGGCAGCAACGTCTTCAACGTGCTCTGGGTGCTCGGCGCCGCCTGCCTGATCGCGCCGCAGGGCGTCGCGGTGGCGCCGAGCATCCTGCGCTTCGATCTCCCGGTGATGTGCGCGGTGGCGCTGGCCTGCCTGCCGATCTGCTTCACCGGTTTCGTCATCGAGCGCTGGGAGGGTGTGCTCTTCCTCGTCTACTACGGCGTCTACCTGACGTTCCTGCTGCTCGCCGCAGGCCGCCACGAGTCGCTCGAGGCGCTGGCCCCGGCGATGCAGCTGGTGGTGCTGCCGCTCACCGCGGCGACGCTGCTCGCCCTGTCGCTCCGCTACTGGATCGTCAGCCGGCGCGGAAGCAGCTGAGCCCGCACCAGCGGACGTTCCCACCGGTTCGACCAGGCGCCGAGGCGATGAGCATCCCCCTGATCACCACCCTGGTGACCCTGGCGGTCGCCTCGATCCTGCTGTGCAGCGAGCGGGTGCCGGTCGACGTCACCGCGCTGGGGGTGCTGGTGGTGCTGATGGTCGGCGGAGTGCTCACTCCGGCCGATGCGCTGCGCGGCTTCTCGAGCGACGCGGTGGTCGCCATCGGCGGCATCTTCGTGCTCACCGCGGGGTTGCGCTCGAGCGGCGCGCTCGAGCTGCTCGGCCGACGGCTGCAGCGCGCCGCTGAGCAACGACCCGAGCGTGCCGTCTCAAAGCTGCTGGCGCTGGTCGCCGCGGTCTCGGTGTTCATCAACAACACCACCTGCACCGCCGCCTTCCTGCCGGTGGCGGTGACGCTTTCGAAGCGGATCGCGATGCCTTCGTCGCGGGTGCTGATGCCGCTCGCCTTCGCCTCGATCCTCGGCGGCTCGATCAGCGTCGTCGGCACCTCGACCAACGTGCTCACCAGCGGCCTGCTCAGCGAGCGTGGCGCCGCGCCGCTGGCGATGTTCGAGCTGGCGCCGGTGGCGCTGCCGATCGCGCTGATCGGCCTCGTCTACCTGATCGCGCTCGGTCCTCGCCTGCTGCCGACGCCCGACGAGGAGGACCTCGACGAGGCCTACGAGCTGGTCGAGTACCTGAGCGAGGCGCGGGTGACCGCCAGCTCGCCGCTGATCGGCCGCACCGTGGCCGGCGCCGGGCTCGGTGAGCGCTGGGGAGTCAACGTGGTCGGCGTGCTCGGCGGCTCCGGCGAGGCGAAGCTGGCGGCGCCGGACGACCGCATCCAGGCCGGCGACCGTCTGCTGATCCAGGGCCACGCCGACCGGCTGCTCGAGCTGGCGCGCTCCTCCGAGCTCGAGATCGGCAGCGAGGACGAGACGGCGATCTCGGCGCGGCGGCTGCAGCTCGGCGAAGCGGTGGTGCTGCCGCGCTCCGACCTGGTCGGGCGCAGCCTGGTCGAGACCCGCTTCCGCCAGCGCTACGCCGCCAACGTGCTGGCGATCCACCGCCACGGCGAGAGCCTGCGCGATCGCATCGGCAGCATCCCGATCCACGTCGGCGACGTGCTGCTGGTGCAGCTCGATCGCGCCGCCAACCGGCGGCTGCTGGCCCAGCGCGGCCTGCTGCTGGTGGAGGAGGTCGTCGGCGGCGCGCGTGGCCGCGGCGCCGCGGTGCTGGCGCCGACGCTCTTCGCGCTGGCGCTGCTGCCGGTGGTCTTCGGCTGGCTGCCGCTGGCGGCATCGGTGCTGCTCGGCTGTCTCGGCATGGTGCTCACCCGCTGCGTGACGCCGCAGGAGGCGTACGCCGCGATCGAGTGGCGTCTGCTGGTGCTGATCGCCGGCATGATCGCGCTCGGCCGCGGCCTCGAGACCACCGGTGGCGCGCAGTGGCTCGCCGACGCCACGCTGGCCGCGGCCGGTGGCCTCGGTCCGCTCGGGGTGCTGGCCGCGTTCTTCCTGCTCACCGTGGCGCTCACCCAGCCGATGTCGAACCAGGCCGCCGCCCTGGTGGTGCTGCCGGTGGCGCTCGAGGTCGCTGGCGCCGCCGGCATCGGCGAGCGTGCCATGGCGGTGACGGTCGCCATCGCGGCGTCGACCTCGTTCCTCACCCCGCTCGAGCCGTCGTGCCTGCTGGTCTACGGCCCGGGCCGCTACCGGTTCCTCGACTTCCCGCGTCTCGGCACCGGGCTGACGGTGATCGCCTTCGTGGCGACCGTCGCGCTGGTGCCGCGGTTCTGGCCGCTGGCGGGATGACGGACGTCAGCGTCGGGCGACTCCGGGGAGCGCGCCTGGCGAGGCGCTCCGAGCCGTTTCGTCCGCTGGATCCGTGACAGAGTCACGAAAATGGCGAAGATCAACGAGCAGATGCAGGTGACGATCCCCAAGGCTCTGGCCGAGCGCTACGGCATCTCGCCTGGCGACGAGCTCGAGCTCGAGCCGGCTGGCCGCGACATCCTGATTCGCGTCGGCCGGCGCGGCCCGCTGGTACCGCTCGCTACGGAGGAGCGCCTGCGGATCTTCGATCAGGCGACGGCTCGTCAGCGTCGACGCGATCAGAGGCTGGGTTCGCTCGGCGATAGGCCGGCCGATCGCGGATGGAAGCGCGGGGATCTGTACGACCGTTGAGACTGGTCGACACCAACGTGCTGGTCTACCGCCACGATCCTCGCTTCCCCGAGAAGCAGGAGTTGGCGACGCAGCTGCTCGGTCGAGGCCCGCGCGACGGCGACCTGGTGCTTCCCCACCAGGCGATCGTCGAGCTCGTCTCGGCGGTGTCCCGCCCGCGCGGAGACCTCGACGGCCGGAGTCTGCTGGAGCGGACCGAGGCGCTGCAGGTCGCCGAGAAGCTCCTCCAACTCTTCCCTGTCCTCTGCCCCGACGAGGACGTCGTGAGGACCGCCTGCAGGGGCATGGCCTCGTACCAGCTCTCCTGGTGGGACGCCCACCTGTGGGCCTACGCCGAAGCGAACGGAGTTCCCGAAATCCTCAGCGAGGAGTTCGAACACGGCCGGTACTACGGCGCGGTGCGGCTCGTCGATCCGTTCGTCTCGCTGTCCGGGGAGATCGCCGAGCTGCCCGCCATGTACGAGAGCGCTGGCGATTCGGTGACCTCGCGATCACGGCCGTAGCGCCGCCGCGATCAGGCGAAGAGCGCCTCGCAGCCGGTGCCTTCGAGCAGCGCGTCGACGGCCTCGCGGTCGGCACCGTCGAGCGTCGCGTAGCTCTCGCGCAACCAGACGAGGCACTTGCCTTGGTAGGGGAACGGCTTCTGCACCCAGGGCCGAGCGTCGATCGTCGTCTCCACCTGCTCGGCTCCGCTGTCGAGGGCGGCGGCGTTGGCGATCAGGAACGGCGCGTAGACGCGGCCGATCTCGGCGAGGAGCGGGCCGAGCCGAGGCCGCAGCGCGCTCCGCTGCAGCCACCCGTCTCGATCGCTCTCCTCGGCAGCGGGAGCCAGCTCGAGCCCGGAGAGATCGTCGACCAGATCGCACCAGGCGAAGACCCGTGGCGCCACCTCGAGGGTGAGCGCCATCGGGGTGGGATCGAACTTGGCGAGCTGGCTGAGCTGGCCGTAGGCGGCGAAGTCGCAGGCGGCAGGGCGCGCGCCGAGCAGGAAGGGCTGCTGCTGGAGCAGCGCGTCGAAGATCTCCAGGAAGCGCCGGTAGCTCGCCTCGATCACCGGCGCGGTGGTGGCGTTCGAGCCCACCACCCAGAGGCGCGAGATCTGACGCTCCGCGAACTCCTCGCTGAGCCTGGCGATCGTCTCCTCGCCCGCCGTGATCCCGCGCCAGCGCGGCAGGATCGCCGCCGCCTTCTCGATGTCGGGGCGGTAGGCCCAGCGGTAGTGGAACATCGCCTTGGTCAGCCATTCATCGGCGTAGTCCTCGATCAGCGCGTCGACGAAGGCCAGAACCGGGTCTTCCGGCAGCGCCGCGCGGCCTGGCAACTGGCGCTCGAAACGGCGGAGGAGCGGCGTCGAGTCGACCACCGCTTCGAGGTCGCCGGTCGGGCCGGGCAGATAGAAGGTCGGCAGCAGCCGCACCTTGGGCTCCGGCAACGAGGTCGGCCACGCCGCGGGGTTCACGATCAGCCGGTAGCCGATGCCGCGGTAGCGCAGCAGAGCGAGCATCTTGCGGGTGTAGGGCGACCCCGGCGCTCCGTGCAGCAGCAGCGGCGTCGGCAGGGAGTGTTCGGGTCCAGCCTGTTGGCGATGCATCTTCTGGGGATCCTCCACACCTTTCGTGAGCCGCATCAGGAGCAAACGCAGCAACGCCTACTCGCTCCGGCGCACTCGCGGGTGCTTGTTGCTCGGCAGGCGGAATGCCTACCATGAACGCCATGGCGAAAGAGGGAGGCCGCAGGATGCGCAGTCGGACGATCGCGGTCGCGCTGCTGCTCGGCGCGTGGGCGGCCTTCGCGCTCTGGTACACGCCGCTGCGCGGTCCGCTCTCGGGCGAAGAGGTCGAGCGTTACGTCGCCGCCTTCGCGGCGCGCGGCGGCGATGCCGCCGACCTGGAGCGGCTGCGCCACTTCCTCGACAGCGACAGCGGCGGCGACTTCGTGATGCTCAACGTCATCGAGCTGCGCGAGCCGCCGCTCGTGGTCGACGGCGTCGCGCCGGGCTCCAGCGCTTCCGAGGTGCTCGGCGAGTACATGGAGTACATGACGCCGGCGCTGCTGCGCCGCGCCAGCCACCCGGTGCTCTTCGGATCGGCCGCGGCGGAGGCGCTGGATCTGTGGGGTGTCGAGGGGGCGCACCGCTGGTCGCAGGGCGCCGCGATGCGCTACCGCAGCCGCCGCGACATGATGGAGATCGCCACCCACCCAGACTTCCAGGGGCGCCACGAGTACAAGCTCGCGGCGATGAGCAAGACGATCGCCTTCCCGCTCGACCCCTGGTTCCAGCTCGGAGATCCCCGTCTGCTGTCGGGGCTGATCACGCTGATCCTGGTGCTGCTGCTGATCCGTCGCCCGGCGCGCCCGGCGGCGGCGAGGAGGAGGAAGTCCTGAGCCCCTCGGACGGCGTCCCGAAAGCGGTGCGCGGACGACGCCGAATCGTCGTCTCGGCCATGGCTCTCGTCCTCGCCGCGCTGGCCCTGTTGGCCTGGATCTACCGCATCGAGATCCTGCTGCTGCTGCTCGAGATCCGGCAGCGCCGCGCCCTCGACGTCGGCCCGCCGCAGGCGATCGAGTGGCAGTCGGGCAGTGATCCGCTGGGGCGGGCGGCCGGCGAACGGCCACCGAACATCGTCGTCATCCTCGCCGACGACCTGGGCTGGAACGACCTCACCTGGCTCGGCGGCGGCGTCGCCGGCGGCTCCGTGCCGACGCCGCACATCGATTCACTGGCTCGCGACGGGGTCTTCTTCGCCAACGGCTACGCCGCCAACGGCACCTGCGCTCCGTCGCGCGCGGCGCTGCTCAGCGGCCGCTACGGCACCCGCTTCGGATTCGAGTTCACGCCGACGCCGGCGGGCATGAGCGACCTGCTGCCGCGGATCTCGGGCCGCGAGGACGACCAGCGTCCACCGATGATCGTGGCGGAGTCGACGCCGTCGATCTCCTTCGGCGAGATGGGCATGCCGCCGTCCGAGATCACCCTCGCCGAGCTGCTCGCCGGCGCCGGTTACCACAGCGTGCACATCGGCAAGTGGCACCTCGGTCTCGGCGACGGCATGACACCGAACGAGCAGGGGTTCGACGAGAGCCTGCTGATGGCGAGCGGTCTCTACCTGCCGGAGGACCACCCCGAGGTGGTCAATTCGAGGCAGGAGTTCGACCCCATCGACCGCTTCCTCTGGGCGGCGATGAACCACGCCGCCTCGCACGACGGCGGGCCGGCCTTCGAGCCGCCGGGCTACATCACCGACTACTACACCGACGAGGCGGTGCGGGTCATCGAGGCGAACCGCGAGCGGCCGTTCTTCCTCTACCTGGCGCACTGGGCGGTGCACACGCCGCTGCAGGCGCTGCGCTCCGACTACGAGGCGCTGGACCACATCGAGGACCACCGGCTGCGGGTCTACGCCGCGATGGTGCGCTCGCTCGACCGCAGCGTCGGTCGGGTGCTCGCGGCGCTGCGCGAGAACGGCCTCGAGGAGAACACCCTGGTTTTCTTCACCTCGGACAACGGGGCGCCCGGCTATCTCGGCCTGCCCGAGGTGAACCGTCCCTTCCGGGGCTGGAAGATCACCTTCTTCGAGGGCGGTATCCACGTGCCCTACTTCCTCCGCTGGCCGGCACGGCTCCCCGCCGGAGCGGTGTTCGAGGCGCCGGTGCACGGCTTCGACATCTTCGCCACCGCGGCGGCGGCGGCCGGGGTCCCACTGCCGGACGACCGCACCATCGACGGCGTCGACCTGGCGCCGCACGTGCTCGGCGAGCGTGACGGGCCGCCCCATCGCGCGCTGTTCTGGCGCACCGGCGACTACCGGGTGGTGATCGCCGACGGCTACAAGCTGCAGGTCAGCGAGCCGCCGGGCGCGGTGTGGCTCTTCGACCTCGCGAGCGACCCCACCGAGCAGCACGATCTCTCGGCCGAGCAGCCCGAGCGGGTCGCCGCGATGCGCCGGCTGCTCGAGGCCCACGACGCCGAGCAGGCCGAGTCGCTGTGGCCGTCTGCCCTGACCTCACCGATCAACGTCGACAAGACCCTGCTCGAGCCCTGGGAGGCCGGCGACGACTACATCTACTGGGCGAACTGAGGAGCGCACCGCAGCCCGCTCGCTGTCGCGACTCAGCCGTCGCCGCTGCTGGCGAGCAGGCGCAGCAGCCGGTCGCTGGCCTCGTCGAGCGGGAAGAACGACTCGATGCGCAGCTCGTCGGTGGTCACGTCCTGTGGGGTACCGAAGGTGGAGATCACGGTGAACAGCCGCAGCAGCTCTTCACCGACGCGCAGGTCGAGGGTGAGCATCGGCATCAGCGCCGGCGCCACGAGCTCGGCGGGATCGCGGTGGTCGCTCGCCATGTCGATCATCCGTTCGAGGCGCTGCCTCAGCACCGGATCGCGGGTGCCGGCGAGGTCTCGCTTGAGCCTCAGCGTGAACTCGCGCGCCGCGTCGTCCCAGTTGGCGATCAGCGGACGCAGGCCCTTCGGGTGGATGGTCAGCAACGCCAGATTGGGTTGCTCGCCGCAGCCGATCTCGCTCCACAGGCTCTCGCCGCCGAGCGCCTGCAGCATGGCGTCGGCGCAGCCGTTGGTCATCAGCACGTTCCACTCGCGGTCGAGCACGATCCCGGGGTAGGGCATCTGCTGATCGAGCATCTTGCGCAGGGCCTCGTTCACCGTGCCCATCTCCTCTTCGTCGAGGCCGCGCTCGCGGTAGAGCGCCGCGTAGCCGGCGGCGCCGAGCAGGGCGTTGCGCTCGCGCAGCGGGATGTCGAGGGCCTCGGAGAGCTGCAGCACCATCTTGCGGCTCGGCTGACTGCGCCCGGTCTCGAGCCAGCTGAGGTGGCGCTGCGAGATCTCGGCCTCGAGACTGAGATCGAGCTGCGACAGGCGGCGGAACTCGCGCCAGGCGCGCAGGCGAGGCCCGAACGCGTGCTCGGACGCGGGAGACCCAGTGGACCCAGTGGGCCCAGTGGACGCAGTGGACGCGGTCGAATCGGGCGCGGCGCGCGGGCTGGTCGTCATCGTGAGCCCATCTTCGCGCTGCGCTCGGCGGTCCTGCAATGACCTGACACGTCATTGCGCGCCGTCAGGCGATCGGGTGAGGCTGCGGGCGGGCAGAGAAAACCAGCGCGCCGGCGCCTCGCCGGGCGCACACCGTAGAGGAGACCGGAGATGAATCCGCTCAAGTGGCTCGCCGTCGCACTCCTGATCCCGTTCACCGTGCTGACCGTCTACGCGGTGATGCAGGTCGGCTACCTCGGGATCTTCGACTACCACCGACACAGCCCGGCCGGCTGGCAGGTCTTCGTCGACCTGGTCATCGCTCTGGTGCTGATCCTCGTCTGGATGCAGCGCGACGCGCAGCGCCGCGGCCGCGCCTTCGTGCCGTACCTGATCGTCACCCTGGCGGCCGGCTCGTTCGGACCGCTGCTCTACCTGCTGCTCGGCAAGAGCGACACCTCCGCCGGAAGTCGCTGAGCGCCCAGCCGCGGTGCCGCCCCGGCCCGTCGCCGCGGCGGCGGGCCCCACGGCACGGCCGGTCGAGCCGGTCAGCTCTTCGCCGTCAGGTCGTCGACCTTGGCGCCGGTGGCCGCCTTGGCGATCGCCTTGATGCCGTTCCTGCAGGCCGCCTCGGTGGCGTAGCTCTGGCTGGTGCCGATCACCTGCCGGTTGCGCGCCTTGAGGTTGAACTTGAACTTGCCGCCGCGCGTCTTCTGGGTCTCGAAGCAGGCGGCGTCGGCGCAGTTCTTCTGCACCGAGGCGATGCCGTTCTTGGCGCTCGACTTCGCCTTGTAGCCCTCGCTGGCCAGCACGTTCTCGCCGTTGCTCGCCTTGAGACGGAAACGGAACGCTCCCGCCCTGTCCTTGTAGATCTCGAACTTGCCTGCCATCGGACTCTTCCCCTTCGCACGGTGATCGGTCGTGGCCGCGGCTTCGTTGCGCGACGAGGCGAGAGTAGCGCAACGGCAGGAATCGTGTTCCGGCCGGCGACCGACGCCGTCAGGCGCCGCCGAGGAAGTCGCGCTTGCCGAGCACCACTCCGCTGTGGCGCAGGATGTCGTAGGCGGTGGTGACGTGGAAGAAGAAGTTGGGCAGCACGAAGTGGGAGACGTAGGTGCGGCCGGTGAACTCGATCGTGCGCGGTCCCAGCTTCAGCTCGATCGTGCGATCCTCGGCGCCTTCGAACTGCCCCGGCTCGAAGCTCTCGAGATAGGTGATCGCCTTGCCGATGCGTTCGTGCACCTCCGGGAAGGTCTGCTCGTCGTCCGCCCAGGACGGCACCTCGCTGCCGCTGAGCCGCGCCGCGGCACCCTTGGCCGTGTCCGTGGCGACGCGGATCTGGAACACGAACGGCGCCATGTTGGGGTAGAGGCGCGCCTGGATCAGGGTCTCTGGCTCGAGGTGCTCGTCGGCGGCGACGTGCGCCTCCGCCTTGCTGACGATCGCGTCGAGGTTGCTCAGCGAGCGCAGCAGGGTGGTGATCGTCAGGTCGTAGATCAGGTGGCTCATGGTCGGCTCCTGCGCAGTGCGCGTGTGGGTGGCTTCGTCTCCTGGAGGTCGAGCTCGTGCCTCGACAGGACGGCGATTCTGATGCACCTGGACGGACGCAAGGCCCGAGCGGCCGCAGCGGCCAGCCGCTGGAGGGACGTCACCAGCGACGAAGCCACAACCGTGACTGCGCTCGCCTCGTATCAGTCGCCATGAACGAGACAAGGCTCCGCAGGCCTCGCCCGCCTTCGACGATCCTCTTCCTCGCCGGCCTCCTCTGCGGCTGCGCCGCCTTCGGCGACGCCGAGGAGCGCTCGCGTCTGGTCGAGGTGCTCGGGCTGCGGCCCGGGATGCACGTCGCCGACGTCGGCGCCGGCGACGGCGACTGGGCCGTCTTCCTCGCCGGCCAGGTCGGCGATGGCGGTCGGGTGTGGGCGACCGAGGTGGACCCGGAGGAGATCGAGCGCATCGAGCGCAAGCTCGCCGAGAGCGGGCGCCGGAACGTCGAGGTGGTGCTCGGCGACCAGCAGAGCACGGGGCTGCCTCCGTCCTGCTGCGACGCGATCCTGCTGCGCATGGTCTACCACCACTTCACCGAGCCCGAGACGATGCGCCGCGCCTTGTGGGACGCGCTGCGACCGGGGGGGCTGGTGGCCGTGGTGGAGACCGATCCGATGCGCGGCTGGCGCCGGCTCGAGGGGGTTCCGGACCGCGGCGGCCACGGCATCGAGCCCGGCGACCTGCGCCGCGAGATGGAGGGCGCCGGGTTCGAGCTCGTCGAGTCGATCGACCCGTGGCCGGGCGGCAACGGCGAGCCCTACTGCGCCGTGTTCCGTAGGCCGTCAGCCCAGCGCTGAGTCGCCCCCGGGACTGCGTCGGGCCTGCGGCAAAGAGAGCGGTCGACGGCTCGTGGATCAGGTGGCGAGCCGGGCCGGTGCGGCGGCTCGCGCGTCGCTGTCGCCGTGCGTCGCCCGATAGGCGCCGGCTGTGAGCAGCGGCGCCACGACCACCGCGAAGAGCAGCGCCAGGGTGAGGCAGCTGGTGGCCTCCTTGACGCCGATCAGCGCCACCAGGAGGTTCTCCTCGAGCACCTCGCGCGGCACGCCGAGCGCGCGCCGGGCGCCACCGAGGAAACCGACGCCGCCGGTGAGCAGCGTGACGACGGTGCAGCCGACGCCGGCGGCGCGATCGGAGGGTGCCAGCGTCAGCGAATAGCGCGCGGCGAAGAAGAGGGCGACGAGGCCGAAGCAGATCACCGGGCCGAAGAGGGGACCGGCTTCGCGAAGAAGCTCCTGCATGGGGAGACCTCCAGAGTCCGCTGGCCGCGACCACGCGACGCTCGCACAGGAGCCGAGCGGACGTTGCAGTGGGTGTCCGCGGTGCAGACTCCGACGAGGAGGACTCGGTTCCCGGCTCGTCTGCGCTCGCCGGGCGGTGCCGACCCTGCGCTGCGACGTCGCCTCAGGGCTCGGCTTCGGGGGCCAGCGCGAAGACCCACAGCGCCGCACCGCCGTTCGGCGCTGGCGCCTCGGGCCGGCTCGCGGCCTCCTCACGCTGCGCCAGCCCGGCGACGAGCGCGCGGTACGGCCCCTCCATCGCCGCCAGGTGCAGGTTCGACACGCCGGCGAGCACCGCGACGTACTGCTTGTCGCCGATTGCGTAGGAGATCACGGTGGAGGTCGGACTGGCGTCGAGCGGGTGGCGCCAGAGCACCTCGCCGGTGCGCTGGTCGAGCGCCATCAGCGACGGCTCGAGATCGCCGGCGAAGAGCAGACCGCCGCCGGTGGCCAGCAGCCCGGTGGAGATCGGGGCCACCTGGTCGTGCGACCAGGCGGGCTCGCGGTAGGCGACGTCGATCGCCTGGATGCGCCCCATGGTGCCGTCCGCGGCGTCGGGATGGTCGGCCCAGGCGATGCCGACTCCCGACGACAGCAGGCGGGCGCCGCGCTGGCCGAGCTCCATGCACCACTCGGTGATCGGCAGGTACGAGTAGCGGGTCTCCGGGCTGTACGACGTCGGCGGCCAGGCGCGGGCGCCGCCGGCGCTCGGGCAGACGGTCGTGGGGCGCTGCGGATCGGGCAGCTTCTCGGGATCGATCGTCTTGGCGCCGGTCACGGGGTCGATCGCTGTGATCACGTTCTGGGTGCCGGCGTCGACCGAGAAGAGGTACTCACCGGTGCGCGCGTCGAGTGCCTCGAGGATCGCCATCTTGCCGACGTTCATCACCACCTTGCGGTCCTCGCCCTTCCAGGGCACGGTGACGATCTGGCGCTCGAACACCCAGTCGAGGTCCCACTGGTCGTTGGCCATGTGCTGGTAGTGCCACACCAGCTCGCCGGTCTTCGGCCGCAGCGCGATGGTGCAGTTGGTGTAGAGCGCCGCGTTGCTGACCCCTGGCGCGTCGACCGGGTGCAGCAGCGGCCCGGTGTCGTAGGTCGGTGCGACGCCGTAGTAGACGAGGTCGAGCTCGGGGTCCCAGGTCCCCTGGTGCCAGACGGAACCGCCGCTGCGCCGATCGAGGGGCACCTGGTTCCAGCTGTCGCCGCCCGGCTCGCCGGGACGGGCGATGGTGTTGAAGCGCCAGACCTCCTCGCCGCTGTCGAGATCGAGCCCGACCAGGAAGCCGCCGCGCGAGGCGAAGCTGGCGGTGACCCCCTGGATCACCCGGTCACCCGCCACCAGCGGCGCGCTGCGCAGCTGGTGACCGGCTCTCGCGTCGGGCGGCAGGTCGACGTCGATGGCGTGGTCCCAGAGCAGGGCGCCGGTCCGCATGTCGAGCGCCAGCACGTGCAGGTCGGAGGTCGGCACCAGGACCTTGTGGCCGGAGAGGGCGAGGCCCATCTTCTGGCTCGAGCCCGTGGTCGGCTCGTGGGCGTAGCGCCAGAGCACCTCACCGTTGCTCGCGTCGAGAGCCAGCACCGTGTCGGGGAAGGCGTGCAGGAAGAGCACCCCGGCGTGCACCAGCGGCATCGACATGCTGAGGCCTGGGCGCAGCGGCGCCCGCCACGCCGTCTGCAGTCGCTGCACGCTGCCGCGATCGATGGTTGCCAGGGGAGTGTTGTTCTGGCCGTCGAGAGTGCGACCCCAGTGCAGCCACGACTCGGCGGGGGGCTGGCGCAACATCTCGCTGCTGACCGGCGGCAGGTTGGCGAGCAGCGCCTGCTGCCGCCGCGACGCGGTGACCGGCGCGAACGGGTCGAGCTCCTGTCCCGGTCTCGTCGGCACCCGGAACCGCCGCAGGCTGGCGGTGTCGGCGGGCAGGGCCGCCTCGCCGGCGGCGATCTCGTTGGCCGACAGCAGGTAGGCGAGGATGTTGGTGTACGCCTCGTCGTCGAGCGGCTCGGCCGGGGCCGGTTCGGTTCCCTCGGGCGGCATGCGACGCACGTGGAAGGCGAGCACGTCGGCGGTGCGCCCACGCCAGCTGGCGTCGAAGCGGGGGCCGATCAGGCTCGGCGCCAGATGGCTGCCGCGCAGCGAGCCACCGTGGCACGAGGCGCAGGCCTCGCGGTAGGCGGCCTCGCCGGCGCTCGCCTGCGCCTCGGTGTAGCTGAGGTCCGCGGCACCGGCGGCAGCCACCACCCACAGCGGTGCCAGCACCCCGACCACGGCGCCGATCGCGCTGGACGTACCCCTCACGGTGGTCGAGGCGCGACGATACGACTGTCCTTTGGTGCTCCGCAGCATGCGTGGTTCCTCTTCGCTCCGTTTTCCTGCCCCGGGGTTTCTCGGCTCTCGGTTCCTTCTGCTGCTGCGGCTCGCGATCGTCCTCAGCGGCAGGTGAACGAAGCCGGGTGACGGGGATCGTCGCCGGTGTAGACCGCCTGGGTGGGCCAGGAGCAGAGCTTGCGGCCGCCTCCGCCGGAGAGGAAGCCGGCCTCGAGCTCGCGCGGTGGCTCGCCCGATTCGTGCCAGCGCTGCATGGCCCCCAGCCAGTCGACGACCGCTGGGCCCTCACCGCCGAAACAGTGCAGCACGCCGGGCATGAGGAACAGGCGCACGTCCTCGGCTGCCGAGGCGTCCCGCCGGTAGACGCTCTCGACGTAGCCGATGCTCATGTTGGCGCTCAGCGCCGCGTCCGACCAGCCGTGGTAGAGGAGCAGCTTGCCGCCGCGGGCGCGGAACGCGTCGAGATCGGGGTCGTTGGCGTCGAGCGTGCGGGCCACCGCCCGCGCGTCTTCGGGCCAGCGTGCGAGGTCGTAGCCCTCGTAGCTCCAGTCCGCATCGTGGTGGACGAAGTAGCGCGCCAGTCCGGTGCCGAAGGCGTAGGCGGCGCTGGGGATGCCGGGGCCCGCAGCGTCGGCGCGGCCGGAGAGCCACGAGCCCCAGCCGTTGGCGTCCGTGTCCTCGGCGCCGAACGGGAACCCGACGTGCAGCGACTCGCCGGTTGCGGTCCGCGGTCCGCCATAGATGGTCTCGATCGCACCGATCTGCTCGGCGCTCAGGCATCCCTCGCTGGTCGCCTCGCCGCAGGCCAGGCTCCGCACCTCGAAGTCGCAGGCCGCCGGATCGGCGAGGATGCCGTCGCTGATGCCGTCGCGGGCGTCGCACCGATCCTCGATCGCCGCCCGCAGCAGGCTGCGTGCCTCGTCGGTCACCACCGGCTGGGTCAGGTCGTCGATCTCCGGGTACATCTGCCGGGTGATGCTCAGGAAGGCCGCGCCGAGACCGTCGAAGTCGAGGGCCGGCGCACCGGCCAGGATCACGTCGTAGTCCTCGGGGTAGCGCTGTGCCTCCTGCAGGCCCTGGCGGCCGCCGTTGGAGCAGCCGAGGAAGAACGAGGTCTCGGCCGGTCGACCGTAGTGTGCCGCGACGATCGCCTTGGACATCTCGGTGACGCGGTGCACCGCGAGGTGGCCGTAGTCGACGATTGCCTCGAGGTCGTGCAGCGCCCAGCTGCCGTCCAGCGCGCTCGCCCGGTGGCCGGTGTCGGTGGCTGCGGTGACCCAGCCCTGGCGCAGGATCTGCCCGCCGCTGAGTGCCAGGGCCTGGTTCTCGACGCTGCCGGCGAAGCCGCCCTGGCCGCCCATCGCGAAGCCGCCGTTCCATTCGTGTGGCAGCCAGATCGAGAAGCCGATCCGTCGGCCGATCCGTCCGTCGAACTTGCAGTGGCCGACGGGACTGCCGACCTCGGTCACGTCGAGCACCGTCAGGTCCGGGAGCCGCAGCGCGGCGAGTCCGTCGCAGCGGGACTCGGCACGACCGGGGGCGGCCAGCGATCCGGCGCAGACGATCATCAGTGCGAGCAGCCCGCCGCAGGGGCCCGCGGTCGGGCGGGGCGCGAGGGGAAGTCGGGGCGACGAGCGGATCGCATTCATCTCTGCCGGTCTCCTTCGGGGATCGTGCGGTCTCGGCGGCGAGGCACGCGCTCGCCGGATGCATCGTCGGTGGCCTGGGGGTCGGAGGGTGGGCGGCAGCTTAGCGCGGTGACGAGCTGTGGGCCCCTCCGACGCCTCGTCGAGCGCTCGTTCGCTGGTGCCGGCCTCGAAGCCGTTGGCGGCCCTTCGTGCATCCGGTCGGCGCGTCTTTCGGCCTGTACGGGGCAAGGTACGCCGGGACCAGCGGTGGTATCGTCTTGCGGTGCTGCGATCGCCCCGATGGCGCGCCCGTGCGCTGCTCGCCCCGCTCGCCCTGCTGCTCTCGCCGCATCTCCTCTCCGCCCAGGAGGAGGAGCCCGAGGAACCGCCGCCGCCGATCGTCGCCGAGGCCGGAGTCGGACGGCTCTTCTTCGACGGACGCGAGGCCACGGTGCCCTACTCGCTGACTGCCGGCGGCGACTACGTCGGCCTGGAGGCGGTCACCGCCATGGTCGGCGGAGAGCTCGAGGTCGGCCCTCTGGGGCTCGGCCACACGCTGCGACTGTTCGGCGACGAGGTCGTCTTCGGCCCGACCAGCGCGGTGCTGACCATCGGCGACGAGATCGTGCCGATCTCCAGCCCACCGCTGGGCTCGCCGACCGGCATCCAGGTGCCGATCGACTTCCTGCGCCGGGTCTACACGGAGCGCTTCGGGTACGTCTTCGACTGGTCGCGGCCGCGCCGCACCCTGGTGGTGCAGCGGCGCGAGGGTCGTCAACTCGCTGTCGAGACGAGCGCGGTGCGCATCGCCGGCGTCACCCACCTGGTGCTGCAGTTCAGCGGCGAGCCGGACGCCCGCATCTCCCGCACCCCAGTCGGCGACCTGCGCCTCGTCTTCCCCGGCGACACCCTCAACCTGCGCGGCGAACTGCCGCGCAGCGACTCGCTCCTGCGCGCCGTCACGGTGAGCAACGACGCCATCCAGGTGCGCCTGCAGCCGGGTGCCGAGGCGGCGGAGCCCCTGCGCGTGGCGCGGGGAGGCAACGTGCGCCTGGTGATCGACATCTCGCCGCAGCGAGTGGTCAGCACGCCACCGGAGAGCCGCCCTCTGACCGGTTTCACGGGCCTGCGCATCGTCATCGATCCCGGCCACGGTGGCAACGACGTCGGGGCGGTCGGCAGTGGCGGCACCTTGGAGAAGGACCTGAACCTGACCATCGCGCGCACCCTGGAACGGCGTCTCGAGGCCCGCCTGCCGGTCGAGGCCCTGCTCACGCGCGAGCACGACGTGGCGCTCGACCACTCGACCCGCACTGCGATCGCCAACCAGAACGAGGCGTCGCTCTTCATCTCGCTGCACTTCAACTCCGAGCTCGGCAGCACCGCGAGGGGCGCCGAGACCTACTTCCTCGACCAGGATCCCAGCGACGAGGCGGCGGCCCAGGCGGCGCAGTTCGAGAACGAGGTCGTCGGCGCCGACTCGGCCCGCGGCGCGACCGACGAGCTCGGTCTCCAGTTGATGCTCTGGGACCTGGCGCAGAGCCGTCATCTCTCCGAGAGCCAGCGCTTCGCGACCCTGGTGCAGCAGCAGCTGAACGCCACCCTCGGGCTGCGCGACCGGGGGGTCAAGCAGGCGCCGTTCCGGGTGCTCGTCGGCGCCACAATGCCGGCGGTCCTGGTCGAGCTCGGCTTCCTCTCCAATCCCGCCGAGGAGGAGAAGCTCGGCGATCCCGCCTACCGGCTGCAGCTGGTCGACGCCCTCGTCGACGCGGTGGCGGAGTACCGCGGCAGCCTGGCCGCGGACGAGCGCGAAGCCGGCGCCTCGCTGGACGCCGGGGCACAGCCGTGAGCCGACGGGTCGCCGGCTCGCTGATCGCGGCCGCCGCGGTGGTGGTGGCGATCGCGATCGTCGTGGCGCTGCGCTCCGGCGATGCGCCCGGTGGCGGCGTGGCGCGGCCGGCGGCGGGAGACGGCGATGCTGACGCGACCTTCGAGGCGAGGCTCTTCTACCCCGCCGGTGGCGGGCTGCTGGCGGAGCATCGGGTCGAGATCCCGGAGCCTGGCAGCACGGCTGCCGCGGTCTCGACGCCGCCGATGGACGCCCGCCTGATCGCGCTCGTCCAGCGCTACCTCGACGGGCCGGCGCCGGAGGGCATGCGGCTCGCCTTCCCCGAGGGGACCAGGGTGCAGTCGGTCGATCGCGCTCCGGGCGGCGTGGTCTTCGTGTCTCTCGCGCTGCCCGATGGGGCGAATCTGCAGGTCGGCTCGCGCGCCGAGCTGCAGATGGTGTACGGCCTGGTGAACTCGCTGGCCCTGAGCTTCGACGATGTCGAGCGCGTCGCCCTGCTGTGGACCGGAGTGCAGCCGACGACCTTCGCCGGCCACGTCGACACGACCCGACCGCTGGCGCCGTCGCGGCGCTGGGTGCGCAGCGCCGCGAGCGGGGGCAACTCCTGAGTCAGGCGACGGCGCGCGACGCTGCGAGCCCCGACCCGAGCGAGCGCGGCTCGCGGAGCTCGCGGCGAGGGGCGATTGGAGTCTTCGATTCCGGGGTCGGTGGCCTGACGGTGCTGGCGGCGCTGCACCGTGCGTTGCCGGAGACGGATCTGCTCTACCTCGGAGACACCGCCCGTCTGCCGTACGGCAACAAGTCGGCGGAGACGGTGCTGCGCTACACCGAGCGCAACGTCGCCTTCCTGGCGCGTCAAGGCGTCGCGGCGGTCGTGGTCGCCTGCAACTCGGCCTCGGCACTGGCCCTGCCGCGCCTGCGCTCGCCGCTGCCGACCTGGGGTGTCGTCGAGCCGGGCGCGCGGGCGGCCGCGAAGGTGGCGCGCCGGCGGATCGGCGTCGTCGCGACCACGGGGACGATCGCCTCCGGCGCGTACGAGCGCGCGCTGCGCGCACTACGCGGCGAGCTCGAGATCACGGTGGCGGCCTGCCCGCTGCTGGTGCCGCTGGTCGAGGAAGGCTGGCTCGACGATGAGATCACCCGCGCTGTGGCACGTCGGTATCTCGAGCCGCTGATCGCGGCGCGCATCGACACGCTGGTGCTCGGGTGCACCCACTACCCGCTGCTGCGCGGCGCCATGCAGCAGGTGCTCGACGAGGCGCTGGGCGCCGGCGCTGTGACGCTGGTCGACTCGGCCGAGGAGGTCGCCGGCGAGGTGGCGTCGACCTGGCGCTCCGGGTCGGCCGCGGTCCGACCGGGCCCGGAGCCCGACGCGCGCCCCGATCCGCCGAAGGTCCCGGCGTCCGCCGAGGCCGCCGCCATCGCCGCGGACGAGGCGACGGCGGGCGACGATGCGCACCTGCGCCTCTGCGTCACCGACCGGACTCCCGAGATGGAGCGTCTCGCTGCGCGTATCCTCGGGCGGCCGGCCCCTCTCGAGCTGGTCGAGATCGTGTGAGCCTGTCGCGGGGCCGCGCGAGGGCGCTGCGACGAGGATCCGCGGTCGCGCAGCTCGCCGCGGGCGCCGTCACGCGGCACCAAACGGCCTTCTCCTCCGACAGCTCACCACTACCGACAGAGCTCCCTCGAGAGGCCTCGAAGAGCGGTCGAAAACACGGGAGGCACAGCCGAAATGAGAGAAGACGAGACGTTCGCCGGACGCAGCAGCGGACGACGCATCGATGCGCTGCGACCGGTGACCCTGCGCTGCGACGTGCTCCGCTACCCGGAGGGCTCGGTCGAGATCGAGTGTGGCGACACCAGGGTGCTGGCCGCCGCCTCGGTCGAGCGGCGGGTGCCGCCCTTCCTGATCGACAGCGGCAGGGGATGGGTGACGGCCGAGTACGCGATGCTGCCGCGCGCCACCCACACCCGTTCGCAGCGCGAGGTCTCGCGCGGCAAGGTGTCGGGGCGCACCGCCGAGATCCAGCGTCTCATCGGTCGCGCCCTGCGCGCCGTGGTCGACACGCGCAAGCTGCCGGACCGCACGGTGACCGTCGACTGCGACGTGCTGCAGGCCGACGGCGGCACCCGGACGGCGTCGATCACCGCCGCCTACGTCGCGCTCGAGCTCGCCGTCTCCCGCATCTTCCTCGCCGGCGACCTCGCCGAATGGCCGCTGATCGACTCGGTCAGCGCGGTCTCGGTGGGCCTGGTCGAAGATCAGGCTTTGCTCGACCTCGAGTACGTCGAGGACTCGCGCGCCCAGGTCGACCTCAACGTGGTGGTCACCGGGAGCGGCGACCTGGTGGAGATCCAGGGCACCGGTGAACAGCGCGGTTTTTCGCGCGGCGAGTTGGAGCGCCTACTCGATCTCGCTTTCCTGGGAGTGGGTGAGCTCGCCAACCACCAGGCCGAGGCGCTCGCCGAGGTGCGCGCCGAGGTCGCGGCGGCGCGGGAACGGCGTCGCCGGGGTCCCGCGGCGCCCAAGGACGAGCGGTCGCTGTGGAAGCGGTGATGGTGATGCTGCACCTGGCGGGCGGTCGCCCGCGCCGGGCTCACTCGGCGACGACGTGAAAGCTCAGCGGCACCTCGAGGGTGCCCGAGATCTCGCTGTCGGTCTCGATGAAGAGCTTGCCGTCGTACTTGCCGACCGGCAGGTCGCCGGTGGCGGTGACCAGCACGTAGTAGAGCCGTCCCTCCTCCTCGGTCTCGTAGGAGAGCTCGAGGCCCTCGACGTCGGTGCGCAGAGAGGCGATGCCGATCGCCTGGTCGGCGAAGTTCCGGACGTGCAGGCGGTGGATGTAGGGCTCCTTGACCAGCTCGGCCTGCACGTACTGGTACTTGGGCGCCGGCGGAGTCACCGCGAAGACCGGCCGTACGAAGCCGGTGATCGGCAGGTGGGCGGTGGTCTGACGCTCGTGGTCGGTGTCGATACGCACCCAGCCGGTGATGGCGCCGACCGGGGTGTCCCTGGGCAGCGCGAAGCTGACCTTCCACTGCGAGCCGGGGGTGTTGGCGCGGCGCTCGTCGTCGCCGGCGCGGCGGAAGCTGGCGGTGACCGGCATGGTGCGGCTGCCGACCGACAGCTCGCTGCGCACTCCGGTGACCTCGAACTCGGCGCCGTCGTTGGACCAGATCGTCTGCTCGACGGTCGAGTCCTGGGGGAAGTTCTGGTAGACGTCGTAACGGAAGTAGCCCGGCTCGACGCTCAGGTAGCTGCGCGAGTGCACCCGCACCGAGAGCACCACCTTGGGGGTCTCCGGGTCGTTGGTGCCCAGCGTCGCCTGCGCCTGTCCCGGCCCGGCGATCATCGAGGTGTCCACCTTGACGGCGTAACGCCCCTTGCCACCCGGCGCGATCACCTGGTCGAACTCGGCGACGGCGCAGGCGCAGGTGGTGCCGAGATTGCGCAGCTCGAGCGGGGCGGAGCCGGTGTTCTCGATCTCGAAGTTGGCCACCGCCTGGGTGCCGCGGGCGACCGTGCCGAGGTCGATGACCGTCTCCGAGACGACGATCTTCGGGGTGTCGGCGGCGAGGGCTGCGACGCTCCCCGCGAGCGCCAGGAGCAGCAGGATCGGAGTCGACTGGAAGAGAGGACGGGAGTGCATGGGTATCTCCTTCGATCGGGAAGCGGCGGCGCGCTGGCGGTCGGCGACCGTGCTGGAAGTGGTAGGCGGCGCCCGTCCGGCCTGCCCGCAGCCGTGGCGGCCAGAGGGTCGCTGCCGCGCCGTGGAGGTCAGCGTACAATCTCCGGCCGCCGCGCTGCTCGTCGCGGCACAGGCCAGCTCGGCGAAGCGTGAGCGCGCGCCGGCCGCGGCGGGGTGCTCGGACGGAGGGGCACAACGTGATCGGCGGCGCGAGGCATTCCCCCTCCAGCGCCTCGTGTCGAGGGCGTCGTCGCCGATCGCCGCGTGCTGAAGCCGCCGCGGCGAGCCGTCGGCGGGTGTTCCAGGCGACCGGCGAGCCCCCGAGGATCTCACCCTGAGGATCTACTGCATCGCGATCGGCGGCACCGGCATGGCGCCGCTCGCCTGCCTGCTGCGCCAGCAGGGACACCAGGTGAGCGGCAGCGACGGAGTTCTCTACCCGCCGATGAGCGATCTGCTCGCAGGGGCCGGGATCGCTCCCTACGTCGGCTTCGACGGCGAGCGGCTGCGCGGCCTGGCTGCAGGCGGCCCCGACGCCCCAGCTTACGATCTCGTCGTGGTCGGCAACGCCGTGCCGCGCACCAACCCCGAAGCGTTGGTGGTGGAGGGCGGCGTCATCGAGCGCATCTCGATGCCGCAGGCGATCGCCCGCTTCCTGCTCGAGGGCAGGCGGCCATTGGTGGTCACCGGGACTCACGGCAAGACCACGACGACGTCGATGGCCGCCTGGGTCTACCGCGAGCTCGGCGCCGATCCCGGCTACCTGATCGGTGGCTGGCCGATCGGCCTGCCCGGCAGCTTCGCGATCGGTGGCGGCGATCGCTTCGTGCTCGAGGGCGACGAGTACAACGCGGCCTACTTCGACCGCGGTGCCAAGTTCCTCCACTACCGCGCCGAGACGGCGATCGTCACCAGCGTCGAGTGGGATCATGCCGATCTCTATCCCGACCCCGAGAGCTTCCGCGCCGCGTTCGCGCGACTGGTCTCGCAGCTGCCCCGGGAGGGTCATCTGATCGCCTGCGTCGACGAGGCGGCGGTCGCCGAGCTGGCCGACCGTGCGCCGTGCGCGGTGACGCGCTACGGCTTCGGGCCCGGGGCCGAGGTCCGCATCGGCCCGCTGAGCGACGACGAGCACGGCACCCGCTTCGAGCTGCGCGGCGACAGCCCGCTGCTCGAAGGGCGCGAGCGGCGGCTGCGCCTGCGGGTGTGGGGCGGGCACAACGCCGCCAACGCGACCGCGGTGTGGTGCGCGGCGCGCCGCGACGGCTTCGACCACGAGCGGATCGAGGCGGCGCTGGCGGGCTTCGCCGGCGTGCGCCGACGACTGGAGGAGGTGGCGCGGGTGCCTGCCGGGCCGTTCACCTCGGCCTCGGGCGCGTCCTCCGGTCGGTCGCAACCAGGCGACATCGTCCTGGTCGACGACTTCGCTCACCATCCGACCGAAGTGGCCAAGTCGATCGACGGGCTGCGCCGGCGGCACCCCGATCGGCGCGTCGTGGTCGCCTTCGAGCCACGCAGCCTCTCGGCCGGCCGCGCCGTGCTGCACGAGGCCTACAGGAAGGCGTTCGCCACCGCCGATCTCGTCGTGCTGGCGCCGATCTTCCACGCCGGGCGCCTCGCCGCCGAGGAGCGACTCGATCTCGATCGGCTGGTCGCGGAGCTGCGGCGCGACGGCGTCGAGGCCTGGTCGTGTGGCGGTGAGGAGATCGCGTCCCTGCTGATGCGCGAGCTGCGGCCCGGCGACGTCGTGGCGACGATGTCGTCCGGCTCCTTCGACGGCCTGATCCGGGTGCTTCGCGACGAGCTCCTGGAGGCGAGCCGGGCAGGCTGAGCGGAGGACGCCGGGCCGGTCACTCCCCGGTGGCCCGAGCCGGCGTCGCCGCGAGGTGATGCTCGACGATCTTGTCGAGGCCCAGCCCGGGCAGTCCGAGGGCCTCGCTCAGCGCGCCGAGAGCGGCCTGCTCCGGCATCAGCCCGATCAGCTCACTGGCGAGCAGCTCGACGCCCTCCCTCCTCGCCTCTTCGCGGATCCGCTCGACGATGCGCAGCAGCGACGTGGCGCTCGGATCGACCACGTTCATGCTGACCTGGGAGACGCCCCGCGTCGGCAGTGCCAGGCCGAGCGCCTTGACGCCGCGCAGGCCACCGGGGGCGCTCTGCCGGATGCGGGATGCGATGCGCCGCGCCGCCGCCGGGTCGGCCGCGTCGAGGTCGACGTTGAAGGCGATCAGCGGGCCCCGGGCGCCGATCACCAGCACTCCGCGTGCCGGATCGACCGTGGCGGCGCCGTGGTCCGGCGGCCAGCTGCCGTCGCGCATGCGCTCGATCAGCTTCGGCAGGCCTCCGCGACGGTGCGCCGCCAGCTCCCGGCGCTCCGGGCGGGGCGCCGCCCGTTCGTAGAGGAAGACCGGCGCCGCGTCGGCGAGCTGCGCCGCCAGGCGGCGCGCCAGCTGCACCGCGTCGCGCATCGAGACCCCGGCGAGCGGCACGAAGGGCACCACGTCCACGACGCCGAGCCGTGGGTGCACGCCCTGGTGGAGGCGCAGGTCGAGTCGATCGAAGGCGGCGTGCACCAGCGCCGTGATCGACCGCACCAGACCGTCGGCGCTGCCGAGCAGGGTCAGCACGGTGCGGTTGTGGTCCGGGTCGGAGGTGCGGTCGAGGAGTCGCACCTCCGGATCGCGGCTGGCGAGAACGAGCTGGTCGATGAGGTCGTCGCGGCGGCCCTCGCTGAGGTTGGGAACGCAGAGGAAGCGGGCGCTACGCTCCGCCGGTGGCGGTTGAGGGGCTTGGTTCGGGGTCGACACCCTTTGGCGGCTCCGTGTCGAGAAGACTCGCGCCGTGGCTGCGGGAGGGAGCGGAACGTGGGGGAAACGTCGGGGACGTCGGGGGACGTCGGGGAAGCTGGGCGAATGTGGGGAATGTGGGGGAACGAGGCGGCGCCGGGTGGCCGCGCTTTGCTAGCATTCTAGGATCCCGTGGAGCAACGTCCACGGACCGAATTGGAGCGCCGTGGGTTCGGAGGTCGAGGCGTCCGGAGCGTCGGCGATGCGGTCTCGTCGTTGGGAGCGAGAGCAGCGGGTCGGGCCCGCCGACGCCGCGGGGCCGCCCGAGGCGCGGGCGACCGCGCGGCTCCTGTCCGGCTCTTCCCGTCGCCGACGAACCGTGATCGCATCGCTCCGGAGAACGCCGTAGAGCCTCTCCCCAGCGCATCGCGCTGGGCTCCACGAGCGCTCCATCGTCGGCTCCGTGCTGCGGCGAGCGCAGCCGAGCACCGGCGCCCGAGGTCGACACCCTGCGTGAGCGGCCGCCGATCGAGGAGAGAAGATGGCGTATCCGGGCAACCCGTCGATCGCAGCCGAGACCCAGAAGCGAATCCTCACGACGTTCACCCAGACACTCGATCTGGCGCGTCAGGGACGCATCCAGGAGGCGGCGCTGGGGTGCGACTTCGTGCTCAAGATGGACCCGCTGTTCGAGCCGGCCAGCGATCTGCAGCTGCGGCTGAGCGGAGCTGACGGACCGGTCGAGGTCGAAGACCTCGCGGTGTCCACGGACAGTGCGCCGTCGCCGACTGCGAAGTCGTCACCCTCACCGGCTTCGACGGTGATGATCGGTCGCGACGATCCGGCGATGGAGGCGCTGCGTCGCGCCGCCGCGACACCGTCGCAGGGCCCGCGGCAGCCAGGGTCCGCCCGGACTCCCCCGGCGCCGGAGGCCAGCGAGGACCAGACGGTCTTCGACCTCGACCTCGGCAGTGCCGACGATCCGTTCGGCGAAGCGGCCGACGGTCCGCTGCTCCCGCAGCGGCCGGCCACGGGGCCGTCCTCCACCGCTTCTTCGGCGCCCACCGGGCCTTCCGGCGACCTCTTCGGCGCCAGCCATTCGCCCGAGGCCGGTGGCCGCATCGAGGAGCTGCTCACCGAGGGTCGCAGGCAGCTCGCGGCGGGTGAGCACCAGGCGGCGATCGACGCCTGGTCGCGCATCTTCCTGATCGACATCGATCACGAGGAGGCGAACCGGCTGATCGAGGACGCGCGGCAGCAGAAGGCGGAGCAGGAGCGCGCGCTCGAGGAGCAGTACCACGAAGGCATCGACGCCCTCGAACAGGGCGACCTCGCGACGGCGCGGCAGCGACTCGAGAAGGTGCTCGAGCTCAATCCGGGGCACATGGGTGCTCGCGAGCATCTCGACCAGTTGTCTCGTCGAGCCAGCGGCGAGGCGCCGCCGGCGCCGGCTGGCGGCGAGGCGCTGCCGTCGCTGGACATGCCGGAGGACGACGAGGCGGCACCGGACCTGCCGGAGGTGTACTCCGACGAACCCGCCGACGCTCCGGCGCCGGCGCCGGTGCGCGCCGCCGGCACCGCCAAGGCGCCGACGGTCGGGCGGCCCTTCCTGCTGATCGGCATCGGCGTCCTCGGCCTGGTGCTGCTCGGTGGCTACTTCTTGTGGACGAACTGGGACAACCTGTTCCCGAACGCCGAGGAGGTGGCGGAAGCGCCGCGCCGTCGAGCCCGCGTCGATCGCCTGCAGGAGGCGAACCGCCTGTATCTGGCTGGCGACATCGCCGGCGCCATCGATGCGGCGTCGAAGATCCCCGCCATCGCCGACGAGCACGCCGAGGCGCAGCAGCTGATCGCGCGCTGGAAGCAGGAGCAGGATCAGCAAGTCCCCGTCGAAGAGGTCGTGCCAGCCTCGGAGGAGGAGCTCGAGGGACAGCGTCAGCAGCTGCTGGAGACCGCCCGCCGGGCCTACGGCGAGCGCCAGTTCTACCGAGCCGCGCGCAACTTCCAGGCCGCTTCGAGGATCGCACCGCTGGACAGCTCGGCCAGCGACCTTTTCGCCGATGCCCGGGCTCAGCTGCGGCCGATCGAACAACAGCTGCGCATGTTCCGGGACGGCGAGTACGAGAGGCTGCTGGCGCCGCTGTGGCGCATGCGGGTGGACGACGAGCAGAACGTCGACGTGCGGAACCTGCTGGTCGACAGCTACTTCAATCTCGGCGTGCGGGCGTTGCGCGCCGGCGACCCGGAAGAGGCGCTCGGCCACCTGCGCGAGATCGCCGAGCTCGATCCGGACGACCCGGTCGCCGCCCGCCTGATGCGCTTCGCCGAGGCCTACGCCGGAATCAACTCGCGCGACCTGCTGTACGACATCTTCGTGCGTGGCGTCGAGGTGCGCAGCCTCGCGGATCGCGGTTGATGAGCGAGCGCCCGGAGCTGCCGGACGATCTCTTCGACCTGCCGATCGACGGCGAGGCGGAAGAGGTCGACCCGGGCCCCGCCGATCGGGCCGAGAATGCGGCCGACGAAGCGGAGGAGGGTCGGCGGAGCGGCCGCCGCGGCCGCCGCGCTTCGGCGGTCGGGTCGCTGCCGCTCTTCCAGGAGGACGCGGCGACCGAAGAGGCCGCTCGGCCGCCGCGCGGCGAGTCGGCAGCGGCCCCGGAACGGGTGGCGCGGCGCGCCGCTGCGTCCTCGCGCCCCGGCGGTCCGCCCTCGGGGATCTTCGATCAGCTCTCCGTGCCGCAGCCCGCCGCCGAGATCGAGGCGCCCCCCGAGCCCGGCCTGCCGGGCTCGTCGATGGGTGACGACGAAGCGGTGGCGGCCGGGGTGCTGGCGCGTCTGCAGGCGGGAGCGGCGGACCTGCTGGCCCACCTCGCTGTGCTCAGCGCGGGCTTCGTGGCGATGCGGCTGCTCGGGCTGCAGCCGGCTCTCGACCAGTGGCCCGGCTTCGCCAGCTTCCTGGCACTCTTCTCGTTCCTCTACCTGGCCTTTCCACTCGCCTTCTGGGGCCACACTCCGGGGATGGCCTGGTTCGGGCTGCTCGCCCGCGATGTGGGCGACCGGCCGTTGGCCTTCGGTCAGACCGGTCTACGCGTCGTCGGCACCTGGCTCACCGCCGCTCTGCTCGGCGTGCCGGTGCTGCTGGCGCTCTCTGGGCGCTCGCTGGTGGATCGCATCAGCGGCAGCGAGACCTGGCAGATCGTCGACCGAGGCGACAGCTGAGATCGCACCGCCACGTCGGAGCCGTCGCGGCTTGACCCTCCCTGGGGGCAGTGCTACCTTTGCCGCGCCCTCGCCGGGGGATACCTCTGCCCATCGAGGCCACGGCCTCTCCCTCCGCGAGCGCACTCTTTCCGAATCGAAGAGGCTCAAACGGTGATCCAGTTCGACGCCAGCATGCTGGTGATCATGGTCATCTTCTGGGCGACCTACTTCGTGGCGAGGAGGTTGATCTTCCTCCCGGTGGCGCGGCTGCTCGAACAGCGCGCGCTCGAGGTGGACACTGCCCAGAAGATCTACTCCGCGGCGCTCGCCGAGAGCGAGGCGGAGCTCGAGCAGCAGAAGGCGCGGCTCGGGGATGCGCTGAGCGCGGCGCGTGCGCAGCGCGACGAGATGCGCAAGGAAGCCCAGGCGCAGCGCTCGGCGGTCGTCGCCGAAGCGAAGAAGGCTGCTGACGGCGAGCTCGCGGCGGCGCGTGGCGAGCTCTCCTCGCTGGTCGAGGAGGAGCGCCGCAAGCTCGCCGAGCTCACCGAGTCGCTCGCCGGCCGCATGGCCGACAAGCTGCTGCGGAGGGCGTCGTGAAGCGCCTGGCGAAGCTCGCCTTCCTCGGGCTGGTGCTGTCGCCGGGCGCCGCCGCCGCAGCGGTGGAAGCTCCGGAGACCTGGCTCGGGCTGCCCAGCTGGGTCTGGGCGTGGGCGAACCTCTTCGTCATCTGGGGAATCCTCTACAAGTTCGCCGGTCCGCTGGTGCGCAAGGCACTCGCCGAGCGCAAGCAGTCGATCGCCGAGAGCCTCCAGCGCGCCGAGCAGCAGCGCCGCGACGCCGAGCAGATGTCGCAGAAGCTCGAGGCACAGCTCGCCGAGCTACGTTCGCAGATGGACGAGCTGGTGCAGCGCAGCGCTGCCGAGGGCGAGGAGGAGCGTCAGAAGATCCTGCGTCAGGCCGAAGGCGAGGCGGAGCGGGCTCTCGAGCAGGCGCGGGCGGAGATCCGCAACCGCACCGCACAGGCGCGCGCCGAGCTGCGTGCGTACGCCGCCCAGCTGGCCTCCGACCTCGCCGCCGAGAAGGTGTCGCAGCAGCTCACCGCTGACGACCGTCGTCGTCTGTTCGACGAGAACCTGCGCCGCTTCGGAGACCAGATCTCATGATCCGGAAGTTCGCCAATCCCTACGCCAAGGCGGCCCTCGCGCTGGCGCCAAGCGACGAGGAGGCGAGCCGCCTGCTCGCCGACCTCGAACGCTTCGTTGCCGCCATGGAGCAGGTGCCCCAGATCGCCGCGATGGCCAGCAACCCGGCGGTGCCGGTGGAGAAGAAGGTGGCGATCGTCGAGGAGATCGGGCGATCGCTCGCGATCTCGAACCTGGCGCTTCGCCTGTTGCGCCTGCTGACCCAGAACTACCGCCTGGTGCACGTCGGGGACGTCGCCGGCGCCGTCGCCCGCATGGTCAAGCAGCGGCTCGGCATCGTCGCCGCGCAGGTGACCTCGGCGGTGCCGCTCGACCCGGCCCAGGCCGATCGGCTGCGGTCGGTGCTCGAGGGCGCATTGGGCAAGAAGGTGGAGCTCGAGGTCACGGTCGAGCCCGATCTGCTCGGCGGCTTCGTCGCCCAGGTGGGCAGCCGGCGCTACGACGTGAGCCTGCGCGGTCAGCTGCGGCGCATGGCCGAGGAGATGGCTTCGGCCAGCGCCTGAGCCGCAGGTCCGTGGTGGCCTCGTAGCCGCCGTCTCGCCAGGTCGGCGCAGCCTCCGCCGAGTGGGCCGGCAGCAGCGGCCGCAGCACGAACCGCGTCCTCGGGCGCTCCGCCTCGCACCCGACTCCCTTCCGTCTTGCCACGAAACCCGCCGAACGAAACCCGCCGAACGACTCACCGAACGACCCACCGAACGCAACGACAGCCGCCGACGACCCTGCGAACCGAGATCCGGCGCCGGCTCCCTGGAGTGACAAGCCATGCAAGTGAAAGCAGATGAGATTGCAGCGATCCTCGAACGGCAGCTCGCCGGCTTCGAAGCCGGAGTCGACGTCGCCGAGGTCGGAACGGTGCTCAGCGTCGGCGACGGCACGGCGCGCATCTACGGCCTCGAGAACTGCATGGCCGGCGAGCTGCTGGAGTTCCCCAACGAGGTGTACGGCCTGGCCCTGAACCTCGAGGAGGACCAGATCGGCGCCGTGCTGATGGGCGACTCGCGGTTGGTCACCGAGGGCGACGAGGTCAAGCGCACCGGGCGCATCATGGAGGTGCCGGTCGGCAAGGGCCTGATCGGGCGCGTCGTCGACCCGCTCGGCCGGCCGCTCGACGGCAAGGGACCGATCGAGAGCAGCGAGAACTACCCCCTCGAGCGCATCGCCCCCGGCGTCATCGACCGTCAGCCGGTGACCGAGCCGGTGCAGACCGGCATCAAGGCGATCGACGCGATGATCCCGATCGGCCGCGGCCAGCGCGAGCTGATCATCGGCGACCGCCAGACCGGCAAGACCGCGGTGGCGATCGACACGATCATCAACCAGAAGGGCAAGGACATCATCTGCATCTACGTGGCGATCGGGCAGAAGCGCTCGACCGTCGCCCAGGTGGTGCAGAAGCTCGAGGACTACGGCGCCATGGACCACACCATCGTGGTGTCCGCGTCGGCCTCGGAGCCGGCGCCGCTGCAGTTCATCGCCCCGTACGGCGGCTGCGCCATGGGCGAGTACTTCCTCTACAACGGCATGCACGCGCTGGTGATCTACGACGACCTGTCGAAGCAGGCCGCGGCCTACCGCGAGGTGTCCCTGCTGCTGCGCCGTCCGCCCGGACGTGAGGCCTATCCCGGCGACGTCTTCTACCTGCACTCGCGTCTGCTCGAGCGCGCCGCCAAGCTGTCCGACGCCAAGGGCGGCGGCTCGCTCACCGCGCTGCCGATCATCGAGACCCAGGCTGGCGACGTCTCGGCGTACATCCCGACCAACGTGATCTCGATCACCGACGGTCAGATCTACCTCGAGGCCGAGCTGTTCAACTCCGGTCAGCGCCCGGCGGTCAACGTCGGCATCTCGGTGAGTCGCGTCGGCGGCAACGCCCAGATCAAGGCGATGCGCAAGAACTCCGGCACCCTGCGCCTCGAGCTGGCGCAGTACCGCTCGCTGGCTGCCTTCGCCCAGCTCGGCTCGGACCTGGACAAGGTCACCATGCGCCAGCTGAAGCGCGGCCAGCGCCTGGTCGAGATGCTCAAGCAGGACCAGTACGCACCGCTCGACATCGAGGATCAGGTGCTGTCGATCCTCGCCGGCTCCACCGGAGCCTTCGACCGCGTCGCGGTGCGTCACGTCAAGGCACTGGAGGAGGAGATCCACCGCTACTTCGCCGGCGAGGGCAAGGAGATGCGTCAGGAGATCACCGACACCGGCGCCGTCTCGGGCGACCTGATGGAGAAGATCAAGGCCGGCTTCGACACCGTCGTCGAGCGCTACCTGGCCGCCAACGAGGACGCTGCCGCAGCCTGATCCGGGCGGCTGGTCGGCGCCACGCCGGCCGAGGTGAACCCCTATGCCGAATCTCATCGATCTCAGACGGCGCGTCCGCTCCGTCAAGAACATGCAGCAGATCTTCCGCGCGATGAAGATGATCTCCGCATCGCGCCTGCGCCGCAGCCAGGAGCACATTCTGGCGACGCGGCCGTATGCGCTGCAGCTGCGCAAGGTGACCCAGAACCTCTCGGCGCAGGCCGGCGAGGCCGAGCACCCGCTGCTCCAGGTGCGGCCCGAGGAGAAGGTGCTGCTGGCGGTGGTCTCCGGCGACAAGGGCCTGTGCGGCTCGTTCAACGCCAACCTGCTGCGCCAGGCCGACCTCGAGATCAAGAGGCAGAGCGACAAGCAGAAGCTCGAGCTGCTCTGCCTCGGCAAGCGGGCCTCCGACTACTACGGGCGGCGCACGCACACCATCCGCGCCGCCTACAAGAGCCTCTTCCGCAACGTCACCTACGAGCAGGCGCAGGAGATCGCCGACGACGTCCAGGCCGCCTTCATCGCCGGCGAGTACGACGCCGTCTACCTGATCTACAACCAGTTCGTCTCCGTGATGACCCAGACGGTGACCGTCGAGCGCCTGCTGCCGCTGGAGCCGCCGAGCGACGAGGAGGCCGACGGAGGGCAGAGCGCCGACTACATCTACGAGCCGTCGGCGAGCGAGCTGCTCGACGTGCTGCTGCCCCGCTTCGTCACCTTCCAGGTCTATCGCGTGCTGCTCGAGTCGCAGGCGGCGGAGCACGCGGCGCGGATGACCGCGATGGACGCGGCGACCAAGAACGCCGGCGAGCTGATGGACAAGCTGACCCTGATCATGAACCGCACGCGCCAGGCAGCGATCACCACCGAGCTGATCGAGGTGGTCTCCGGCGCCAGCGCGATGGAGGGCTGATCGCGGCGTCGCCGTCATCCGCCGGATCAGTTCCCCGAGACATCCCGAACTCGGCAGCGCCGAGGCAAATACCCCGAGAAGAGGGCCCCAGATCGTGAGTGAAAACAGAGGAAGAGTCGTCCAGGTCATCGGCGCGGTGCTCGACATCGAGTTCCCCGAAGGCAAGCTGCCCGAGATCCTCAACGCGGTGCGCGTGCGCCAGGACGCCTCCAAGGGCGTCGAGGTCGACCTCGTCGTCGAGGTCGCTCAGCACCTCGGCGGCTCGGTGGTGAGGTGCATCTCGATGGCGCCGACAGACGGCCTGGTGCGAGGAGCCGAGGCGACCGACACCGGGGCGCCGATCTCGGTGCCGGTGGGCCCGGCGACGCTGGGCCGGGTGACCAACGTGCTCGGCGACGGAGTCGACGAGCTCGGCCCGGTCGGTGCCGAGGAGCACTGGCCGATCCACCGTGACGCGCCGGCCTTCGACGAGCAGTCGACCTCGGTCGAGATGTTCGAGACCGGCATCAAGGTCATCGATCTGCTGGCTCCCTACACCCGCGGCGGCAAGACCGGGCTGTTCGGCGGCGCCGGCGTCGGCAAGACGGTGCTGATCCAGGAGCTGATCAACAACGTCGCCATCCAGGCCGGTGGCTTCTCGGTGTTCGCCGGCGTCGGCGAGCGCACCCGCGAGGGCAACGACCTGCTCCGCGAGATGGTCGAGGCGGGCGTCATCGACTACGGCGAGGAGTTCAAGCACCACTTCGAGGAGACCGGCGAGTTCGATCTCTCCAAGGTCGACAAGAAGGCGCTGCCCAACAGCAAGGCGGCGCTGATCTACGGCCAGATGACCGAGCCGCCCGGGGCACGCCTGCGCGTAGGTCTCGCCGGCGTGACGACCGCGGAGTACTTCCGCGACGTCGAGGGCCGCGACGTGCTGCTCTTCATCGACAACATCTTCCGCTTCACCCAGGCGGGCTCCGAGGTGTCGGCGCTGCTCGG
>ERZ869936.104-NODE-104-length-113235-cov-16.052350_pt1 | contig 113235 bp, 81 predicted proteins | sample MGYA00520876_ERZ869936 | MGnify/ENA primary metagenome ERZ869936 (study PRJEB32218, sample SAMN09650985) | biofilter metagenome | isolation source: enrty point of leading RO module | place: Saudi Arabia: Thuwal, RO plant located on Red Sea | collected 2016-02-17...
GCCAGGGGCCGCAAACCCCTGCGCCGCAGGCGGTTGGGCGGCGTTGGCCCGTCTGGCGTGTTGCTCTCGCTCCACGATGGCACCGCATCGCAGTCGCTCGAGACGCCACGACATCCGAGACCAACGGCGCTCCAACTCAGCCCGCGAGGGTTTCACCACGGGCTGCTAGGCTCCGGCCAATCCCTCAGCCCCGCCGGATTCCCACCGACCCAGTGGTCGCATCGGCCCGGTCGGGGCGATCGTCCACGCCCCACGGCGTGCATCACGCCCGGTACGTGGCGCCTCTTCCGGAGACGTCGCCATGACCTCGAACCCCGTCGCCAGGACGCCGCACCGTCGCCCCCTGCCCTGCGCCCTCGCTCTCGCGCTGAGCGCGGCGCTCGTCGGCCCCTCGGGTGAAGCCCACGCCGCACGCTTCCGCTACATCGGGCCCGACGGGGGCTCGCTCTACGGCGTCACGTTCGATGCGGACGGAGACAGCGTGTACGCGGCCTCGGGCCTGTCCGGTGTCTTCGCCTCGACCGACGACGGCGCCACCTGGCAGCCCGCGAACCAGGGCCTTTCCACCGCCGCAGCGAGCCAGGCCAGGGTCTCCGGCGTCACCGCCGATCCTTCCGATCCCCAGAGACTCTACGCCTTCCAGGGCAGGTTCGGAGGTCTCTACGGCGTCTACCGCAGCGACGACGGCGGAGCGACCTGGGCCCCGATCGTCGAGGGGCTGGCCGATCCGCAGGGCATCCTCCCGGCTGCGAGCGACCTGCTCGCCGATCCGCAGGCTCCGGCCGAGCTGTGGCTAGCGACTGCGCGCGGCGTCTTCCGCTCCTTCGACCGCGGCGCCTCGTGGCAGGACGCCAGCGGCGGCCTCGACCCGAACAACCCGAGGACCAACCGCCTGGCCTGGATGCGCGGCCGGCTCTTCGTCGCGGCGCAGCTCGGCGTCTACCGTTGGAGCGAGACCGCCCAGACGTGGACGCGTGTGCTCGACTTCAACGGCAGCCGCTTCGACGTGCTCGCGGAGGTGCCCGGCGGGGTATTGCTCGCCGCCGGCGGCAGCAGGCTCTTCGCCAGCAGCGATGACGGCGACAGCTGGCAGGAGCTCGACTGGTTCGAGGAATTCCCTCAGGTCGAGGAGCTGCTGGTGCTGCCGCCACTGGGGCCGGGCGGCCAGCACGAGGTGCTCGCGGTCTTCGCCGAGCCAAACGGGGCACGCGGTCTCGCCCGCAGCACCGACGGCGGCGTCACCTGGCCCGAGCCGAGCCCCGCTCCCGGCGCCTTCGAACCCTTCGGCTTCCTCAACCGCCTGGCCCTGCGGCCCGGATCGAGCACCGAGATCGCGCTCGCCTCGTCGCGCGGGTTCTTCTGGAGCAGCGATCGCGGCGCCACCTGGCAGCGCCGGGTGGCGGGCCTGCGCGCCGCCCTGCCTCAGGACGCACCGGTGGCGCTCGGAGACCGCGAGACGTGGCTGTACCCGTCCAACGCGACGCTCCACCGCAGCGCCGACTTCGGCGAGACCTGGAACGACGTCGGCGGCGGCCTGGTCGACCGCTCCTTCTTCTCGATCGCTCCGTCTGCGTCGGATCCCGAGGTGGTGTGGGCGACGAACGGCCTGCGGGACGTGTTGAAGAGCCTCGACAGCGGCTCGACCTGGCAGTCGATCATGGTCGACGACGCCGGGCTCCAGCTGTCGCGGGTCATCGCGGCCGATCCGCAGGACGCCGAGCGCGCCGTCGTCGGCCAGTTCGGCGGCTCCACCTCCTTCTTCGACCCCTACGAGGGCCTGTGGCGCACCGACGACGGCGGCGCGACCTGGCAGCGGGTCTTCGAGGTGCCGAGCGACTTCCTCGTCTTCCAACCCGAGGCGGCACTGTCGCATCCCGACGAGCCGGACCACGTCTACTTCGCGGTGCACTACCGCGACGGCGGTTCGGCCGGCTTCACCGACGGCGGCATCTTCCGCAGTACCGACCGTGGGGCGTCGTTCACCGAGGTGATCGACGAGATGTCCTTCCCCGAGCTGGCCCGCACCGCCGCCGGCCGCCTTGTGACGATCGGCAGCTCCACCAGCCGTCGGCAGGGGATGTGGCGCAGCTCCGATGGCGGCGACACCTGGCAGCGGGTCGGCGAGGGCAGCCTGCCGGAGGGGCTGATCCCGCTCTTCCTCGCCGCGGATTTTGGATCCGAGGCGCTGTTCGTGAGCTTCGCCGGCGCCGGCGTCTACGCCAGCGAGGACGGTGGCGACAGCTGGCGGCGACTCGAGCTCCAGGGCCTGCCGGAGCCTACGTTCGAGGTGCGCTCGATCGCGGTGCTGCCCTCGTTCCCCCGCCGGCTCCTGCTGGGAACCGACGGAGGGCTCTACGAGGGCGTCGTCGAGTGCGTGCCGACCGCCACCGCGCTGTGCCTCGAGGGCGGCCGCTTCCGCGTCGAGGCCGACTTCACCACTCCTCTCGGCGTCAGCGGCAGCGGAGAGGCGGTGCCGCTGACCGCCGACACCGGCAGCTTCTGGTTCTTCGACCCCACCAATCTCGAGCTGGTGGTCAAGGTGCTCGACGGCTGCGGCGTCAACGACCGCCAGTGGGTCTTCAGCGGCGGGCTCACTGACGTCGCGGTGACGATCACCGTCACCGACACCTGGACAGACACGGTGCGCACCTTCGAGCGCGAGGGCGGCGTGCCGTTCCCGCCGCTCGCCGAGGTCGACGCCTTCGACGGCTGCTCCACCGAGCTGCCCACCGCGGAACCGCCCGGAGACCCCGCGTCCAGCCGCCACGCTCCCCTGGCGCCCGGCCACGCGATCGCGGCGGTATCACCGCAGTCGACCGACCTGCTGCTGCTCGGCGACCGCTTCCGCGTCACCGGCCAGTGGACGACCGCGACCGACTCGGGAGCCGCGGTCGGCGTGCCGGTCACCTCCAACACCGGCTACTTCTGGTTCTTCGGGCCCGACAACGTCGAGCTGCTGATCAAGGTGCTCGACGGCTGCGACATCAACGACCGGGTGTGGGTGTTCGCCGGCGGGCTCACCGACGTCGGCGTCGTCTTCGAGGTCGAGGACACGGTGACGGGACAGCGCCGCACGCTGCAGAAGGATCCGGGAGGGCTGTTCGAGAGCGTGCTCGACACCAGCGCCTTCGACGTCTGCGATTCGCTGCAGTGAGGGCTCAGCGAACGCATTCGAGGCCCGCGGCCCGGGGGCTCGACGACAGTGAACGCACCGCCGACGCTCGGGTCACTCGCGTGAGTGAGCCTCCTCGCGGCCGTCGGCGTAGAGGCCGACCAGGCGCGCCACCTCGCCGCCTGCGACGCGCTCGAAGCGGATGCGGAACTGGTCGTCTGCGCCGAACAGGAACACGTCGTCGCCCGCTGGCACCAGGACGACTCTGGCGCCCTCGCCGCGCTGGTACACGAGATCGGCGCCGTCGCGCGTGATACGCCGTGGCCCGAAGGTGCCGACGTACTGATCGAGCTGCGACGGGCTCAGCGCCACCGGCGCGCGCTGACGTAGCTCCACGGTCTGCACCGCGAACTCGAGGCGCGCCCTGCGCTGCGGATCGCCCTCCTCTGCCGCCAGGCGCTCGAGCGCCTGCCGGTGGGCGGTGGCAAGAGCCTCGCCCGCAGGCACCGCGACGTGCGGCTCGACCCCGGTGCCCTCCCAGTTGGTGCCGCTGATCGGGTTGATCGCCCGCCCGTAGGGCAATGACACCGAGACCGGGTGCTCGTCGAGGCGGTATCCCTGCACCGGGTGGGCGCCGCCACCGGTGGTCTCGCCGACGAGATTGGCGCGCTCGAGGTTGCGCAGGTTGTACGAGAACTCCTCGGCGGCCGAGAAGGTGCGGCCACTGGTGAGCACCCACACCGGGACGTCGCTCAGCTTCGGCCCCTGCACCCACGCCTGGGTCCAGAACTGCTGCGTGCTGTCCGACTGCCGCACGTAGAAGCTGTTGAGGTGCGTCGGCTCCTCGAGCAGGTAGCTGGTGAGGAGCTGGATCATGCTCGGCGAGCCGCCGCCGTTGGCTCGCAGGTCGATGATCAGGGCGTCGCTGTTGGCGAGGAAGTTCATCGCCGCGATCGCCGTCGGACCGGCGACCTCGGCCGGCGCGAAGCAGTCGAGCTTCAGGTAGCCGACGTTGCCCGCCATCCGCTCGAGACGATCGAAGCAGAAGTTCTGGCTACGCATCTGCTCGAGCTGCATCGCCCGGCGCTCCTCGTCGGACGGCCCGCCGGCCCCGTCCTCCGGACGCCTCGGGTCCCACGAGACGCGCAGGTGAAGGTCCTTGCTGACCTCCTGCAGGTCACGCGTCAGCCGATCGGTGAACGCCACCAGGTCGCCAGCGTCGTCGTAGGCCCCGGAAGCGAGTCGCTCACGGACGTGGGCGCCCATCGCCTCCGCCGTCTCGAGGAAGATGTAGGCCTCCTCCAACGCCGAGACGATCTCGTCGACGATCGCGGCGCGCGCCGCGGCGTCGACCGAAGGCGGAGGCACCTGCGCCGCCGACGGCATCGAAGTCAGCAACAGGATCGTGACGACGACGACAACGGGCACGAGGTGCCGCAGCGAGGCAGTTCGTAGACGCATGAGACCCTCCGTCGATACCGGCATCCGCCGCGGTTCGAGGTGATGAACGGTGCCGACCGCGGCGCAGCACGCCGCTCGTACTGGCCGTGGCCGACACCAGCTACCGGAACAACGCGCGACCGTGCCATTTGTTCGCATCCCCACCGAGAACCCGCTATCGCCCTCCACTCTCCGGCGCTCAGAGACTCGGCCAACCCCGACTCTGGCACCTCCCCCTGCAGGGGGAGGCCGGGTGGGGGTGCCTCCCAATTCGAGACCAACTCCACCGCTGGTGGATCTCCTTCTGACTTCTGGCCCCGGGCCTCTGCCCCCTTCGACCCCTTCTCCCCTCTCCGCTTCCCTTCTCCCCTCTGCTTCCCTCCTCCCTTCTCCCTTCTCCCTTCTCCCCAACCCCTGACCCCTGACCCCTGACCCCTCTCCGCTTCCCTTAATCCCTCTTCCCCTCTTCCCCTCTTCCCTTTTCCCTTTTCCCTTTTCCCTTGTCCCTCTTCCCTTCTCCCCCAACCCCCAACCCCTGACCCCTCTCCCCTCCCTCCCATGGCCGCCTTTCCGGCCTTCCACGTGGTCCCCTCCGAAGGCGCCGACCCTGGCGCCACTCGACGGAGGAAGACGCCGTGACCACGAACTCCAGAATCGCCCCCAACCCCGGCTCGCTGAGGCGCACCCAGACCGCGCTGACCCCGCTGACCGTGCTGGCCGCCTTGACTGGGCTGCTCGCCACCGCGCCCGCTCTGCACGCAGCGATCTTCTACGTCGGCAGCGAGCCCGAGTGCGACACGACGACGATCAACGGCGCGGTCGTCGGTGCCGCCTTCACTCTGAACGAGGACGACGAGATACGGCTCACTGAGGATCAGACGAACGTCAATCGGGAGCTGCGCAACTTCGATCCCGACACCATCGGCACCATCACCATCAGCGGCAACTGGTCGAGCTGCGTCGATCGAGCCGCGCGCGGCCTGCCCCCTGCCACCAGGATCTCCGGCAACGGCAGCGATCCGGTGTTCGAGGTGGTCGCCGACGGCGCGGAGAGCGTCGTCACCTTCGACCAATTGGAGATCATCGGCTCCGCGGACGGCGTCGGCATCGCGTCGGGGCGCGGCGTCACGATCGTAGGGCCGGCCGAGGTCTCCTTCCTCGCTTCGCGCATCCTCGACTTCCAGGGCGGGCTCGAGATCGAGGGCGGGGCCGAGGTCCTCCTCGATGGCGACACGATCATCGCCGGCAACGTCGGTCTGCCCGGAGCCGGCCTCCTCTGCCACGGTTCCACGGTGCGCTCGGCGGCCAACATCGCCGACAACGCGACCGCCAGCAGTGGTGGCGGTGTCTTCCTCGACAGCGGCTGCGTCTTCCATCTGCTCAGTGGAGCGCAGGTGCGCTACAACCAGGCGGGCTGGGGTGGCGGTTTCGCGATCGGCGCCGGGGCGCGCCTCGAGCCCGAGTCGAGCGATCCGATCTTCAGCGCCTTCGTCTTCGGCAACGTCGCCCAGAACGAGGGCGGCGGCCTCTACGTGGTCAACGGCGGCTACGCCGAGATCGAGAACACCTGGGTGCGAGACAACTCGGCTGGCGAGCGCGGCGGCGGGGTCTTCGTCGACGTCGACAGCACCTTCTTCATGAGCCGCAACGGCCCCAGCTGCATCAGGGACCAGGGCTGCTCCAGACTCAGCGGCAACAGCATCACCACGGCCGGCGGCAATCGCGAAGGCACGGCGCTGTACGTCGGCGGCGGCTCGACCGCGGGCCTGTTCACCACCCACGTCGAAGGCAACGACGCGATCGACGACGTCGGCACCGTGCTGGTGGCCAGCGGCGCCACGACCCAGCTCAGCCTCGAAGGCGTGGCGCTATCGGGCAACCGCACCGAGAGCCTCTTCGACGCCCGCAGCGGCGCCGAGGTCCTCGTCGCCTACACCTCGGCGGCCGACAACGGCTTCGACACCGAGGGCTCCGCCGCCGCCGCCGGCGGGCGCGCCTGGAACGGAACGCTCGAGATCTACTCCAGCGCTCTGTGGGGCCACGGTGCGTTCGACGCCACCGGCGGCGGCACCATCTACGCCGACTGCCTGGTGGCGCAGACCACGACCGGGATCACCACCCTCGACGAGCACACCGTCGGAATCGACCCGCTCTTCGTCGATCCGGGCGCCACCAATCTGCGCCTCGCCGCCCACTCCGTCGCCGTCGACTACTGCGACGTGGCCAACTACGTGCCGCTGTTCCGCGATCTCGACGACCAGCCACGCGGCTGGGACGCGCCGACCGTCCCGGACGACCTCGGGGACTACGACGTCGGCGCCTACGAGCTGTTCGGCCTGCTGTTCGGCGACGGCTTCGAGAGCGGTGATCCTTCCGCGTGGTCTGCGACCACGCCCTGAAGGATCTCCGCTCCTCGGTCGGAACTCGCTTCGCCTCCGGCTCTGCGAGAAGGGGACACGTGTCGTTCTCGAGCTGACCGCTGCTTCGATCGCTCGCGGTTCCACTGACGCCAACCGGCCTCGCCCCGAGGTGCGAGAGCGCCGGACGGCTTCGGTGGGTTGAAGGGCCCACGGCAGGCACCGCGTCTGTTGCTGGTAGGCGATGGGCGAGCGCGAGCACGTCAGCTCACCTCGCCCGAGGCCTCCGAAGGGAGCGACGATGCGCCAGACCGAAGGAGCGGTCCCCTTGATCGACCGCAGAGCTCTCGGGCACCGGACGGCGCGAGCCTCGGACAGCCGGATCCTGGCATTCGTACTCGCGTTGTTCGCAGCGAGCGCCCTCGCTCAACTGAGTCCCGAGTCCACCGAGACGCTATCGGCGACGATGCTCCAGGGTCTCGGCGAGCAACTGGTCGCCGGAGACCTCGACGGCGACGGTGACGACGAGCTCTTCGTCGTGGCGTCGAACGGCTGGGCCGTCTACCAGCGTCTCGACTCGGGAGAGTACGCGCTGGTCGGCGAGGTGGACCTGCCGTTCCCGAGTGTCTTCGCGGTCTGCGACGTCATCCCCGAGGTTCCCGGGGAGGAGTTGATCTGGGGTTTCCCGGAGGCTGCGGACATCGCAGGCGACGAAGCCGGAGTGGTACAGATCCTGACCACCGAGTTGTCCGGCGGCGGAATCACGCTCGACATCGTCACCCGGTTCGATCAGCACGACGCCAACGTGCCGGGCAACGGCACGGTGGAGCCCGAGGCCGGCGACCACTTCGGCGCCACCCTCGCCGCCGGCGACTTCAACGGCGACGGAATCTGCGACGTGGCGATCGGCGCCCCGGACGAGGACCTCGGCCCCGACGTCGACGCCGGCAGCGTGCACGTCTTCCTCGGGCCGGTCGATCCGGATACGGGCAGTGCGACCTTCCTGCCGCAGATCGTTCAGGGCTCGAATGGGGTCCCCGGAGTGCCCGAGGACGGCGACCGCTTCGGCTCGGTCCTGAGCTCGGGGCGCATCGAGGACACGCTCCTGGATGGGGACCAGCTGGTGGTCGGCGCTCCCGACGAGGTGCTGCCCAGCTCCGACGAGGGCGCCGTCTGGGTGGTGCCCTACGGAACGACCGAGTTCCTGGTCGACGACGCCACCCTGTTCTACGCGCAGGAGCTCGGCTTCGACGGCGGGCCGAACGATCGCTTCGGCGCTTCCCTGGCGACGGGCGACCTCGACGGAAATGGCTGGGACGAGCTGGCCATCGGCGCTCCCCGCACCACGGTGGACGGAGTCAGCTCGTCGGCCGGGGTCGTCTACGTCGTTCCCGGGTGGGGACCGTTCTCTCCGCCGAGCTCGGCCGAGCAGTTGACGATCCTCTCGACCGGGGTCTCCTCCAGCTTCGCCGAGCACTTCGGCGAATCCGTCGCCATCGGCCAGACGGACGGCGACCTGTTCTCCGATCTCGCGGTCGGCGTGCCGTTCGATCCTCTGGTCTCCAGCCGGGGCACACCTGCCCACGGCAGCATCCAGATCTTCACCGGCGGCTCCGATGCCCTCTCCTTCCAGCGTCAGATCGTGCAGTCCGACATCCCCGGCGAGGACACCGAGGTGGAGCACTTCGGCGAAGTGCTCCTCTTCGCCGACACCCGCGCCGACGGCACCGCCGATCTCCTGGTCGGGGTTCCCCGCGAGAACCTCATCCAGGGCGGCGACGACACAGGTGTCGTGCAGCTCGTTCCGAGTGCGGGTCGGATGCGCCGGGCGGCGCTGCTCAGCCAGGTCGGCGAGCTGTCGCCCCACGACCGCGGCACCACCCCGAGCCTCACGGAGCGCATCGGGAACTACGCGGTCAACGGCGACGGCACCGCGGTCTTCGGGCGCTCGGACTCCGACGAGTCGTCGCTGGAGACCTCGGACGGCACCGTGCTGGTCTACGGCGTCGATCTCGACGCCGGAGGCGTCGCGACCGGCGCCGGTTCACCCTTCGCCTGGATCGATCGCGCTCCGGGCACCCTCGCCTCGTCGGCCGGCGTCCTCGGTCAGGTCGGTGACTCGTCGCCCGACGGCGGCACCTACAGCGACTTCAACCAGCTGATGCTCGACGACTCCGGTCACGCTCACTGGATCGGCGACACCACGAGCAACCGCCACCTCTACCGGTCCGTGCCCGGCAGCGGGATCGTCGACCGACTGCTCTCGATCGGCGATCCACTGCCCGGCGGAGGCACGGTCGGCGACATCCACCGTTTCGACCTCTCCCACGGCGGCAACCACCTGCTGGCCAGCCTCGCCCCCGGGATCCTCTGGCTCGACGGCGCCGTCGTGCAGCGGGAGGGGGAGATCTTCGCTCCCACGGGCATTGCCTACAGGGACGTCATCTCCATCTCGGTGAACTCGAGCGGCAACTTCGTCTTCAACGCCCGTCCCGAGATGTCCATCGGCAGCACCCTGGACCGCTTCGTCTCGAGCGCCGGCTCGGAGATCACCAACACCACGACCATCGGTCCCGTCTTCCTCGAAGGCATGGAGGCCCGCGCGGTCGCGATCAACGACGCCGGCGAGACCGTCGGCGTCTTCGAGCACTTCCGCCGTGGCGGAGTGGTCTTCCTGGCCTGCGACCCGGCAGATCTCTCCGCGGCTGTGCCGCTGTTGATCACCGGCGACGTGCTCGACGTCGACGGCGACGGCAGCGGCGAGCTGAAGGTCACCGGGCTCCCGCATCTGGGCCTCGAGCAACCGGAGCTGACCACAGGCGGCACCGCATTCCTGCGCCTCGAGGTCGAGGACCTCACCGGTGCGACCGAGGAGCGCGACGCTCTCGTCGGACTGGCGACGAACGGCTGTCCGCTCTTCGCCGACGGCTACGAGAGCGGCGACACCTCGGCGTGGTCTCTCACCACGCCCTGAGGCGTCGCCGCCATCTCTCCGAGCCAGAGGCAGCTGGTTCGCCGGCCGCGAGTCGAGGTGACCAGGATTTACGGCGTCTCCCAGTGCACCTCGATGCGATCGACCGCGGCGCCCCGGTTCACGATGCACTGGACGGTCGCCTCCAGGAGGCCCGACGACGCCCAGGGCGGCGGCGAGAAGTAGGCCGTTCCGTGACTGTAGCGCCAGGTGACCCACTCCCACTCGTACTCGCGACCCGAAGCGTCGCGAATTCCGCACCAGGCGGAAGCGCGTGAGGAGTGCTCGAGAACCGCCCGTACCTCGACGAGATCGGCGCCCGGCACGAAGCCGGTGAGAGGACAGGTCGCCAGGATCACGTCCCAGCTGCTGCTCCCCGTGTTCAGGAGGCGATTGTCCGGGTACTCGACGAACGTCGGGTTGGTGGTCAGCAGATGCGAAGGCTTGCAGCTCGCGCCTGGCACTCCCTGAACGTAGCGCCGCGCCGCGGCCGGAGCGGCGGTGCTCACGGCAAGGACGGCGAGCGCCGCGCCCATGGCGAACCAGCGTCGCTGGAAGCGGAATCGAGTTGGGTGACGGTGCCTCGGGGTGGCTTGCATGACGGTCCCTCCTGCGGGTCATCGCTCGTCGGGCGACGAGAGTGTCGGCCGACCTCGGACTCGGGCGGCCCTCGGCAGCCACCCTCACACCCACACACGCAGGCCGTCGCGAGACCGTGCCAGCTTCCCCGCCCGCCCCACCCACCGGACGGGAACTCCGACCCGCCGCCCCAACGCATCACCCCGCGCGTTCGTACGCTTGGGTAGCACAGAGAGAACCAGCCACCGGAGCGGCTCGATGCCGGTCCGCCGGACATCCGTCACATTCGGGGAGAGCCTGATTTGCGTGTACACGACGGCTGCTTTCGATCCGCACTGGCGCTCCTGGCGCGATGCGCACCGTGCATCCTCGCTGCGCTGGCCTTCGCCGCGGCGGCCAGCTCACAGCCGATCGAGCTCGTCGCCGACCTCGATCCGTCGCAGCACCCCGGCGGCTCGGACAGCCAGGGGTGGGTGGAGGCCGGCGGCCTGGTCTACTTTCCCCGGCTCGAAGAGGACGCTTACCAGCTCTGGCGCAGCGACGGCAGCGCCTCGGGGACCTGGCTGCTGAGGGAATGGCCGATCCGCGCCTTCTCCGCCGACCTGCGCGGCGCCGAGCTCTCCGACGGGCGACTGCTCTTCTCGATGTTCGGCGCCGCCGACCTGGGAGTCGGCGAGGAGCTGTGGATCAGCGACGGAACCCCAGAGGGCACACTCCTGTACGCCGACCTCTGCCCGGGGCCGTGTCACGGTGAGCCGGCGCCGCGAGGAGCCGTGCCGCCGAGCGGCCTCGGGTTCCACCGACTGGCCAACGAGGTCCTCTTCGTCGCCAGGCCGGACGGGGAGAACCGGCTCTTCGCGACCGACGGCGGTGCCGCCGGGCCTCGCCTCGCCAGCGAGCTCCAGGTCGTCGCCTTCGCCGTCGACCCGCAGGGTGTGCTGCTGGTGAGCGCTCCGCCAGCTCCCGACGGACCGATCGAGCTCTGGTCGAGCTCCGGGCTGCCGGGTAGCGAGAACAGCCTGGGAGTGTTGCCGCATGGCGTCGTGCGGGCCTTCGCACCCCACGCCGACGGTGCGCTGCTCCTCGCCTCGCAGGACTTCTCGAGCCCGCTGCACCTCTACCGCGTGCGGCGCAGCGGGATCGAGCAGCTCGCCAGCTACGCCTCGTCCTTCGAGCTGCGCAGCTTCGCCGTCGCCGGATCCCTCGCCTTCCTGCGCCTGGTCGACAGCAGCGGCTGCCGCCTGCACCGCACCGACGGCACGCCGTCCGGGACGTTCGAGATCGCAATGCCGCCGGGGCCAGCGGGCTTTCCTCCCTGCGTCGACGACACCGCTGCCCTCGGCGAGCGTCTCGTCTTCGCCCAGGCCACCGCTGCCGAGGGGCTCGAGCCGTGGATCACCGACGGCAGCGCCGCGGGCACCTTCCGCCTGGTCGACCACCTGCCGGGGCCGGAGAGCGGCCGGCCCAACCGGCTGACGACCGTGGGCGGGCAGGTGTTCTGGTTCGCCGACGACCCGGGCGGCCCAGCCCTCTGGACCACCGACGGCTCGACGAGCGGTACCCGGAGGGTGCGCGGGTTCGACTCCGTCGGCGCCGACCACTTCAGGCGTCCGCCGCTGGGCGCGCTCGCCGATCGGGCGGTCTTCCCGGCCGAGGAGGACGGTTCGGGCCTCGAACCATGGATCAGTGACGGCACCTCGGACGGCACAGAGCAGATCTCCGATCTGTCGCCCGATCGAGCCTCTTCGCGTCCGCTGCCGCTCTCCGTCGAGATCGGAAGCGTCGTCGCCGCCAGCAGGGAGCCGGACGGCGGGCCGGAGTTGTTCAGGGCCTTCGGCGATCACACGATCTTCCCGCTCGCGGACCTCGACGGCGGGGCGCTGACCGGAGCCAGCATCGGAGGGCAGGTGCTGACTCGGGTGGTCGAGGGCGACGCCCTGTTCGGCCCGACCTCGGTGCGTGCCGTGGACCTCGAATCAGGCGATCAGGAGACCCTCCTCGTCGGCTCGCTGTTCGCCGCTGCGGTGGAGTTGGACCAGAGCGCTCTGGTGGTGACCCAGCGCGCATTGTCGAGCTCGATTCGAGCCCTCGAGTCCGTCTGGTCGACCGACGGAACCGTGCCCGGAACTCGCCTCCTCCTCGACGCCCTGCAAGGCCAGGCCAACATCGTCCTCGCTCCGAGAGCGCCACTGGTCGTGGACGGTGTCGGCTACTTCACCTACTTCACGGAGGCCTTCGGTGCCGAGATCTGGCGCAGCGACGGCACAGTCGAAGGCACCCGTCTGTTCGTTGATCTGCAACCGGGACCGAACGGCTCGCTGCCGCTGACCAGGTCCGCGACCGCGGATCGCCTCTTCGTCACCGCGACGATCGACGAGGACCACCACCTCGTGGCGATCGACCTGGCGGACGGGACTCTCGACGTTGTCTCCGTCACCGAGACTCCCGGTCTACAGAACGGATTCGGACCCGTGGCGGGCCTTCGCGGCAGGCTCTTGTGGTTCGATGTCAGCTCCGTCGGCGAGATCGAGCTGTGGAGCAGCGACGCGACCCTCGAAGGCACCCAGCGCCTCGCCGCCTTCGAAGCCGCCCGCGGCCCCTTCACCACCGCTCGCGGCCTCGCCTACTTCGCCGCTGCCACGCCGCAGGGCGGCTATGAGCCCTGGCGCACCGACGGCACCCCGGAGGGCACCTTCGCCCTCGGCGACCTGACGACGGGACCCGAGGGCTCGGGCCCCGAGGGGATGACTGCGATCGACGGCGTGGTGCTCTTCGCCGCCGCCACGCCGGAGACCGGGCAGGAGCTCTGGCGCAGCGACGGCACGCCGGAGGGCACCGTTCCCCTGGAGGAGATCGTGCCCGGTGCCGCGGGATCCCGGCCCCAGCGGCCCGCGATCTCCGACGACGCCGTGCTGCTCTCGGCCTGGCGTCCCGACGTCGGGCGCGAGCTCTTCGGGCTCGACCGGGCGGCGCTGCAAAGGCCCTGCGCCGCCACCGATCACACCCTCTGCCTCGGCGACGACCGCTTCCTGGTCGAGGCCGAGTGGCTCGATCGTGCCACCGGCCGGAGGGCACGCGCCAACGCGGTGCCCTTCCGCGAGGACACCGGCCTCTTCTGGTTCTTCGAGCCCGACAACGTCGAGCTGGTGGTCAAGGTGCTCGACGGCACCGCGATGAACGACCACCACTGGGTGTTCTACGGCGCCCTCTCCGACGTCACCTACTGGGTCACCGTCGTCGACACCCTCACCGGCAGCACGCGCACCTACACCAACGACCAGGGCGAGCTCTGCGGCATCGGCGACACCCGCGCCCTGCCCTCCGCGGCCACCTTCGGACTCGACGCACCGCCGTCCCAGCTTTCGACACTCGCGACGACCGCTCGTCCTGAGATCCGTTCCGGGGGCTCCGCCAACACGGCGCCGTGCGACCCCGACGCCCAGCTCTGTCTGCAGGGCGGACGCTTCGCGGTCGACGTCGAGTGGACCAGCTCGATCGGTCCGGTGCCGGACGGCGACGGCGTGCCGATCCCCGGCACCGACGACAGCGGCTACTTCTGGTTCTTCGACCCCGAGAACGTCGAGCTCGCCATCAAGGTGCTCGACGGCCGCCACATCAACGACCGCTGGTGGGTCTATTTCGGAGCTCTCTCCGACGTCGGGTACACCCTGCGCGTCACCGACACCGCGACCGGAGAAGTGCGCACCTACCAGAACCCCGAGGGAACCCTCTGCGGACAGGCCGACGTCGACGCCTTCGCGGAGCCCTGAGGAGCCGAGAGGCGCGCGGGATGACTGCCGAGCCGCGTCTCGACCCGGCGGGCGAAGGGCGGTGGGCCTCGGCTACGATCCGCGCGCTGATCGGGTGGCCTCGGTACGACGCGCTTCGCCTTCGGCCACTGAGAATCGCCGAGCGCAGTCGGGCGCCGCCGCCCAGCCGCGCTTCGCAACCCAAGGGAGGGATCCATGAAGCACCTGCTCGTCGGCCGTCAGGCCTCGGTCGTCTCCTTCGCGTCGGTCTTCTGCCTGCTGACCACCAGTGCCTTCGCCGCAGTGACCGGCAAGTTCCTCGGCAACGGTCAGGCCGCACAGCTCGGCCACGCCGTCGCCCAGTCCGCCGACCCCTGGCAGGACGAGCCCACCTTCTCGATCGTGCTCTGCGAGAAGGATCCAGCCACCTCGGAGAACCCCTCGTTCTACGCCTCCTTCGGCCACCTCGGTCACGCGCTGACCATCCGCATCACCGAGAGCGGCCAGATCATCGGCACCGAGGTCGCTCACCAGGCCCTCGAGCGCGCCGGCTTCTCCACCGTCGGCAGCCTGAAGGTCGAGGACTTCGCGATCGCGAATGGCACGCTGCGCGCCCGCTTCTACACCGAGGGACCCCAGGAGTTCGCCGGCGAGACCTGGGAGGTCGACCTGCGGGTCGAGGTGGCGTTGCCGAAGTAGGCGGCTCACCCGCCTCGACGAACGGTCCGAGCTGGCCACTGGACCTTGGGCAAGGACGATCTGCCCGACGAAGGGCCAGGCGAGCTGGTTGGTGCCAGCTCCGGCCGCGCTTCAGACCAGCGGCACCCCCAACCGAACCTCGATCGGCATCCACTCTGTAGAGACCTCGCGTACCTCAGACCCGTCGACGCTGTCGACTCGCACATAAACGCTGCTCCAGATCCGTTCGCCACCGTCGTGATCGAGATCGAACGCGGGCAGGATCTCGAGCCTCGCAACGCCCGAGGAGCCCGCAGGCTCCATCTCGGCGGGCCAAGCCGCTGGCGAGACGACTTCGAGCCTCCGCTTGCGATCCGACACGACATGCACCGATTCGATGCTGGCGCTGAGATAGCCATCGTCCAACGGTCTAACGGTGCAAACCAGCTTGAAATCCAAGCCTTCGGTGGCATCGTCGTCCCGTTCAATCCATTGCAGAGAGACCCAGGCGGTCCCGACTCGCGCCTCGACAGCCGGCGACTGGGCTGCTCCGGAACCGAGAAGAGCGACGGCAGTGGAGGGAGCGTAGGCGCGCTTGAGCACCGAACGTGCGGAAAGGTCGCGGTACACCAGGGCTACGAGAACGAGAACGAGCAGGCCGAACAGCCCACAACCGAACAGACACGCTCGGCCATGCCAATCGGGCTCGGACCGCTGATAAGGAAGCAACTCGTCGTCGATCATTCGCCGACCCTGCTCGATCGCAGACCTGAAGGGCTCATCCGCTCTACCGAATCCGGGTCGGTCTGCGCCGCACCTCACCCGGCACAATGCGCACCAGGGCGCGGCGCCCGTCGATGGTCAGCTCGGTGAAGCGCAGCAGCGAGTAGCCGATGATCCCGCCGAAACCGACCCCGCCTCCGCGCGCGTGCCGGTCGAGGTCGAGGATCTTGAGGTTGCGGTGTTCCTGCTGGACGCCGGGGAACATCAACGTCACGTCACCGTGAACCTCCGGCACCACCTCGACGGTGCCGGAGAGTCCCTGGATCTGGATCGAGCTCTCGCGCTGATCGACACCGAGCTGGTCGGCCACCCGCTGCGAGAGGATCGTCGCCCAGGCGCCGGTGTCGAGCAGGAAGTAGGTCTCGACCTTCTCGTCGAGGAGCGCCGGCAGGATCACGTAGTGGCCGAAGAGGCGTACCGGCGCCCAGCCGGGCTCGAGAGATCGCAGGTCGCGCTCGTAGCGCCAGCGATCGGGCTCGCCGCCGGGCAGCGCCGGGAAGGGCGGATGGGGCTCGAGGACCATGCGCAGCCGCGGAATGTCGAGCGTGATCAGGAAGTCGTCCCAGAGCCCGTCGATACCCAGAATCGCACCTCCGTGGCTACCGGTCATCACCTCGTCGTCGACCACTCGCACCAGGCAGTTCTCGTAGACCACGTCACCGGCCGAGATGCGGTCGACACGCGCCACGAACGCCTGGCGAGCCCCCTCGTCGCCGATGCCGCGTACCACGGTGTCGCGCAGGCGCTCGGCACCGGCCGCCTCGGCCAACGAACGGCTGATCAGCAGTCCGGAGGCCCCGGTGTCGAGCAGCACCCGCTCCTCGACCGCGCCGCCGAACCGCATCTCGATACCGATCCGATCGTCCCAGCCCGGTCGCGGGCGCAGCTGCCGCAGCGGAATCTCGTAGCTCCTGCGCGGCGAGGTGAGTGAGCAGTCGCCGCGTTGCTCGAGGAGCTCGGCCAGGCTCTCCGTCGCCACACCCGAGCCCAGCAGCTCACTTGGTGAAGCTTCGAGGTCGTACCAGCGACCGATCTCGTCGGCCGGCAGCAGCGCCAGCGCCAGATCGCCCGCCCGTGAATCGGTGGCTCGTCGCTCGAGCGCGGCGCGGAGCTCGCGCTGCGCCGACTGCAACCTGCGCTCGGCCTGGAAGAGTCGCGCCAGGCCGAGGTTGGCGCGGCCGTCCACCGGTGGCAGCGTCGCGCCCTGGTAGTAGGACTGCCCTGCCAGATTGAAGTCGCCGAGAGCGAGTGCGGCGTCGGCCAGGGTGACGTGACGGAGGCTGGAGCCTGCATCGCTCTCGATCGCGGCCCGCGCGGCGGAAAGGGCCTCGTCGAGTCGTCCACTGTCGATCAGGCCGTGCACCCGGAGGTGCCCCCACTCGGCACTCGATCGAACCTCGGGCGGCGCTGAGGCCAGCGTTTCGAGAGCGCCCGCGGCATCGGCCGCGGCCAGACGCGCGCGGGCCAGAGCCAGCGGATCGGCCTGCGGCGCGCCGACCCGGCCCTCCCGCGTCGAGAGGGGCTGCTGCTGCGCCTCCTGCTCCTGCTGCTGCTCCTGTCCCGAAGCCGGGTGGGCCCCTGCCGCGAGAGACAATGCGACCACCGTCGCGGCGATCGCGCGACCCCACGTTCTCCTCCTCATCTCAGTCCCCCTTCGCGAGGCAGGCGCCTCGCCGAGTCCTCGTTCCCAGCGCCTTCGGATGATAGCGGCCACGCCGCCACGGGCTCACCGCGCTGGCTCAGCAGCGCAACGTCTCGTGGCAGCTCCGTACCGTGGGCCCTCCCAGCGAACGAAGGTCGGGGCCGGCGCCCTGGCAGGCGCGGTCAAGACGCTGACGCCGTGGATCAAGACCCGCGGACCTTCAGCTCGCTAGCTTGTTCACAGCCATCCGGGACACCGCCACCGGTGCCCTGATCGGCCAACGACGAACCAACCGTCACCCCCCAAACAGCCGAGGAGGAAGACCATGCCCAGACCGCACTCGACCACGAACCCCGACCTCGCCCTGGTGATCGGCGCCACCGGCAAGACCGGCCGCCGCGTCGCCCAGCGCCTGCGCCAGCGCGGCGTGCCGACCCGCGCCGTCTCGCGCTCGAGCGCCATCTCCTTCGACTGGGACGACCACGACACCTGGGAGGCCGCGGTGCGGGGCGCTTCGGTCGCCTACGTCACCTACTCGCCCGATCTCGCGGTACCTGCGGCGCCCCCGGCCATCGCGCGTTTCGCTGAGCTCGCCGAGCGTCGCGGGATCGAGCGGCTGGTGCTGCTCTCGGGCCGCGGCGAGGAGGAGGCGCAGCGCTGCGAGCGCATCGTGCTCGACGCGAATCCGCGCTCGACCGTGGTGCGCTGCAGCTGGTTCGCCCAGAACTTCAGCGAGTCGTTCTTCCAGGAGCCGCTGCGCTCCGGCCTCCTGGCGCTGCCGGCCGGCGACGTCGCGGAGCCGTTCGTCGATGCCGACGACATCGCCGACGTCGCCGTCGCGGCGCTGACCGAGACCGGCCACGAGGGCGAGATCTACGAGATCACCGGCCCGCGCCTGCTCACCTTCCCCGATGCGGTGCAGGAGATCGCCATCGCGGCCGGGCGCGATCTGCGCTTCGAGCGGATCCCGATGCAGGCCTTCGCCGAGGCGATGCAGCTGCAGGGCGAAGCCGAGGATCTGATCGCGCTGGTGCGCTACCTCTTCGAGACGGTGCTCGACGGCCGCAACGCCTACGTGGCAGACGGGGTGCAGCGGGCCCTGGGGCGGCAGCCACGCGACTTCTCCGACTACGCGCGCACGGCGGCGGCGGCAGGGGCCTGGGCGCCGGATGGGCAGATCGCCGGTGGCGCCGTAGCCGCCGAGCGCCGAGGCAGCACCGCGGCCGCCGCGGAGGAGGCGACGCCGTGAGCGTGCTGCTGGCAGTCGCCGCCCTCGGCGCCGCGCTCGTCGCCGGGATCTTCTTCACCTTCTCGACCTTCGTCATGCGGGCGCTCGCACGCCTCCCCTCCCACGAGGGCATCGCAGCGATGCAGTCGATCAACGTCGTGGTGCTCAACCCGTGGTTCTTCGCGGCGTTCTTCGGTACCGGGATCGTGTCGCTGGCCGCCGTCGCCGTCGCGGCGCTCGGCGGCGACGGACTGCCTGTCGCCATCACCCTCGGCAGCGCTCTCTACCTGCTCGGCTGCATCGGCGTGACCATCGCGGGCAACGTGCCGCTCAACGAGCGCCTCGCGGGGCATGTACCGACGGGCGATGACGCCGAGCAGGTGTGGCGTCATTACCTCAGCCGATGGACGCTGTGGAACCACGTCCGCACGGCGGCCTCGCTGGCAGCCGCCGCGGTGTTGATCGCCGCGCGCGGCGCTCTCTGAGGAGGCTCGCTTAACACAGGCGCCCCTGCCGCTCCGGCCGTCCGCGGCCGGGCGGCCCGGAGGCCGCCGCCGGCGCCCAGGCCCGTAGCCACGAGCTCGGCCTCCCGGTCCCTGCAGCCCGCGCACCCCGAGGTGCGAGCTCGCGGCGCGAACTCGCTACGCTCGGGCTCGTGGGCTTCGTCACTTCGATCTTCGCGCGCCGGATGACCCAGGCAGCCGGGACCTCGATCGATCCGGCCGCCATGCTGCGCTCGGTCGGGCTCGACCCGGACTCGCCTCTCGACGTCGGCGAACGGATCACCGACGACGCCTACTACGACCTGCTCGAGCGCATCGCGACCCGGATGGGCTCGAGTGGAGTCGAGCTGCCGCTGCGCGCCGGCGCCCTGATGCGTCACGACGACTACGGCGCCCTCGGCTTGGCGTGGAAGTCTGCCGCGACGACCCGCGACTCCCTCGAGCGGGTCGAGCGCTACGCCAGGCTGTGGACCGACAACATGACCTACGAGCTGCGCCAGCACGAGCAGGGCGACGGCGCCGACTTCGTGCTGCACCGCTTCGGCGAGCGCCGGCTCGGCATGCGCCTGTCCAACGAGGCGACGCTCGCCAGCGCGACGTCGCTGATCCGCCAGCGCACGTCCACCGCCTTCCGTCCGGTCGCCGTCTACTGCGAGCACCGCGCGCCGCGCTCGACGACGGCTCACGAGCGCTACTTCGGCTGTCCGGTGCACTTCGGCTGCGAGGACGACGCGTTGCGCATCTCGGGCGCCGATCTCGCCCTGCCCAACGACCTCGCCGACGACGGCATCTCGCGCTTTCTCCTGGCCCACCTCGAGGCCGAGATCGAGGCCCTCGACGAGCGCGATCCGATCGAGGACCTGGTGCGCCAGACCGTCTCCCGGTCGCTCAGCGCAGGGGTGCCGAGGATGCGGACCGTGGCCCGGCGCCTGGCGATGAGCGAACGCACCCTGCAGCGCCGCCTCGCCGAGCAGGACCTCACCTTCAAGGACCTGCTGGCGGCGACCCGGGAGCAGCTGGCGCGCAACCTCCTGGAGCACAGCTCCTACTCTCTGTCGGAGATCGGGTTCCTCACCGGCTTCTCCGAGCAGAGCGCCTTCACCCGCGCTTTCAAGCGCTGGTCGGGGTCGACGCCCACCGCGTTCCGGCAGGACCGTCGCGCGTCCCTGCCGCCACGCCAGGAGTCCCCATCGCCATGAATTCCCCGACGCCGAGACCCGACCTCTGCCCCGTCTGCGGCAGCGACAACGACTGCGGCATGGTGCGCGGCGACGCGCGGTGCTGGTGTTTCGACAGGTCGATACCCGCGGAGGCGCTGGCAGCGATCCCGCCGTCGGCTCGAGGGACTGTGTGCATCTGCGAACGATGCGCCGGCCGGCGGCAGGACGAGCCCGGGAGCTCCGAACCACCCATGGGGTCGGCGCCGCGACGCCCTGGCTAGCCGTCGATCGGCACGGCCGTCACCACGTAGCGCTGCGGCGCCGGGCCGATCCAGCGGAACGGGTAGCAGGTGATCAGGGTCAGGCGCTCGTCTTGAGTCGGCGCGAGCACGCTGAGGTCGTCCGGATCGACGACCCGCAGCTCGCTGACGCGATAGCGCCGCTCTTCGCCCGCTCCGAGAGCGGCGAGCCGGATCTCGTCTCCTGTCTCGACCCTGGCGAGACCGGCGAAGACCGAATCGCGATGGCCGACGACGACGCTGTTCCCGGCCCTGCCCGGCAGTGCGGTCCCCGGCACGTGGCCGGCCGCGACATCGAGCTGAGCGGCACCCACTCCGGCGCGGATCGAGGCCTCGAAGTCGCGAGCGGGGAACCAGACGCGGCCCAGGAGGTCGCCCTCTCGGAGTCCCTGTCGCAGCCCGGGGTCGCTACGAAGCCGGGCCTGGACGTTGACACCGTCGCCGTCCTCGCTCGCTGGCTGGGAAGGGCTCGCGAGCTCTCGCAGGTCGTGCTGCTGAGCCAGTTGACGTTGCCAGACACCCGTCGCGCCGACGGTCAGCAGTGCGAGTCCAGTCGCGAACAGGGCCAGAGCGAGGAGACGAGCCAGCACCGGGGGCCGGCGTCGCCGCCTGGCGGAACGACCTGAGCGACGAGCGACGGCGACGCGCACGTTACCGAGGCGACGCCGAACGGGCGCCTGGGCTCTGCGGCTCGTGGTGGTTGGGCTCATCGCGGTGCTGTCGCGCCTCCGGTCGTGGCGTCGGGACTCGTTCGAGATCGGAGCCTTCGCGTGTCTCGGAGGTCGAGCCTGCGCAAGCCCGCCCGCGAGCGAGTCCCTCCGCACGACGGATGCAAATGACATCGGGGCGGGCGCACCGCGCGTCTCGGTACGCCCGCCCCTCGTCGGTCCCGGCTGAGGGGATCGCGGCCGCCTCCTCATGGACCGCGATCATCCGCCGGACTCGGCGTCCCGTCGATGGGGACGTCAGAGCTTGGTTCAGCGCACCGCACGCAACGCCAGGGCGCCGAGCAGGGTGAGGAAGCCACCGGCCATTAGGATCAGCGGCAGGTTGCTCGCCGTCTGCGGCAGCTCGTCGCTGTCGTAGGTCTGGCTCTCGTAGTCCGAGTCGTCCTCGCCGTCGAAGGCGTCGGCGGCCGCGGTCCGGGTCTCGCTCGCGAGCTCACGCGCCTCGGCGGTCGTCTCGTCCCAGGCCTCCTCGATCTCGTCGCCCGCTTCGGCGATCTCCGCCTCCGCCTCGTTCGCGGCCTCCTCGATCTCGTTCTCGACCTCGGTGTCACCGCTCATGTCGGCGTTGTCGTTCTCGGCCACGGGACCGGAGTAGGACTCGAGGTAGGTGATCGAGGCCGTACCGGCGTTGAACAGATCCTGGTCGTACCAGACCTGCACCCGCTCGCCGATCTGCAGCACACCCGAGTAGTCCGCGTCCTGCGGGATCGGGAAGGTGATCACGCCCTCGCTGTGGGTGCGCAGATCGAACTGCTGATCTTCCACACGCACCACGTAGCCGACGGCCTGCACGTCGTCCTCGTCGACGCGGTCGGCCCAGGACTCGTTCTGGGCGAAGGCGCCGGCCGGCACCATCAGCGCGGCGGTGGTCAACATCGTTGTCAGGAAGTTCCTCATTGTCTTTGTTCTCCTGCTGTCGATTTCAGTTCTGTCGTCGTCGGTCTGATCACACTCCGCGGAGATCCGTTGGCGATACACATCGAGATCCGCATCGAAGCGGAAATCGAACAGGGCCCCGCGGGTGGGATGCGCCTGCGGAGAGGCGCCTTGCAGTCAGTCCGCCGCAAACAGCAACCTCGGTGCCAGCCTCCGTCGAGCGACTCCAGCGGCGTCATCGCGCCGCCTGTCGGCGGCTCGGCTCGACTTTCCGATCAACGCCTCGAGCGGAGCCCGGACCAGCAGTGAGGAGCGCAGTGAAATCAGGCCTTCGCGCCTTCGAGAGAGGAGGCGGAACTGAAGGCGGGTCGGCGCCGGCATGGACTCTTTGCCGCCTCCTCACGGCAACCTCTCGGGTGTCGGGGACCCGGCGATCGCCTCGTGGGATTTGCCTCCGCCGCGAGGCGGGCGACGCCCATTTCTTCCCTTGGTGGAGGAAAACTTTCCTCCAGCCCCACGCCCCCGACGAGACTCGGCGCCCCCCTTCAACGGAGTCGACTCGCGGAGGGCTCAGACCGATGCGGCGCGGCCGAACCGATTGAGCTCTCGCCTGCCGATCAAGGGCTGGTCTGGCTCCAGCCACTCACCCCGCCGCTATCGAAGCCGTCGGCGAACAGCGGCTTCTCCCAGACCACCAGCTCGAGCCCCTCGCCGTTCGGGCCGTGACCCGCTGCCAGCACGCGATCGCCAGAGGCGACGAGATCGAGCGCCTCACCCTGCACACCTGGCCAGAGCTCCGCGAGGGGCAGGGTGCCGGCCAGCGTGCCATCGGTGGTCCACAGCTCGAAGCCGCGCTCGGGGGTGAAGAGGGAGAGCACCGCGACGTCGCTGACCTGCGCGCCGCGATAGGGCCGTGGGTTGCTCAGGTGGTTCGGGCGCGAGCCCACCGGTCCGGCCACGACCTCGAGCAGCCTCGTGCCGGCCACCGTGCCGTCGCTGAACCACGGCTCGGCACCGGTGTCCCCACGAGTGTCCTGCAGCAGCCATCCATCTTGGAGCGGCGCGAGCAGGTAGAGTCCGTCGGGATCGGCGTCGGGATCGAGCTCGCGAGAGGTCAGCTGGAGGGTGCCGGCGGGCGTGCCGTCGGTGACCACCAGCTCGCGATGGGTCGAGCCCGCGGCGAGAGTCGAGAGGAGCACCCGACCCTGGCGTGGCGCCGAAGGCGACGCACTCAGGGCGTGAGGCATCTCGAAGTAAAGGCCCCGGGAGGTGTCGAAGCCGGGCATCAGCTCGAGCGTCCCGGCGGCTGTCCCGTCCGACGCCCACAGGTCGAGAGTGTCTCCGTCGGTGCTCTGGTAGGCGAGGAGCGCTCTGGTGTCGGCCTCCCCTCCGTCGCACAGCGCATGGATGGCCCAGAATGCGCCGTCCGGAGCCGTCGTCACCAGCTGCGTCCCGAGCGCCGTGCCGTCGGTGCGCCAAAGCTGGTCGTCGATCAGGAACAACGCGTCGATCCCACAGGAGGCGACGAGGTCGTAGGTGCGTTCGGTGGTCAGCTGCTCGGCGGTCAGCGCCGTGGGATCGAGCGCCCAAAGCACCCGCTGCCCGCTGGCGTTCTCCGCCTCGGTGAGGACCAGCTCACCGACCGCGTGGAGGCCCCGTGGCTCGGAGTGGCCCGACTCGTTCAGGTTGATCTGGTGGATGGTCGATCCGTCCCAGACCAGCGGCTCGGACGAGACGATCGAGGACGAGGAGTTCGTCGCGACGAGCCTCCCGTCGGCTCGCAGCAGGAGATCGCGCGGCTCGTAGGAGTTGGATCCAGGAGCCACGTCGTGGACCAGCCGCACCCCCGAGCGATCGGCGATCCAGAGCTCGGTACCCAGCTCGGGCGTCGTCGCGGCGAAGGCGAAGGCACCCTGCGAGTCGCCGACCAGGATTTCGGGCCGGGAGGACGACTCTTCCACCGATGCCGAGAGATCCGTCCACTCTCCCGTGAGCGACGCGGAGCCCAGCACTCCATCCCTCTCGGGATCGAAGCTCGAGACCAGGATGAGGTCTGCGACCCTGGCCACGGGAGTCGGAGTGCTTGCTCCCGATCCGGGAACGATGTCGGTGAGCAACGACGTGCCGGCTGCGGTGCCGTCGGAGATCGCAAGCTCCTGACCCTCGTTCTCGAACAGGGCCCCGAACACGAGGACGTCGCCAAAGGTCCTGAGCCGCGACGGCAGCGATCCCGGCGTCCCCGGATAGAGGTCGGCGACCAGCGAGACGCCGCCCAGCGGTCCGTAGCGGTACAGCTCGCTGCCGGTGGCGGGATCGGTCCCTGCGAAGTAGACCCGACCCTCCAGAGAGGTCATCGGTCCGCTGACGACTCCGTCGCCGCTGCCAGGCATGAGGTCGGTCAGGCGCTGAACCACCGCCGTCGACTCGTGGTACCTCCAGAGCTCGTCTCCGGTCGAGCCGTCGTCTGCCTGGAAGTAGAGCCTCGTCGAACCCACCGACAGGAGATTCGACGGGTTGGAGCTGTTCGCTCCGGCATTCACGTCGTGGATCTCGAGTGCCCCGGCCTGAGGATCGAAGACGCCGAGCTCCCGACCCACGTGGTCGAACGTCGCGCGGAACGCCAGCTTGGTTCCGATCCATACGAGCTCGGTCGGATCGGAAGATCCGGGCCCGTCCAGCAGGTCGCCGACCAGCAAGGTGCCTCCTGGAGTGCCGTCGCTGCGAAAGAGCTCGCGACCCGTCTCCGGGGTCTCGGCGACGAAGAAGACGCCGCCGGAAGGGTCCGCGACCAGCTCCTCGGGATCTGATCCTCCGGCGCCATCCACCAGATCGGGAGTGGTGACCGACATGCCGTCCCAGCGCCACAACTCTCGGCCCGACTCCGGGGTCTCGGCCGAGAAGTAGATCGCCGCGCCGTCCCACCGGAGATCGCGTGGTTCCGACGAGGCGCTGCCGGGAGCCAGGTCGAGCACCATCGTGGGGCTCGTCGACGCCAGGAGCGTCGACCAGATCTCGCGACCGTGCTCATGGCTCGTGGCGACGAAGAAGACCTGCTCGCCCACCTGCAGGAAGTCCCTGGGGCTCGAGGAAGCCGGGCCAGGGTTCAGATCCGCGAAGAGACTCGTGCCGGCGACCGTACCGTCACTGATCCACAGCTCGGCGCCGTGGGTCTCGTCCGTGGCGGCGAAGAGGAACTCGCCAAGGAGCTCGACCCCCTCGACCTCGTAACGCACGAGATCGCGCACCGGCTCGGGCGTCGTGTTCAGATCGACGATCCGGGGATTTGCCAGGAGCGAGGTCGGTGCGGAGGTCGACAGCGTGCAGGCGAGCACCAGGCTGAGGAGCGGCGCCTGCCACGAGGAGATCTTCCCGCTTCGTTCTATGGTCCGCGACTGCGGGCATCTCTGGGGCGGCTCCCGGTGACTGCGGTGACTACGGCGACACACTGGACCAGGCCTCCGTGGTTCCACTCTCGAAGTCGTCGGCGAACAGCGGCGTCTCGGGCACCGGCGGGCCGGTGGCGCCGAACTCGGTCGAGCCGATGTCGCAGCCGTCGTCGAGGTCCGGAGCCGTGGCGATGTCGACCACGCGGGTCCCGCCGCCGGTGAAGCCACGCTGGTCCGCGTCGTCGAGCGGGCACGAGCCCTGGTCGATCACGGGGCTGGCGGCGAGCGGCAGCCGCGTCTCGGTCGCTCCCCCGTTTTGGGCGAGCGGTCCGAGCTGGGGATCCAGAGGTGCCGCCCCAGAGCCGACGAAGTCGTTGCCGATGTTGGGGAACCCGAGCGGGAACTCGGATTCGACGCAGGCGTGGTCGGAGATCCAGTTGAAGCCTTCGCTCTCGATCGAGCCGGGCGACGCGATCGCCAGGTTCCTGCACACCGTCCCGGTGAGACCCAGATCGTCGTTGCCGGCGATCACGCTGTTGGTCAGGGCGAGCGGCTCGGACCCGAGCAGAGCCAGCGCCCCTCCATCCCCGATCCCGTCGGCGTCCGAATCCGCCACGTTCCCTGTCAGCGTCGAGGAGCGCAGAACGAAGTCCGCGATCACCGAGCCCGCCGAGATCGCTCCACCCGACGACGCGGAGCGGTTGTCGTGGAAGGTCGAGCGCACCACCGCGAGCTGGAAGTTCGACGAGGACGAGACCGCTCCTCCGTTCCCCGTCGCCTCGTTGCCGGAGAAGGTCGAGTCCGAGATCTCCAGGATGCCGTTGGTGGTGGCGATCGCCCCACCGATGCCGCCGGAGGTGTTGCCCAGGAAGGCGGTCTCCTGGATGTACAGCTGGTAGAGGTTCGGGATCGAGATCGCGCCGCCGCGCGAGGTCGCGTGGTTGTCGTCGAACTGCGACCGGACGATCTCCACCAGCCGCCCACCGCCGGCTCGCAACGCACCGCCCTCGCTCGCCGAGCCACCGGTGAACCGCAGGTCCTCGAGGCGCAGCAACTCGGAGTCTCCGCCGTCGCACTCGAGGATGCCGGAGGTCGAGCCGACGATGATCGAGTGGTCGATCCCCAGGCCGCGTAGCACCGTGCCGCCGGTGATCTCCGGCAGCAGCGAGCCAAGGGTGATCGTGCCGGGCACGGTGAGCTCGATCTCGTCGACGAAGCCCCCGCCCGCAGGGCAGTCGAGGTACGCCGCATCGTCGTTCGCCGCCACGATCGCCTCGCGCAGGGAGCACTCTCCGTCCGCGGCCTCGAGGTCGGACAGGGTGTCCACCTGGATGACGTCGCCGAGCGCTCCGCCCGCGAGAGCCGTGAGAGCGAGCCATCCGGTCGCCCAGACGACGAAGGGCCAGGATCTCGGCGCCACCCACTGGCCCCGCCGGATCCCCGCTCGCGCTCGTTCCCTGTCGCGGTCACCTCGCTCTCGTTCCGGCGCAGTCGCCACCTCCGGTCGCTTCGCTCTCCTCATCGCCTGATCCCTCCTCGAGAACCCGCGGCCGGGCTCGTTGGTTCTTGTCTCCCTCGAGGACCCAAGACGGGAAGCGGCGAGGCCAGAGATCAACGCGCATCGAAACGCCGTCGACTGGGACTTCAGGGGCGGCGCACTGCCCTGTCTCTCGGGCGGGGGCAGCGGCGCCCGAGAACGGCACCGATCCGCCCGCGACCTCTGTCGAAGTGCCGTGCTCGACCGCCTGCGTCGCTGGCGACCAGGCGCGCGCCCTCGGCCGCGCCGCGGGGCGCCTACCCGCCGAGGAAGGCGCGGAGCTCGGCGTGCTTGCCCGCCAGCCAGGCGTCGCCGGAGAGATCGTGGCGATCCAGGATCTCCACCGCCCTGCGCGCCGCTTCGGCGGCCGCCTGCGGATCTCCCAGCGCGCGGTACGCCTCCACCAGGCCGATCAGGGGCTCGGCGCGCCGCAGGTCCCAGCTCCTGGGGAGCGGCTCGAGGATCTCGAGCTCGCGCTCGTAGTGAACCGCTGCACGCTGCGGCCGTCCGGACCGCAACTCGACCTCGGCCAGGTTGTGCAGGCTCGTCGCCACGCTCGGATGTCCGGCTCCACGCGACGCGATGGTGAGCTCGAGCGCCTCCTGGGCGTAGGGCAGTGCTTCCTCCAGCCGCTCCATCGCCAGCAAGGTCGCCGCCACACCGGCCACCGACGCGCCGATCAGCGGATGCTCGGCCGGCAGCACCCTTCGACGTCCCTCCAGAACTCGGAGATGCAGTGCCAGGGCATCTTCCAGCCGCCCCAGCTCCTTCACCGCCTGTGCCCGGTTCATGTCGATCCCCAGCACGTCCGGGTGCATGTCGTCGCGCTGCTCGAGCGCCAGCGAGCGAGCCTCGAGCAGCACCTCCTCGGCGGGTGCGAAGTCGCGCCGCGACAGCAGGGCGGCACCAAGGTTGGAGAGCGGGATCCAGGCGCGGGCGCGCCCGCTCGGCGAAGACTGGAGCAGTTCCGCAGCCCGCTCCAGCACGGCGATCGCCCGATCGTGCTCGCGCAGCTGGCCCAGGGCCCGTCCGAGCTGGCCCAGAGCGAGACCGAGCTCGTGCGGAGCCGCCGCGACGCGCTCCAGCACCTCGACCCCGTCGACGGTCAGGTCGCGAGAGCGCTCGTAGTCGCCACGCATCGCGGCGACCTCACCGAGCGCCACGAGCGCGCGGCCGCTCTCGATCGAGTCGGCGCCGTACTCCCGCTGCGCCAGCTCGAGGGTCACCTCACGGAGCGAGGCCTCCTCCTCGATCGCGCCGAGGCCTCGGTATGCCTGGGCGATCGCCTCGAAGAGGCGGCTCTTCACCGTCGGCGAAGCATCCAGCTCCCCCGTGACGCGCCGAGCGCCCCGCTCGAGGATCTCCCGCGCCGAGACCTCACGACCGCGTGCATTCGCAGGATCGTTGGCCGCGAACAGATCGACCATGAACTCCGTCACCTCGTTGGCGACCGCCGCCTCCCTCTGCGCCACCTCCTCCGCGGCGCGCGCGCGCAGCAGGCCGACGCCCGAGCCGACCGCCGCGAGCGTCAGCGAAGCGACCACCAGCGCCGCGGCCAGCACCGTGCCGGGACGCCGGCGGACCAGCTTGCGGGTGCGGTAGAGCCATCCGTCCGGGTGCGCCCGGACGGGGAGCTCGTCCAGGTGGCGCTCGACGTCGTCGGCGAGCGCGGCGGCGCTGCCATAGCGGCGCCGCGGGTCCTTGTGAGCGGCGGTGGCGACGATCAGGTCGAGGTCGCCGCGCAACTTCCTACGCAGCTCGCCGCCGTCGCGCAGACGCCGCAGCCGCGCCAGGTCGTCGGCCCGGTCCGGTTGCTTGGCGACGAGCGCAGCGAGCGTCGCACTCGGCGAGGCCAGGGGCTGGTGGCAGATCCGACGTTCGATCTCGGCCCAGGTCGCCCCCTCGATCCGCTGAGCGCGCTGGCCAGTCAGGAGCTCGAACAGCAGCAGCCCGAGCGCGTAGACGTCGGTCGCGGTACCGACCTGCTGGCCACCCACCTGCTCCGGGCTCGCGTAGTCGGGCGTGAACACGGACCCGAACAGAGAGGTCTCCGGCATCGAGGACGTCAGCTCGGGCCGGGCGACGTCGAGCAGCTTGGCGACCCCGAAGTCGAGCAGCTTGGGAGCGCCGTCTTCGTCCACCAGCAGATTCGACGGCTTGAGGTCGCGGTGCACGATCAGGTTTGCGTGGGCGTGTTGCACCGCCCGGCAAACGCGGACGAAGAGCCGGAGACGGGCGACCAGATCGAGCCGCATCGAGTCACACGCCTCGGTGATCGGGCGCCCGTGCACCAGCTCCATCACCAGGTAGGGCACACCGCGTTCGTCGACCGCGCCGTCGAGCAGGCGCGCGATGTCGGGATGCTCGAGCAGCGCCAGGATCTGTCGCTCGGCCCGGAAGCGGGCCAGGAGCTCGTCGGACGAGCGCGCCACCTGCAGGGTCTTCAGGGCGACCCGCTGCACGTACTGGCCGTCGGCCCGCTCGGCGAGGTAGACCTCGCCCATGCCGCCGCGCCCGATCAGCTCGAGCAGGCGGTAGGGACCCAGGCGACTGCCCGGCCCGATCGCGGCTTCGTCGCGCGACGCGTCGAGGCGCCGCGAACCGAGGAGTCGCGTGCGGGCGAGGGCGCGGGCCCAGGTCAGCTCGGAGCCGCCGCCTCCGGCGAGCGGCGGCTCGGCAGAGTCGGCCGCCGGCTCACGTCGCAGCTCCCGCTCCACCAGTCGCTCGAGCTCCGCTGCCAGCTCGGCGCCTTGCGACCGCGCCTCGCGGAGGATCTGCTCGCGCTCTGGGTCGTCAGCCTCCACCGCGCGGTGAAACCAACGCTCGAGATCGTCCAGCATCAGCGGTCGAGCCGGTCGGCCAGCCAGTTGCGCACAAACCTCCAGTCCCGCACCACGGTGGGCACCGAGACCTCGAGCATGTCGGCGATCTCCTCCACCTCGAGGCCCCACAGCGCGCGCAGTCGGGCGACCTCCGCCTTGCGCGCGTCGGCGGCCTCGAGGCGCTGCAGCACGTCACGCACCAGCACCGCATCGGCCGAGGTGCGCTTGTCTTCGAGCGCCAGGCCCTCCAGTGTCACCTTCACCGCGCCGCCGCCTCGCTTCACGGCGTTGCGGCTGCGCTGATAGTCGATCAGCACCCTCAGCATCACCTGGCTCGCGAAGGCGAAGAAGTGGCGGCGGTTGGCGAAGCCCGTCGGATGCTCGAGCAGCTTGAGGAAGGTCTCGTTGACGAGGCCGGCCGGCTCGAGGGTCAGCCCGTCGCCGCTGCGGCGCATCCGCGCCTCCGCCAGCTCGGCCAGCTCGGCGTAGGCCCACTCCGCGATGCGGTCCTGCGATGCCTGGTCGCCAGCGGCGGCGGCACGTAGCCACTCCGTCACCGGAAGATCGTCGGTCGACACGACTCCCTGACACTCCTCGGCAAAGGAGGACGGCATCCCCTCCGGCGATCTTAGATCACCGACCTTGCGAGCTCTGCGGCGGGTCGTGGGCACGTCGAGCGAGTGCGACCGCTCGGGCCCTCGAATGGTCCGACCACGCGGCGGATCCTCGAACGCCTGCCGGTAGTCGGGTGGACACGCCGAGCAGTCGAACCGCGCCGCGAGCACGAGCCGGCGTTCTCCGCCTCTGCCACGGCGGATCACCAGGCTGTTGCTTCCCGCCGGGAGTTGTGTCCTGATTCCGAGCAGGGCGGACGCCGACTGCCCGAAATCCCTCGGCAGCCCATCACGGTCTCCGCCCGAACGGAGGGAGATCATGAACCGCAAGGCAAGCCACGCTGCCCCGACTGGCGGGCAGGCGAACACCACTCTCGCCGGCGTCCTCCTGCTGCTCTGCTCGTCGCTCGCCGCCGCCGACGACGACAACCGGCTCTTCGTCGTGGTGAAGGTGGCCGACAACGCGATCGCCGGACAGCCGGCGCGCGCCTCGGTGGTGACGCCGGAGGGCACCCTGCTCGACTACTCCGAGGAGTTGCTGGAACGTTCTCCGAACGTCCGCAGCTTCATCCTCGACCGCCTCGCCCCCGGCGTCTACGACGTCAGGGTCGAGGGCGAAGGCCTGGTGACCGAGGTCAAGAAGGGCGTCCCGGTGCTGGCCGGTCGCGACGAGCAGGTCTCGGTGGTGGTGCGCCCGGGAGCCGGCGTGCACATCGTCGAGTACGCCGTCGCCGGGCTGTCGCGCGAAGAGGTCGCCGTCCGGCTGCAGAGGCTGGAGGAGGAGACCGCGAGGCTGCGCGAGCGCATCGCCACGTTGCCGCCCAGACGCTGACTGGGGCTGACGCCCATTCGGGCTCCGTGACCGAGCGAGCGCGATCGGGTCGCGGCCCATCGCGCTCCTGGCCAACGACTCAGCGATCGAACACCCAGTGCGATCCCTCGGCGCTTTGCACCTCGCGCAGCCCGAAGCGATCGCGGGCGCGCAGCCCGCGGCCCATCAGGTAGAAGAGATCCGAGACCACCGAACGGGCCTCGCCGAAGTAGGAGTGACCCAACAGACTGGTGTCGACCGCCGTGGCGTCGACCGTCTCGATCCCGTCGGCGACCACCAGGCCGCGACCGCTGTCGCCCGCCCGCGGCGCCCCGTGGATGCGGCGCGAAGCGGCCAGCGCGACGTCCTCGGAGGACGCGTAGAGGGTCGCCGGCCTCGCGGGCGAGCCGAGAGCGGGCGCCAGGTCGCGGCGGAAGACCTCGGCATCGATGTCGGGTGCCGTGAGCACGATCTCACGCAGTCGGGCCCGCAACTCGGGTCGCCGCGCGAGCAGGGCGACGAGGGCGCGAGCGAGCGGCCGGTTGCCCATCGAGTGGGCGATCAGGTGCAACCGGTCGACTCGCTCCAGCAGGTCCTCGAGGAAGCGCTCGAGGTTGCTCTGAGCCCACTCGACGGTGTTCTCGTCCGTCGTGTAGCTCGCCAGCTCGCCCCGCGACGGCCAGCTGTAGAACATCGGCACTCCGCGGAACCCGAGATCGTAGGAGAGCTGCGCCGCGCGGCGCGCCGCGTCCTCGAAGGTGACCTTGTAGCCGTGCACGAAGAGGAAGGCCTGTGGCGACTCGGCCGCCGCCACCCGGTGGCTCAGGGCGCCAAAGAACGCGTCGCGCTCCTCCACCTCGACCGTCAACAGCACCACGTGCTTCGCCGGGTCCTCGCGGAACTGGAAACGCCAGATCGACGGCGACTCCATGCGGCCCATGCGGTGGTCGCGAGGAATGCTGACGTCACAGGTGCCGTAGCTGAGCCCGGCCCGATCGCTCCCGAAGCGAGCCGCAGGCCCGGCAGCCGGCGACTCGGCTCGGTCGGTGGCGAAGAGCACCCGCACCACCGCGTAGCCGGCGTCCTGCCAGGTCAGCGTGCCGGTGGCGGCGGCGACACCGAGGAGCGGCGGCGCGGCAGCCAGGGCGGCCCGCTCCAGCACCACCTCGTCGGCCTCGAACAGCACCCGCGACCGCTTCAGGTAGCGCAGCGTCACTTCGAGTCCTCCGTCGGCCGCGTCCTCGCTCTCGACTCCGCTCGCCGCCAGCTCCTCGAGCGCGGCGCGGCCGCCCAGCGCTTCGACCTGCTCGGCCGTCAGCGTGAAGCGCACCGATCGCGCGAGGAGCGCTCCGCGCACCAGCAGGGTACGGCTGCCGGCGCGCAGCTCGACGCGGTCACCATGGTCCTCCAGAGCCGCGTCGAGCGCCGCGTCCTCGAGGACCTCCTCGAGCGGATCCTCGAGCTCGAGGCTCACCGGTGCGGCCTCCGGCGCCGCGGTCAGATCGCCCAGCGGCAAACTGAGCAGTCGCGCCACGTCGGCGAGCTCCACCTCGACCCGCATCCTTCCGTCGTCGGGCGCGCTCGTCGCCAGACCAGCTGGCCTCGCCCCAGCGGGATCTCGACGTGCCACGTCGGCTTCGGGCAGGGGAAGCGGATCGAGCTCGTGGCGTCGTCCCTGCTCGTCGATGCGGAAGAAGGCTCCGACCTGCTCACGACGATCGGACGGCGAACAGCCACGCCATCTCCTGGAGGCCTCGGACGAGTCGGCACCGTCGCGGCGATAGGAAAAGGGCATCGTGCGTCCTCCTGGATTTCTGGATCGGGTCTGGAGCTTGGCCTCGATCGGGTTCGGATCGGCGGCCCGGGATCCGGCGCGGCGGGGAGCTAGGGGATGGCGCGCAGGCGCTGCCTGGCGGCCTCGATCGGTTCGTAGTTCATCAGTAGCACCTGCGGCGAGCCGCGACGCCGGTCGGCCTCGAGCATCCAGCCGGTGGCGCAACCGACGTTGGCCATCTTCACCGCGGTGTCCATCAGGATGCAGAGCAGGAAGTAGCGCTGAAGGCACTGGGCCAGCCACCACTCACGCTGCATTCCTGCATCGCCGCTCGCCGCGCGGTCGTCGTGAGCCGTGTGGATGCGCCTGGTGTCCTCGGGACGATCGAACCAGTCGCTGCGCGCCCGCAGCACCTGCTCGAGCGACAACGCGGCCCGTAGCAGGGTGAATCGGTGGCTCTCGCCGAACAGCGACGCCGCACCCACGTACACCTCGCGATCGCGCGCCATGAGAGTCGCCAGCTCGCGCAGGCTCTGCATCGGTGCCCCGGAGAGGCGAACGGCGAACGTCTGCAGGTCGCGGTACCACGAGTGGAGGGCGACCGCATACACACCTCGAGCCAGCTCGAAGAGAGAGCGCGCCGCGGCGTGCTCGTCGCGCCGCGCCTGTGCTCCCAGGTGCTCGATGAGGATGCGGTCGGCCCACTCGTCGGCCAGCTTCTCGTTGGCGAAGAACGCCTCGTCGCGTGCGAAGGATCGTGCGCGCTCGGGGTCGTGACTGCGCAGCCGCTCGGCCTCACGGCGCACCTCGCTGCCCAGGTCGGAGACCTGCTCGAAGCCGGGCAGCCCGAACTGGGTCGGCGCGAACTCGTCGACGTGGCGGCAGAGCTTGGCCGCAGCGTACTCGAGCCGGCGCTCGAGCGGAGCCTCGGGGTCGACGAAGGCGGCGTACTGCCCTCGCGGATGGCCGCTCAGCAGGTGGCCGACCTCGTGGCCGAGGAAGAAGAGCATCACCAGGCGGAGCTGACGGCGCACGCTCAGCTCGCGCTCGGGATCGGCTCCCGCCCGCTGCATCCTCCGGCGCAGGCGCCGCAGCCGGCCTCCGGGGTCGCCGGCGATCTGGGCGACCAGAGCGAAGAGGCGCGTGTCGCTGCGCGAATAGGGGCAGCCGTCGAGCGCTTCGGCGGCCGAGAAGGAGCGGATCACCGCCTCGGCCTCGACGGCGAAGCGCTGGTTGAGGACCACCAGCTTCTCGCTGCGCAGCGCCTGCAGTGCGTGGGTGAAATAGTCGCTCTGCCTGAGCTCGTGCGAGATGTGCTCGGGATCGATCACCGCCAGGTCGAGTCGATCGAGCGACGCCAGCAGACCGGTGTCCAGCAGGTCCTGGAAGGCGCCGGCCAAGACGTCACGCAGCAGCTCGTCGGCCGGCTCGTGGGCGAGCAGCTCGTCGCGCAGCAGGGTGCGGTCCTCGCCGGGCATCGGGTCCTTCGCCACCTCGCCGGAGTCGATCCTCATCGCCGCGACCCCGCTCCGGTGCATCGCCTCAGATCATCGGGAATCTCTTCTGCGCCCAGGCCGCCAGACCCTCTGGCGCGGCCGCCGCCTCCGGGTGGCGCCGGGTGAGGCGCATCACGAAGTCGGCGACGAGCCTCTTCTGCTGCGCGTGCAGCCGCTGCCAGAACCCGTCGCAGAGCCGCTCGGCGTTGTCGAGGGCCGCGCCGGGATCCGCCTCGATCAGCTCGTACACCTGCATCAGGGCGAGGCGCGTGTTGATCTCCGTTTCGTCGAATGCGGCGCGCTCGAGGTAGGTCAGGCTCGTCTCCAGCAGAGTCGCGGCGCGCGGCAGGTCGCCGCCGTTGCCGACCACACCGGCCAGGTTGGTGCTCGCGGACGCTGCGTTGGCCCAGTCCTCGATACCCACGAAGAGATCGAGCGCCTGCCGGTAGAGCGCCTCGGCCCTGGCGGTGTTCTCGAGCTGGTTGTGGGCGTTGCCGACCGCGATCAGGTCCTGCCCGACCACCCGGTCCTCCAGCTCCAGGGCGCGGGCGGTCGCCAGCGCCTCCTCTGCGGCTGGCAGCGCCAGCTCGGCGAAGCCGTAGCGCTCCAGCAGAGTCGACAGCACCGAGATCTCGTCGCGCCGCGTGCGGCCGTCGTCGATCTCCTCCGCCAATTCGAGCGCCCGCTCGAACTGCACCGAGGCGACGTCGCCGCGGCCGTGGTTCGCCGCATCGATCCCGCGGTTCGCGGCCTCTCGCATCGCAGCGACGGCGTCGAGGCGGGCGGATTCGTCTGGCATCTCCTGCTCCTTCCGGTTCCGAGGTGGCAGGTCGCTTCGTCTGTCGCGTGGTCAGGAAGACGAGGCGTGAAGGCTCCGATGCGCGTCCGCAGCCCTCTCCTCTCCTACCAACGCAACCCGGCGACGTTCACGGTCAGAGCCCGGCGGCCGCCGGCCAGCGACGTCCAACGCCGCAGCGTTGGCCGCCTTCTCCGCGCTTCGGCACAGGAAGGAGCGGCGGGAGCCGGAACCGACCTGCCGGTCGGCGCGCGACCGAGCACTCAGGTTCTCCGTCCCACTACAGACACCCGACGGAGGGCAAGGCCCATGACGCGTTCCATCCACCACGGCGAGTACTCAGAGACACCTTCGAGCCTCGACTCCAGATCCGGCGTCCGGCAGCGCGAGCTCGTCCGGCGACTCCCCACCCTGTTCGTCCTGACGCTCGTGTCGACGTGCTCCCTCGCCCCGTCCGCCTCGGCGCAACCGCGAACCGAGCACGATCGTCTGCAGTTCGACCTCTCGCTCTACCAGGGACGCGAGCTCGGCCGGGCCGTCGCCATGAGCCAGGGCGAGATCGCCACCGACATGCAGGGCGACGGCATCGACACCGTGCTGCACTGGGGGCAGCTGTTCGGCTCCCAGACCTACCGGGTCGTCGACTCACACGATGCGGTCGAGGGCGACACGGTGGCGCTCTCCGCCAGCGGCGGGCGTTTCGTCTGGGCGTACGGGCTGCCCAGCGTCGCCTCGGGCGACGCGGTCGAGTACCTCGACGAGAACATGCTGCCCGTCGACCTCGGCGCTCCGCCGAAGTCGATCGCCGTCTCGGGCTCGGTCATGGCGGTGGGCGTGGCGCCGAACCGGGTGGCGATCTACCGCCGCCTGCAGGTCCCCAACCGCGGTCTCTTCGTCTGGGTCCTCGACGACGAACTGAGTGGAGGCCTCTTCGTCGACTACGGCCGCGCGGTGGCGCTCTCCGACGACGGCGACGTGCTCGCGATCGGGGCCCCAGGGGTGGGCTTCGGTGGCGGCTCCAACGGCTTCGTCGAGATCTGGGTCCGCGGCATGAACGACTGGATCCTCGTTCAGACGATCGATCCCCCGATGTCGATCAGCTCCCAGCAGGCGGCGAGATTCGGTTCGAGCCTGTCGATGGCCGACCCCTGGCTCGCCGTGGGAGCTCCGAAGGCCGATCGCGAGACCGCAGGGCAACCCATCGTCGACGCCGGCCAGGTGCTGCTCTACGACACCAGCATCCTCTACGTCCACCAACGAACGCTGTTCGGCGCCGCCGGCGACCAGCTCGGTGCCAGCGTCGCCATGGCGCGCTCACCAGACGGGAGCCTGCTGCTCGTCGCTGGAGCTCCCTTCGCCGACCAGGTCGTGCAGACCGAGCGCGGCACCTCCTTGCTCGATCAGGGCGCCGCGGTGACCCATCGCTGGACCGAGCAGGCCGACGACTGGCAGCCCGCCGGCGTGCTGGTCAGCAGCGGTGGCGGAACCGCCGGCGCCAACCTGGGCACCTCGGTCGCCACCGACGGCCGGCGGATCGTCGTCGGGGCTCCCCACGCCGACGTCTTCGACGGCCTGTCGCTCTACGAGGACGCCGGCGTGGCGCTGGTCTTCCTCAGCGACCAGATCTTCGCCGACGGGTTCGAGACGGGGAACGCCTCGAGGTGGTCGGCGGCGGTGCCCTGACGGGGCAACGCGACTGTCCGACCACAGGCGCCGATCGCCGCCCGCAATTCGTCGGGCTCGTTCCAGGAGGCCCCATCGCGTTGTCTCAGCCGGCAGACCGACAATGCAGTCGGCAAGGAACGGAAGGACGACGTCATGAAGAGAAGCACACCTCGCTCATCGATCCATCATCCGCTGGCCTGGCTCGCGGTCCGGGCCTCCCTGCTGCTGCTCTTCTCCGCGAGCCTGGTCACGGCAGCGACCGATCGTTCAGCGACCCTGCGCGAGAGGGTCGTCCTCGAGCCCACCGGCGTCGGCTTCGAGCTCGGCGCCCGGGGCGTCGCCGTCTTCGAGACCCTTGGCACCGCCGACCCCGCCCAGCAGTCGATCGCCGTCAAGCTCGAAGCCGCCATCAAGGACGGCAACGTGCTCCTGGTGTCCGTGTATCGCGGAGGTAGGCGATTCGACGTCAGCTCCTGCACCATGCGCCTCGACGGGTGCTTCACCGCGCTACGGCGGGATGCCGGTGACTCGCCCGCCTTCCCCTACGACGCCATCACCCAGATCGTCATCCATCACGCCGGCGAGCCCATCCTGGTCGGCCGTCGAGGTGCGATCGAGTAGCAGCTGACGAACACCGGAGTCCTGGGTGAAGTTTCGAGCACTTCTCCGGCGAGTGCGAGAGGCTCGGCGAGCCGACCAGGACCCACGTTCCCTCCACCGTCTCCCGGAGAGCCCGAGTCGGAAGGCGGCCATCGACCGGCGTCCTGGTGAACCGGGACGCCGCCCTCACACACTGAGCCGAGAGCGCCCCGCCTGACTCGGAGGGCCCTGCTCCGCCATCTCCCGGTTTCCTCTTGCCGGGCTCGCGTGTCCCACCTCCCGAGTGAAAGGAGTGCGGGAGATGAGTCCACAGAGCGAGCGCAGGGAGCGTGCGGAGACATCGGCGGTCCGAGGGTTCCTCTCTCGCTTCGCCGCCGATCCGAGGCACTTCCAGATCAGCGTGCTCGGCACGCTGCTGGTGGTCGGCATCGCCCGGCTCGGATTCCCGGTCGATGCCTCCGACGTCGCCGCCGCGATGGCCTCGGCGCTCGCCACCGAGCTGCTGGTGGCGCGGCTGCGCGGCAAGCTCTTCGACCCGCGCTCTCCGTTCATCTCGAGCCTGTCGCTCTCACTGCTGCTGCGCGCCTCGTCTCCCTGGGTCTACGCCTTCGCCGGCGCCGCGGCGATCGGCGGCAAGGCATTGCTGCGGGTGCGCGGCAAGCACCTCTACAACCCGGCGGCGCTCGGCATCGCCGCCGCGGTGCTGCTCACCGACCGGGCCTGGATCTCGCCGGGCCAGTGGGGCAGCGGGCCGCTGCTGCTGTTCCTGTTCGCCTGCGCCGGCGGCATGGTGGTGCACCGCGCGCTGCGCTCGGACGTCAGCTGGATCTTCCTGGTCAGCTACGCCGCGCTCGCCCTGGGGCGAGCCGCGTGGCTCGGTGATCCCTGGGTGGTGCCGCTGCACGGCCTGCAGAGCGGCGCCTTCCTGCTCTTCGCCTTCTTCATGGTCTCCGATCCGAAGACCACCCCCGACGCGCGGCCGGCCCGGATCGGCTACGCGATCTGTGTCGCCGGCGGCGCCGCCTGGGTGCACTTCGGCCTGCACCAACCCAACGGCTTCCTCTGGTCACTGCTGGCCCTGGCGCCGATCGTGCCGCTCCTCGACCTGCTGGCGCCCGGCGCCCGCTACCGCTGGGGGCAGCGCCCCGGCAGCCCGACTCACCCACCGATCCCGACCGTGAACCCACGCGAAAGGAACCCTGCCATGACTCCCAACCCCGCCAACGCGGCAGCAGCCGCAGTCACCCGGACGGCGTCGAGCGCGCCGCGCCGCGTCGCCGCCGCGACCCTGTTCTGCATCACCGCTCTGCTCGCACTGGTCGCTTCGCGTGCCGACGCCTTCTGCGGCTTCTACGTCGCCAAGGCCGACACCCAGCTGTTCAACCGCGCCTCGCAGGTGGTGCTGGTGCGCGACGGAGAGCGCACCGTGGTGACCATGGCGAGCGACTACCAGGGCGACCCCGAGGAGTTCGCGCTGGTCGTTCCGGTGCCGAGCGTGCTCTCGCGCGAGCAGATCCACGTCGCCGAGCAGGCGGTCATCGACCACCTCGACGCCTACACCGCGCCGCGCCTGGTCGAGTACCACGATCCCGACCCCTGCATGCGCTACGAGCTGCGCCGCATGAAGGCGAGCGCCACCCCACTCCCCGAATCCGTGTCCGAGCTCGGGTCCCTCGGTGGCGCCGACCTCGGTGTGCGCATCGAGGCGAAGTACACCGTCGGCGAGTACGACATCCTGATCCTCTCCGCCGAGCAGAGCGACGGCCTCGAGACCTGGCTGCGACGCAGCGGCTACCGCATCCCCGACGGCGCCTCGCGGGTGCTCGGCAGCTACCTGCGTCAGGGCATGCGCTTCTTCGTCGCCAAGGTGAACCTCGAGCAGCAGCGCTCGCTCGGCGTGGTGAACCTGCGGCCGATCCAGATGGCGTTCGAGACGCCGAAGTTCGGCCTGCCGATCCGCCTCGGCACGGTGAACTCGAGCGGCACCCAGGAGATGTTCGTCTACACCCTCACCCGCAGGGGCCGGGTGGAGACGGTCAACTACCGCACCGTGCGCCTGCCCACCGACGCCGAGATCCCGCCGTTCGTGGAGCAGCGCTTTGGCGACTTCTACCGCGACCTCTTCGATCGCCAGGTCGAGGAGAACCGACGCGGCGTGTTCCTCGAGTACGCCTGGGACATGGCGTGGTGCGACCCGTGCGCCGCCGACCCTCTGTCGGTGAGCGAGCTGCGCGACCTCGGCGTGTTCTGGATCGACGATCCAGGGTTCGCCCCGTCGCGTCAGGGCAGCCAGGCGCGCGACGTCTTCGTCACCCGCCTGCACGTGCGCTACGACGGCGAGCACTTCCCCGAGGACCTGCGCTTCCAGGAGACCGCCGACCGCTCCAACTTCCAGGGCCGCTTCGTGATGCGTCAGCCCTGGACCGGCTCTCCCAGCGCCTGCCCCGCCGCGCGGGAGTATTTTCGTGGGCTGCGCGAGCGCCAGGAGCGCGAGGCCCAGACCCTCGCCCGCCTCACCGGTTGGGATCTGGCGGACATCCGGGCGCAGATCCCGGGCCTGGGCGCGAGATCCGAAGAGGAGCCGGACGTGCCGTGGTGGAAGCGACTGTGGCCAGGAGACCGGGGACGCTGAGCTCCGAACCGGATCGCCGCGGTGGAGTCGACACACGCCTCTCGGCTTCACCCTTGCGAGCCGAACGACGGCGGCAGCCGGAATGCGCAGCGTGGTCCCGGTGCGCTGGCGAGCCGAGCGTCGAGCGTCGCTTGCGGTGCTTCGAGAGCTTCCGCCACCGCGACGTACCAGGCGTCGTACGCGGTGACGTCGTGGCGCAGCTCCAAGGATCCTGGCGGCGAACAGTCGTTCCGCAAGCGAAGCGAGCTGGCGGCATGCACGTGCATGCATCAGCTAGCCTCGCTGCGATGAGAACCACGATCGAACTGCGTGACGAGCTCAGGGCGGCACTGCTCGAGCTGGCCGCCAAGCGCGGCGAGAAGGGCTTCTCCCGCCTCGTCGGCGAAGCCATCGAGGCCTATCTCAGAACCGAAGAGGCGCGCGACGCGTCGCGACAGAAGGCGTTGTCGGTGCGCGGGGTCCTCAGCGACTCGGACGCCTCCGAGTTGCGCCGGAGCACTGGCCAGATCCGGCGCCACTGGCGGTGATCGTCGCCGACACCGACGTACTCATCGACCTCCTCGGCCGCGGGGCGGCGCAACGTGTCGCGCTCGAGATCGAGGCCGGAGCACTCGCCACGACCGCGATCACCCGCTTCGAGCTCCTCTCCGGCGCCAAGGGACGACGCCAACTGAGGGCGGTGGAGGACCTCCTGGCGGCGCTCCCGACCCTCTCCCTCGATGCCGACACCGCGGACGAAGCCGCCCGACTTCGTCGAGGCCTCGAGGCGGAACGCCGCGGCATCGCGACGGCGGACAGCCTGATCGCCGGCATCGTGCTCCGGCATCAGGCGATCCTCCTGACCCGGAACCGCAGGCACCTCGAGAGGGTGCCGGGCCTCGTGCTCGCCCAGCTCGACCTGGACAACGCAGCCGACTGATTCCGCCGGGCCCTGGCCCTTCGGGCCGGACGATCGACGCGACCCCACGACCGGCAGCTCCCCTCCCGGGCACGGCGGTCCGCGGACCCCTCGGCCTCCACCCGGTCGCGCCTCGACGCCCTACTCGACCCCGGCGGCCTCCCGCTCCTCGAGACGTGCCCCTTTCAGAATGCCCGGCATCGCGTAGTTGCCCTCGTGGCAGGCGTACTCGAAGACGGGGCCCAGGACCGCACGAAGGGTCATCTCGCCGCGCATCGGCTCGCTGTAGTGCAGCGGGTCGTCGATCCGGAAGGCGTAGTGGATGGCGTCGTCCGAGACGCGGGTCAGCCGCTCCTCGACGCGCGCCTGCTCGGAGTAGTAGAGCGGACCGTAGCTGGCGCGTTCGGGATGGAAGTCGGTGGTCTCGATCACCAGCACCTCGCCGTCCCAGTGCGCGACCGAGTCGCCGAGCCAGCGCGGCACCCGTCCACGGCTCGAGGCCTGCCTCGCCTCCTTCGCCGCGGCAGCGTCGGCGACGATCGGGATGTCGCGCGCGTCGTGCACCATCTCGATCAGCACCATCAGGCGATCGCCGGTCTGCACGAAGCGGTAGTAGTTGTTGTAGAGCACGTTGAGCATCGGCGGGCCCGCCGTGCCCCCGAAGCCCAGCACGCAGCGCTCGCCGAGCGACATCACCTCGGGGCCTTCGCGCGTCCGGCGCAGCTCGCCGGCGGCCGTCAGCCGCTCGCGCAGCTCCGGCAGGTACGGCACCTGGCCGTCGGCCGGCTCGACCAGCCACGAGGACCTGATCTCGCCGTTGACCACGGCGTAGTCGGTGCCCGGATCGACCCAGCCGGCGTTGTAGTTGCCGACCGGCGGCAGCCTCTCGACGACCTCCGGTGCCTCACGGTCCGGGTCGCTCGGCTGCAGATCCCTGGCGGCCCGCACGTTGTGGAAGTGCTTGCCCGACAGCTCGGCGGCACGCGCCGGATCGAGCACCAGCGTCTCGATGTCGTCGGGGCGCGACAGCCGGGTCAGCGAGGCGTTGGTCCAGACGCCGGAGAAGTCCGGCCTGCCCTCGGCCGTGCGCGGTGGATCGTAGGCGGGCTCCTGGCCGAGAGCGCCGACCGGGAGACCCCAGGAGAGCAGCAACGAGAACGAGAACGCGACACCGAGAGGCAACTTGACCATGCGAGGCTCCTGCACGGCTCGAAGACGGGACGGCGTTCGGCGATGCCGCGGCCGGATCGAGGGCGCCGCCGGTCCAGGGCCGACTCCGGTGCTCGGAACGCTCGGGCCGGCCGCATCAAAGGAGTTCTGGGTTCGTTCCCGGCACTGTAGCGCAGCGCACGGTCGTGGCTGCGCTCGGGCCACCACCCAGCGCGTCGGTGACCCGGAGACGCCAGCGGGCTCCAGCCAAGGCCCCGGTGCCATACTGAGCGCTGCCCTCCCGATCCACCGCCTTCCCCAGTTCCGCAGAGCCCGAGGTCCCTCCGCTTGTCGAAGCGACGCCGCGTGCAGACACCGTCGACGGGCCTCCGGCTCGTCCTGCGCCGGCTCGACCTGGGTCTACGCGCCCTCCTCCTGCTCGGCTCCTGGACTGCCTCTCCACGGCCCGCCCAGGCTGAGGAGTGGCGCCACTACGGCGGCGACCTCGCCAGTTCCAAGCACTCCCCGCTCGCCGACATCGATGCCGGCAACTTCGCCGATCTCGAGATCGCCTGGTCGTGGACGTCGGTCGACGGCTGGCTCAGCCACACCACCGCGCAGGGCACCTGGTGGGGCCCCTCCGACGACGTCTTCGCCGCTCTCGCAGAGGAGCGACCGGACCTCTGGCGCAACGGCCGGCCGCCCCGGATCAGCAGCCTCAAGGTGACGCCGCTGAAGGTCGGCGATCGTCTCTTCGTGGTCACCCCGCTCTATCAGGCGGCGGCGATCGATGCCGCCTCCGGCGAGACCCTGTGGGTGTTCGACCCCAGGAGCTACGCGGCCGGCACTCCGACCATGAGCCTGCTCTTCAACCACCGCGGACCCGCCTACTGGGACGGCGCCGGCCAGCGAGCCGGGAGCGACGTTCCAAGGAAGAGTGCGGACGCCTGCGCGCCGCGCCTGCTCTGGGGCACCGGGGACGGCTGGCTCGTGGCGGTCGACGCGCGCACCGGCCGGCCGATCGAGGGCTTCGGAGAGGGTGGCCGGGTCGACCTGATGCAGGGGCTGCCGCGCGCCCGGCGCGGCGAGCGCGACTACCTCAACGCGCTGCGCTACTCCTCCTCCTCGCCTCCCCTGGTCGTCGGCGACGTGGTGATCACCGGCTCCTCGATCGCCGACCGACGCATCACCAAGGAGGCCATCCCCGGCGACGTGCGCGCCTGGGACGCCTGCACCGGCGAGCTGCGCTGGACCTTCCACACCGTGCCGCGCGCCGGCGAGCTCGGCCACGACTCCTGGCTCGAGGGGTCGGCCGACTACAGCGGCAACACCAACGTGTGGACGATGATGAGCGCCGACGCCGAGCGCGGCATCGTCTACCTGCCGATCGGCACACCGACCAACGACTTCTACGGCGGTCACCGCAAAGGCGACAACCTCTTTGCCGAGAGCCTGGTCGCTCTCGACGTCGCCACCGGCGAGCGGCTCTGGCACTACCAGACGGTGCACCACGGCGTGTGGGACTACGACCTCCCGGCGGCGCCCAACCTGGTCGACGTCACCGTCGGCGGCGAGCGCATCCCGGCCGTGGCGCAGGTGACCAAGCAGGGGTTCGTGTTCGTCTTCCACCGCGTCACCGGCGCGCCGCTCTGGCCGATCGAGGAGCGTCCGGTGCCGGCCTCCGACATCCCCGGCGAGCAGCTCTCGAAGACCCAGCCCCATCCCACCTGGCCGCTGCCCTTCGAAGCCCAGGGCGTCAGCGAGGAGGACCTGATCGACTTCACGCCCGAGCTGCGCGCCGAAGCGCTCGAGATCGCCCGTTCCTTCCGTCTCGGCCCGCTGTTCACGCCGCCCTCGCTGGCCGGCGAAGGCGACGGCGCCACCCGGGCCACTCTGCAGCGCCCCGGCCTCGCTGGAGGGGCGAACTGGCACGGCGCCGCCGTCGACCCGGAGAGCGGCTGGCTCTACGTGCCGTCGCGCAGCAGCCTCACCGCCGTGCAGTTCTACACCCCCGACCCCGAACAGGGGGGCACCCTGCGCTACACCCACCGCTCGGCCGGCGGCACCGCCGGACCGCGCGACCTGCCGCTGGTCAAGCCGCCGTACTCACGACTCACCGCGATCGATCTCAACAGCGGCGAGCACGTCTGGATGCAGCCGCTCGGCGACGGCGACCCGATCCGTCGGCACCCCGACCTCCAGCACCTCGATCTGCCTCCACTGGGTGGCGATCGCTACACCGGGCCGCTGGTGACGAGCACCCTGCTGATCCTCGGCCAGGCGACCGTGGGCTCCGACGACGGCCCACCCGGTTGGCTGGTGGCGCGCGACAAGAGGACCGGCACCGAGGTCGGCCGCGTCGCCCTGCCGGGATCGCCCATCGGCACCCCGATGACCTACTCGGTCGGCGGGCGGCAGCACATCGCGCTGACGGTGAGCGGACAGCCGCCGCGTCTGGTCGCCCTGGCGCTCCCGCTGCCGGCTCCGTGAGCCGGCGCCGGTCGAGCCTCGCCGCGAGCGGTCCCACACCCCTGCCGCTCGCCGCGGCGCGGAGCACGGCCCCGCTGTGGACTCAGGGAGGCTCGGCGAGCGTGAAGGGGGCGCTCCAGCGGTGCCTGCCCCAGGCCAGCACCAGGGTGCCGCGCGCCGCATCCGCCGTCCAGGCGAGATCGGCCGTGAAGGCCTGCTCGGCATCGTCCTCCGCGGTGAGCTCGTGCAGCAGCGGCGCCGCCGCGCGATCGGCGGCAGGATCGTGCTGGGTTCCCCAGACGTCGCCCTGATCGTTGAACAACAGCTCCCAGCCCTCGGCGGTCCTGCGGATCCACAGCGAATAGATGCCGTCGAAGTCGGGCGCGACGTTGCCGGTCGGGACCTCCTGCTCGCCGAAGCGCAGCGACACATCGTTGCGCAGGCGCAGGGCGGGGGCGGAGAAGAACCGCACGACGCCGCCGCTGCCGAGCGACTCGAGCTCGGCGAACTCGGCGCTGTCGACGCTGGTGAGGGGATGCGCCAGCTCGATCTCGTGCGCGCCGAGCGTCGCACTGGCGGTCCCCCGCGTCGGTGCTCGTCGCGCCCGCTGCGCCGCGGGCTGCCCGGCCGGCACCTGCGCCGCGACTGCCGACGGGCCCCCTCCCTGCATAGCGGCTGCCGCGGCAGCCGGCGGCGCCTGTGCCGCCTGCGTGGCCTGCGACGCCATGGCCACCAGGCCGGCGATCCACATCGATCTCGTCGCCATCCGGGGTTACCTCGTTCAGGTGGAAGTCAGCCGGTGGGGGGTGCGTCGCGAAGTCGCGAGGGGGCTGAGCGCAAGAGCAGTCGTGGGAGCCCTCATCCTAGCCGCGCCGACGGGGCCGCATCCTCAGTGGCTCCGTCGCCCCGGCGCGCCGCGGCACGCGTGTCGTACACTGGTCGACACCACTCCGACAGCCCCAGTCCAGGTCCACCCGCCGCTCTCGGCCGCGCCAGTCCGCGCGGGGCATCCGGCAGCACGGAGGAAGCACGCATGAGACGTTTCGCCTCTCCGCAAAGCTCATGGAGGCTCGCAGTGCGTCGGCCCGCCACCCGGGTCGCCGGGTCGACGTGCCGATTGCCCCAGGTGCTCCTCCGACTGGCGACGACGTCGGGCCTGGCCCTGATCGCCGCCGCGGCGCAAGCGCATTCGACGGCCGCACCGGCAGCCGCCGGCAGCGCCGTCGACCAGGAGATCACCTTCTACCGCGACGTGCTCCCGATCCTGCAGGACAACTGCCAGACCTGCCACCGCCCCGGAGGCGACAACTACACCGGCATGGTGGCGCCGATGTCGCTGATCACCTACGACGAAGTCCGTCCGTGGGCCAAGTCGGTGGCCCGCAACGTCCAGTCGCGCACCATGCCGCCCTGGTACGCCGACGAGGCCTTCCACGGCGTGTTCGAGAACGAGCGCACCCTGACCCAGCAGGAGATCGACACTGTCGTCGCGTGGGCCACCTCGGGCGCCAGACCGGGGGATCCGGCGCACGCTCCGGACCCGGTCGACTTCGCCACCCACGGTTGGCGCATCGGCGAGCCGGATCTCATCGTCGACGCGCCGCGCTACTTCGTGCCCGACGACGCCGACACGCACTACGTCACCCACACCGTGACGCTCGACGAGTCGATGCTCCCGAAGAGTCGCTTCATCAAGGCCATCGAGTGGCGCGGCGGCCCGGCGGTGCACCACATCGTCGGCTACGGCTTCCTGCCGGGACGCGGTCAGGAGCGTGGCACCGGCTACGGGCTCGGCTCGATCGCGCCGGGCGAGGAGCCGATGCAGTTCCCCGACGGCTACGCCAAGCTGCTGGTCGCAGGCACCACCGTCGCCTTCTCGATGCACTACCACAAGGAGAAGGGACCGGGGACCGGAGTCTGGGACCAGTCCCAGGTGGCGTTCGCGTTCTACCCCGAGGACGCCGAGCTGCATCACTTCGTCGACCACGACCCGATCGGCAACCGCTGGTTCGACATCCCTCCAGGCCACCCGGAGTGGAAGGTCGGCGCCGGACGGGTCTTCGAACGCGACACGACGATCATCGCGCTGCACCCGCACATGCACCTGCGCGGCAAATCCGCCGAGTACGTCGCCCACTACCCCGACGGCAGCGAGGAGACGCTGCTCAGCGTGCCCGCCTGGGACTTCAACTGGCAGACCGACTACTCGTTCGCCGAGCCCAAGCGACTGCCCGCCGGTACGCGGGTGGAGTACACCGCGATCTTCGACAACTCGGAGGCCAACCCCGCCAACCCCGATCCCACCGTCTCGGTGGACTGGGGCCAGGAGACCTGGGACGAGATGATGCTCGGCTACGTCACCTACTCACGCACCCAGCCGGAGCGGCTCACCGTCGAGGGCGTGCTGGCCGAGCACTTCGGCGTCACCGAGTTCGAGGACGTCGAGGCCGGTGAGGACATCGCCCAGGACTGATCGCCGGCGCGGGTGAACGGGCGGTCCGCGGATCGGATCCGGCGAAGGTGAGGCGCCGAGCGCGCAGTCTGCGCCTTCCGCCCGCGATCTCTCTCACCTCTACGAAGGCCGTCCGTGGTCGGGCTTCGTGGTGCCGTCCAGCCGGGTGCGGGCGGCGGCGCCGCAAGACGCTCGGCCAAATCGCACTAGGATCCGTTCTCTCGCGTCTCCAGCCCCAGCTTCGGCAAGGCGACCCGGCCACGAGCAGCCGGCCGCACGGACGAACCCGTGCGTCCCGGCCGGTTCGTGAACCCGCCGAGGAGGACGACGCACCGATCGGGGAGAACACCGTTGCCCACCCTCCGCCTGCCGCATCCGATGGTCCTCCTGCTGGCCGCGGTCCTCGCCGCGGCGGTGCTCACCTGGATCCTGCCGGCGGGGGAGTTCGAGCGTGCCCTCGACCCTGAGACAGAGCGCGAGCAGGTGGTCGCGGGCACCTACAAGAGCGTCGATCCCGCGCCGGTCGGGCCCCTGGGGGCGGCGTTGGCCGTCCCGCGCGGCGTCGTCGCCGGCTCCGAGGTCGTCGTCGTCATCCTCTTCGTCGGCGGTGCCTTCGTCCTGCTCGATCGCACCGGAGCCCTCGCTCGGCTGATCGGCGCCCTGCTCGGCCGCACCCACAGACCCCGCACCGTCGTCGTCACGGTCTCGATCCTCTTCGCCACCCTCGGCGCCCTGGTGAATCTGCACGAGGAGATCATCGCGCTCGTCCCCGTGCTCGTGGTGCTGAGCCGAGGACTCGGCTTCGGGGCGATCACGGCGCTCGCGATGAGCATCGGAGCCGCCGTGGTCGGCGCGGCGTTCGGCCCCACGAATCCCTTCGCGGCCGGGATCGCCCAGCAGTTCGCCGACGTGCCGCCACTGACCGGCTTCGGCTCGCGACTGGGACTGACGGTCGGCGCCGTGACGGTCTGGATCCTGTGGACGCTGTCGCAGACCAAGCACGACGACGTGCGCCCGGACGTCGAGGCCGGCGACAGCCAACCCGCGACGCGGCGCGACGCGCTGATGCTCGGCCTCGCCCTGCTGCCGTTCGTTCCCTACGTCCTCGGAACGCTGCGGCTCGGATGGGGCTTCAACGAGCTCTCGGCCTGCTTCCTCGTCGCAGCCTACGCCGTCGGCCTGCTGGCTGGGCTCGGCATCCACGGCACCACCGTGGAGTACTTCAAGGGCATGGAGGCGATGCTCACCGCGGCGCTGTTCGTCGGTGTCGCGCGCGGCATCTCGGTCGTGCTCACCGACGGCCGGATCATCGACACCATCGTCTACGGACTGGCCAAGCCGCTCGAGGCGCTGCCGGGGCTCCTCGCCGCCGGGCTCATGGTGCCGACGCACACCCTGCTGCACCTCGTGGTTCCGTCCAACAGCGGCCACGCCGCACTCGTCATGCCGATCATGGCGCCGGTGGCCGATCTCCTCGGACTGCCGCGAGATCTCGCGGTGCTCGCCTACCAGCTCGGCGGCCCGACCACCGACATGCTGGTCCCCACCAACGGCGCCCTGCTCGCCATGGTGCTGGCCGCGGGTGTGCCCTACGGCCGCTGGCTACGCTTCGCCGTGCCGGGCACGCTGCTCGTCGTCGTCCCGGCGATGGTCGCGATCGCGGTGTGGCACACGTTGGGGACGGGGGTGTAGCCAAGACGGCGACCCCCTTCGTCCCGGTGCCCGACGGTCAGGCCCGGCGCGCCTCGAAGAGCAGCCGGCGATCCGTCCACGGCCGCGCCTCCCGGTCCTCGAGGCCGCCCGAGACGCGCACGTCGGCGAAACCGGCGACTCTGAGCATCAGCTCGATCTCCCGCTTGAAGTAGAGGCCGATGACGATGTCGTGGGTCTCGCTCGCGATCTCCTCGCCGGCGCGGAACTGGGCAACGCGGATCTCGGCGCGCGTGGTCTGCTCGAGAGGATCGAACTCGAGCGTCCTGGTGGCGAGCTCGAGCTCGTCGCCGTCGGCGGCGCGCCGCCGTTCGCCGATCTGCCGCCACTCGCCGGGCAGCTCGGGTTGCTCCAGCCAGCCGCTCCAGCGATCTGGCTCGGCGGTCGGCAGGTAGTGGTCCATCACCAGCGTGCCGCCCGGCTCGAGGTGCGCGTGCAGCCGCCGCAGCCCTTCGAGGTCGTCGGCCCGGGTGCCGCCAAGGCCGAAGGTGCCGCACACCACGATGGTGCGGTACCGCCGCGGCAGATTCAGCTCGTGCATCGCCTGCCGGTGGAGCACCGCCGTCAGCCCTGCCGCCGCCAGTCGCTTCTCGCACCAGTGCAGCATGTCGGCCGAGGCGTCGGCGCCGTCGACGTCGATCCCCGCCCGCCGGAACGGCACCAGCAGGCGGCCGGTACCGCAGCCCGCGTCGAGCGCCGGTTCGCCGTGCTCCTCGATGGCTCGCCGGAAGCGCTCGATGTCGTCGCCTGCGACGAGGAACTCGCCCCACCAGCGGGCGACGAGGCCGTGGTGCCAGGTCTGGGTGGCCATCGCGCGTTTCGTTCTCCAGGCGCTCGACGAGACAGAACCAGGCCGGGCTCTGCAGAGGCCTCATGACGCTCCGGTCCGCTTGGCGCTGCGGGACCGACCGAGCATAGCGACCTCCACCCGAAGTGGCCGCCCGGAAGGCTAGGGGCCGCTCGGCCGCGGCGTCGTCGAGCCGCTCCGCGACCGGTGCCGATCTCGAAGGACGACCGCTGAGCCCCGGGCGGACTCCGGACCGCCGTCAGGGCACCGCCGCGCTCCACTCTCCCGTGTCCCCGGATTCGAACCCGTCGTAGAAGAGCGGACCCGACTCGGGATCGTCCAGCTGCCGCTCCACCGCGCCGACGTCGCAGCTGCCGATCGGGCGCGGCTCACCTCTGGCGTCGAAATCGGAGCAGGCGGTCGGGCTGCCGACCGGATCGACGGCCCAGCTCGCGCTCCCCGGCAGGATCGTCGGCACCGGGCCGCCGTAGCCACCGAGCGTGCCGAGGTGCAGGTCGGCGCGGGAAGCGTTCGGGGTGTTGCTCGACGCCGCGCTGAGACAGGAGTCGCCCGGGCCCTCGATATTGCCCTCGCCGGCGACGACCGCCGCAGCGTGGATGAAGCAGGATCCATAGATCAGCGTCTGGTCGATGTCGGTCGTGCCGTTGCCCACGTAGATCGCGCTGCTGGATTCAGGCTCCCCAGGAAGCTGGACGTTGTCGACGAAGGTCGACGAAACGATCTCGAGCTCCGGTCCGATCGAGCTGCCGGTGACGAAGATGGCCCCGCCGCGAAACGCGGTGTTGCCCACGAAGGTGCCGTTCAGGATGGTGGTGGTGCGCGAGGTCGAGTGGCAGATGGCGCCTCCCTCTCCGCTCTCCGACGTGAAGTTGCCGGTGAAGGTGGAGTCGATCACCACCAGCCAGCCCACGTTGTAGACCGCGCCGCAGCCGAAAGCCCGGTTGTCGCGCAGCCAGACCCGCTCCAGGGTCAGCGACTCGTGATTCGCGATCGCGCCGCCGATGCCGTCTTCGCTCTCGTCCAGATCGCCAGCATCGCGCATCTGCAGGTCCCGGAGGACGACATCGAGATGCACGTTGGTGTTCGAGTCACTCACCAGGAAGAGCCGATGGCCGGAGCCGCTCCCATCACCACTCACTCCCCTGAGGATCGTGCTGTACGCGCCGTTCCCCTCGATCGTCAGGTCGTCGGTGATCGTGAGCTGGCCCGAAGCCACCGTGATCGTGCCGGAGCCGTTGAACAGGATGCGGTCCTCGCCCGGGAAGGCGTTCGCTTCCTCCACCGCCGCGCGCAGCGTGCAGGCAGAGAACATCCCGGGCGTGGCGCAGAACCCGTTGCCGGGATTGACGTCACCCTGGTCACCCGACGAGGTGACGATGAAGTCGCGCGCCCAGCCGGCGCTGGTGGAGCTGGCCACGGCCACGAGGGCCGCGACCAGGAACGGCGTGGAGCAGACGCGAAACCAGGTTCTTCTCGACAAGTGCGTGCCTCCTCACACTCGTCCTCCGACACCTGGTCCGGAAATGCGCCAATGGCCTCGGCTCTGATCCTGCCTCTCGCCTACCGCACCAGATGTCGCGGTCGTCTCGCGCACTCCGACGTGGAGTCCAGGAGTGGGAGGCCTTCGGCGGGATCGACTGAGGGGCTCAACGGCGGCTGCGCCACCGAGCGCTCGCGCTTCCTCGCTGTGCCGGCTCCTGCTCGAGCCCTCACTCACCACCCGGCTTCGGCGAGAGCGGGTACTTCGGCCTCCTACTGGCCCTCGATCGACTCGCAGAGCCGCCTGATCTCGACGGCAAGGGGCGGGATCTTCGTCTCGACGACGTCCCAGACGAGCTCATGATCCACTCCGAAGTAGGCGTGGATCAGACGATCCCTCATTCCTGCGATCGCCCGCCAATCCACCTCGGCGTGCCGAAGACGGAACTCGCCCGAGAGGTTCTTGGATGCCTCGCCCATCACTTCGAGGCTTCGCACGAACGCTCGCTGGAGCGTCTCGTCTCGAAGGTACTCGTCACAGGTCAATCCGGACGAGGCCCTCGCAAGATAGTCGGCTTCGTCCAGTATGTGGCGCAGGTAGTCAAGCGGCTGGAAGGACATCCTCCGAGCTCTCGATGATGCGCGGCCCGAGATGACGGCTGAGCGACTGGCGGGTCAGCAGCTCCACGGGGCGGCCGAGCAACCGCTCGAGCAGCTCGGCGAGGTCGAGGTAGCTGTCGAACCTCTTGCAGCCTTCACGGAAGTCCACCAGTAGATCCACGTCGCTGTCCGATCGAGCTGCGGACCGCGCGACCGACCCGAAGAGGGACAGGCGCTCAACACCGAGTCGGCGCAGTTCTTCCTCTTGCTCTCGCAGACGCGAGATCACCTCGGCGCGGGTTCTCACTGCTACCACCCCGTTCACGGGGGCCAGACTAGCAGTCTGAGCATCGGTCGGATGTCCGAACCACGGACCGGTCATCCGACGAAACCACCGCATCGCGCGGTGAAGATCCTCAGATGACGGAGTCCTGCACCAGGCTCGGGAGAACTCCTCCGGGGAGCCCCACGCGGAGCTCGTTGGAAGCGCCTTCCTCCCGAGTCGTGAGCCAATGCGCAGTCTGAGGCGATACGTCTTCGCGCGCTGTGTGCACTCCGGGGCTGAGCCCGGGTGACGGAGGCGGACCCTCGCTGAGGATGACCAGTCCGCCACACTCGCCCGTCACTCCGTCACTCCGTCACTCGATCCGGAGTCCACGCATCACCGAGACGGTGGCGACGCGAATCTTCGAGGCCCTTCCGGCGCAGGCCGCCACGCTCGGGAGATTCTCGCCAGCCGGTTGCGTGGCTCCACGTCCGGCACGCTCTCCCCCGACTGCATAGAGCCCTCGGCCAGACGACCGAGAAGCGCTACCAGTGCCACGCCAGCCGCAGGTTGGCGAAACCGTCCCGCTCGACGGCGGCCAGGTCGCTGCCCGGATCGACACCGGCGAAGTGGCGCACGTCGAGCGACAGCACGAAGCGGCTGCCGAGGCGGCGCGAGGCTTCGACGACCGCGACCCGCGAGCCGTCGTCGTGGTCGACGATGACGCCGGCCAGGATCTCGGTGTCCTGGATGTCGTTGAGCGCCAGGCGCAGGCCGAGGAAGGTGTCCTCGTCGTAGAGCGTCGGCGGCGCGGTGGCGCCCCGCCCGTCCCACAGCAGCTCGAGCAGCAGGCCGAGGTCGGCGCCGCTGCCCCCCACCTGGAACAGCGTGCGCTCGAAGCCGGCCACCGCGGCACCGAAGGTCTCTCCCTGGCCGGAGCGGGTCATCGCCTCGAGCTTGAGCAGCCAGGCGCCGAGCGTCCACTGCGCGTCGACGGAGTACTGGCGGGTCACGGCGTAGACCGGCACGAGGGTGCGGCCTTCGGGGCCAAGGGCGAACTGCGGCTCGCGCGCGGTGCCGTGGAAGGTCGCGAGGCCGAGGTCGAAGGCGCCGACGCTGCGGCTCCAACGTAGCGCCCAGTCGATCCGGTCGTCGCCGCGGCTCGCCTCGTACCGCGGCCGTGTGGCTTCGACCGGCAGGGGAGGTCGAAGGCGACCGCGCCGTCCCGGGAAGGTGCGCTCGCGCGCACCGAAGAGGGTGTAGAGCTCGAGCCGACCCCAGTCGCGCGACAGGGCGAGACGCAGCATCGGCTGGCCCAGCTTGTCCTCCTCGTCGATGTCCTCCACCGCGTCGGTCTGGTTGATCACGTCGACCAGGTGACGGGACTCGGTGACGCCCCAGAAGACCCGACTGACGCCCGCCAGCACCTCGAGACGGTTTCCGACGTAGCGGTACGACGCCTCGCGCACGTCGACGTGGCTGCGCTCGTCGTCGACCTCGTCCCAGCGCGCGAAGAGCGCCAGGTCGAGCTGGTGACGCCGCTCGGCGCCGCGCCAGCGCAGCTCCGGCTCGAAGGTCGCCGACGCCACGCTGCTCTCGTCCTGCACCGGCTGCGCCGCCTCGTCGGGGAACCAGCGCAGGTCGAAGCCGATCGATCCGGCCGTGTCGAGCTCGCCGGCCGCCTGGGACAGCGCCGCAACCTGCGTCGCCAGGGCCGCCGTCAGTGCCGCCACGCCCAGCGCCCGACCGGCGCCACGCTTCACCCGACCTCTTCGCAAGGCGCCGCTCCTCAACGCAGACGCTCGAGCGCTCCGGTGCTGAAGTCGTCCTCGCCCAGCCCCTGGCCGAAGACGTAGTCGGAGTACAGCAGGTCGGTGCTCTTGCCGCTGATGTGGTTGACCATGCGCAGCTCGTGGGCGCGCCAGAAGCCGCCCTCGTACTCACGGTAGTCGTCCATCGTCAGGGTCTTGAGCAGGGTGCCCTTGCGGTCGTAGAAGTCCACCTTGCGCACCTGGTGCACCTTCTGGTCGATCCACGCAACCTGTTTGCTGTAGCCCGAGTGCTCGTAGCGCGGCGTGCGCTCGATGACGTCGCAGGTCAGCTCGCCGCACGCCTCTTCGCGCAGGTAGCGGTAGGAGAACTTCTCGAGCTCGAGGGCGGTGAAGTCCTCGAAGGCGAGCTCGCTGCCGACGAAGGGCCCGGACTTGTTCACCGAGGAGATGCGCTTGACCCGCTTGAGGGACGGCAGGTAGAGCCACTGGTCGTCGGACTCGAGGATCTTGGCGTGCGACAGCAGCGCGGTGCCGGCGACGTCGGGCGGATCCTCGAAGACCACCAGCGACAGGTTGCCCAGGCTCTCGTCGGCGACCTCGAGGGTGCGGATGTGCAGCGTGCGCCGCGCCTCCCGTCCGGCCTTGTTGCGCAGCACCATCTCGAGCGACACCGAGCTGTCGGCGAAGCCGCGGTCGCTGCGATCGGAGCGTGCCGCCACGGCGTAGCCCCGCTCCTCGGGCGTCTCCGCCGGAGCCGCCGTGGGCAGGGCGAGTGCGAGGGCCGCCAGCAGCGCGGCGGGGGTCCGGGCGGCGGGGCGTCGGGCGAACGGGTCAGAAGGTCGCAGGCTCATGTCGCTAGTCTCCTCGAGAGGTCTCCGTGGGCGGACTCTTCGGGCGCCGCCTGCGGCGAACGCGGTCGCCCCCACCAGAGCAGGAGGGCGGGAAGCAGGGTGAAGTCGGCCACCACGGCGAGCGCGATGGCGATGGCGGTGAGCAGTCCGAGCTCGAAGTTGATCCGGAAGGTGGAGAGCGTCAGCACCAGGAAGCCGGCGGCCAGGATGACGGTGGTCGCCAGGATCGCCCGACCCACGGTGCGGAAGGCGTAGCGCACCGCCGCCTCTGCATCCAGGCCGCGCTCGCGCCGGGCACGCAGGTACTTGGCCAGGAAGTGCACGGTGTCGTCCACCACGATGCCCAGCGACGTCGCCGACACCATCGCCCCGGCCATCCCCACCTTGCCCGCCACCAGCTGCCAGACCGCGAAGGTGAGGAGGATCGGCACCGTGTTGGGGATCAGGCTGAGCAGGCCGTAGGTGACGCTGCGCAACGCCAGCATCAGCACCACCACGATCAGCAGCACCGCGGTGACGTTGCCGCGCAGCATGCTCTCGATGTTGCGCTGCGAGAGGTAGGCGAACATGACCCCCAGTCCCGAGGGCCTGGTCGCCATCTCGGCAGGGGCGTTCTCCGCCAACCACGACTCGGCGCGACGCAGGAAGGCGCGGGTCTCGAGGGTGGTGGTGTCGCCGTCGAGGAGGGTGGTGACCCGGGTCGCCGACTTGTCGACCGCGATGCGGTCGTTGAGGTCGAGGCCGAAGGGCAGCGACAGCTCGTAGAGCAGCAGGTACTGCGCCGCGAGCTCGCGCTCCTCGGGGATCCTCGAGTAGGCCGGGTCGTCGGCGTGCAGGTTCTGGTTCAGTCGCTTGACGATGTCGACGTAGCTGGTGACGTGGCGCACCTCGGGCTGCGACCGCAGCCACTGGGTGAACCCGTCGAGGGCGCGCAGGTAGCGAGGATCGTGGATCCCCTCCGCCTCGCCCGAAGGCACCGAGAACTCCACCAGGTAGAGGCCCGTGAGGTGCTCGTCGGTGAACTCGGCGGCGCCGCGGAACTCCACCCGGTCGTCGAAGTAGCGCACCCACTGGTCGTCGAGATCGAGTTGGGTGACGAGCCCGACGCCCACCAGCAGGATGAGCCCGGAGGCGACGAGCAGCAGACGGTGGCGCCGCACCACCCAGCTGACGAAGCGTTCGATCCACCCGTCCTCCCCGGAACCGGCCTTGGCCCGCGCCCGGATCGGCAGCAGCACGACCATCGCCGGCAGCACGGTGAGCGACAGCAGGAACGCCGCCGCGATGCCGATCGCGGTGATGTTGCCGAGGTCGTGGAAGGGCGGGGCGTCGGAGAAGTTGAGCGACAGGAACCCGACGATCGTGGTCAGGCTCGTGATGGCCACCGGCACGAAGTTGACCCGCACGCTCTCGCGCAGGGCTGCGACCTTCTCCGAGCCTTCCCGCAGGCCAGCGAGCAGGGTCACCAGGATGTGCACGCTGTCGGCGACCGCCAGGGTCATGATCAGGGTCGGTGCGGTCACCGCGACCGGGCTGAGAGCGATGCCCAGGTATCCCGCCAGGCCCAGTCCCGTGGCGGCCGACATCCCGACGACGGTGAACCCAGCCAGCGCCGCCACCAGACTGCGCAGGATGACCAGCATGAGCACGAAGACCAGCCCGAACATCAGCGGCACCAGGGTGGCGCCGTCGCGCTGACCCGACTCGGCGAACGCGTGGTTGAGCATGGTCACACCCGCCAGCACGATGCGGGTGTCGGGTCGCTGCTGCCTCGCCTCCTCGGCCAGTGCGCGCGCCGCGGTGACCGCCTCCGCCACCTCGCTGCCGCCGACCTCGGGGAACTGGAAGACGACGTTGACGCCGGTGGTGTCGCCTTCCGGCGAGACGAGCAGTCCGCGCAGCAGCGGCTCGGCGAGGGCGATCTCGCGCCGGGCCTCGAGCTCCTCTTGCGACAGCGCGTCGGCGTCGCGCACCAGGTCGGCCACCGTCAGGTCGTCGCCTTCTGCCCACGAGTGCTGGAAGTTGGTCAGCGAGTCGACGCGCGAGGCGTAGGGCAGCTGCCAGGCCCGCTCGGTGAGCTCCTCGATGAGCGAAAGGGTCTCGCGGGTGAAGACGTCACCGCCGCTCGGCTGCACCACGAACAGGATGCTGTCGCTCTTGGCGTAGGTGGCCTGCAGCTCGTCGAACGCCAGCAACTCCGGGTTCTCCGGCCCGAAGTAGTCGCGGAAGCTGTCCGAGAAGCTCAGCCTGATCGCGCCCGAGGAGGCCGCGCCGACCAGCGCGAGCGCGGCCAGCAGCACCATCCACGGGCGAGCGCAGACGCGATCCACCCACGCCAGCGCGAAGCGATCTCCAGCGGTCAGCGGCGGCGTGTTCACGTTCTCTCCCCTTTACCCCGGCGAAGCCTCGCCGGAAAACGACCTCATCCGGTGACCAGCTCGCCGGCCCCCGCCGCACGGCGCGGTCCCTCGACGCCACCGCGTCGCACCAGCTCGAAGAGGTCTGCGATCCGATCCAGGCCGGCCGCGGACTCGTCGTCCAGCTCCAGCCCGTACTCCTCCTCGATACGCGACACCAGCTCCACCCGCGTCAACGAGTCGACTCCCAGCTCGCTCAGCCGGTCGCCGGGGCCCAGCAGCTCGGCGCGGGAGCGGAGGAGGCCGGCGAGGATCTCGAGGATCTCCAGCTCGGTGTCGTCGCCCGCGACCCTCGACGCGGGAGACGCGGCGCTCGGTGCGGGCGCCGCCGCCCCGGCCGCGGCGCCGTTCTCTCCTGCCAGCAGCGCCTTGCGCAGCGCCGCGCGACGCACCTTGAGGGTGCTGGTCTTGGGTAGGTCGCCGCGCCAGATCTCGACCCGGCCGATCCGCTGGTAGCTCGGCACCTGGCGCGAACGCTCGTGAATCGCCGGCCAGATCGCCATGACGTCATCCTCGCTCGCCGTCGCCTTCGGAGCCACCACGGCGCAGACGACCTCGCCCCGACCGGTGGCGGACGGCAGGCCGAGCACCACCAGGTCCTCCACCATCGGCAGGTCGCGGTAGCGACGCTCCACCTCCTCGGGGTACACGTTCTTGCCGGCGTCGGTGACGATCATCTCCTTGGTGCGGCCGCACAGGTGCAGGTATCCGTCGCCGTCGAAACGGCCGAGGTCGCCGGTGTTGAGCCACTCGCCCTGCATCACCTCGGCGGTGGCCTCGGGGTTGTCGTGGTAGCCCGACATGACGTTCGGGCCGCGCACCCAGATCTCGCCGACGTCCACCGTCTCCTCCGCGCCCTCGCCCTCGACCTCGACCTCGCGCAGCTGGAACTCGACGCTGGGCAGGGGTCTGCCGACCGAGCCGAAGCGGATCTCGCGCCACGGATTCACCGACAGCACCGGTGCGGTCTCGGTCATGCCGTAGCCCTCGGCCACCCGGAAGCCCATCCAGAAGAAGCGGCGGCCGAGATCCGGGTCGAGCGCGGCGCCGCCGGTGGCGATGCGGCGGAGCGAGCCGCCGAAGCGCTGGTGCACCTTGGCGAAGAGACGGTGGCCGTAGCGCCCACCGGTCGCCTTCGACAGCGCGAACATCAGCTTGAACCAGAGGCCGAGCATCGGGCCGCCGGCGGCGACGCTGCGCTCGATGCCCCCGTGCAGGAGCTCGAGCAGCCGCGGCACGGCGACCAGCACGGTCGGCCGCGTCGTCGACATCATCCAGCGGATCTCGTCCGGCTTGAGCTCGGCGACGTAGCTCACCGTGCTGGCGCCCGCGAGAGGCACAAGCAGGCCGACCATCTGCTCGAAGACGTGATGCACCGGCAAGACCGAGAGCAGCCGTTCCCCCTCGAGCTCCATCAGCGGCACCAGGTCGCGCACGTTGGCCAGGTAGTTGGCGTGGGTCAGCGGCACCGCCTTGGGGGCCACCGTGGTGCCGGAGGTGAACAAGATGCTGGCCAGGTCCTGCGAAGCGGCCGGAGCGGCGAGTGATGCGAAGGCCTCGGCCCCCGGCAGGAGCTCGACGTCGGGCTCCGGCACCAGCGGCGCCGCCAGCTCCACTACAGGACAGGCCGGGTCGGCCGCCGAGGCGAGTGCCGGGTGCAACCGCGGCATGGCGCAGATCAGCTTGGCGCCCACCAGCTTCGCCGCGTCGACCACCTCGCCGGGCGGCCACTGCGGATCGAGCGGTACCGCGACGGCGCCGAGGCGCCACAGGGCCATCGTCATCAGGACCCACTCGGGAGAGCCGGTGGTCCACAGCACCACGCGGTCGCCGGATCCGATGCCATGACGCTGGGCGAGGCAGGCCGCGATGTTGCTCGTCGCGGTGAGCGCCTGGCGGTAGGTGTAGCGCAACCACCGGCCCTGGCGGAAGGTCTGCAGCGCGATGCGGTCGGGATGGCGGCGGGCGACCTCGATCAACAGCTCTCCGAGACTGCCCAGCTCCCCCAGCCTCGCCCGAGACAGCGTCGACGCAGGACCGGGCGACGGCGGCGGCTCGCCGCTCTCGGCGCACAGGGCGAAGCGCTGCAGGCCGGGGACGTGCATCCGCGCGACGTAGTCGCGCCAGTCGAGTTGCGCGACGTCGAAGGGGAAGGCGGCGCGCTCGGTGTCGGTGAGACGGGCGGACAGCGCCCGCGTCGCCGTGTCGTCGTAGCGCGCCGGGTGGTCCAGGTAGGGGCCATAGACCTCGAACAGGCGGGCGAAGTGCTCGTGCACCCGATCCCTGCCCTGTCGGTCCGTGCGTCCGGCGTTCGCCGGCCGGAGCTCGTCTCCGGGAGAGACGAAACGCACCGGCGGGACTTCGATGGCCCGACCCTGCTGATCTCGCAGCGGCGTCTGCGCGAAGCCGTCGCGGGCGTGGGCGAGCAGCTCGCCGAGGGTGAGCGGATTGCGACTCGAGCCGACCTGGTAGTAGCGCACCGGAGCCGGCCCGCCGGCTCCGCCGTCTCGTCTTCGGATCACGTCGCCGCGCCCGAAGCCGGCCTGTGCGGCGTCGGCCGTCGTGGTAGCCGGCCCCAGATCCGCCAGCGCGGCGAGCGTCGCGTGCACCACGAAGTCGACCGGAATCAGCTCGAGCCTGCCTTCGGGGTCGGCCGGGAGCTCGCGCAGGCGACCGCGTCCGTAGGCGACCAGAAGCGGGTCCGCCACCCGCACCGCCTCGATCCAGCCGGGTCGCGGCTGCGCCAGGGCGCTCTCGACGATGCCCGGCCGCACGATCGCCAGCGGCACGCCGCCACGCTGCTCCTCGAGCATGCGCTCGGCGAGCGCCTTGGTGAGGGTGTAGACGTCGTTGAAGCGGTGCGCCGCGGCGACCTCACGGCCCTTCGCCACGGCGGCCTCGTCGCCGTCGTCGCCCTCCACCTCGGCGCAGGCCCGGTCGAGCTCGGCGAGCAGCGTGCGGGAGTCGAATCCGAAGTCACCGGCAGACTCCTCGATCGTGCCCGAACTGCGGCCGCTGACGAAGCAGGTCGAGAGGTGCAGCAGCGGCACGTCGCCGGCGGCGCGCGCCAGCTCGAGCAGACGCACCGCGCCGCGCACGTTGGTCGAGGTGGCGCGGTCGACGCGCTCGTCGAAGGTGACGCTGGCGGCGCAGGAGACCACCCGATCGATCCGCTGCGCCAGCCCCTGCCACGCCGACGCGTCGAGGCCGAGGCGCTCCGTCGCAAGATCGCCCTCCACCACGCGCAGCTTGCTGCGCGCCCACTCCTCCCACCCCGCCTGGTGGCGGGCGCGCAGCCTCGCCATGACCGGGGAGTCGAGGATCTCGCGCCGCACACGCTCCTCGACGCTGTCGCCGCGTCGCGGGCGCAGCAGCAGGACGAGCTCGCCGACCTCGGGCACCGACCAGAGCAGCTTCTCCACCAGCACCTTGCCGATGAACCCGGTGGCGCCGCTGACCAGCAGTCGCTGTCCGGCCAGAGACCTGGCGATCTCGAGAGGATCTGGTTCGACCTCGGGTGGTGTCATGGCGGAGCGTCTTCGAGCCTTTGGAGAATCGCCGCGAGGCGGAGCCGGCCCGCACCCTCGTGGCGTGCCCGGTCTTAGGTCCTTGGGCGACGGGAGTGTCACCACAAGAGACGTAAACCGACGCCCCGAAGGGACAACGACGCTTTCGGCCCGACAGCACGCCCAGGTCCCGGCCCGTCAGGGGGAAAGCCGGGAGGGGGCCTGCCAGCCATTCGGTTCGCCCCAGAGCGAGTAGCGAGGAGGATTCCCGGCCTTCGCCAGCGCCGAGGGCACGCGCCGACCCTCGCCAACCGCAGCGCGAGCTCCGACTAACGAGACGGAGGATCGACGAACGGCAGCACGACCTCGACCTCCCCGGCTGCCGTCTCCAAGGACACCCGCACCGACTCTCCGTCCGTCGCCAGCATCTCGGCCCGGCGGATCGGCACGGCGCCGCGAGCGGGCTGGAGCAGCCAGACGAAGGTCTCTTCTCCCGCTCCGATCTCGGCCGAGAAGACAGCCGCCGTCGCCGGCCGCTTGTGCCCGTACGCCTCGCTCCACCAGCCCTGGATCTCGGGCTCCTCTTCGCCCCGGGCCAGCGCGACGCCCCAGGCCACACCGCCGACGGGTGCGATGCGGAGATTCCCTACGCCCTCATCGACGGAGTGCACGCCGGAGCCGTCGATCTCCACGCTGCAGTCCGGGTGGAAGTGCCAGAGAGCCTGGATCGCGCGGCGACGATCGGTGACGATCCGATCGGCGACGACCCAGAGCTCACCTGCGACGAAGGCCACGGTGCGAAAGTGGGAGGCTTCTCCCGCCGCGCCCTCGAAGCCGTCGGCGTAGACACCCCGAGCGATCTCGAGACCGGGCTCGATCGTCACCCGATCGAGCAGGGGAGATGCCGTGGAGTGAATGCTGGTGTTCTGGCCCCCGCCGTCGACGAGGATCACGTTGTGGCTCGCAGAGCCGCGGAAGTAGTCCCTGAAGGCGCTCGACCTGTCGTAGGTGAAGCGGCCGGCGTCCACCAGGAGATCGCGGCCGAAGGCGGAGACGGAGAGATGGAGCCGATCCGCGTGCTGATGGCTGCCCTCGCCCGCCGGACCGAAGTCGAAGAACGACCAGAGTGCGTCCCTCTCCCAGCCGCTCCGCATCACGACCTGTCCGGCCCAGGGGAAGAAGCGCGTCGGCGCGCCTTGGGGAGGCTCGCCTCGCCGACCACCGGTCGCCGCGTGAAGCCAGTCCGGGCGGTCCTCGCGCTCTGCGATCCGACTCAGGAGATGGAGAGCGCTGACGAGGTCTCCGTCGTTGTTCAGCGGAACCGTGCCCGATGGGCGCACCACCCCTGCCAGGTAGCCGTGAGCTCGCTCCAGGGACTCGCCACTCGCCCGCGACGCCGGCACGCCGGCCCGATCGAGGATCTCGCCGTACGAGGCGAGGCGTTGGAGAACGAGCCACTGGTAGAAGGCCGAGAGCTCGCGGTCGGCGCCGTCCGGGTAGAACTGCTGCTCGATCCAGCCGTCGACCTGATCCAGGGAGTACCGGATCCACGCGTCGGCCGCCGCGAACTCCGGCCAGCGCATCGCGATCGTCGCCAGAGACTCCATCTCCATGATCAGGTGGTTGTGCTTCGGCGAATGGTGCTCCACCAGGAAGTCGGCGTGGTCCTGCAGAGAGGAGAGCATCAGCAGCAACGTCGAGTCCCTGAGCTCCAGCCCGAGAGCCAGGGCGTCGAAGATCTGCCGCCAGACGAGGGCCCGATTCGCCGGCTCCAGCGAGAGCCAGCGGAGATCCAGTCCCTCGCCTCGCCTCCCCGGGCTCCGCTCCCCCGAGTAGGGGCTGTTGACCAACCAGTCGGCGAGGTCCTCGTCGAGACGACGCGCGTACTCCTCCCGTCCTGTCTCCAGGTAGGCGTCGAGCAGCACCTTCAGATGCATGTGCCGGTTCAGGTACGAGTTCCACTCGCGATCTCCGAGCGGGCCGTGGTCGAGCCAGTCGATACCGCCATCGGCACGTCGAGCCAGGCGTCCCTGTGTGTTGAGGAGGGTCACCTGGTCCTCCAGCACCAGGTCCGCGGCCGCAACGGTGCCGCCAGGACGTGGCTTCGAGGCCTGCGGATCACGGTCCCGGGCTGGGCCGCGATAGTGGCGGACGAGGGCTCGGCAGGCCTCGGACCATTGCTCTCCAGCGACGAAGCCACGCACCTCCGCAAGCGCCCCCGACGTCAGATCGAGAGCCTCGAAGAGCCGCAGCATCCTCTTCTCGTCGTTGCCGCAGATCTCCGCCCCGATGGCTGCCGTCGGCAGCACCGCGGCTTGCATCGCGGAGAAAGCGATCGCCGAGACCACGCAAGCTCTCGAGACCTTCAGGGATCTCATTGGATGTAGCCCAGAGCCCTGAGGGCTTCCAGCTGGCGTGCGTCGATCGGATCAGAAGGTGGCTCCCCCTCGCGACCGTCGTCCCCTCCGACGGCGGACAGGTGGTCCACGGCCTCTCTCATCTGCGCCATGAGACGCGGATGCTCGTCCGCGACGTCGTTCTTCTCCCGCGGATCGTGCGTCAGGTCGTACAGCTCCTCGACTGCTGGCCGGTCCGGATCCTGCCGCCCGTTCTCGTACCGGATGTACTTGAAGCCACGGTATCTGAGGGAGAGCGAGGATTCGTCCTGACCGACGCTGAGCACCGGCCGGTCGTCGAGCTCGCCGGAGGAGCCCGCAAGCAGGACCGACGCGAAGCTCTCCGCAGGGCTTTTCTCGACCGGCGACTCGGCGCCGGCGAGCTCGAGGAGCGTCGGCATCAGATCGATCAGCCGCACCTGGGAGCGCACGGTCCGGTTCCTTGCCCATCCGCTTCCGCCCGGCACCTTGACGATCAGCGGGACGCGGATCAGCTCGTCGTGCAGGTTGCTACCGGCGTGGCCGAACTGGTCGTGGTGGTTCCACAGAGCCTCGCCGTGGTCGGAGACCAGAGCGATGACACTGCTGTCGTAGAGATCGGCCTCCTTCAGCGCATCCAGGAACAGGCCGATCTGTCCGTCGACGTAGCGGACGGCGTCATCGTAGAGCTCGTCGGCCAGCTGACGGAAGTCGGGCTTCAGTGCGCCGTCCGCGCGGCAGTCCCGGCATCCTCGGCGCTGCTCGAAAGCGCGCATGGGGTGCTCGGGGTCGACGCTCGAGGCGTGGCGATCCGAGACCATGATCGGCAGCTCCAGGCCGTACCCTTCGAGCCGAGCGCGCAGGTCCTCGCGCAGACTTGCCGGCGGCTGGCAGAAGGGCTGGTGCGGATCGTCGAAGTGCAGGAAGAGGAAGAACCTCCTGTCGCGATTGCGATCGAGCCACGCCAGGGCGTCGGCGAGATTCTCCTCGGCCCTGATGTGATAGCGCGGGGCATTGAGGAAGATGTCGAAGCCACGGTCGAAGGCCTTGTCGTACAGAGCCGGCTTGTAGAGGATCGCCGCGGTCGAATACCCGGCCTCCTGCAGATGCTCCGCCAGCGTCCTCGCCTCGACACGGCCCAGGTGTTCGGCGAATCGCGGACCGCTGCGGCCGGTGAACAGAGCCTCGAAGCTCGGCGTCGTCCAGTTGGCGGACGAGATCGCCTGCTCGAAGCGCGTGCCGTCCTCGGCCAGGGAATCCATCGCCGGGGTCGTTCCGGGCGCGTTGCCGTAGCAGGAGAGCCGGTCCGCGCGCAGGGTGTCCACCGCGATCAGGATGACGTTGGTCTCCTTCTCACGTCGGTTGGTGTGGATCTCGGGATTCCCCCAGTAGACGTAGGCGCGACCTTCCCGCGATGCGGCCCTGGTCTGGAAGACGAGGTCGACGCGGCGGCCACCGTGCTCGGCGAGCGAGCCGCTCCATTCGTGCCAGCGCCAGCTCCCGGCCTCGAGGGTGAGGTCCTCTTCGAACAGGGTCCGGTCCTGCCGCCCCTCTTCGCTCACCACGACCCGCAGATTGGCGCGATCGCCCGGGGTGGCCTCGCGGGCGAACGCGTAGCTGAAGCTCAGCCAGGCTCCTTCCGGAACGACGAGACTGAACCTCAGGTCGGTCGGGGCCGGGGCGAAGATGGCGTCGCGGATCGCGTAGTTGGAGGCGCGCGGTGAGTCGGCATCCTCCGGGTCGTCGATCGGCAGCAGCCTGCCGCGCTTCACCAACCCGAGATCCGTCGCCGGGTCTGCTCTCGAGTCTTGCGACTTGAGCAGGCTCATCTCCTGCTCGGGCGTCAGCTCGAGGCGCTCGAGGACGAGGTCCGCGATCTCGAGCTCGGCGCTACCGTGCCGCGGCTCGACGACGATCTCGAGCGAGCTCGACTCCTGGGTCGAGCGGAACCAGATCTCGAACGGCTGCCAGCGGCCGCGGAAGTCCGGGTACTGGAAGATCCTCAGCGGACCCTGCGGAGAGCTCTCCACGAGCTTGACCAGGTAGCCGAGCGGTCGCTTGTTCCTCGCCTGCAGAGCGACACGGTAGTACCGGCCGGGATCGATCCGATGGGTGGTCGTCGCCCGTCCCTCCCGCGAGCAGAGGAGGGTCGGCCCGATCTCCTCGTCGCTCCGGCCAACGCACTGGCCCTCGATCGAGAGCGCTGCCGCGGGCTGCCGGAGATCGGCACGCCAGATCTCCTCGACCCGGACGTCTCCGAGCTCGCCGACTCGCTCGGCTGCGGGCAGTCCGGCGAGGGGGCTCTCGATCTCGGCGGTCGGAAGGAGGTCGGCGAGGCGGAGGATCTGCGACGGACCCGACGGCTGGGAACAGGCGACCAGGACCAGCAAGCCGCAAACGAGCCGCGACGCTCTACAGACCGTCTTCGCGAGATCCTGCTGCGGGTAGACCTTCATCTCGCTCGACCACCGGCACGTGCTGGCGTCGCCATCGCGTCGTTCCCCTTCCGCCGGACTCCTTTCGGATGGGGCCGGAGACCGATTCTTGCCGCGCCGCCGCGGAGCCTCAGTCCGCGGACGACTCACCCGCGCCCTCCTCACCGAACGCCTTCAGCACCTCGCGCAGCAGATCCCAGCGGTCGAAGCCCTGGCGCCCCCAGTCGAGACCGCGACGCACGATCACGAGCTCGTGGCTGGGATCGATGACCACGAACTGGCCACGGTTGCCGGCGGTCGAGTAGGCGCCCGGAGGCACGTCGCTCCGATCCGTGGGCACGAGCCAGAACTGACCACCGTAATCGGAGTGGCGCACCGCGCTGGCCGGCGCCGGCGTGCGCACGAAGTCGACCCACTCCTGCGACAGCAGGCGCTCGCCCATCCACACGCCTCCCTGCGCGTAGAGCATGCCGAAGCGCGCCAGGTCGCGCGCGTTGGTGTACACCTGCGAGCTGAGCACGAAGTCGCCGAAGCGGTCGACGCTGAGCAGCGTGCTGTGCATGCCGAGCCGCTGCAGCAGCTCCCGGTGCGGGAACTCGAGGTAGCGCTGCCGCGCCTGCTGGGGATCGTCCTCCGGGTGGCGGCGCTCGAGCGCCCGCCGCATCGCCAGCACCGCGAGCAGGGTGTCGTAGTTCTCGTAGTCCCAGTAGGTGCCCGGCTGACGGATCAGCCCCCGGCGGCGGGCACCGTCGACCGAGCTCGCCCCGGCCCAGTAGGAGAGGCCCGAGCCGCTGGCGTACTCGAGGCCGAAGCTGTCGACGGGATCGAGCCCACTCGACATGTGCAGCACGTGGCGCAGGGTGATCGCGCGGCGCGGGTCGGTCTCCGCAGCGGCCACCTCGGGCAGCCATTCCACGTCGAGCGGCGCGTCGAGCTGCATCTCTCCACGATCCACCAGCAGACCGATCAGCGTCGCCGCGATGCTCTTGGCCGTCGACCAGGTGCGGGTACGGGTCGTGCGGTCGACACCGTCGGCGTAGCGCTCGTGCACGATGCGTCCGCGGTGCACGATCAGCAGGCTGAGAGTGTCCTGCTCCGGCGTCCCACGGTCGAAGGCCCAGTCCGACGCCGCCTGCAGCTTCGCCGCGTCGATCCCCGCCGTCAGCGGCTCCTCCTCGACGAGATCGCCCATCGGCCACGGCACCTGCGAAACGTCGGGGGCCGGCGGCAGCTCGAGCCGCGGCAGCTCCTCCAGGTCCTCGAAGGTCTGGTCCGGCGCCAGCACCACGCACCCCAGGCCATCGCGGAAGGCAGCCCGCATCACCGGCACGCCGCCCGGCGTGCCCACCGCCACCGTGCGCCGCTCGCGGTCGACCTCGTAGTCGCCGCCACGGGCGCTGCCGATCGGCCGCTGCAGGTAGGCCAGCTCCTGCGCGAACACCTGCTCCAGCGAGCGGTTCGAGGTGAACAGCCCGTTGCACATCAGCACCGCCTGCACCCCCGCCTGGATCATCTCGCGGTTGTGGCCGAAGTAGTCGTAGCGGTCCTCCTGCTGGGCGGCCAGCGGGCCGATTCCGAAGGCAGCCGCGATGAGCAAGGACGACCAAGCGCCCAAGGAGCGGGTAGCGCGAGACCTCTTCCAGGGCGGTTGACGAGAGGGGAACGCGAGCCTGCCGTGTCTGTCCATGACGAGAACTGTAGCCCGACACACGTCCTCGACTGGACCGGGAGCCTCGACGTGACCGGCGCACCGCGAAGCCCGACACGACCCGACGATCGTGGACGGTCAGACTCCGCCGAGAGCCTCTCGGCAGGAACTCGACTTCGCAGTCTTCGAATCGATCGGCTGTCCGCTACTCTGTGCGTCTCACAGACGAACATGGATGAATCAAAGCCGACAATGCCAGACCGCCCCAACCTCCCCGTCTGCTCGGTCTGCATCGCCAACTACAACGGTGGCGACTTCTTGATCGAATGCCTTGACTCCGTCCACGGTCAGGCAACCAGCTTCGACTTCGAGATCGTGCTCCACGACGACGCTTCGACCGACGGATCCATCGAGCTCGTTCGAAGTCGCTATCCAAGCGTCAGAACGATAGAGAGCGCGGACAACGTCGGATTCTGCGTCAGCAACAACCGCATGGTGCAGGAGGCCAGGGGAAGGTACGTCCTGCTCCTCAACAACGACGCCTGCCTGCGGCCGGGCGCACTTCAGGCCCTGTTCGATGCGCGTGGCGGCGACGAGCAAGGGAAGATACTCAGCCTCTCGCAATACGATGCCTCCAACGGAGATTTGATCGATCGCGGCTACGACCCCGACCCATTCCTCTATGCCGTTCCCAACCTCGATTCGAACCGCACAGCCGTCGGCGTCGTGCACGGAGCGTGTCTCTGGATCGAAAAGAAACTGTGGAACGAGCTCGGCGGCTTCCCTTCCTGGTTCGTCAACATGGCGGAGGACCTCCTCCTCTGCTGCGCCTTGAGACTGCGTGGCGGATCCATCGAGGTCCCGGTCGCAGCTGGCTTCGATCACCGTGTGGGCCAGAGCTTCGGAGGAGGCAAGTTCGTACACCGCAGTATTCGGACGACTCGGGTGCGCCGGGCCTGGAGTGAGCGCAATCGGATCTTCGTCCTGATCGCCACTTACCCGTTCCCCTGGATGCAGGTCTTCCTCCCGATCCATCTCGCCGTCCTCGTCGCAGAGGGCCTCGTCCTTTCTTTGATGCTCCGCGATCGTAGACTGTGGCGCGAGGTCTACAAGAAGGCGCTCTTCGAGGCCTGGACGCACCGCAAGAGAGCCTGGCAACTCCGACGTCGCCTCCAAACTGCGCGAACGGTGAGCGCACTACGTTTTTTCTCTACCTCGCGCTGGTTTCCCGCCAAGCTGGCCGCCTGGCTCCGCTACGGACTCCCTAGGGTCAGCTGAGTCTCTGATGGGTCATCAGCCGGTCATCGTTCTGGGCATGCATCGCTCCGGCACCTCGATGCTGGCTCGGACACTGCAGGACCTCGGACTGTTCTTGGGAGGATCCGTCGACGAGCACTGCGAGGCGCGCTTTTTCATCTCTCTGAACGAATGGATGCTCAGCGAGGCGGGTGGGCGATGGGATGCCCCCGTCGAGATACCGGAGGAGCTCGTCGAACGCCTGGAGGCCGTCACACGTCGTCACCTCGGCAGCTGGCGCACCCTGTTCTTCCTCGGTGGCCACTACCGACCCGGCCGACTCTTCCGAATGACCTTCCCCTGGGGCTGGAAAGATCCGAGGACGGTTCTCAACCTAGCGGTTTGGAAGCGGATCTTCCCAGGGGCCAGGTGGCTTCATCTCTATCGGCACCCGCTCGACGTAGCCGAGAGTCTTCGGCGAAGGTCTAGAGAAAGTCTCGCTCCCCGAAGAGGATGGCGTCGAAGAATCTCCGAATCCACCCTGGTCCGATGGCCGCCTCTCGACCGATCGAGCCGCCTGCTGGAGCTCGAAGTCGGAATCGATCTGTGGCGGGAGTACGTTTCACGGGCTCACGATTTCTGCAAGACACTGCCGGCCGATCAGACACTGTCGCTTTCCTACGAAGACCTGGTCGACCAGCCCTTGGTTCGACTCGCGCACATCGTCAGCTTCCTGGGACTCGAGGCGGATCGACGACTCCTCGAAGGAGCCGCCGCCAGAATCCACTCGCAGCGTCGGTTCATTCACCGCCGACGTGAGGTCCCGCTCGAGGCCGAAGAGAGTGTTCGCGACGATCCCCTGCTCAGGTCGCTCGGCTACTCGTAGGGCCGAGCCTGTTCGTCGCCGTTGCGATGTCCGCGGCGAAGCGCCGCGGGCAATCTCCGCCTCAGGTACTGCACCCAAGCCGACGGGTTGGTCAGGAGCCGTGCCCAGACCGCGAAGGGAAGCGCTCCCCATCTGGCGGCTTCGGGAGCAGCGACCGAGAGCGCGATCGACGGGAGGACTGCTCGTCGGACCCGACCCACGAAGATCGGCGTAGCCGCGGGCGGCTCGAACCGCCGGCCGCGGATCACTCGGTACTCGGCGTGAAACTCCTTCCAAGAGGACTCTTCCGAATTCGTCGCCACCCCGCCGTGATACTGGTGGAAGGTGGCTTCTCCCAGGAGGACCACGAGCTCCACGTCCGGCAGTTCGCAAGCACGACGATAGGCATCCAGGTTCACCAGGCCTCCACCTCTCGACACGAATCGCTCATCGAAACCCCGGAGCTCGGACCACATCTCCTTTGACATGAAGAGGGCGCTCGATTCATACATCGGCGAAAAGAAGCCTCCACGACAGGAATCGGAGAAGACTCCGACCTCGAAGAGCCGGTATCCGTCCTCCTCCCAACGCGATGCACGGAGGAGTCGATCCTCCGCTTCAACGCCATAGCCCTTCCGAACGGCCAAGCTCTGAGACTCGCGACCCAGGTGGAATCCCATCGAAGCGATCACCGCACGATGATGGAGCTTCGACGCCCGCAACGCTCCTGCCAGTAACCCTGGCGAAGCCAGCCGCGCTCCATCGACGAACACCCCGACCAGCTTGCCGCGGGCCTCGGCCAGTCCCAGGTTGACCGCCCGCGCCGGCGAGCGGTTCGGATTCTCGACGTGAAGGACTCTCGCGGAGACTCCCAGGCCGGCCAAGACCTCTTCGTCCGGCTTGGCACGAGACCCGTTGTCGACCACCAAGACCTCGTAGTCAGCGTGCCCGATGTCCTGCTGCATCGAAAGGGACAGGGAACGAATCGTTCGCGGCAGCTCTCTCGCCATCTCGAAGGACACGACGACCACGGACAGTCTCGGCGGCTTCACGGAAACCTCGTGCAAGGTCTCAGCCGCTGGAAAGATGCCACGATCATCTATGGCTCCCTCGATCGCGGGCTCGGTGTGCCGACCAGGATTGGCGGCCGCGTGCCAGCTCTACCTCTCGTTAGACTATCGAGGCGTCGGCCCCCCCGGTCTCATGCTGTCCTCCGCCCCCTCTCAGCGAAAGTCGGCTCACTGATGAGCTTCGGTCGGCTGCTGAACCGCCTGCTCTCGCTGCTCGATCTGAAGCTGACTCGACTTCCCGCAGGTCCCCGACGCGCCTACGACCAGGACGGCCTGACCAGCTTCCACAACCACGACTTCATCGGCGAGAGCGATTTCTCCCGAGCCTACGCGAGAGGCGTCGAGGCCGCCGGCAGCGACTATCGATGGCACTGGAGGGTCCACGTGGCGCTCTGGGTCGCCCATCGCGCCCTCGATCTCGCTGGTGACTTCGTCGAGTGCGGCGTGAATCGAGGCTTCTTGAGCTCAGCGATCATGCAGTATCTCGACTGGAACCGCCAGGAACGCGATTATTATCTCCTCGACACCTTCAGCGGACTCGATGAACGCTACGTCTCCCGCGCCGAGCTCGATTCCGGCATCCTCCGGCGCAACCAAGAGAAGCTTCGCTCTGGCTTTTACGTGGACGGTGTGGACGCCGTGAGAGAGAACTTCTCCGAGTGGCCTCGAGCCAGGCTGGTCGTCGGCAGCATTCCGGAGAGCCTCCCCCAGGTCGTCCTCGAGCGGGTCGCCTTTCTGCATCTGGATCTGAACTGCTCTCCGCCCGAGATCGCAGCGCTAGATCATTTCTGGCCGAGCCTCAGCCCAGGCGCCTTCGTCCTTCTCGACGACTACGGCTATGCCGGCTTCGAGACTCAGAGAGCCCCGATGGACGACTGGGCTCGAGATCACCGCCTCAGCGTCCTCTCCCTGCCGACGGGCCAGGGACTGATCCAGAAGCCCCACAGACAGTCGTGAAGACCTGCGCCCTCCCTCGCAAGTTCACGTACTGCGAGAATTCGCTCCGAAGAATCGACTGGAAAGCAGTCGAACCGCGTTCCTGAGGAACCTTCTCTCCAGCGGCGAAAGGACTCCGGTAACCCAGGAGCTGAGAAGCAAGACAGCAAAGCCGACCGGGAGGGCCGCCCACCTGTCGAAGCTCGCGATAGACACGAGAGTCGCCGCTGCCGCCGAGGACACACAGAACAGAGGTAGCAAGATCGACCGCTTCACGTCGATCAGGACCTTGGCGACCGTAGCGATCATGCTCGACAGCGCCCAGAGCGCCAGCCCGATCCCGATGGCGAGCAGGGCGGCGGAAGCACCATCGGAACCGACGCGCAGAACGAGCACCAGCGTGGTGGCCACGAAGCCGGCCACAAGGCCAAGGCTCGCCTCGCGAAGGAGACCTCTCGCCAGCAGGGCGCTGTGGCAGAGTGTCGAAACGGTCATCGGGATCACCATCCACAGTCCCCAGGTCAGCAGCCAACCGAGCGGCTCATAGGACTGGCCGAGAAGGACCGGCACCAACTCCGGCGACAACGTCGTCCCCAGGATCCCGAAGGCGGCGCCGCCGATGATTGCCGAGCGCAGGGACACGGAGAGGTAGGACGCCGCTTGTCGGTTCGAGCGTTCTCCCCTGCGTCCGAGCACCGGGAGGGCCGCGTGCGCGACCGAGTTCGGCACCAGCGCCACGAGCATCAGGACCTGTAGGGAGATCGCGAGATGTCCGAGACCCGCGCCATCGGGATGAAGGTGGCGGTGGAAGAGAATCGGCCCCCGCATGAACCAGAAGGTCGCCCAGCCGATGAGCCCGAGCGGGACACCTTGGCGGAGGAGGGTGGGCGCCCAATCCCATTGGACCTTCCAGGTGACCTCGGCATGATCTCTCCGGATGCGCCACCAGCAAGAGAATGCCTCAGCCCACCAACTCACCGCGTGGAGCGCCACCAGCCAGACCAGTTGGGCGCCCATCAACGCCATGCAGATGCCCAGGAGTGCTTCTCCCGACCGAAAGGAGGCCTCCTGCTTCATCCATCGATCGGCTCGCTCCGTGGCCACGAAGACGGAGAGCGCCCAGTTGGCAAGTGAACGCGCGACCAGGGCCGCGGAGAACAGCAACAGCAGACGCCGGAGCTCCCACGTTGGCTCGCCCCAGATGGCGACTACGGCCAACGAACCTCCAGCCACGACCGCGACGACGGACGAGATTCCGAGGGTGGTCGGGATGAGGACCTCCTCTGCCTCCTTTCCTCTCGATCCGAGCTCTCGAGCCAGGATGATGGGCAGCCCCAGTACGGTCAGCGGCAGGATCACCGTGTAGCCTGCGAGACCGTAGTAGTAGAGGCCGTAGAGTTGCGGTCCCAGCGTCTTCGCCATCACGAAGGCGTAGAGGGCTCGCAGGCCGACAGCCGCGCCTTGGCTCCCAAGCAGGAAGGCGGCGTTTCGGAGGATGGTGTTGCTGGCGTCGCTTCCCAATGGGCCACTTCCTCGGGACGCGCTCGCGCAGCTACGCTGGGCGGATCTCGCTCTCCGATGGACGCCTCAGACCTTCTGTCGGGGGCGCCAGCCTAGCGCACCGACGCTCAGCCGCCGGGATTCCCGACAAGCGGTCGAGAGCACCGCCACCACCCTATGACAGCTCCGCACCCCGACAGGTCGACATCGCACTCGGACTCGCCGGCGGCGAGGCCCACGACCACGACTGTCGTTCTCGTCTTGCTCTTGCTCGTCCTCCTCGGAGGGGGCCTGAGGATGCACCGGCTCGGCGATGTCGGTCTCAGCGGAAGCGACACCGTCTACTACACGCATCTCGCCCAGCAATGGTCCGAGGGGAACAGGGCTCTGCGGGTTGCTGGTCAGATCTCCGTACCGCGCCCACTACTGCACTACCTCAACTCCCGTGCCGTTTCCCTTCTAGGACCGACGGACTCGTCGATCAAACGACTCAACGCAGGCGCCGACTGTCTCAACATCGTGTTGATCTTCCTGGTCACGACCCTGGTGTGGCCGCGAAGTCGAGGAGGCCCGCTCGCCCCAGCCGCCCTGTGGGCCTTCCTGCCCGCCGCGATCCACTTCAGCCGAATCGAGCTTCCTCATACGCTCTCGACCACCTGCGTGCTCCTGTCCGCGATCGCCTTCTCCCTCTCGCTCCGAGCGTCTCCTCGACTGCGGAGGCTGGCTTTGCTGACCGCCGGAGCAATCGTCGGGCTAGCGGCCATGGTGCACGAAGATCTGGTTCTCCTCTCGGTCGGCTATGTCGGATTCCTATGGCTTCGGCTCCTCACGAAAGGCAATCGAGTACGGAGTGCCGAGCAATCCCTGCTCGACACGCTCTTCTTCGCCCTCGGACTCATCCTCACCACCGGAGACCTGCGCGACGCACACCTCGTCTCCACCGCCGCCCACGGAGTCTCGCTGGCGAGTCACGGCAGTTGGAATCCCATTCTGGAGGCCCTCGTCCGAACGCCGAGATACCTTTGGAACGGCATCATCGGCCTCGGCTCGTCCGCCCTGCTCCTCCTCTTCGCTGGCACCACGGTCGCCTGGCTCTGCCGTTGGCTCTTCCATCGTCCATCGTCCGCCGCAGTGCTCGGATGGAACGACACAGACCCGAGGCTCTTTCCCATCGTCGCGGTGCTCGGGTACTCAGTCTCCTACGGCCTGTTCCTCGACTTCTTCATCCTGCGGGTCTTCCTGCCCTTGATGCCCCTGGTCCTGATCGCCACGACCGTCGCCGCTGGCGAGCTGCTGAAGATTCCGGGTCAGCCCGCTCCGCGGGCCACGTTGTGGCTTGCGGTTGTTCTGATCGTCGCCGCGAATCTGTTGCAGTTCCCGGCCCTTGCCACGTACACCAAGAGCGACACCGAGCTGTGGTTCCCGCTTGGTCTCGCGCCCTCCGGGCCAGCGGACGGACTCGATGCGATGAAGGACCTGTACGAGAAGAGCTGGGAGCGCACGGTCGTCGACCTGGTTCGATCCGAAATCGGGCCAGAGAGTCGCCTCTTGGTCGCGCCCAGCCTCTTCTACAGCTATCCAGGACGGAGAGTCTTCCAATCGATCGTTTACTTGGGTGACGACGCGGTGTATCTAGTCGACCACCCAGAGGCCCTCGGAGAGACCTTGCGCGACATGAGAATCGGCTTCGTTCTCATCAGCCATAGGTGGTTGAACGAGCGCCTGCTCGACAGACCTCATCACTCGAGGTACATGTACGACGGAAGATGGGCGCGCGGATCCCCGCTGTGTCTCGGTGCCGCATGCGCCATCGACCGGGAGCAGTACACGGTGGAGGCCGAGATCGCGTGTCTCCTGAGAGAGCTCGACCGTCGCGGGGCGCGCCTGGTGGCGGGAGTCGGAGACCTCGAGCAACGAACTCCCAGGTCCGGGGCATGGGCGCTGTATCGACTTCCCGAGAAGACACGACCTGACTTACTGACGGCCGCCCGAGACCGCCGAGGACCGACCCGCGGTTGCGACTCGCGACGGTGGCCGGGCACGATGAAGACGCCGAAGGGGCCTTCGTGAGCGAATCGAACAGCCTCGGATCGAGTCGCCCGGAAACTCTCTATCTCGATCTGTTGAAGAGCTCACTCATCAATGCTCTCTATCTCGATGACGAAGAGAGGATCTACTACCTGAGGCGCTGCATCGACGGCCAGGAGCGATTCGACTATCACGTCCTCCACGACATCACCCGACACTTTCCTCGTGTCCATCGAGAGTTCGAGAGATCACGACACATCGGCCAGTTCCCTTTCCGGAAGATCCACAATTCTGGATTCAACCACTCCATGATCGGACGTGTACGAATGGACCATCTCCATCGATGCATGGATGCGATCCGCACCGAGTCGCTTCCGGGAGATCTGATGGAGTGCGGAGTCTGGCGAGGCGGCGCCTGCATCTTTCTACAAGGTTACCTCCGGGTGTTCGGGATGCTGGATCGGGATCTGTTCGTAGCAGACTCCTTCGAAGGCCTTCCAAGTCCGCGCGAGAAGGACCGACTGAACCTCAGTCGGCAGCGATTTCCCGAGCTCGCGGTGCGCCAGGAAGACGTCGAGGAGAACTTTCGGCGTTATGGGCTTCTCGATCCGAACGTCGTCTTCCTCCCCGGCTGGTTCGAGGAGAGCCTGCCGGTCGCGCCCGTCAACGAACTGGCGTTGCTTCGTCTCGACGGAGATCTCTACTCATCGACCATGGACGCGCTGATACATCTCTACGACCGGGTCGTCCCTGGAGGCTTCGTGATCGTCGACGACTACAGAAATATTCGCGAGTGCCGCGAGGCCGTCAACGACTTCTTCAGATCGCGCGGAGAGCGCCGACCGCAGGTCGAGAAGATCGACTGGACAGCGGTGTACTGGCGCAAAGCCTAGCTCTCACCATGCGTTCTTTTCGTACACCGTTCGGCAGACGGTTTCTCAGCGGCTATCAGAAGGGATCTCTCGCATACCGGTACAAGGAACTGCCGTGCCTGAAGAGCCCCATCGATCTGGCGATCTATCTACGTCTGCTGGGCACCGAACGCCCCAAGACCATCTTCGAGGTCGGCTCGAAGGCCGGTGGAAGCGCTCTCCTCTTCAGGGATCTCGCTCGGCTCTTCCAGTTGGACGCACGGATCGTGTCGATCGATCTTTCGCCCCCCTCGATCGAGGACGAGGATGGCATCCGCTTCGTGCGCGGCGACGTCCTGCACCTGGACGAGGTCTTCGAACGCGAGCATCTCTTTCCTCTGGAACGACCCTGGCTCGTCGTCGAGGACTCTGCACATACGCGTGACGGATGTCTAGCGGCCCTGGCGTTCTTCGCCGACCACCTTCGTGCGGGCGAGCTGATCGTCATCGAGGACGGCGTGCTCAGCGACCTGGGGCTGGCCCGCAGGTACGGCGGTGGACCGAACCGGGCGATCGCAGAGTTCTTCGAGGCCCGGCCCGGGGTGTTCGAGATCGCGACCGAGTACACGGACATGTTCGGCCGCAACGCCACCTACAACCCCAACGGCTACCTTCGCCGTCGAGCAGGCGACGAGCGGTCGTGACCGCCTAGGCGAGCCAGTCCTTCGGGTTCTCGCGCTGTAGGCCCGGAGGCTTCTGAGGAGGCCGCGATCCACTCCTCGGGCGGAGCGCAGAGCCGCCGCGCCGGATGTCCGGCGGGACGCGTCGCGGCAACGCTCCGAGATCGTCGAATGTCCAGACGGCGTAGCTCAGGGACTCGGATGCGTTCCTCTGGCGAAGGCACGACAGGAGATGTCCGACGCGGGAGGCAATCCGCGGAGCCAGGTGGAGGCCCTTCGGGAGTTCATGGAAGCAGGCCCGCGCAGCCCCGGGGAAGTCTCGCTCTCCTCCCTCTCGCTGCGGTAGCGCCTCTCCAGAATGCCGTAGTAGGAACCTCCTTCGGGCCCCATCCCGAAGGCCGTGGCCTCGACGCTCGCCTTGCGCGCAGCGAGACCCCGACGACGGAAACGACACCAGGTCGCTGAGTAGGTCGAGGCCAGACGAGTCGCGAGAAGGAGGCGATCTCCGAAGAGAGCGTAACGCTCCGCTCTCGCTTCCGACCTACGCTCTCGAACCACCCAAGGAGCCCTTCCGATGAAGTACCTCTTCGCTGCCCTCGCCCTCCTCGTGGCGACCCCGATTCCGGTGCGGGCCCAGCTCGGCGACTCCGGCGCACAGACCCTGGCCCAGTCGGCGGTCGCTCTCGTCGACGAGGCGGGGGACCACTTCGGCGAGAGCCTGGCCGCCGGAGACTTCCACGGCGATGGCTACCAGGATCTGGCGATCGGCATCTCGGATCAGAATGTCGGTCCCGGCACCGACGCCGGCGCTGTACACGTCGTCTTCGGCCACCGTCGCGGCTTGGGGACCGGGCCGAGAGCGCCCCAGCACCTGCATCGGAACACCTCCGGCGCCCCAGGTGCCTCCGAGACGTCCGACCGTTTCGGCAGCGCCGTCGCCTCGGGAGATCTGGACAGCGACGGGTTCGACGACCTCCTGGTCGGTGTACCGCTGGAGGACGTCGAGTTCGTCGGCCGCGCCGGGGACCAGACGACGCAGATCCCCGCGCGAGGCTCCACAGGACTTCTTCAGCAAGCCCCTAAACTCCACGCTAGCGTCCGCAGTCCTCCCCCAAAAGCCCCTGCACCCGTCAGCTCCACATGACCCACCCCAAGCCCGTCCTCGTCCTCCAGCTCCGTCCCGAGGACGAGACGGCCGACAGCGAGCTCGCGGCGATCCTGCGCTACGGCGGACTCGAGCCCTCCGGCGTGCGGCGGATCCGGCTCGAGCGGACGCCTCTCCCCGACCTCGACCGGGAGCTAGACCTCGACGACTTCGCCGCCATCGTCGTCGGCGGCAGCCCGTTCGACGTCAGCACGCCGCGCGAACAGAAGTCCGAGCTGCAGCTGCGCATCGAGAGCGACTTCCGGCAGCTGCTCGAGCGCGTGCTCGAGCGCGACTTCCCCTTCCTCGGCTGCTGCTCCGGCTGCGGCCTGCTCGGCGACTTCCTGCAAACGCCGATCTCCGGCCGCTACGCCGAGCCCGTCGGCGGCGCCACCGTCACCCTGACGCCGGCCGGCCTCGACGATCCACTGCTGGAGGGATTCCCGCAGCAGATCCAGGTGCTGCGCGGACACAAGGAGGCGTGCGACGTGCTGCCCCGCGGCGCCACCCTGTTGATGACCAGCGACGCCTGCCCGGTGCAGATGTTCCGCGTCGGCCACAACGTCTACGCCACCCAGTTCCACCCCGAAGCCGACCCCGAGGGCTTCGTCGTCCGCATCCAGGCCTACCGCCACCACGGCTACTTCGCGCCCGAGGAGGCCGACGCGCTGATCGCCGCCGTCACCGGTTTCGAGACCGCGCACGCGCAGGAGCTGCTACGCAGGTTCGTGGCGCGGTACGTCGGGTAAGAGCGCCAAGACAGACGGGCTCGGCGCTTCCGCCTGCTCGCGATCGCGTTCGCCCCTCAGGCTCAAGATCCCGTCCTCACCGCGAAGGCGGGGATCCACGCTCCTCCTGGAGGCAGAACGGGTCGTCCCGCAGGAATCCTCCGACGCGTCTGTCCCCGCCTCGGAGCCCACGTCGCAGGTATGGCTGAGGCCGGAGGCCACCGCCGGCCGAGCCGGCGCTCAGCCGATGTTGAGCCGCTCGGCCTCACCGACGACGTTGGAGGAGTGCCCCCCGTGACGATGAGCAGTGGAGCGAGACGAACGAGGAGTCCACGCCGCGGCTGCCGCTGGATCGGCGGCGCGTGCACGCCATCGCTGGCACTGCTGCTCGCCGCCGTCGCCGGCGGCTCGGCGCACCCCGGTCCGCATGCAGCCCTGCCGATGGGAGACGGGCGCAGCTCGGGCGGCGACTTCGCCCTGCATTCAAGGGGGGCACACGACGCGAAGGTGGAGTCGACCAGCGGCTGGTCGCTCGAGGCCTCGGCGCTCTCCGCCGAAAACCTCGGCGAGGACGGTTGGCGGATGCTCCGGGGCGCCACCGGCGGCGGCTCGCGCAGCGGAGCGGACTGTTTCTGCGGCTCCGGTCTCTTCGCCGACGGCTTCGAGAGTGGCGACACCTCCAGCTGGTCGTCGACGGTCCCGTGATCTCTCGTCCAGCACGAGGCCTCACCCCCTCTGGCGGCTCAGGCAGGTCCGGAGCCCCGTCAGAGCTCAGGCAAGGAAAGGAGCGCTGCGCAGTGAAGACCGAGCGGCAGTCGATCGACCGCGGGGCAGGCGGGCACGAACCTCCGCCTCGCCGCCACCTCGGACTACCGACGAGCACGTCGACGCCATGCCTCCTCGCACGGCGCGCGGTCGCCGTCCTCTGCGCGCTGCTGGCGCCGATTGGCGCCGGCGCGAAGGCGAACGAGCCTTCCTCCGCCAAGCTCCTGTCGCCCTACTCGCTCCCCTCCGACTTCGACTTCCAGACCACCGTGTACCGTCACGGCGAACCGGTGGACGGCCTGTTCGACGTCGCCTTCGAGCTCTGGGACAGCCGGAGCGGCGGCGAGCTGCTCGGCCGCATCGATCGTTCCGGGCTCGAGGTGGCGGCCGGCGACCTGCGCGCCGCGCTCGACTTCGGCGACGTGGCCATGGACGGCGATACCTGGCTGGCGGTGCGGATACGACCCGAGGACGCCGCGTCGTACGTTCAGCTCGGGGCACGCCAGCGCCTGCGCGGAGCCGGAGGCTGCACGGTGAACGAGGACGTGCGGATCAACGGTCCGCTGTTCGTCGACGCGGCAGGACCGCAGAGCGACGTCAAGCTGTTCAACCACCGGCTGCGCCTCGCCGGCAACGGCGTCGGCGGACTCCGCTTCGACACCTCCACGCTGCAGACCAGCACCACGCTCGGAGCGCCGGGCGCCTTGGTCCTCAACCGGCTGGGAGGCACCGTCGCGATGGGGCTCTCGGCGTCCGCCGTCGGATCCACCAGCGCGGCTCTGGTCCTGCCTGCGGGACCCGCGACCGACTGCTGCTCGGGAGGGTCTCTGCGTGTCGGAACAGGCCAACGCACGATCGCCTTCGACGCATCCTCGATCCAGGCCCAGAGCGCCGACGCTCCCTCCGATCTCTTCCTCAACTTCGAAGGCGGCACCGTGCAGGTGGGTCCGGGCGACCTCGACATCGGACTCGGCGTCGACTTCAACGCCGCCGACGAGGTGACCGTCGACATCACCTGCTCGACCGGCACCCACATCCTCGCCGGGGGCTGCATCTCGGGCAGCGGACCCATCGGTGCGATGTATCCCATCGACCGCAGCACCTGGAGGTGCAGCTTCGACGGCACCGGCTTCGCCCTCAACCAGGCGTTCGCGATCTGCGCCCGTCTCGAGTACTGAGCCGCCGACCTCGAACAACCCATCACAGGGTCAAACTCGAAATGGAGACACGAATGGCATCGGAACCTAAGTCGGTGATGGCCACGGCAGCATGGCTCTGCGCGGCGGCGCTCCTGCACCTGTCAGCGCCGAGGCCCGCGTCTGCTCAGGCGGCCGGCTCCAGCTCGCCCCACGACTCGCTGGGCGGCTTCACCATGCCGACCCGCTTCCCCTTCGCCGTCGAGCTCGACCACCACGGCGAACCCGCCGATGGCCGCTACGACGTCAGACTCCGGCTCTACGATCGGTCAGAGGGCGGCGCGGCGCTGGCCACGGTGGAGCAGCCAGAAGTCTTGGTGAGAGACGGCGCCCTCGAGGCCTTCGTCGACTTCGGAACCGACGTCTTCTCGCTGCGGGGCGCCTTCATCGAGGTGTCGATCCGGGAGGCGGCCACAAACGCGCCCTTCACCGAGCTCCAGCCGCGCCGGCGACTGGGGGGACGTGGCGCCGCCTGCACCGTCGCGCAGGACGTCCAGATCAACGGCACCCTCACCGTCGACGCGCCAGCGGGCACCAGCGACGTCACGGTCGCCTGCTGCAATCCCAATGGAGATCCGCTCGAAGACGGTGGCCAGATCAGGCTGTTCAGCTTCGCCTCCGACCTGCGTCTCGATTCCTCGGGACTGGCGGCGCAGGGGTTCGGCGCGCCGCTGTCGCTCCGGATCAATCCGGCGGGAGGCAACGTCGGCATCGGACCGGACGCGCCCGAGGCTCCGCTGCACGTCAGCAGCGGCTCGGTACGCGTCGGCCCCGCGAGCGGAGTCGACATGAGACTGGCTCCGACCTCGATCAGCACCGACGCGACCGCGCTGCGCCTCAACCCCCACGGCGGCAACGTGGTGATCGTCGGCGGCCCACTCGACCTCGGCATCACGCGGGTGGTGGCCAGCGGCACCGCCACGCAGTTCGAAGCACACTGTCCGACCGGCAAGCAGATCATCTCCGGCGGCTGCAGTTCGGGAGGCGACGTCTCGCTGCTGTTCAGCAATCGGGCCGACGCCGACAGCTGGACCTGCGCCTTCGACGACGAGGCCCTCGCCTCCTCGCATCAGGCGTTCGCCCTCTGCGGTCATCTGGCCTGGGACTGAGGAACCCAACTTCTGGACGAGCTACGACGCCAGGACATCGCAACTGTGGCGAACCGAAGGACCGCGAACAGATGAGTACACCCTTCAGCACCACCTCCGCACCGATTCCACTCTGGCGCCGCGGACGGCGGCGCTCGCCGTGCGAATTGCTCTCGACGTCGTGGGCGCTGACGCTCGCCCTGCTGTGCTGCGGTGCCGCACTCGCTCACGGCCAGGACGAATACTCGCTCGCCACCGGCTTCCTCTACGAGGGGCGTCTCGAGCGGGGCGGAGCACCCGCCCAGGGTCCTCACGACCTGCTCTTCGATCTCTACCTCGCCGCCGGCGACGCGTCGACGCACGCAGGCTTCCTCGGCCGCGAGGTGCGACCGGCCGTCGCCGTGCGCGACGGCCGCTTCCAGGTGCGGCTCGACTACGGACTCGACGTCTTCGCCGACGACGCGCCCTGGATCGAGGTCTGGGTGCGGCCCGCGGGCGGGCGAGACGACTACATCGCCTTGCCCAGACGTCCCCTGCGAGGCGTCGGCGAGGTCTGCATCGTCGACAGCTCCGTCACCATCGACGGAACGCTGACGATCGATCCGCCCGGCACCGCGACCGACCTCACCGCCGCCTGCTGCAACGATGTCGCCGCCGGAGGACAGCTCCTGCTGAACGGCTTTCTCGGCGCGCTGCGGGCCGACGCCAACGAGATCCAGACCACCGTCCTCGGCGCTCCGGGGACGCTGACGGTGAACGCGAACGGCGGCCAGGTCGGCATCGGGGTCGGCAGCACCACGGCGCCGCTCACCCTCCCCGGCGCACCCGACATCACCGCCTCGGGGGGAGGGGCGCTGCGCATCGGCTCGAGCTCCGGCTTTGAGCTGTCGATCGACGACAACGAGATCCAGGCCCGCAGCAACGGAACACCTTCGCGGCTGGAGCTCAACCCCGTCGGAGGACGCGTTTGGGTCGGCCGCGACCTCGACTTCGCCATCGAGCAGGTGAGCCACGCAGCCGCCACGTCCTCGGTGTTCGTCAACTGCCCGACAGGCAAACGGATCCTCTCCGGCGGCTGTCTCACCGACTCCTCGCCGACGGTGGACATCGAGGCGAGCTTCCCGTTCGACGAGGACACCTGGGCCTGCCGCTTCGAGCAGGGAGCAGCCGGTAACACCGCGTTCGCGGTGTGCGCCAACGTCGAGTGGGAGGACTGACGACGGCGCGGAGAGGCATGAGACCCACCAGCACGATCTGCCGGATGGGCGAGAACGTCTGAGCCACTCAGTCCCCCGTCCGAGGCGGTTCGAACCGTGACGTGGTGTGCGTTTCGCTCGCGGTCTCTTCGCCGCCTCGAGACCTCTGAGCCTTCAGCCCGCGGCCGCGGCGGCCGGCCGGCGCTCGAGCCATCGGGCCTGCCGCGCCGTCGACATCCACGGGAAGGTCGCCGGCAGCCCGAGGCGCACGCTCGCCCGACCCGCGGGGCTCGTCGGCCGGGGCAGCATGTCGGCGAGGCGGCCGAAGCAGCGGATCATGGCGGCTCGCGAAGGGGCCAGGTCGTACTCGGGGCCCAGCTGCAGCACGCTGCGCACCTCGGGCGGCAGGATGGCGATCGAGGCGTTGACGAAGTCGCTCTTCAGCCAGCGCGGAACGCCCCGTCCCACTCGCGTCGACCGGGCGATGTCGAGGAACTCCTGGTTGATCGGGTGCGGCTCGAAGCCGGCGAGCCGCTCCGCTCCCATGCGCTCGAACTCCGCGAGGCTGGTCGGCAGGTCACGGGCACCGTAAAGGCCTCCGACCTCCACCGAGCCCGCGAAGAAGCCGTCGATCTGTTCGTCGCTCAGGCGACGCACGAAGCGGTGGTAGGCCATGACGAAGCCGTAGGTCGCGGTCGCCGCCACCCAGTCGAGGAGCTCGGTGTCGAGCGCGGCGTAGGGAACGCCGCCCGGCGTCTCGCCGGAGACCTTCGCGTGCATCCGGTTGATGCGCCCGATGACCTCCTGCGCCGCGCTGCGTGGCCCGAAGACACCGATCTGCGCCGCCATCATGGTGCGACGTCCTCGGCCGATCGGATCGGTCGAGAACGTCGAGTGGTTCCACACCCCGCTGCGGATCCGCGGGTCGGCGAACTCGAGCAGCACCGCGCAGACGCCGCCGATCCCGAGCGCCACGGGGTTGGCGAAGACCCGCCAGTGCACCGATCCCGGCGCCGCGAACGAGGCCTCTCCGCGCGGTCGCGAGAAGTCGATCTGCCACCCCATGTAGCTCTTCAAGACGTACTCCCAGTGACTCCCGGTGTCTCCCGAGCCCCGCAGCGCCAGACCTCTTTGCACGCGAGCGCGAGCCGCGCCCGCAGAGCCCCGGACGCCTTTGACGCACCGAGTCGCGACCCCAGAAAGAGCCTCCCGCTAGCCGTCCTTCTTGACCGCCTCGAACGTGCCCTCGCCGAGCTGGCCGTAGGTGCAGGTGCCGGTGATCTTGCCGTCAGCGAAGGTCCCCTTGTAGGTGACCTTGCCGGCCTGCGAGTCGAACGAGACGACCACCTCCGCGCCGTCGACCGTACCCTCGACCTCCTCCTCACCCAGGGCCCCGGTGTAGGTGCCGGTGAGCTTGCCGCCCTCCTGCTCTTCGAGAGCGAGAGTCGCCGAGCCGCCCTGGCCGTCGCCGAGCGTCACCGTGACGTTCCAGCTGCCGTTCAGGTGATGCGCCGCCGACACCGAGCCAGCGATCGACAGTCCGAGCACGAGCACCAGAGCCAGCGTCCTTCGCCAGTCGAGCTTCATCTCCGGATCCTCCTCTTCGATGGGTTGGCTGCCGCCTCCGATGATGGCACGCGGCCCTGCGGCCGTTCCACCGCCCGTCTGCGTCACCCCGACCTGGCCCACTACCGCCGACGCAGGACCGCGGTCGCCGCCAGCGCCATCAGCAGGGCGAGAACCGCCGCAGCGGTGGAGCCCAGGGTCGGGATCTCGGTCACCGGCACCAGCACCGGGCAGTCGTCGGCAGTGGCGGGCGCGACCAGGAAGGGGCTCCACGACACCACACCGACGCCGCCGTTCGCGGCGTCCAGAACCACGTCGCCGGTGCCGGAAGGATTGCCGGGGTGCGTCGGTCCACTCGCAGCGCCCCAGTAGTTCAGGCTCGCGTCGACCGTCGCGGCGGTCTGCAGCTCGAAGCCCGAAGGCCCGTTGGCGACGAAGTCGGAGCAGTGCACCCGCACCTGGTTGGGGCTCAGCAGGGTCATGTCGACCGACCCGAGCACGTTGCTCTCGGTGCGCGTCTGCTGCATCGTGATCCGCTGCGTCGGCCCGCCGCGCGGCGGCGGTGCGGCGGTCGCGTCCAGCAGCCCGGCGAAGCCCTGGCCGAGAGCCCCGAGGCCGGCGAGGACCTCGGGGTCGCGCGGGTTCTGGGAGTCGGCGAAGAACCAGCCGATCTCGTTGGTCTCGGAGACCGCCTCGGAGACCTCCAGGCCTGCGACACCCACCAGAGCGTAGCCGGCACCATCCGGTGGATTGCCGCCCGACGGTCCATTGCCGGTGGCGGAGGTCCGCTCGAGCACGATGTCGGTGCTGCCGAAGAGCCCGAAGCCGACGACGTTGGAGTCGGCGGAGCTGTCGCGGATGGTGAGGCTCTCGGCGAGGCCGCCGATGCCGAAGCTGCCGTGGCCGGTCGCGGTGATGAACGACAGCTCGGCGGTGCCGCCGGCGAAGACGCCGACCCCGACGCTCACGTTGCCGCTGGCCGAGACCTGGTCGATGGTCAAGGAATCCTCGACGATCGCCGCGACTCCGCCGGCGCCATTCGAGTTCGCAGTCACCCCGACGATGCTCGCCCCGGAGAACGCCGGCAGCTGGGGATCGACCAGGCCGAGGGTAAACCCGTCCTCCATGTTGCCAGTCACAATCACTCCGTCGACCGTGGCAACCGCACCTGGAGCCCCGGCAGTCAGCAGATCGAAACCCGACGAGCCGTTGTCCCGAGCGGTGATGTCGAAGGCAGCCGCCGACACCGAGGCGACCGCGAGGATGCCCTCCGAGCCGTTGTCCTCGGCGGTGACCTGGGAGAGGTCGAGGGAGTCCGCCGCGGCGACCAGCCCGCTGCTGCCGTTGGAGCTCGCCGTGAGCTGGCTCACCGTGAGGTCGGTCGCCGCCAGGGTGCCGCCGTCGTCGACGTTGCCGCTGAAGACCGACTGGCTCACCACCGCGGTGGCGAACTGCTGCGGCAGGAACACATTGAGCACGAACACGCCGTCGCCTCCGTTGCCCTGGGCAGTCACGTCGTCGAGCATCAGAGCGCCTCCCGCCGTCGGCGTGTTGACGAGAAACCCGTCCCCGCCGTTGTTCAGCGCCTGCGAGCCGGTGGCGCTCAGCGAGACCCCGGTGAGCGAGAACCCGGAGCCGTCGTTGCGCTCGGAGAGCGAATCGACCACCTCGACCGTGCCGGCCTGGCTGGCGAGCGCGAAGCCGGCGTTGAAGTTGAGCCGCGCCACCGAGCTCTCGACGCGCACCAGACCGGCGCTGTTTGCCACCACCACGCCGTTGCCCGTCGGGCAGGTGTTGGCGTCGACGTTCACCAGCAGCACCGGTTGGATGCCGGAGGCCAGGAGGATGCCGTTGTCGTCCACCGAGCGCACCTCGAGGCCGTCCAGGCTCAGCGAGCCGGGGAACGACGTCGCCGTGATCGCGGGCCCACTGGCCGGAGCGATCAGCGCCCCGGGCGCCGGCTGACCGCCGACGTCGACCGAGGTCACCGTCAGGTCGCCCGGCATCCCCCCGACCAGGGCCGAGCCCATCGTGTTCAGGTCGACGCTCTCGGCGAAGGGGCCCGGGAAGACGAACACCTGCGCCGGCGCCGGCCCCGCGTTCGCCACCGCATCACCGATCGTGGTGAAGCAGGGGTTGTTGCCGGCGCAGACACCGGTCGGATCGGCCCAGGTGACCGGAGCCGCGGAAGCCGCCGAGGAGGCGGCGAGAACGAGCGCGGCGGTGCTCCAGAAGCTCCAGCGAATCGAACGACTCGAGCCGTTCCTGGGGACAGGACCCATGGCGACACCTCTCAGGCTGTTCTCGGACGTGCGGAACCCGACGATACTGGCCCAGGGCCGCGGACCTCTCGGCGAAGCCGAGACGTCTCCGCCGGCCAGACGTGAATCGTCATGCCCGATACGTCGTCGAGAGCGACGGTCGGACAGCGTCCTCCGAGGTGGTAGTTGCTGCCCCGCGAGCCACCGCACGGCCAGCTTGCCAGCGCGCTCGCGATCCTCTCCGCGAGGACCAGGTGCACGCTGAAGCGACAGCCGACTCTGTCGTCACGCGCGCCGCTTCAAACGTCCATCAGACCCTCGATACCCAGCCACTCGGCCGCCTCCGTGGCAGTGCGGAAGACCCTGAACTCCAGCGGCAGCTCCTCGAGCTCGCGGAGGACTTCGAGCACCCTGCCCATGCCGTAGGCGAGGTCCCCCGGCGCGATCATCGCGGTCCTGCCGTTGGCACGTAGCGCCGCACTGCGCCGCACGTGTCCCGCGATCCGCCGCAGGTCCTCGGACCTCAGCTCGCCCGGCGAGCCGTGCGTGAAGTCCCAGACCACCATGATCGTCGGGCGGTCCTGGTAGATCTCGTCCACCGCCTCGACGAACTGGCGCACCGAAGGCGAGCCCACCACCTCCTTCACCGTCACGCCGCCGACCACTCGGCTGCGGATCACGTTGACAGTGGCGCCTGAGGACATGACGCGAGCTCCAGTGGCTTCCCTGGCTCTTGCGGAGGAAGGAGCGCGGCGCCGTCTGCCACGCCGCCGCTGGAAATCAAGGGTACACCGGGGGGCGACGGGTCGGTTCTCCAACCAAGTCCTTCCCGCGAGGACGGGCATCCACGGGAATCCACGCTCCAGGCAAGGAAGGCTGCTACAGCGGCCACGCCAGAGGCACGGGCCGACGAGCACGCATTCCCTACGCCCGCGCCACCCTCATGATCACTCCGCCACCGCCTCCAGGCGCTGCTCGATCCACTCCTCGAGCTCCGACTCCGCGAGCTCGCCAGCGGCCAAGGCGACGAACGTGCGGTACTTCTCCTCCCTCGTCGCGGCGAGCTCGAAACCGTTGAGAAGCAGGAAGGTCCGACAGACGACGAAAGCAGTGCGCTTGTTGCCGTCGAGGAACGGGTGATTGCGCGCGATCCCGAAGGCATGGGACGCGGCGAGAGCAGCGAACCCTGATGCCTGCTCGGCATAGGCATGCAGTTTCTTTGGCTTCGCCAGTGCCGACGCCAGAAGACCCTCGTCGCGGACTCCGGCCGCCCCTCCGTGCTCGGCGATCTGACGCCGATGGATGGCCATCACCGCGTCGCCGCGAACCCAGACGGGCAAACGCCACTCCCCCGCTACTCGCTGAGGAGTCGGAGGACGTCGCGGTCTTCGCGCATCACACGCTCGGCCACTTCCATCTGATCCGCGAAGTCGGGATCGTAGGGCGTGAGCTCGATGCCGTCGGGCGTCTCGACAACCGAGAGGACGTCACCCCGTTCGACGCGCAGCTTCTCGAGGACCTCCCGCGGCAGGATGACACCGGTGGAATTGCCGACTTTGGTGAGTTTCACGGTCTTGGTCGTCATGTGAGCCTCGATCGCCCTCGAAACCGAGGATCTAACAGAAGTTAGAACACAACCACTCCAAGTCTTCGTCGCCAGGGCGAACCGATGCCGACCACCTTCAAGGCACCGTCGACGACCACGCCGCGGTGCTGCCCGCCTCGAATCCGTCGTCGAAGATCGACCCGTCGTCCATCACGATCACGACGCCGGCGTCGGTGGCGGTGCCCACGCAGTTCAGCGTGCACGGCACGTCCTCGCCCGGGGCCGCGATCACCGCCTCGTAGTGGCCGTCGCGGTCGAAATCGCCGAAGGCGACCGTCATGCCGAAGTAGTCCGCGGTCTCCGAGGTCTCGACGGAGATGGCGGCCTGAGTGATCCAGTCGGCCCGCTCGGGCTGGATGCCCTGGTCGGAGCCGTAGGCGATCACGAACGCGCCGGCGTTGACGATGGCCACGACATCCTCGAACGGAGAGCCGATCAACAGGTCGTCGTACTCGTCGCCGTCGACGTTCCCGGCCGCCAGCGAATAGCCGAACTGATCTCCGCCCTCGCTGGCGCCTCCGCCACCGATCTGATCCTGGGTGTAGCTGTCGTAGCTCGCCGCGAGCGGACCGAAGACCGAGCCGTACATCACGCCGAAGGCTCCGGCGTCCGACGCTCCCACCAGGCCTTCGAGCGGTGAGCCCACCGCCAGGTCTTCGTAGTCGTCACCGTTGAAGTTGCCGGCCGCCAGCACCCGTCCCCACTCGTCGTCAGGCTCGGACGCAGGCCCGATGCCGGGCGTGTCCTGCGAGTAGAGCAGGTCGGCGTCGGGCGTCAGCCCGGTCGCGCTGCCGACGATGACGCTCACCGCCCCGCTGCGCACGTCGCCGTCGATCTCCTGCCCCGGCACGCCGATCGCGAGATCGTCGAAGCCGTCGTCGTCGAAGTCGCCGGCGGCCAGCGAGTGCCCGAACTCGTCGCCGGCCTCCTCGACGCCCTGGATGTCGGCGCGCGCCTGCGACCAGCCCGAGTGCACCACGAGTCCGGTCGCCGAGCCGTGGTAGACGATCACGTGCCCCGAGTTCGTGGTGGTGTTCCAGTTCTCGAGCGGCGCGCCCACCGCCAGGTCGTGGTAGGCGTCGCCGTTGAAGTTGCCCACCGCGAAGCTCGAGCCGAACTGGTCGAACGCCTCGGGGGTGCTGCCGTGGTTGTTCAGGGTCGGTGGGCCCACCTGGTAGAAGGTCGTCGACGTGTCCTCGAGGCCGCTGCTGCTGCCGTAGAAGACGTCGAAGGCGCCCACGTCCTCGTCGCCGTTCAGGTCCTCACCGGGCGAGCCCACCGCCAGGTCGCAGTAGAGATCGTCGTTGAAGTGGCCGGCAGCCAGCGCCGAGCCGAAGAAGTCGTCGCTCTCCGGCAGAGAGTTGCCGTTCTGGTAGAGGATCTGGTCATCGCTCGCCGACAGACCTGCAGGTCCGCCGTACAGCACGCTGACGGCGCCCGAGTCCTCGAGCAGATTGCCGAAGAACTTGTCGCCCGGGGCGCCGACCGCAAGGTCGGGGAAGCCGTCGCCATCGAAGTCGCACGTCGCCAGCGCGGTGCCGAACTGGTCGTCCGGATGCGCGTTGTCGAGCACGCCCGGCGAGTCCTTGAACCAGAGCTCCGCCGTCTCGACGGCGAGGTCCTGACCCAGCGCCGGCAGTGTGCCCCCCGCGGCGATCAGGACGCCAGAGAGGAGCGCCGCGCGCCGCGCCCTACCCCACCGTGCTCTATCGGCTGCCTTCTCTCGGAACGAATATCGCGTTGCTGACATGGCCCCTCCTCGTCGGTCGATGAGCAGCGCCCCGTGGCGCCGGCGTCGACCCACCAACGAGGAAGGAGTCGCGATCCCCTCACTCGGAGTTTCGGTGGAGAGGATCGCGCCGAAGAAACTCACCACCACCGTCGTTCCCGGCAAGGCGGGAATCCACGCCTTGCCTCACGCCGAGCTCCGCAACAGCGACGCGGTGGCACCCCGAAACCCTCCACGAGAGCTCCCCACCCACGTCATTCCCGCGAAGGCGGGAATCCACGCCCTACCTGAAGCGGGCTGGTCAGCGTTTGGCAGAACGGTGAAGACCCCGATCTCCGTCTCGACTCCGAGGCGGCATCGAGTGCCGGGGTCCGTCGCCGCGCCTTGACTCCGCTCGAGATCCGGAGAGGTTGTGGAGTGACCCACCACCTCGACTCGGCGGCCAGCTTCTCGAGCAACTCGAGACCACGAGCAGGCGAACCAAGGGCCGCGCGGGCCAGAAAGCGGGTCTCCGTGTCGAGCTCGGTGAGGGCCGAGATCTTCAGAGCCGCTCCACCAACCCAAAGAGCACCGACCGAATCCTCGCTGCCAGCCCGACCAGCTCCTCGGGTGGGAGCTGGCCGGCGAGCTCGGTCGCGACGCCTTCGTCCGTGAGCGCCTCGAGGGCCTCGCGCAGCTCCCGGGCGATCTCCTCACGGGTCATGCGTCTGCGTCCTCTCAGCCGCGGAATCCGCGACTCGACCTTCCGCAGCCGGGCGTCGAGCCGGCCCTCGTCGATTTTCGAACCTAGGCGCGAAACGAGGAAGTAGCCGTCGTAGAGGTCACGGACGAGGCGACGCTCGTTCCAAGCCGCCAGCTTGTCGCTCAGCGCCGCATCGAAGTCCATCACCGCAACGACCCGCGACGGCTGACCCTGGCGACGAGCGAACTCCCCGGTGATCAGAGAGGTCGTCGGACAGGCCGGAGCGACATTCACCTCCACCTGGATCGCCGCCTCGTCCAGTGCGACAGTGGCGCGAACCATCTTCGAGTGGATCCGGACCTCCACGGCCGCGTCATCGAGATCTCCGAGGATCCGCTCGATCAGGACTGCAACCGCCTTCTTTGACTCGAAGGGCACGAACACGAAGTCGATGTCTGTCGTCGAGCGCGGGCTCTCGAGCAGGCGGAGCGCGATGCCGCCCTTCAGCACGGCCCCCGCACCGAGCTCCTCCGCGAATCGGTGCAGAACCCAGAGGAACAGACCGTCGACCGTAGCCGGCCTCGAGACCTTCACAGCTCCAGCACCCCGCGGGCGAACTTGACGAACTTGGGGTTCCGATACCGCTCGAGATAGCTCCTCAGCCGATCCTCGTCGAGCCGATCGAAGTCGATGTCCGAGAAGAGGTCGAACGAGTACCTCCGGCCGCGAAGGTGGAAGTACAGCGTGTCGAGCACCGCCTTCTCGGCATCTGCCCAACGCACGCCGTCCTCGACCTCGAATCCGAAGAGGAGCTCGGGGCTCACCGACAGATGCACGATCTCCACTCCGAGCGCGCGATGGGTCCTGCCGCGTCCGACCTTCGTGGCCATCACCTGTCGCCGCGGCGCGGGGCCGATGAGCAGGCGCCTGGCCAGCACATTGGCGAAACTGACGACCGACTCCGGAGCCAGACGCTGCGACAGGGTGGCGAGGTCGAACTCCTCGGCCACGTACCAGCCGCGTTGGAAGCGTCGCAGGCGACCCGTCCCGATCAGGGCATCGACCCGGCGCGAGAACGAGGCCCGCTGCGGATCGCGGAGCGCGATCTGCAGGTCGCGTGTCGAGAAGACACCTCGCTGCCCTGGTGCGAATGCCTCTAAGACACGGAGATCGTCCAGCACTTTCATACTGCTGGATATTCTACACTCTTGTAGATTATCTGTCGGCATGAAAGCCCCCGGCGAGTTCCCTCGAGCCGAGATCGTTTCGAGCCCCCGAACGCCTCCACGAGAACTCCCCACCCCGTCATTCCCGCCAAGAGCCTTTACCCCTCGACTCGGATCCGGGGCGGGAATCCATGTCCAATCTGAAGCCGAGCTGCCGCGCAGAAAAGCAGGGGCACCCGAAGGCCTCACGAGAACGCTCCAGTTCCGTCATTCCCGCGAAGGCGGGAATCCACGCACTACCTGGGGCGGGCTGGTCACCGAATGTGGAACCGCCGAAGACGCATCGATCTACGTCTCGACTCTGAGCCGGCGTCAGGTGCCGGGATTCGCCACCGTCCGTCATCCGGTCTCGAGGATGCCGCGGCCCTGCTCAGGCCGAGATCGGTTCGAGTCGCTCGATCTCCGCTGCCGCCTCGGACCGCATCGCGTGCCAGAGATCCCAGTCGAGCTGCAGCCCGAGCCAGAAGTCCGCCGGCATCCCGAGGACCCGCGCCAGGCGCAGAGCCGTGTCGGGCGTCACCGACCGCTTGGCCAGGATCACCTCGTTCAGCCTCGGGAAGGAGACCCCGAGCTGACGGGCGAAGGCCGACTGCGAGATCCCGAGCGGCTCGAGGAACTCGGCTCGGAGCATCTCGCCGGGATGCGTCGGGGGACGGTTGCGAGGCAGCCGCCTCGCCACGAGCGTCGGACCTCCGAGGCCGCTGGGCTCTCGACTAGTGGTAGTCGACGATCTCGACTTCGAAGGCACGATCTTCCTCCCACGTGAAGCAGATACGGAACTGTTGGTTGATTCGAATGCTGTGCTGGCCCCGTCGGGTACCTCTCAACGCCTCGAGGCGGTTCCCCGGCGGAATCGCGAGGTCCCCGAGCTGCGTCACTCGGTTGATCTGATCGAGTTTGCGCCGGGCAATGGTCCAGAGCTGCCGAGGGCAACACCTCCGAGCGGCCTTCGAGTCGCGGCCATCGAACACATCCTCGGTTCCGGGGTCCGCGAACGAGGCAATCACGGACCCCATTATAACGGTGTCCGTAGCAAGTCAGCTTCCGGCCTGGGGTGAGGTCCACTCTCTAGCTCTTCGCCGTGTTACCGCAGGCAGCGGCACGGCGGCACCCCGAAGGCCTCACGAGAACGCCCCACCCGCGTCATTCCCGCGAAGGCGGGAATCCACGCCCTACCTGAGGCGGGCTGGTCACCGAATGCGGAACTGTTGAAGACGCAACGATCTCCGTCTCGATTCCGAGGCGACGGCAGGGTGTGGAGGCAATCGCTCCCTCCAGCCGAAACACTAGGAGCCCGGACAGCTCTCCAACGACTCCGCATCGCCGAGCTCGACGATCTCGTGGAGAGTGACCTCGAGGCGATCGTCGGAGAGACTCTGCTCGGTGGCGATGCCGTAGGAGACGCCGAGGATCGACCAGACCGCCTTCAGCTCCTCGTCCTTCGCGATCTCGACGGCGCCGATCCGGCGAAAGCCGATGCTGCCGGTCCGCGCGCAGACGTCGGCGAGCGACGTCCTGAGGATCTCCTCGTCGGTCGGTCGGGCCGACGCGGCGACCTCTGCGGTGGCCGTGAGCAACCACACGCCCTCGCGGATGCGCTGCGCCTCCGTTGTCACCGTGGGCGGCGGAGGTGGGCCCGCTGATGCAGGCGCATCGGACGCTGCGGCGACCTCCGGAGGAGCGGGATCCGACGCCGGTTCCGGCGCTGGCTTCCGGTAGTTGAGCAACCGGAGTTGGTTCTCGATCTTCTTTCCGATGCGAGGAGTGAACGCGTGCTCCTTGCACTCGGTGCGTCCCTCGGCCGGCTCGTCGAACATCTCCAGGTCGAGCGTGGCGCTCGCCTTGCGCCCGTAGCCCACCAGAATGCGCTGCGCCTGCTCGCCCCGGTCGACATTGGCCGCCACGGCTCTGAAGTAGCTCCAGCCAGCGGCCAGGCACAGAGCGTGGGCCGCCTGCTGCACGCGACCGCTCACCGTCGACGCACTGCCGATGGTCTGACTCGTCTCGTTGACGACCCAGAACCGGTTGGCGCCTTCGTACCCGACCTGGTACTGCGCCTGCAGCGCACCGCCCAGACCGAGCCCGAGAACCGCGCAAGCCAAAACGCGGCCAGCACGACGCTGCCGAATGCTCAATGCGTCCTCCGCCATTTCAGTCGGCGGTCACCTTAGCACCTGGTGTTTGCTTCAGGCATGAGCCCGTCTCTTCCACCGCCGGGAGCTTCTCTCGAGAACCCGGCGCTTCCGGGGGGGCGCACCGACGCGCCATCGAGGCGGCGGCGCTACCGCAGCCAGAACTACTTCGACTCCCCGTCCAGCTTCTCGAGCAACTCGAGACCCCGAGCAGGCGAACCAAGGGCCGCCCGGGCCAGGAACCGGGTCTCCGTGTCGAGCTCGGTGAGGGCCGAGATCGACAGGCGCTCGAAGAGTGTGTTCAGGCTGATTCCCTGGCGCCGCGCCAGCGCCTTCAATCGCTCGTGCTGCGCGTCGGGGAGACGAACGGTCACTGTGGCCATCGTCTCGCCATTCCTTCGGACTCGCTCCGGGCCCACTGACTCGGGCTGAGGCAACGGACCTGCGGAAAGCGGAGCTCTGTTCCACGAAGGTGGCGAAAGTGCCGGAGGTTCTTCGTGATCAGGATCTGAGCCGACCGGGCAACTGCTCGCCTGGCAGTGACGGCGCGCGGCACCGGTCTTCTCGCAGGCCACCGCAAACTCATATCCCTCTACGCTCGTGCTGCTCGCTCATGCCAGCTCCTTAGCCAGCTCGACCATGGAGCGCGAAACCGACATGCGCGCCGCGTCGGCAGACGGTAGGTCCAGCTCCTCGGCGATCTCCGGGAAGGTGAGGCCGAACTCGAGCCGCAACACCACGGCGTGACGCCGGGTCGCAGGCAGCCGCTCGAGAGCCTTCTCGTAGGCGTCGAGCTCGGCGACCAGCTCCTGGCTGGCCGCGGTGCCGGCGCGACGGGACAACTCTTCGTCCATCGGTTCGGTCCGGGGCCGGCGTGAAACGGTACGGAGCTCGGTGCGCACCGTGTTGACCAGCGTCTGGCGCAGATAGGCGAGGAAGGCGCCTTCTCGACCCGGATCGAAGTGCTCGACGCGCTGCAAGGCGCGCATCAACGTGACCTGGACCATGTCATCGGTGTCCGAGAGCGAGCGGCCGTACGCGGGAAGGCGGCCGCGGGCCCAGCGACGTAGCGCGGGCAGGCAGCGCTGGACCAGCAGCTCGCGGGCGCCCTGGTCCCCTTCTCGAATCCGACCGATCAGCGTTGCGGTGGAGGCCAGGGGCGTGTCCGCAGGGGACGGATCGCTCGAAGGGGTGGTGCGCTCTTCGGCGTTGGTGTTCGCTTCGTGAGACATCCGAGTTGATCCGAGTGCGCAGGGAGGTCGAGCGTACCGTGCAGAAGACCACTGCCCGAGGGGCTGGCCAGGCCAAGGGGAATCGTGGGGCCGTAGGCCGTGGCCCCGCCGTACTGGCAGGAGCCGCATGGTACGCCAGCGAACAAACGTGGGTGAGGCGTGCACTGGCAAGTTGTTCCGAGATGCCCGCCATCCCCGGCAGACGTGCCGCATGCACCGTTCAGTCAGGGCAGCCGCCGGCTTCCTCCAGTCGCGCCGCGCTGGTCCGGCTCATCATTCCCTCCGGACCCTGGATCTGGACGTACTTCGCGTGCGCGGCGCACAGCGAAGCGCGCGCGGCTGCAAGGTCGCCCGTGGCGAGTTGCGCTTCGCCGAGCATCAGCTCGGCCTCGATCGTGTCCGGCGCCAGCTCGCCGAGACTGCGGGCCGCCCGCTCGACGGTGCTCCGAGCGAGAGCCATGGCGTCGTCGAAGTCCTGGTGCGTGGCATCCCTGGAGGCGAGACGCGCACGGGCCAGACGGATCTCGTTGGTGATGGTCAGGGGACTGTCCGCACCGAGCGACTCGCGGGCGCGTCGGACCGACTCCGCCGCGATCTTCTCGGCGGCCGCGAATTCGCGAGCGTCGAGGAGGGCCTGGGCGAGCAGCATGCGCGCGTGCAGCAGCGCTGGAGCCGCCTCGTGCTGCGTCGCCGCGAGTTTCTCCACCGTCTGTTCGAGCATCGGACGCGCGGTCTCGTGCCTTCCGAGCAGTAGCTGACGGTTGGCGGCGTTCATCCGCTGGACCTGCGTCTCGAAATGATCCTCACCCCACGTCTCGATGGTCAGGCGCAGGGCCTCGGGATCGAGCTGCGCGGCCTGCTCGACCTCGCCTCCGTCGCCGAGCACGTTGACCAGGTTCCTGAAGTTCCAGGCGTACAACTCGTGGTTCCTGCCCAACCACTCCGATGTGACGTCGACGTTGCGGCGAAGCAGCCGCTCTGCCTCGGCCCACCGACCGAGGTACGCCAGCACCGTCGAGAGACGGTGACGCGCTGCGATGGTCGACTCGTGGCGATCGCCGTAGTGCTCTTCGCACCAGGTCAGATAGCTCCGGTGGAGGCGCTCGGCCTCCGCGAGCCTGCCCTGCCGCTCGAGCAGGCTGGCCAACTCGCTGCGCGCCTGGAACAGTCGAGGGTCGTCTGACCGGCGGTCGAGCCGCTCGACCACTGCGCGCAGGCTGCGCTCGGCCACGGCCTGGTCTCCACGCCGGATCGCCGCGATCGCAAGGGTCCGGGTCCACGCGACCCACAGATCGAGGCCGTTGATCTCCTCCGCGTGCTCTTCGGCCACGCGGTCGAGCTCAGCCCGCGCCTCCTCGTGCCGGCCGAGCTCCGCCAGCAGGCGGCCGCGCTCGATCATCAGGAAGGCGCGCTCCCGATTCGCGTCGGGTGCGTCGCTGCGCGCGAGGGCGTTCTCACCCTCTTTCAGGATCTGAAGACCCTCGTCCAGCCGCCCGAGAGACGCCTCCACCTGACCGACCAGACCCAGCACGCGTCCCTGCACCGTCGGCTGACGCTCGAGGGTGAGATGCGCCCGTTCGCGCGCCCGATCCATGACCTCGATCACACGGGCATCCGGACCTAGGCTTCGGGTCCCCGGCGCCAGCAGGACGTCCCTGAGCAGCTCGGTCGTGGCCTCCGCCTCCTCGCGGGCCTGCTCAGCGCTCGTCCGCGCGCGCTGCGAAACGGACCAGCCGACGAGCGAACTGACCAGCGCGAGGGACAGGCTCGCGAGCACGGCGCCGAGCGCGCGCCGTCGGCGTCGGCGGGCCGGAAGCTCGACGATTCGCCGCAGGTCGTCCGCGATCTCGACGGCCGCCGGTCGCCGATCGGCCCGTCGCTCCAGCATGCGCTGCACGAGCTCGCGGAGCGCACGTTCCTGAGGCGTGCGCAAGGCAGGCAGATCGTCGGTCCAGGGCCCGGGGCCTTCGTTCGCATGCAGAGCTTCGAGCTGCTCGAGGGTCTCGGCCTGCACGGGATAGCGACCGATCAGCGCGCGGAAGAGCAGGACGCCGAAGGCATAGACATCCCCCGGCTTCGATGCATGCCCGCCCGCGAACAGCTCCGGCGCCATCGACAGCGGGGATCCGAACGCCGGACCCTCACGCCGGGCACCGTCCGATCCAGCACCGAAGTCCATGAGAACCGCGCGCCCGTCGCACTGGAGCATGACGTTGGAGGCTTTGACGTCTCCGTGCACGATCTCCGCATCATGCACCGCGGCGAGTGCGTCGGCGACCTGCCGCCCGAATGCGAGGATCTCGACGACCGGCAACCGACCACCTTCGGTCAACCTCTGCTCGAGCGTCTCGCCTTCGATCAGATCCGACCAGAGGCCGGGCTGCCGATTGTCGACATCCGCACCGTAGATCGCAAGCACGTTGGGGTGACGAACGCGAGCGAGGCGACGGGCTTCCGCCAGGAACGATGCGGTCCCCTCGCCGCGCCGTCGCAGCAGCTTCAGCGCGACGTCGCGCTGGAGCACCGGATCCCAGGCCCGCCAGACTTCACCAAAGGACCCGCTTCCGAGCGGCTCGCGGAGCTCGAGGTGGCACCAGCTGCCGCTGCGCGCGACGCCGCGCGCAGAAGCCGCGTCATCAGCTCCCGGTGGGTCGAAGTGGCCGAGCAGGTGCGCCAGGCGCGCCAGCCCACGCAGCCCACGATGGACCGGCGAATCGCCCTTGCCCCGATCTCGTTCACCCAGCGACTTCCAGTCCACCGGCCTGCCGTCCGCCAGCCGGCCGGCCAGCTCGAGCAGTTCGGCTTCAGATCCCTCGTCACTCATCCGACTCGTCCTTCACTCTGGGGCCTCCGCCCGCATCCAGGAGTCCGGCGGACCGACAGGGTCTGCAGCGAGTTCCCGTTTTCAGGACGATCAGCCGCGCTCTCGGCATGCTTCGAGCCTGCGTGTCCACCGCCACGGTGCACCCGCTCCGCCTCGGCGTGCAGGCACCTCCCGCCCGCAACGAGCGATCTCCGCCCGGAGTCCGACATGCGAGTCCGCAGGATCAGGCTGCCACACGCCCCGGCCTCCGTCCAAGGCACAGCCGTGCCAGTGGACAGCCGCATCGCCGAAGCCGGGCCGAGTCAGGGCTGCCATGCAAGGGCGTCACCGCTCTCGAAGCCGTCGCCGAAGACCACCGGGCCCGGCGGCACGCCGTAGTCGAGCCGTTCATGGGCGCCGAGGTCGCAGTACGCGAGGAACAGGAGAGGTCGAGCGGCATCCCGCTGGTCCTTCTGCGGGCAATGCGTGTACCACGACCCGTTGATCAGCGGGCTGTCGGCCTCGGGACGGTGCGTCCGTCGGGACGAGCCGTAGGAAGCCAAGGGCTGAAGCCCCGCGTCCGCGACCACCTGCGCCGAGATCGTGCACCCGCTCCAGGTGGGGCCTCCCGGAGGCGTGTCCGACGGCAGGACCTCCCGGTTGGTGGTCCCGCTCGCGCCGCCGCTGCTGGAGCAGCCGCCGACGAAGACCGATCCTTCGACGATGAGCTGAGACGACGCGCCGCCGTCGAGCGCGGCCTCGCTCGCGGCGTGACTCGCGGCGGGCTCGACGATGGTGACGAAGAAGAGCTCCGTGTGGCCCTCGGCACGCAGGCCGACTCCGCGATTGAAGCTGCCCTCGATGAGGTTGTGCGAAATGGTGGTATTGCGGACGGTCACCAGGCCCGAGCCAGTGGAGGCGATGCCGCCGCCGTAGCCGTTGCCCGACGAGGAGTTGCCCGCCCGATTCTCGGAGATCTCGCTCTGGCGAACCGTGATCGTGCCGGTGTTCGGTGCGGCACCACCGGTGATGAGCTGCAGTCCCCCGCCGATGCCGCTCTCGCCCAGCGCCGTGCCGCTCGCGTTGCCGCGGACGATCGAGCGGACCAGATCGACACTGCCGCCGCTCGTCGAGCGGATCCTCATTCCGCCGGCGGACTCGGCCGCACTGTTCTCCGTGATCTCGACGCCATCCATGACGACCTCGCCGCCCTCCAGCGAGACGTTCGCTCCTCCGCCGTTGTTGCCCGAAGCGCAGCCGTCGACGATCATGCCCGTCCAGTTCCAGTCGACCGGACCGGTCAGACCGACGTCCGTGGCGAAGAGACAGCCGCCGGAGTCGGTGGCGACGCCATCGATCAGGGCCACCGCATCCAGCTCGACGTTCTGTGATTGCACGTAGAGAACGCCGCCGAATCCCGCGAATGCCCCGGGGCCCGCGTAGCGCAGGATCATGGGGCCGCGGAGGGTCACTTGCGAAGGCCCGCTGCGCAGGTCCATGACGCGCGCGCTCGCCGTCTGCTCGATGATGGGGTGGGCGCCGCTGGCGGCGGAGATCGTGAGCGCCTTGCCTGTTTCGTAGACATCGAGGTCGCCGACCAGCCCGAGATCGTCCTCCGGGCCCGCGAGGGTCAACTGATAGACGCCGTCGGGTATCCGGATCTGACTGTCGAGCCCATCGGTGTTTGCCTTGTGGATGGCGCCGCGCAGGCTGCAGTCGTCGGGCGTCACGAGACTGCAGTCGTCCAGCGCCGCATCATCCAGCTCGGTGTCGACGATGTAGATGAATGGCACCTGTGCGACCGCGGCCAGCGGCCAACCCGTTCCGAGGAGCAGAAGCAGAGCCCCCGTCAGTCCCGATGTCCAGCGTTCCGTTCGCAGTTGCACTACGCATCTCCCTTCGTCTCGAGCCCGGATGAACCCATGGCCCTCTGAACATTGGAAATGCCGGATTCCGGTGCAACCGAACATCGCGACCAACGCTTCTTTCCAGCAGCTATCTCCATTCTCCAAGAAGCCGGGGCAATTCCACTACGGGACGCTGGTCGAGCAGACGCTCGCCGATCGTTCGCAGACTCCGCTGAGCTCATCGCATCCAGGCTGATATGGCGGTCTGCGAGATCGCCGACCTGCTCCTGCGTCTCCTTCGCTGAACGAAGAGGTGAAGGAGACCGACTGCGCCCGGTGCGAAACTGCCCACGCTGAGAAACGGCCACGAAGCCACCGTCGAGCTCACCGCCCGCCCCCTGCCAGGCGCAAGTTCGAAGGTGCAGCCCTTGACAGCGCGTGCACCTATTGCCAGGCCGCGGAGTCGCCGGACTCGAAGCCGTCGGCAAAGATGCCGGGCAGGGGCGACGTCGCGCCGTATTCGAGAGCTCCGGTGTCGCAGTTCGGCGAGCTCCGTGGCGCCTCCCGCTGATCAGCCTCCGAACAGGTGCTGCTGAAGTCGCGCGCCAGGCTGTCGCTCTTCAGCGCGTGACTCCGAGTCGGTCCTCCATAGTAGGCGAGAGGCTTCAAGCCCGGATCCCCGACGCTGAGCAGATTCATCATCGGCGAGAGGCCGCAGGAGTCGCCCGGGCTCTCCAGGTTGTCGCCGAAGTCGGCCAACAGGCCGGGGATCGCGCTACAGCCTCCCGAGAGGATCGAGGACTCGGGGTTGAGCTCACAACTGCCCTCCACGGCGAGCGCCGCGCCTTCGTTGTCGTGCACCGTCGTCGAGGTCAGATCGATGCGGGTCGACGAGCAGTAGATCGCACCCGGGGCGCCGGTGTTGGCGGAGATCGTCGAGTGGAGGATGCTCAGGGAGCGCCCGGATCGGGCTCGCGCGGCCGGGCCAGTGCCCGCGTCGTTGTTGACGATCTCGGATCTCCTGATCAACCCGCTGCCATAGATTCCGCCACCGAAAACCGCCAGGTTGTCGCGGATCGATGCCCTGTCGAGGAGAACGCTCCCCTCGGCTTCGGTGAAGATGCCGCCACCCCGACTCGCCCTGTTTCCCCGCACCGCGCCGTCGGTGAAGGTGACCGCACCATCCTCCACGTACAGTCCACCGCCATCGCCGGCCCCGTCGTCGGCGTCGCCGCCGACGAGGTCCACGAACGAGAACACGACGTTGGGGGGTTGGGTCACGGCGACATGCACCACCCGATCGATGTCCTGGGCGTCGATGACCGCGACCCCACCCGTACCGAGGATGGAGACCGGCGCCGTGATGTCGAGATCTCCGACCGTGGGTGAGTCGGGACCGACACCTACCAGGCTGAGTGTGTAAGTGCCGGCGGGCACGAAGATCGTTGCGCCGCCACCGGCGGCGTTGCTCTCCTGGATCGCGGCGCGCAGCGAGCAGAAGGTGTCCTGGAAGAACACCGCTTCGCACACACCGTCACCGACGCTGACGTCGGGACGGTCCACCGAGCCGTCGACCGTAAAGGTCTGGAGGGCCGCCGACGGAAGGGCGGTCGCCAGCACGAGGAGGCAAACGATGGCGGGGTTGGGCTTCATGAAGGTCTCCTTGGCTGTGCTCGAGACGAGGGACCCCAGCTGGGTCGTGCCGCGGAAGGCTCGGGATCGAGCCTGTCGGCCGCGGTCTGGTCTTCTCCTGAGTGAACACCGCGGACCGGCTGAAGCGAACACGACCTTCGAAGATGTCGGACGCCTGGTGAGCGCGCGGCCGCAACCGCTTCAGAGCATCCAATCAATGGCCACAACCACAGCTAGGTGGTCGTCGCACTCGGAGGCCTCCGCATCTCCGCAGACCTCAAGGTCCTGAGCGCCGAGAGCCCAGAGCAGCTCTCGCATTTCATGCAGCACGTCATCTCGCCCGTGCGCCAAGGCCGGTTCTACCGGCGCCGGCCGTTCCCCGAAATGGCTAGGGCCTTCTCAGGTCCTTCTCTAGGCTGAGCGTCGCGCTTCCCTCAGCTCCCACAATCCACCGCTTCGATCCCGGGCCCACTTCGCGTCGCGGGATTCGCGCGTCTGGTGACGGAGTAGAGGGGCCTCGCGGCTGGGCCTACCCGGCCCGAACCGGAGGCTGCATGGCGTCGAGACGCGCACTTCAGGGCTCGATCTGCCATGTGCGCGGGTCGGCAAGCACCCGACCCAACCGGTAGGGCGCCTCCGACGAGTGTCCGTTCCCCGAAATGGCCGGGTCCTTCTCAGGACCGCGGCGGTCCTCCCGCGGTGGGGGTCACGCCCCTTCCGCTTAGAAGCGCGTGCCCAGCGACAATCCAACGGTTCGCGGCCGGATCTGGCCGAGTGAGATGGCACCGTTGGGCAGGAAACCGGTCCCGCCGACCGACGTGATCCCCATTTCGTCGGTGAGGTTCTTGGCGTAGAGCTCGACCGACCAGCGGCCGAAGTCGACCCCACCGTTGACTCCGACGGTCGTGTAGGCGTCGAACTCGACGACCTGGCCTCCCGGCGTGCGGTCGTCGAAGTTGGCGGGCCGGTCACCGACGTACGCCACCATCCCACCGACGTGCGCGATCCACTCGTCGCTGATGGGCCACGCGTAGTCGCCATACAGGCCGAAGCTCAACTCGGGCACCCAGGACAGCGGGTCGCCATCCATGCCGCCGACGACCGGGTCGGTGTCCTGCGTCAGCTCGGCGTTGGTGTAGGCGCCGTTCAGCGACAACGTCAGGCCGTTCACCGGCCGCAGGCCGATCGTGAACTCGGCGCCCCGGCTCTCGGCGGTGCCACCGTTGGCATTGATGCCGAAGTTGTTGACGACGGCGAGGAGCTGGATGTCCTCCCAGTCGAGGAGGTAGACGGCCGCATCGAACGACACCCGGCCGCGGGACGAGATGGCCTTGTAGCCGACCTCGTAGCTGGTGAGACGGTCGGAGTCGTAGGTCGACGGAGTGTCCGGCGGCGCGCCCGGCGGCAGGACGTTGGGACCGCCGGGCCGGAAGCCGGTGGCGACGCGTCCGTAGATCGACGATGCCCCACCGAGCTCGTAACGCGGCGAGATGGAGAAAGTGACCGGGGTCTCCGACGACCGCACCTCGTCGAACATCGTCAGTCCGCCGACGAGCGCACCGTCGCTGATCTGGGACGCCACCTGCTCGTTGTCGCTCACGCGGGCGCCGAACGACAGCTCGAAGCGCGGCGTGACGTGCCAGCTCGCGTTGCCGAACACCGCGACCTCCTCGTAAGTCGACTCGAGGCTGACGACGGCGAGTGGCGGGATCGCCGCGACCGGGTCGTCAGTGCCCGCAGCGACGGTCAGCAACTGCTGAGCGATCTCGGACTCCTCGTCGGTGTAGTAGGCCCCGAGCAGCCACTCGAAGCTGTCGCTGTCGACAGAGAGCAGGCGCACCTCCTGGGTGATCTTGTCGGTGGTGACGAGGTTGGGGAAGATCGCGCTCAGCGGATTGGTCGCCGGATCACCGAACAGGAAGGTGAGCAGCGCCGAGAGCGGCGGCCCGCCGGTGAGGGCGGTGGCGATCGCGGTGTCGGTCTGGGAGTCCTGCTCGAGCGTGCTGTAGCTCGAGATCGACTCGAGACTCACGTCCCCGAGCTGCCAGTTCAGGGTGGCGCTCAGTACCTCGTAGTCGGTGTTGCTGAACTGCGCGTGGTAACGCGACTGCACCGGTTCGTCCAGGAGGGGGCGGAACGTGGTGGGGCTCGCGTCGACCGTGCTCGGCGAGTCGCTCTCGATGCCCTGCAGTTGACCCACGAGGTGCAGCGAGAATCGGTCGGAGGGCTGCACCAGGGCCGAGAGGCGGCCGCCGGTGCGCTGGACCTCGTTGATGCCGTCGATGACCAGCGTGCCGTCGAAGATGGGGTTCGCGGGATCGGTGAGGCTCGGGATCGGATTGTTGCCGATGGAGTCGATGTAGCCGGCGTCCTCGCGGGTGAAGCCGCTCAGCCGGACGGCGAACTGATCGCTGACGGCGAGGTTCAGCGCGCCGGTGAGGTGGAACCCGTCGCCGCCGCCCTCGACGTCTTCCAGGCTGACGCGGAAGCGCCCGGCGAAGCCTTCGGTGCTGGCCCGGTTCGGCACGTACTTGAGCACCCCGCCCAGGGAGCTCGCCCCGTAGAGCGTGCCCTGCGGACCGCGCAGCACCTCCACGCGGGCCATGTCGAAGGTGTCGAAGTCGCCGGAGAGCACGGCGCCGTTGGCCAGACCGGTGCTCGAACCGTAGGGGACGTCGTCGACGTAGACCCCCACCGTCGACGCGACGCCGCCGGTGTTGATCCCGCGGAGCGTGATGCGTGTGGTTCCAGGAGAGGCGGAGGTGACGCTCAGCCCCGGCACCACCGCGACGAGATCGTCGAGGTCTTCGGCCCGCTGACGCTCCAGCGATTCGCCATCCACGACGGTCACCGAGATCGGCACCTCGGTGAGCAGCTCGTCGCGCTTGGTCGAGGTGACCGTGATCTCCTCCGCGAAACTGTCGTCGTCCCGCTCGGTCTCCTGCTGGTCCTGCTGGTCCTCCTGTGCCCCTTCCTGGGCCGCGGCAGTGGGCGCCGTCACGAGGAGAGCAGACGACACCAGCACGAAGAGCGCCCCCGGCGTTGCCGAGATCGGGATCCGACGGGCTCCGATGAACCGAGAAATCATGACGTGCTCCTGGAGTTCCGAGGTCGTGTCGTGCGACTGGTCACGGTAGCGAGGTTGGTGTGCAGGGAGGTGGTCAGTAGCTGACGGTGAAGGCGAGGAGTTGGTACGCCATGGCAGTCCAGAGGACGACGGCTGAGGCGGCGACCAGCACCACGCTCCACAGCTTCGACGGCCACCGCCGCTCGCCGCGGAACGCGAGCCAGGCGTTCCATGCCGCGATCAGCAGTCCGCCGACGAACACCACCAGCCCGGCGATCTGCAGCAGCCAGAGCCACGGGTCCATGGCGTTCGTGAGGCGGTCGAGGTTCGACGCCATCGAGCCGATCAGCGTGCCCCAGCCGACGAGCACCAGCACGGTGAGCCCGGCGGCGATCCGCACGAGCCGGTAGACCAGCCGCTCGCGGCCGCGCAGCGCCAGAGGCGCGCGGTAGTGCCGGCGCACGAGCGCCGCCACCGGCCACAGGACGAGCGTGAGCACCAGGGCGACCATGCTGACGATGAGCGCGGGGAGCAGCCAGGCCGACGACTTCGACGCCGGCACGCGCTCGAACACGGTGAAGGGCGACACCATGTCGAAGCTCCACCGGACGACCTCGCCGTCGACGACCTGCGCCGCGATGCGTTCGTGGCTGTCCGGGTCGTGCCAGACATAGGGCTCCACCTCGACCCAGGTCCTGGGTGCGCCGCTGGCGTCGACCAGGGAGGGCACCACCAGCTCCCCGTCCTCGCCCACCGTGATCTCGGCCTGACCGAGCAGCCCGATCGCGGCGAAGAAGTTGCTGTCGGCGCGGCGGCTGGGCTGCCACCTGCCGACCATCTGGCTCGCGTGCCCGGGGTCGACGGGCGACCCGTCCAGCGCGGGGTCGGGGCCAGGCGCTGGGAAGTAGCGATCGGCGAAGTCCTCGAAGAGCCTCGCCCGCAGGGTGCCGGCCGCACCGTCCACACCGGCGCTGTTGGTGGAGAGATACAGACCCACCCCCTCGTCGAGGAAGAGGTGCAGTGCGGTGTGGAAGTACACCGTGTCGCCGAGGTGCGCGATCACGTCGCGGCCGTTGATGTTGGTCTCGAAGAAGCCCAGCTCCATGCGATTGAGCGGCGGGATCACGGTGAGCGGGCTGTCGTGCATCTGGCGCGCGGTCGCCGGCTCGAGGATGCGGCCTTCGTCGGTAGCGCCGTCCTGGAGATGGGCGATCATGAACTTCGCCATGTCGGCGCCGGTCGACGACATGCTCCCCGCCGGCGCCGGCCCGACGATCTCGAACGGTTCGGCCTCACCGGCGGCAGTCACGTAGCCCTTCGACATCGAGTCGACCAGGTCAGGCGGCAGCGGCTGACGGAAGGTCGAGTGATCCATGCCGAGCGGTCCGAAGACATGCTCCTCCACGTAGTCATCGAAGGGTTTTCCGGTCACGCGCTCGACGACGTAGCCGGCCAGGGCCGTCCCGTAGTTGGAGTAGGCGGGGGTCGATCCGGGCTCGAAGATGCGTCGGGGGACCCAGGCCTTCAGGTAGTCGCCCAGGGACATCAGGCGCTCGGGCTCGCTGAACATGAGGTTCTTGATCGCCTCTTCGAAGCCGGCCGTGTGGGTCATGATCTGCCGCATGGTCACGGGCCGCTCGCCGGGCGTGGGGACGGTGAAGTCGAGGTACTGGTTGACGTCCACGTCGAGGTCGAGCTGGCCGCGCTCGACGAGCTGCATGACGGCGGTCCACGTCACCAGCTTGGAGACCGATCCCGGACGGAAGAGCGTGCGCTCCGGATCGACCGGGGTGCGCTCCTCGACGTCCGAGAATCCGTAGCCGCGCTGGATCAGCACGTCGCCGCTTTCGACCACCACCACCACCGCACCGGCGATGCCGCCGACTCGCAGCGCGTAGGGCAGATAGCCGTCGAGCCAGGCCCCGAGGTCCTCTCGCTCGAGTGCACGTCCGCCGGTGCTGGTGGCGGGCTCGGAGAGCGGTTCGGCCTCGGCGGCCGGGGTCAGTTGAGCTTCCTGCCCGGCGAGCATCGGGGTCGGCAGGAGAAGCGCAGCGACCAGCCAAGCTGACGGCGGTGCGAGAAACCGGGTTTGCATGCTGTACTCAGAGGTCTGTGGAGGGTCTGTGGAGCCGTCGCCTGCCACTTCCCACGAGGTCAGGCGGGAGCTTGGAGCACGCCGTGGCGTCCTAGGTCCAAGCGAAAAGGGTTTCCGTCGGGAGGGCCGATCGCTACACTGGCATGGCACTTATGTATCCGTCAAGGGATACATAAGTGATGTCCCTCGATCGACGAGCTGCCAAGAGGACGAGCGATGAGTCCGACCGCCCCCTACCCCGCGCCCCCAGCCGCCAGCGAACAACCGACCGCCGAAGATCGGCCGGAGATGGTCTATCGCGAGCTCCGTGAGCTCATCGTCTCGGGGCGCATGGCGCCCGGTTCCCGGCTCGTCGAGACCACCGCCGCAGAACGGCTAGGGGTCAGCCGGACACCCGTCCGCTCTGCGTTCCACCGGCTCCTGCGCGAGGGATACGTGGTCGCGGCGAACAAGGACGGCGAGCGCCAGCGCCTCGTCGTCGCGCCGGTCACTGCCGACGATGCTTCCGACCTCTTCCACATCGTCGGGGAGATCGAGGGCCTGGCGGCCTTCTACGCAGCGAGCCTCGAGCTGGGGCGACGCGAGCAACTGATCGACAGACTCGAAGTGCTCAACGCCACTCTCCTGAAGGAAGCCCGGGCCACGACCCCAGACGCCCATCGAGCCTTCGAGCTGGACATCGAGTTCCACCAGGAGGTGGTGCTCGCAGCCGCGCCACCTCGTCTGCACGCCCTGCACCGCGCGATCAAGCCGCAGGCCGACCGCTACGCGCGGCTGTACGTCTCGGCGCTGACCAATCGGCTCGATCTCTCGGCAGCGGAACACGAAGACATCGTCACGGCGATCGATCAAGGCGACCCCGACCGCGCACAGAGCGCGACGCAGACGAACTGGCGCAACGCCGCCCACCGGGTCGCCGATCTGATCCGGGCGTGGGGCGAGAGCGGTCGCTGGTAATTGGAATCGAGCGGTTGTAGTGACGCACGGAATCCCGTATGCGGTACGGGCCTCCATGAGGAGCATCTCAGCGACTGAAGCGCGGAGGAACCTGTACGGGCTCTTCTACGAGGTCGCTGAGAGACCGCACCGAGCTCTACGAGCATCGCCGTTCCGGCGAGCAGGAGCTGAACGCCGCCGACGTCACCTCTCCCAACACCCTGCGCCCCGCCAAGCTCCCCGCCTTCGATCATCTGAGCGACGCTGAGTATCGCGATCTCATGCAGCGCGTTGTCGCTGGGATCGAGCGGGAGACTCGAGAGCGACACGCTGAAGAGAGGACCCGGCCCCTCGGAGTCCAGCGCATCCTCGCCGTGCACCCCCACCAGCGCCTAGGAAGACCAGGCGCGCTCCCGGCCCCTCTAGTGCCCGCCCCCGAAATGGTTAATTACTTCTCAGCGACGGATCGCAGCCTTTCTCCATTTTGTTGAACACCGATTGCTGACCTGCTCCTACACGCCGCGTGCCCGACGCTGCCATTCCCGGGCACCGTCGACCTGCGCTCGCAGCCGAGCTTCGGCCTGCGAGCGCTGCACGGAGTTCCCAATTGTGCTGATCAAGCCTCGAGCCTTTCGGATGAGACGCTCCGCCTCTGCGTCCTGACTCGCACCAATCTCGCTGAGGACCCATGCCTCAAGGGTTCCCGCGTTGATCGTCTTGTTGCTGTCCGTCGTATCCGGAAAGACGCGCAGGGCCTCCTGATATCGTTCCCTTCCCTCTTCCTGACGGCCCACCATGAACAGGAAGTCTGCAAGCCCACGGCTGTTCACGACACGATAGTAGGGGTCGGGCGCCGCGTCGATCCCTCGGCTCCAGCAGCTCTCGGCCTTGAGCAGGTCTCCAGCCGTCCAGAAACCTTGTGCCATCGTCACCCACTCGACGTCGGTAACGAGGGAGCTTTCCTCTTCGGCAAGATAGTAGGCTTGGCGCGCCAAAGCCGAGTGCCTCTGAGCCGCGATCGAGCTCCGGGCGATCTGTTCCGGTGTCGGCGCCTCTCCCGGCGGGAGGAAAGAGACCTCGCGTGCGGCAGAGGCCAGCATCTCGGCGACGACGACGTTCAGCTGATTGCGAATGCTGCGCCGGAGCTCGAACTGCTTCAGACGAGTCGAGACTACGAGCGCCGAGACCGAAACACCTAGCGCGAAGACGCTCAGCACCACGGTTACGAGATTCATGTCCAAGTCCGAGCCCCCAGCTGGTAATCGCGATCGGGTGGAGTCGTCTCGTCCTACCCCACCCACCCCTCACTCAACACCTCCGCCTGCTCCAGCACCAACGCCGTGGCCCGCTCCTGCAGATCCGGCGGGTAACCCCATTTGCGGAGGATTCGTTTCACCATCACCCTCAGCCTCGCTCTCACGTTCTCGCGCACGGTCCAGTCGATCGTGACGCTGGCGCGCACCTTGTCCACGAGCTCGCGGGCGATGTCCCGCAGGGTCTCGTCGCCCAGGACCTGAACTGCGCTGTCGTTGGATTCGAGAGCATCATAGAAGGCGAGCTCGTCTTCTGACAAACCGAGGTCTTCGCCGCGCTCCTGCGCTTTGCGCATTTCTTTGGCCAGGGCGATGAGCTCCTCGATCACCTGGGCGGCTTCGATGGCGCGGTTCTGGTAGCGCAGCAGGCTCTGCTGGAGCATCTCGGAGAACGTGCGGCTCTGCACGACGTTCTTCTGTCGCCGTTTGGCGAGCTCGCCCTGCAGCAGCTTCTGCAGTAGCTCGACTGCGAGGTTGCGGTGCTGCATGCCCTGCACCTCACGGAGGAACTCGTCGGAGAGGATCGAGATCTCGGGCTTGTCGAGACCGGCGGCCTCGAAGATGTCGAGCACGCCGTCGGGGGCGATCGCCTTGTCGACGATCTGGCGGATGGCGTGGTCGAGGTCGTCGCCACGCCGGGGGTCCTCGGGGCTCTTCTTGAGCAGCGAGGCGCGGATCGCCTGGAAGAGCTCGACGTCCTCGCGGATCGCCTGGGCGTCTGGATGCGGCACCGCAAGCGCGAACGCCTTGGAGAGTGCGTTCACCGCGTCGAGCCAGCGCTGCTTTCCGTCCTTCTGTGCCAGCACGAACTCCTGCGCCGCCGGCAGCACGGCCAGGCGCTCGCTTGCCAGGGCGCTGCTCCAGGCGGATCGATCGAAACCGTCGAGGATGCCGCAGCAGACGTCGTGCTTCTCGAGCAGGAGCGCGACGGCCTCCTCCTTGTCGAGCGCGGTGCTGCCCTGGCCGCCGCTCTCGGTGTAGGTCTGGAGGGCGCGCTTGAGGTCGCTCGCCAGGCCGATGTAGTCGACCACCAGGCCGCCGGGCTTGTCCTTGAACACCCGGTTGACGCGGGCGATCGCCTGCATCAGCCCGTGGCCGCGCATCGGCTTGTCGACGTACATGGTGTGCATCACCGGCGCATCGAAGCCGGTGAGCCACATGTCGCGCACCAGCACGATCCGCAGCGGATCCTCCGGGTCTCGGAAACGATCGCCCAGCGCCTTACGCCGCGCCTTGGTGCGGATGTGCTGCTGCCACTCTGGGCCGTCGGAGGCGGAGCCTGTCATCACCACCTTGATGGCGCCCTTCGCATCGTCGGCGTCGTGCCACTCGGGCCGGATCGCGACGATCTTCTCGTAGAGCTCGACGCAGATGCGGCGGCTCATGCACACCACCATCGCCTTCCCCTCGAGGACCTCGCAGCGCTTCTCGTAGTGCTCCACCAAGTCGCGCGCCACCAGCTCGAGACGGCCGCTCTCGCCCACCAGCGCTTCGAGCGCCGCCCACTTCGTCTTCAGCTTCTCCCTGCCCTCGAGCTCCTCGCCCTCAGTGAGCTCATCGAACTCCTCGTCGACCTCGACGCCATGCTCGAGCCGGAGCTTGGCCAGCCGGCTCTCGTAGTAGATCGGCACCGTGGCGCCGTCCTGCACGGCGCGCTGGATGTCGTAGACGCTGATGTATTCGCCGAAGACGGCGCGGGTGTTGGCGTCCTGCTTCTCGATCGGCGTGCCAGTGAAACCGATGAACGAGGCGTTGGGCAGCGCGTCGCGCATGTGGGCCGCGAAGCCGTCGATGAAGTCGTACTGGCTTCGGTGCGCCTCGTCGGCGATCACCACGATGTTGCGCCGGTCCGAGAGCATCGGGTAACGCTCGCCCTTCTGCCCGGGGAAGAACTTATGCACCGTGGTGAACACCACGCCACCGGACTCGACCTCGAGCAACTTCCTCAGGTCCTCGCGGCTCTGCGCCTGCTTCGGAGATTGCCGCAGGAGGTCGCTGCACTGCGCGAAGGTGCCGAAGAGCTGGTCGTCGAGGTCGTTGCGATCGGTGAGCACCACGAGCGTCGGGTTGCGCATCGCCGGCTCGAGCACGATGCGCCCGGCGTAGAACGCCATCGTGAGGCTCTTGCCCGAGCCCTGGGTGTGCCACACAACGCCCACCCGCCGATCGCCCACGTCGCCGCCTGGCTGCCGGCCCGACTCGTAGTGGCCCTCCGGCTCCACGATCACGTCCTCAAGCTCCGCCGCGCGCAGCGTCTCGCCTACTGCCGCTCGCACGGCGTGGAACTGGTGGTAGCCCGCCATCTTCTTGACCAGCTTCTCGCCGCCCCGATCCTCGAAGGCGATGAAGCTGCGCAGCAGATCGAGCAGCCGGCCATGATCCAGCATCCCCTCGATCGCCACCTGCATCTCTGGGACCGACTTCGGTGCCAAATCTTCGCCCGAGATCGTGCGCCACGGCTTGAACCACTCCTTGCCCGCCGTCAGCGTCCCCACCCGCGCCTCGGTGCCGTCCGAGATCATCAGCAGCTCGTTGTAGGCGAACAGCGTCTCCAGCTCCGCCTTGTAGGTCTGCAGCTGACTCCAGGCAGACCAGATCGAGGCCTGCTCCGCCGCCGCGTTCTTGAGCTCCAGGATGCCGATCGGCAGACCGTTGAGGAACAGCACCACGTCGAGCCGACGGGTGCGCTTGTTCTCCACCACCGTGAACTGGTTGACAGCCAACCAGTCGTTGTTCTTGGCAGTGTCGAAGTCGACCACCCGCACCGTGTCGCCTCGAATCGACCCTTCTGGCGTGCGGTACTCCACCTCGACACCGTCCACCAGCAGCCGGTGGAACGCCCGGTTGCGCGCTTCGAGGGTCGAGCCTTCGAGGCGGACGAGCTTGCGTGCGGCGTCGTCGAGGGCCTCGGCAGGGACGGTGGGGTTGAGCCGCGCCAGGGCGTCGCGCAGCTGCTGCTCAAGGACCGCGTCGCCGAAACTCGTCCGCTCCGCAGGTAAGGTGTCGGGAGCGAGATCGACACCCTCTCGTGTTTCCCAACCGAGAGCCTCAAGCCAGGCGAGCGCAGCCTTCTCCACTAGGGCTTCGCTGAGGCCACTAGCCATTCTCATTTCCCGCCTCGTACTCCGCCAGCTGGTTCCTGTAGCCCGCGGGGTCTAAGTGAAAGAGCACCTCGCTGGGCCGAAACTCGAAACCGAACACGCGGAGTATCTCGTGAGCGTCATCGATCCAGCAGTTGAAGCTCTCCAGCTCCTCATACTTCAGCAGGGCGGGCGCGAATCCGCTCTCCTGGCGGTGACTCCGGTAGAGGAAGCCGACAATCGCGTCCGCAGCTGAAGCCGCGAGAAGAGCCTGAACCGCCTCCAGCTGTGGCGATGCTTCTTCCTTGCCGTGAGAAGCGAAGCCACAATGGTTCCTCAGCTCGCAGATCCCATGGATCGCAGTTCCAAGTCCCTGAAGAGTCTTCTTCAAGCCCTGCTGTGCAGCCGGGTCGGCCTCTGCGTTCGCGGGCACGAACGAGATTCTGCTGGTGGTCTCGCGAAAGAGCTTAGGGAGATCGTGGTTCTTCCAGTTGCCGCCACCTCTCTCCGACAGGATCGTCCTGCATGCGCTCTCCACCAGAAGTCGAGCCAAGTCGAATGCTAGGCCTGGTTCCTCCGCTACGGCGCGCTCCAGAGCCTCGATCTGACGTCGAACATGCTGAAGCCCCTGATCTGCCGCCTGCCGACAACCCGTCAGGCGAAAGTCTGACGGAACGGCGCTAGTCAACTGGTCCCTCCGTTGGAGCTACTCGGATCTCTCCGGAAATGAGCTTGGGCAGCAACGAATCTCGGCTCTTCGCCATTTGTTGGCTCTCGGAGAGTCTCAGTAGCTTTGCGTCCAAAAGTACTTCGATGGCCCCTCCCGCTCCCTCGACGAGACGATCTCGAGGAACCACGACCTTCGCTTCGGCGAGGTGCGAGCGCTTTATGTGCCCCATCGTGGTCGCCTTGTCTGCGGCGATCCGTCTGAATCTCTCGAGGTGGTACCTAGTCCAGTAGAAGTAGAACCACCGGGGAAAGCCCCCGGAGGAGATCCGGAACACGTGCTGGTTGACGAAGCCCTCTCCACCTGTCCAGATCTGACACTGGAGGCTGCCAGACCATGAAAAGAGGACATCGCCATCGCGTGCGCGGTGTTTTTCCGGGAAGTTGGTACACACCCGGTCCGAGGACTCCGTGACACCTTGATTCAGCTCACGAATCTTGATCACCGGCAAGCTCGGCTCGCCTTCTTTCGGAGGAAACCGCTGGCAAGCCGCCCCGTTCACGAAGTCTGCGACTTCATCCAGCGCCTTCACCCCCCACCCCTCCGGAATCTCCCCCAACTCCGACGGCACCAACCGATCCGGGAACAGATCCCACAGATCCGCCGGCATCCCCGGCAGCCACTCCCCCTGTCGCCACCGCCCCTCCATCTTCGCGCGCACCGGCTCGAAGTCGACGAACCACGCCTTGAACAGCGCTCGCGCCATCCCCTCCAACACCTCGCTCTTCTTGCGGTTCAGCTCGATCTTGTCGTCGAGCGTGCCGAGAATGTGGGCGATGGCCCGTTGTTCTGGGAGGGGTGGAAACAACACCTCTGCTTCATGTAAATCGTTGCGGTTAAGTCCTGGGACAGCAGCCTTGTCGGAGTAAGAAAGGAACTGCAACTCTCGAAGGGCTCTTCGGGAATCGTGGTGGAGATCTCATAGTCTGTCTGGATGCGAGACACA
>ERZ869936.105-NODE-105-length-113077-cov-54.087001_pt1 | contig 113077 bp, 73 predicted proteins | sample MGYA00520876_ERZ869936 | MGnify/ENA primary metagenome ERZ869936 (study PRJEB32218, sample SAMN09650985) | biofilter metagenome | isolation source: enrty point of leading RO module | place: Saudi Arabia: Thuwal, RO plant located on Red Sea | collected 2016-02-17...
AGTTCTCTCGTAAACAGTTGAAACTATTCGACTTTTAACCGGACACTAGTGATCTCAGATCTCAGATTTCAGAGAAGAAATTCCAGATTCCAAATTCCAAAGAAACAGCGATCCTTTGGTGACGGAAACGCGACCGTTAGGGAGCGTGCCCGAGGCGCTAGCCGAACCGTCCGTGGGCGCTTTGCGATCTCAAATTTCAGATTTCAGAGAAGAAATTCCAGATTCCAAATTCCAAAGAAACAGCGATCCATTGGTGGCGGAAACGCGACCGTCAGGTCGATCTCTCTGAACTTTGTACTTTGAACTTTGACCTTACTCCGGGTCCCCGGAGCAATTCGGACCGTACAGTGCGGGTTGTTTCGTACTTATGATGGGATAATTTTCTGCTTCCGCGTTCTTTTCCATCCAGTCGGCATACTTTTCCGGATACGACATGTCGGAATAGATTGCCTCTACCGGGCATTCTGGCAGGCACGCATCGCAGTCGATGCAAACGTCGGGATTGATAAGGAGCCTGTCGGGCGTTTCGTGGAACGCTTCCACAGGGCAAACCGCAGCACAGTCTGTGTACTTACAGTCGATGCACGGCTCCGTAACGATGTAGGTCATTTCGAAAGAATCTCCTCTGCAAGCAGAAAATCAAAGTACGAAGTTAATACTCCAGGGCCAACTTGTCAAAGCGGTCGGAACAAGTGTTAGAATGCCCCATTATCTCGCTAACAAATTTAGAATCAGCTAGAAGGAACCGTTTATGAAGAACGCCAAATCGGACGAATTAGCGCTCGATTTCCTGCGTGTCTGCGAGGCTGCAGCGATCGCCTCGGCAAGGACAATGGGACAGGGTGACAGAAAACACTCTGACCATGTCGCCGTAGAAGCCATGCGTGAAACGATGGATTCTGTAGAGATGCGCGGGAAGATCGTGATCGGCGAAGGCGAAAGGGACGAAGCACCGATGCTTTACATCGGCGAAGAAGTAGGCGGCAAGGGATACCCGGAAGAGACCAGGGCCGGGTTTCCCGAGATCGACATCGCGGTCGATCCGCTTGAAGGAACGAACCTCTGCGCACTGGGGGCAAACAACGCGATTGCCGTACTCGCCGCCGCGGAAAGAGGCGGACTTCTCAACGCTCCTGATATTTATATGGACAAGATCGTCGTCGGGCCTTCGTGCCGCGGCGCGGTCGATATCGAGGCGCCTGTAAAATACAATCTGAAAGCGATCGCAAAGTCGCTTGACCGTGAGATCGATGATCTTACGGTTATCGTTCTGGACAGGCCGCGCCACGAGCAGCTTGTAAACGATGTCCGAGAAGCAGGGGCAAGGATCAGGCTTATCTCGGACGGAGACCTTTCGGCGGGAATCTCAGCCGCGGTCGCGGGAACGAATATCCACGCCTTGATGGGAATTGGCGGAGCACCCGAAGGAGTTCTGACCGCCGCTGCGATGAAATGTCTGAACGGCGAGATACAGGCAAAACTCGTTTACGATCCGAAGCGCCTGAGCGTTGACGCATCAAAAGTCCCGCCGGTCGAAGAGGTTCACGAAAGACTCAAGTCGATGGGGATCGATGATCCGGACAAGGTATACAGCACGGATGACCTAGCGCCGGGTGAAAGGATCATCTTCGCGGCTTCGGGCGTAACCGACGGCGCGCTTTTAAAAGGTGTCAGATTCTTTGGTGCCGGCAAACGCACGCATTCGGTCGTAATGACCACAGACACCAAGAACATAAGATTTGTCGACACGGTTCACGTTGAAGGTGGTCCTGATTCAGTGATCAGGTTTTAGGTAATCCTGTCCGTTCAGGTCGGTTCGAACGACGACTATCTTTCGACGGCCCTCACATTTGGTTCGGAGGCAGTATGAGCAACACAGCAGTAAATGGCGAACGCGATGTCCTTTCTTCTAACGGAGTCGGTCCGTCGGACGGCGGCAAACTGATCGTCCTCACTTCTCCGCTTACAGAAGCGATCGATCATGCCGGGTATTTTATTCAGATGGCGATGGCTTCGCTGCCGATCTGGCTGGAAGGAATAATCAACAGAAAGTATCCGGAATGGAAGGACGTCGAGCACAACAAGGACGGATCGGCAAAGTATATGCCCGCCGGCGTGCGATTGCTTGAGAAGTCGCTGCTGCGCGAATACACGGAAGAAGACATCGTCTGCTGTTTTCCTGAGGACCTGGGCAAGTTCGTCGGTCCAAACACAAGGATCGTCGCCGTCTCAACCCACAACCCGCTGGGTGTTACCTTTGCCGCCGGCGTTTACACGTCGATCTTCGGCTCATCGAAGATGCCGATCAATTCACATTATGCCCGCGAGCTTTTTGCTCGCCTGAAAGACGATCCCTACCGTGAGAACTTCAAGGTGATCGTCGGCGGGTCCGGTGGGTGGCAGATCATCGAAACGGACATGTATGAGGAGCTCAGCGTCGACTGCGTCGTCGAAGGGCGAAGCGAATCGGAAGAAACCCTTAAGCTGTTTCGCGATGCGATCGAAGGAAAAGAGCTTCCCAAAGAGATCGAGGTCAAACATCCGACCGACCGCGATAGCATACTTTTCCCCGACAAACGCACGACCTTTGGCGTCGTAGAGATGACCACGGGCTGCGGCAGGCGTTGCAAGTTCTGTCTGCCGGATCTGAACCCGCAAATCGATCTTCCGAAAGACAGGATCATGGATGCTGTCCGGGCAAATGTCCGGGACGGAAATAAGCAGATCTCGCTTGCGACAGAGGACATGTTCATTTGGGGCCAGGTCCACACCGACACTCCTTTTTACTTTCCGAACAGGGAAGCCCTGCTCGACCTCTACAGCGATGTGGTCAACACTCCCGGCGTTGAGCAACATGTCTTGAGTCACGCAACGATAGCCCCGGCGGTCGTCGATCCGATCCTTATCAAAGAGCTTTCTGATCTGTTACTCCCGAAGAGCCCGATCCACTTTCCGTACCTCAGCACCCATCCTGAGAAAAAGGCATTGGCGCCGCTGATCGGACTCGAGACCGGCTCGGTGAATATGGCCAAGAAGGTAATGCCGGGCAAGGGTGTACCGTTTTCGATAGATGAATGGCCAAGCGTCGTACTCGAAGGTCTGCGAGTGCTGAACGAAAACAACTGGTTTCCCGCTATGACGCTGATCGTGGGTAATCCGGACGAAACCGACGATGACGTCAAGGGAACGCTGGACCTGATTTACGAGATGGAAAGACGCGGGCTGTTCGCGTTCCTGATACCTTCGATCTTCACCCCTCTTCACGACACCAGAATGGAAATGGAGAAAGGCGTCACGCAGACCAAACAACTGTCGCCGCTGCAGTGGCAGTTGATGATGAAGTGCTGGAAGATGAATCTTCGTCCCGGACAGTATAGTTGGTGGGGACCGACTGCCTGGAGGGTAGGGTCTATCGGAATGTGGCTTTACAAGCTCAGAAAGCTGAATGGTCCGAACTTTACCTATCCGCTCTTCATGTTCTCCGGCGCGATCTCGGAAAAGCGGCTCGAGAAGATGGGCAAGATCTATATGGGGAAACCACTGGAAACGAAGTCCCGGAAAGAGCTTATCGCTACCTTGAGGCCCAAGCAGATGCAGTACTTGCGCAAGGACTGCGGTGATCTTCCACCTGATTTTGTACCCGGAGAAGACACGGCCTCAAGAACAGCGACGGCCTGACGCGGGCCAAGAGGTTCTATGCCCGAGACGTCGTCACAATCCGAGTACAGATCGATCGAGTTCTTGAGCGACCTCAGGTCTCGTTCAAGGCTGTTTCTAGCCGGGATGACCGGAATCGCCGCCGTGTGGGCGATTTTGATATTGGCGGCCCCTGTAGCTGCGGCAAGCGCCCTGGAATCCCTTTCAGGCCCCCTATACGATTTCTTTGGATACGTCTGTCACCAGCTCCCCGACCGCTCATTTCATCTTTTGGAGCACAAACTCGCGGTTTGTTCACGTTGCTCTGGTGTCTATTTCGGGCTTCTGGGCGGGCTTTTGGCCTATCCCTTCGTGAGGCCGCTCGACAATAGCGATCCTCTTCCTCGCTTTTGGCTGTTCGCGTCGATGGTTCCGATCGCTGCCGACTGGTCGCTCGGCTATTTCGGAGTGATCGAGAACTCACATTTTTCCCGTGTGATCACGGGACTGATCCTTGGCGTGGGGTGTGCGATTTTCATCGCACCGGCTCTAATCGAACTCGCCGAGATATCGTTGCGGCGATCCGCTCTTAAAAGTAGGAAGGCCACCAGTTGAGGCGGCCTTCAGGTCATAAACGATTCTCGATAAACGTTGTCGATAGTTTGTTGGCAGCGACCCCTTCGGACCGCTCTCTGATATCAAACGGTAGTATAATCCCAAATTTCTGCAATGACAAGCTTTTTCTTTTGTTTAGCAGGATTTAGCCTTGAAGGAACAGTTCGACGCGCAGAATCGTAGTTGTTTGGGACAACGATATCATTGACTATTGCGGCAGGTAATAGGAAAATTAATTCAATCATTCGTTAACATTCGGGATCGACTTATGAGCTTTACCAAAGACAGCGCCTCAAAACAGGCTGTTCGCGACCTCTCGAACCGTCTCGGTATCACCGAGAATGAAGTAAGTGTCGCATCCGTGAGTGAAAGGGATTTTCCCGATATGGCGCTTGGAGCTAACGTCTCTGGCGAGATGGCAGCGCAAATGATCTCAAGCGGCTGGAAGATAGACCTACAGGCGAATGGAAAGAGATATGAGTACCGGGCTGACAAGTATCAATTGAGGCTTGTCGGGTTCAAGGGGTCAAATCACGTCGTCAAATCGTAGGCGGCCGTGCCGGAAGTCCTCTCAGCAGTACCAGGGAGCAAGCAATGAACAAAAAGAACATCTGGATTCACCTTGGTTTGGCTACGCTAGCCGTTGTTATCGCGGCGGTCGCGGGTCAGATCAACAGGACTGATTTTTCGGTCGACAGATCGGACCGGAACGTCGACCATACGACCGAAAAGCCTCTCGCATTGGAGAGAAGTCCGATCGAAAGCGAACCGGAGGTCCTGGTGAGACTCAAGCCGGGTGTCGCGCTATCGACGATCAAAAGACTCGCCGAGTCTAACAATGACCGGATCGAAGACGAGATCGAGATAGTCAACGGCCTTGTGGCGATAGACGACCTTGATGACGCCGATGCCAAAGAAGTCTCGATGCAGTACGCCGAGATGAGCGATGTCGTCGAGTACGCTGAACCAAATTTCAGGATTGAGCTTGATCCGGTGAGAGCATTCGGCGATAACATCCCTTCTGAATCCGTTTCGGTTCTTGAAGGAGCCCCAAACGACCCCATGTTCGGCGAACAGTGGGCGCTCAACAACGATGGTGCGAACGGAGGCAAGGAACGGGCTGACATCGATGCCTTAAAGGCGTGGTTGCTTACGCAAGGGAGCGAGGAAGTTGTCGTCGCGGTCCTTGACAGCGGAGTCGACTATACTCATCCCGATCTTGTGACCAACATGTGGTTCAGGCCTGACGATGTACCTGCGTACACGGACGACGAGCTTGGCCCGGTAGATGACAGACACGGATATGACGCAACAGAGAACGCCGGGGATCCGATGGACGACAACGGTCACGGCACGCACTGTGCGGGCATTATAGGTGCGGAAGGAAATAACGGCACCGGAATCGCGGGAATTAATTGGAAGCTCGAAATAATGCCTCTGAAATTCATCGGACGCGGCGGCTTCGGATCTACGAAGAATGCGATCGAAGCTATCAACTATGCTGTTGACCGTAAGAAGGCAGGCGTCAACGTTCGTGTGATCAACGCAAGCTGGGGTTCAACGCTCTATTCAAAAGCGCTTGAGGATGCGATCCGTGCGGCAGGCGAGGCAGGCATCCTGTTTGTTGCGGCTGCAGGAAACAACAGTACGGACAATGACCGAAGACCTCACTACCCTTCGAACTACGATCTTCCGAACGTGATCAGCGTGGCCGCGCTTGATAGAGCGGATTCGATGGCTCAGTTCTCGAACTTTGGAATAAACACGGTGCACATCGCGGCGCCCGGAAAGGATATCCTTTCAACCTGGCTGAATGACGCTTACCGCGAGGCGTCGGGAACGTCGATGGCCACGCCGCAGGTTGTCGGAGTCGCTGCACTGATAGTAGCTAACGATCAGAAGATCAACGTAGCGGATTTACGCGAGAAACTGTTGAATTCCGTTGACGTGATAGATGAGCTAAAGGACAAGGTCAAGACCGGCGGAAGGCTAAACGCCGGAAAGGCTCTCGGAGATTGATCCGGGATCGAATACTCTCGCTTCCTCTGCATGCCGCCGGGCCTTTATGGCCGGCGGCTTTTTTTGTTTCCGATCACGATATCGAACATTCGCCTTACGACATCGTTGGGAACAATGCTCTCTCAATCACGTAGTTGCCGCTAAATCGTTGCAAACAAGGGGCTGATGCCCTGTTCTTGATGAGTGGCATGATGATTGCCGTCTGTCTATGTCGTGACAAAGCCTACGAACAACCGGATCCCGGTAAATCAAGCAAGCAGAAAGGCATTATCGAAGGTGAAAGGAGACTTGATATGAACAGCTATAGGAATATCTCCGCTGCGCTATCGATCGCGGCGATGATACTCGGCCTAACGGTGCTTGTTTCGGCGCAACGCAGAAACAGCCAATACGACCCCTACTACGGACGCAATACATCAAACATCAACTACGCAGTCAGAAATCTGCGAGACAACGCTCGCCGGTTTCAGGATACTCTCGACAGAACACTCGACAGAAGCAGGCTCGACGGCACAAATCGGGAAGACTATCTAAACGACCTTGCCAGCAAATTCAAGAACGCAGCGGAAGATCTCGACGATGAGTACGAGGGCCGGGGCAGCCGGCGCAGCAGCTCCGACGAAGCCCGCAGAGTGGTTCAGTACGGCGCCGAGCTTGATAATGCGCTATCGAGATCGCGGATCGGCTACAACAACTACACCCTTATGTCTTCGTGGGCTGCAATCGAAAGGGACCTTGCCACGGTCGCACGAACCTACAATATAGGCTATTACGGCATGTACGGGCGCGGTAACAGAGGGCCCGTGAGGGGAAATCGCGGCGGGAACGTCGGAAGATACCCTGGACGAGTTGGAAACAGGGGGGTTTACAATCGAAATCTCCGGTCAACCATCGTCAGGCTGAAGAACAATGCCCGCAGGTTTGAAGATCGAATAGATGACATCGACGACCGCGACAGGTGGGGCAGGAACACTTACAGCAACAACCTCGAGAGCTTGACCGACCGCTTCAAGAACGCGGTAGACAGACTTGAGGACGAGTACGAGAACAGGCGCGATTACAATGACAGCTATAACGAGGTAAGGGATGTATTGAACCTCGGTGCCCAGGTGGACAGGGAGCTGTCACGTGCACGAGTTGGCAGGTCAATCCGAAACGATTGGAGCAGGATAGAGTCGGATCTGAGGGTGCTGGCGAATGCTTATAACATCCGCTACGACGGACGATCAAGATACGGCATCGGCGACATCTTTCGGAACTTTCCATTCTAAGAAAGACACAATCTCAGAAAGCTGCGGCCCGGACACCAGTCCGGGCTTTTTTTGTGCATTTCGTGGCACGGCCTGCGACCTAGTATCATCATTTCGTGCCCGGAACCCTCTACATCGTTTCAACCCCTATCGGCAATTTGCGAGACATAACGTACCGGGCTGTCGATGTTCTTAAAGAGTGCGACATAATCGCGTGCGAAGACACAAGACGGACCGGCCGACTGCTCAAGGAGTTCGGAATCGATTCCAGGCTTGTCAGCTACCACGACCATAATGAGGAGGAAAGGGCCGAGGAGATCGTCGAGCACCTGAATGCAGGAGATTCTGTGGCGATAGTTTCCGACGCGGGAACCCCCGGGATCGCGGATCCCGGATACAGGGCAGTGAAGGGTGCACTCGAGGCGGGCGCCGAGATCGTACCTGTCCCGGGCCCTGCAGCGTTCGTTGCCGCCGCAAGTGTCTCCGGGCTCCCGACCGATGCACTATACTTCGGTGCATTTCTTCCATCGAGGAAAGGTGAACGAATAAGAAGGCTGGCTGAGGTAAGGGATATTCCGGCCACTCTTGCCTTTTACGAATCGCCGCACCGGATCAAAGAAAGCCTGGAGGACTGCCTCTCCGTTCTTGGCGACAGGAACGCCGTAATCGCCCGCGAACTGACGAAAGTCCACGAAGAACTCATCGCGGGAAAGATCTCCGAGATCTTGATCTTTCTCGGTGACGGCGAGATAAAAGGCGAGCTCGTCCTTCTTTTCGAACGGGGTTCGGAAGACGCACCATCAGGAATCGATATTGATGCGGTCCGGGATCGTTATCAGGAATTGATCGCAGAAGATCTTGACCCGAAAAAGGCACTGAAGAAGATCTCAAAGGAGTCCGGAATTCCTCGTGCCGAGGTCTATCGCCGGATCCACATTTTTGATCCTGCGGAAGAAGAAAAGGCGCCCCCTGAAGAGGACGCCTGACAAGCATCGCTTGAAAACGACTAGCCGCGGCTCGAAAGTTCGGGCGGGAGCTGTTTGTCCACCGCCGGGCGCTCGTCGAGTTGTGCGATCTCCCAGAGCGTAAGGAAGATCGTCCGGGTGACCTTTTCCATCTTTTGGTAATCGATCTTGTCCGCGTGATCGCCCGCCTGATGGTAGTCCTCGTGGACACCGTCGAACCAGAACACCACCGGAATACCATTCACGGCATAGTTGAAGTGGTCAGATCTGAAGAAGAATCTGTTCGGGTCCTTGGGATCGTCGTACTTGTAGTTGTACTTCATTCCCAGATATCCGCTGTTGGTCCCTTTCGTAACTTCGCCAAGTTTAGAGCTCATCATCTCCGATCCGATCACATAGATCTCGTCCTCGCCGGAAAGCTCCTTGTTCTTCGGATTGTCGTCGCCGGGTTTCTTGCTTCTGCCGATCATATCCAGGTTCAGCTGGGCGACGACGTTCTTGATGTCAACTGTCGGGAACTTGTTGAAATACTCACTTCCCCAAAGCCCCTTTTCTTCTCCGGCGTGCCACACGAGCAGCACGGAACGATTCGGTCGTTTCGGAGCCTTGGCAAGGGCTTCGGCGATCGCGAGGACCGCAACAGTGCCCGAACCGTCGTCATCTGCACCGTTAAATATCCTGTCGCCCTCACCGGTCTCGCGCGTGCCAACATGGTCATAATGCGCGCCGATCGCTACCATCTCGGCCTTAAGTTTCGGATCGCCTCCTTCCCAAAGTGCAACCACGTTCTGGGTAGGAACACGTTCGGATTTGCCGACCGCAGAAAGTCTTGCCGTCTTGCCTATAGCGAAAGCTGACTCGGATTCCTGATTTCCGGGGGTGCCTTCAAAGATCGCCGATCCGGCAGTCTGTGAAACAAGAAAGAGTGGAAGTGAATCCGCTGAGGATCCGCCTTCCTGAAGCCCTTCGATGTAGGCTCTTCCACGACCCAGAAAATTTCCAAGCTGCGGCCAGAAGCCCTGGATCTGCGGGTCCGCAACGATTACGACCCCTTTAGCGCCCTTCATCTTGGCGTGATCCAGAGGATTTGCCCAATCAACACCCTGATCCCCGCCAAGGCCGCCTTCCCCAAGACCGCCAGGAGGCTGAAATCCCCGGCCGTTGAATCCGCTCTGATAAACGACCACGACCTTGTCCCTGACGTCAACGCCCTCGAAAGCGTCGAAGTTCTTTGACTTAACCATCCAGCCGTTCCCGCCGAATACGAGGTCACCTTCGACCATTCCCTTGCCGCGCAGCAAATAAAAGTCCTTGCCAAACGAAAACTCTTTCTCATTGACGGTCAACTTCGTCGCTTTCTGATCAATGGAATCGCTGACGACCCACATCTTCTGAAAGTAGCTGCCGTCGTCACCTGCCGGCTTAAAACCCCAGCGGCTTAGGTTAAGAGCTAAAAACTTTGCTGTCAGGTCTAGCCCTCTAGAAGGAGTGTCCCTGCCGCCCATCTCGTCAGAAGCTACAAAATACAGGTAGTCTCTTAACTGCTCGGCGGTGATATTCTCCGCCATCTTCTTCTCGGCTTCCGTGATGGTTACCGAATTCTCAAATGCAAATGCCGCCGCTTGAAGCGCAATTGACGCTACCGCAGCAAGCGCGATCAATCTCTTTTTCATATCTTGTTTTTCTCCGAATCCGTTCGCGTGAGATCCACCGACGAACGGGGTCTGCACCGACAAACAAAGTAAGGCTTTAGTATACGGGGAGTCTACGCAGGTTCGTTTCCAATTGTTTCGCCTTCCGACCCTACGACGCATATCCCTTGCTTTGATGCCAGTTCCAGCATCTCCTTCCTGTCGAACATCAGGGTCTTGGCGACACTAACCGAAAGGCATGTTGCGCCCGCTTCGATCATTGTCTCGATAGTCGGAAGTCCGACTACGGGCACGTCAAACCGCATATCCTGGTCGGGTTTCGCTACCTTTACGACGGTGAGCTTTCCCCTGGCCAGCTTACCCGCGCGCCTGATGACCTGGTCAGTGCCTTCCATAGCCTCGACCGCGACACAGGCGCCTCCCCGAACAACGATCGTCTGGCCAAGGTCGAGTCGGGCTATCTCGTTAGCGATCCTGATCCCGTAGTCGATATCTCGCTGCTCATCTTTGGTGGGACCGCGTTTTGTAAGCACACCCTTCCCCGCAAGATGATCTTTTACAAACCGGGTCGAATCAACTAGCGTGATCCCTTCTTTTTCCATCTCATCGGCGATGCCGCCGATGAGCGAATCCGTATTCCGCTCCGGAAGATTCCAGAGCATCTTCACCATTTTCAAGTCCGGGATGGCGCCGCTAAAGAGCTGAACGTGTTTGACCTGGCCTGCCATCATAGCCTCTGATACGCCCTTCGAACGCAGATGAGAGATCATCTTCCCGAGCTTGCCAATTCCGATCCACTCAACATCGTCCGCCACATCTTCGATCGAAGGGTCGGTCTCTTCCTTTATCGCAACCACGGACAGCGAATATCCTTCCTTTCTCGCGCCTTCGACGACGAGAAAAGGGAATTTTCCGTTTCCGGCAATGAGGCCGTATCTCATTCTCTTAAAGACTGGGTCCGGCTATTTCACTACTCCGCGTTCAGACGTTTCGATGAACTCGATGAGGAGATCCACTTCAGCAATTCCGAGGTTATCCTTCCGGATCTTCTGTACAGCCTGTGTCGTGTTCAACTTCGCGGAGAGCAACAAATGGAAAGCGTGATTGAGGGCCTTGATAACGTCACGCGGGTAGCCCCTTCGTTTCATTCCCAGTTTGTTCAGGCCATAACATTTTGCGTGATTCCCCTGGATTATCGCGAAAGGCATCGCATCTTTTACTACGACTGAATAGCCGCCTATGAACGCCTCTCTGCCTACCCTGCAAAACTGGTGCACGCCTGAATAAGCTCCAACGTTTGCCTTATCATCAATTTCGACATGTCCGGCAAGTGTGGCCGCGTTCGCCATTATTACCTCGTTACCGACCGAGCAGTCATGAGCTATATGAACCTGAGCCATCAACAGGTTGTCGTCTCCGATCCTTGTGATCCCGCCGCCCCCGGCGGTTCCCCTGTGGACGGTTACGAACTCGCGGATCTGGTTCCGCGCCCCGATCACCGTGCTCGTCTTTTCGCCATCGTACTTGAGGTCCTGCGGAGAAAGCCCGATCGATACGAAGGGAAAGATCCTTGTATCTTCGCCTATCTCGGTATCGCCTCCGATCACGGCGTGAGAATCGACCTGGACACCGTCACCTAGACGGACATTTTCTCCGATGACGGCGTAAGGCCCGATGCGGCAGTTCTCACCGATACGGGCCTTTGCACTTACAACTGACGATGGATGGATCTCGGACATAGAGGGACGGAATCAGCTTCTCTCGCCTATCACGCTCATTATTTCCGCTTCGGCTGTGATAGCGCCATCTACCTTTGCCTCGCCGCGCATCTTTTGCACTCTTGAGCCGATCCTCAATGCGGTGACCTCGAGCAACAAAGTGTCCCCCGGTACCACAGGCTTCCGGAAACGGGCTTTCTCAATCCCGCTGAAGAAAGGTATAAGGTTCTTGCGGCCCTCAAACTCTCGGAGAGCCAGTATCGCGCCGACCTGAGCAAGCGCTTCGATCTGAAGGACGCCAGGCATGACGGGGGCTTCCGGGAAATGCCCTTCAAAGAAGTGTTCGTTTGCTGTGACCTGCTTTACTCCGACGATCCTGACCCTTGGTTCCAGTTCGATTATCTTGTCCACCATCAGGAAAGGGTATCGGTGGGGAAGGATCTCCCGTATCTCGTTAATGTCGTAAGTGATCATATTCAGCGCGCAATTATACGTGAGAACACAGAAAGCCAGAAACCGGGGCGGAATCGCCTCCGGCAGCTGGCTTTAAATGCGCTTGCCATTGAGAACTATTGACTTGCGGGTGCGCTCGACGCTGGTCGCGAGTTGAAGTAAGTTATGAAATCCTTTGTAACGTCGTACTTTGTATCGAGCGTCAAAAGGATGGCCGATTCTTCAAGCTTTGCGCCGTCAAGGATCATCGAGTAGCCCTTCTGAACCGTGTAATCCTGCAAAGCCTTCATGATCTCAGCGAAAACCGGCCCGACGACCGTCTGCTGGCGGCTCTGAAACCTCGCCTGAACGTCCTTCTGCTTATACTCTGCCTGGCGCCGCAGCGTCTCGATCTCGTCGTTCTTGGTCCGAAGCGACTCATTGCTTACGGGCGAGTTCGGCTGCTGAGCCTGCTGAGCCAGCTTCTGCAGCTCTTCTCGCTTGGTGTTGATGGTCGTGGCCAAGCCCTGCAATTCTTTCGTCTCAGTTTCGAACTCCTTGTTGAGGGTGTTAAGCGCGTTGATGTACTTTGTGATACCGCCTTCCCCACCCAGACGTTCGATACTGATCAAACCAACCTTGCCGTCCGGCTGGGCCTGTGCAAAGGCTGCTGACCCCGCTAGGAGGATTACAGAGAGTATCATTGCTGCTGATCTATAAATCTTCATTTCTGCTATTGGCTCCTTGTGCCGGCGAAAGACACACCCTCAATGGCGGCCGGCCGGCACGATGAATCTGTTTCCTACAGTCTGACATTATATGCCACCGCAATAAAAGACCGAAGCCGCACGGATCTCCCAATGCGGCTTCGGCTCAATAAAAAGTCAGCAACCTCTATTGATTCGCGCTAGCTGTACCGGCAGGACGAGCGTTGTAGAACTTGATGAAGTCCTGTGTAACGTCGAGTTTCCTGTCAAAAGCCAGTACCAGGCCAGCATTATCAAGCTTTGATGCGTCGAGGATCAGCGAAAATCCGTTCTGGTTCGCGTATTCCTGCATTGCCTTACCGATATCCTGCATCAAGGGGCCCATCACTACTCGCTGGCGGCTTTCAAACCGTGCTTCCGCATCCTTCTTCTGGAACTCAAGCTCCCTCGCGAGCCTGTTGTGCTCTTCGATCTTCTTGTTGACGTCCTCAGCCTTCACAGGAACGGTCCCGTTCTGCTTTTGAAGTGTCTCGATCTCGGTCTTGAGCGCGTTGATCCTGTTGACCAGGGTTTGCAGCTTTTGGTTATCGGGCTTGAACTCATTATCAAGGCTCTTGAGCGCATTGATATATTTCGCGATCCCACCCTGTTCCTGCTCAAAATAGAAAGGATTTATAACGCCGATCTTTACCGTCTCTGTGGCCTGTGCGAATGCAGAGGCCGCGAATATAGCCGAAAAGATCAAACTTCCTGCAAACAACCTAAGTACTTTCATTTCTAAATCGCTCCTTGGACATTGAGAAAGGAAATTTCCGGCTATTCCGGTCCTTCTCCACCACTCTCGTTCCTGTAAAATTATTGCTGGGCGGTTGTTTCGCGCATGCGGCTCACCGCCTTAAAATTCCTAATCCGGGCCTAAACAACCGTCTAGATGTAAAGCCGCCTGAAAATGATGCACAAGCATCGAAGGCTTTTTGATCAGAAGGTGCGACCCACCGTAAACCTGAATCCGCTCCTCTTACCCGGGAGGAACAGGCCCGGTGCCTCCTCCGTGACGCCGAACACACCGTTCGGATTGTAATAGTAGATCAGCCTGAATGGAACATTCACGACTGGCACCTGGACCCTGGCTTCGATACCGATACTGGACCGGTAGTCCCCGATGCCATTGAACGCAGCGTTGTCCACCTCAAGCAGAGAGTTCGTCTGGGCCTCGCCCCTCAAGAAGAGAGTCTGAATTCCCGGAGGGACGCTGTCGGGACACGCCTGGTTCGGGCAGAAAATCCTTCTGAACGCCGCCTGAGTCAGGAGCTGGTCCTGGTAGTAAAGCAAGGCGCCGAAGCTGTTTGCCAGTTGTGGATAATTTCTCACCGCAAGCTGGCCAAGCGTTCCAGACCCCAGAAACGTATCGTCTCGAAGAAACTCGCTGTTTATCCTCTGCGTTCCGGTATTCCGGAGATTGAAAACGGCCCCTACATCGGCGAACGCCGCGAGTGTAAGCGGACCGAAGATCGGAATCCTGTATTCAAAATTCCCGAGCAGCTGGGTATCGCCGCCTATAAATCGAAAATTTCTCCGAAACAAAGCATCAACCTCGCCGTCGGGCCCGTTCAAGAGGCCGAGGGCCGCGATCTCTGCCCGGCGCTGATCCGAAAGTCCCGGAGCTTCAACCGGTTCCCCTACTATATTGTTCGCAACGACCACGTTCCGGGTCGTGACGTAACTGTCATAAGGCGCGATCGGCCCGATCGACCGGGTGTTATATCCCCTGACATCAAACTCGCTTCCGAGGAAGTATCGCTCAAAGATCGGCACGCCGCCGACAAACGACAGCGAGTTAGCATTGCGGATCGTGTCCGTCGTCGCGAAACTCCCGATCGTTCCGGCCTGGATCCTGAATCCGAATACCTCGGCATTCTCCGACCGCTTGCGACGCACCGGAATGAACTTGGTGAACGTGATGTTCGGATGATACGTCCTGACGTCACCTCCGAGACCGGCTAGCGCGAAAGAAGCGGAGATCTGGGTGCCGCGAAGGGTATCGATCCCGTTTGCCATCGGCTGACGCGTGTCGTAGACGAAGGTGGGCGTTATTCGGCTGGTGATGATGTTCGGCTGCTCGAAAATGATCGGGATACGATCAGCCGGATCAAGTGACTCGTTGACCGGAGGATCCTCGATCGACGTTGCCGAGAACTGATATGAGATCCCTATCCTCGAAAACTGCGTGAACCTCTGTTTCTTGAAGAACAGCTCAGATAGAGGCGCGGTCGCAAACACGTTCGCGCCGATCGTGTTCTGCGTAAACAGAGTGCTCTCGTCCGTCAGGATCGTCCCAAGTGGATTGAGCGCACCCGCGATCGCATTCTGGTTCTGTGAAAGGAAGGTTCCTTCCCCGAAGAATTTATAGCTAGAGGCAAATACCGAAACACCGACAGCGATCGGCCGGTCCTGAAAATAAGGCTCCTGGAACGTAAACTGGAAATTGCGCTGGCGGTTGCCAAGCCCAAACGCGAATGAAAGCACCTCGCCGCGTCCAAGCAAGTTGTTCGTCGAATACTCAAGCCCTACAAACGTACCGCTAAGTCCCGAAGTCCCGCCGTTGAACGAGATCTGTTGGCGGCCTCTTTCGCGGACCTTTACTGCGACATCGACCTCGCCCTCGTCAGGGTAGGTCCTCACTTCGAGGTCCTGGTCTTTGTCGATCGGGTCGAAATACCCCGTCTGATTGAGCCTTATCACGGAGGTTTCGATCCGGACCTGGTTGTAGATGTCGCCTTCATTGACGAGCATCTCGCGCCTAAGGACCTCGTCCCTCGTAAACGTGTTTCCTGCAAACTCAAGCCTACGAAGCCTGAACTGGGTGCCTTCGTCGATCGTGATATTCAGATCAACGATGCCCTCCTCGGCGTTCTCGGGGTTGTCCCGAAACTCGGGATCCAGTTCGACGTCGTACTCTACAAAACCCTGGGCGCCGTAGATCTTCTTGAGGTCCTCGAAAAGCGCTTCCCGGAGGCGTTTGCCGTTCGCTATCTCGCCTTTCTGGACGCCGATGATGGCTGAGATCTGCTGTTCGGAAAATATCGAGTTACCGGTGATGGCGACCTCGCCTACACGGAAAATGCGCCCTTCCTGAACCGGTACGATGATCCTGAGCGTGTCGTCCTTCGATGTGACAAGAGGAAGCGGGAAGAGCTTAAGTATAGGAAAACCCGTGCGTTTGACGCCGAGTCCTTCGACCCGCGGTTCACCGATACGGGCCTGAAAGTAACCTTTGGAGAACATGTACTCTCGGACATTCTTGTTGAGGTCGTATTCAAGCTTTCTAAGGTCAAGAATGTCTTGGCCCTTAAAGCGCGAGATCAGTCCGGTCTCTCGTACAAGCTGAAGCTGTTTTCTCAGCTCTCCATCATCAAAATTCTCATTGCCCTCGAAATCTATATCGACGATCCTCGACCGTCTTCCCTGTTCGATCTCAAAAGTGATCGCGGTCGATGTAGCGGAAACCTCTTCCTCGACGACGTCGACCTTTGCGTTGGGATATCCCTTGGCAGCAAGAAGCTCGCGCAGTAATCGCCGGGCGTCACGGGCCTTCGCCGGGTCGTATACAGCTTCCTTTGAGATCCCGATCCGGTTCTCGCGGAAAGCCTTCAGAATGTCTGATTCCTGGAGCGCTTTTGCGCCTTCGAACTGGAGGTCCCTGATGATCGGCAGTTCCCGCACTTCAAAGATCACATTGACGCCGCCGCGTATGCCCGGCTCGGTGAGAACTTTGGCCGATGTCTTGTCGAAGAAGCTAAGTGAAAGGAGTTCCTGCAGATCACGCTCGAGCTGGGCAGGGTCGTATGTGTCTCCCGGACGTGTCCGTATGTAGTAGAAGAGGTCTTCGTCGCGAAGCCTCCTGTTACCCTGAATATCGACGTTCTCGACTATCTGCTGTGTCTCGGAAATGTTGGGTGCTTCGGGGGGAGGAACTTTTATCTCCCGCTTGTCGGAAGCCTGAACCGCCGTCGCAATCGAGAGTACTGCCAAAACAAGCCCTAGAGCCCGTGCAATTTGCATAATGCCAACTTCCCTAAAGTGTATAGATTTCTTTATGAGATTAACGGTAATCAAAAATGTCTTAGCCCCTTGGTCCGAATCAGGGGAGTTTCGAAATGTTATTTGATTCTTATCGGCCGGGTAGACGGTAGTTTGAATTTGGGGCGTTAGATTCTGACCCCCCAAACTCGGTTGCTTTGACGCACCCGTACACACATTGCCTGCCAACAAACCTTCGGATTATACAGGCATTGACCCGAAAAAGAAAAAGCACAAAAGCTCAGCCTTGTGATGCTTTTGTGCTTCTTTAGCCCGACTTTGCGGGATGCTCAGGTCGTTACCGCATTCTTTGCTTTGCCGGCAGGAACAGGTTTTAGCTCAAGTCCTTTTTTACCGCAAACGACCTCGATCTTCTCATGACCGTCCAGCTTGCCCTGGATAAGCGCCTCTGAAAGCTCGTCCTCAACATATTTTTGTATCGCACGCCGGATAGGCCTTGCTCCGTAACTTCTGTCTGCACAGGTCTTCTCGATTATCCAGTTCTTGGCTTCATCGGACAGGCTTGCTTCCAGCGAGTGCTGTTTAAGGATCTTGTTCAGTTGAACGGTCTGCAGATCGATTATCTCTGCGAGGTCCTCATCCGAAAGCTCGCCGAAAAGAATTATCTCGTCGAGCCGGTTGATGAATTCGGGAGCGAATGTTCGTTTTACCTCGCTCATAACCTGATCGTTAACCTTCTCTCTCGAGTCTTCCTCGTTCGCCTGAAAACCGACCGCCGTCTTCTTCTGTATAAAGCGCGCCCCAAGATTCGAGGTCATTATGAACAGCGCGTTTCTGCAATCGACCTCATTTCCTTGCGCGTCTGTCAGGTTCCCGTCCTCGAACACCTGGAGCAAAACATTGAACAGGTCAGGGTGAGCCTTCTCGACCTCGTCAAAAAGGACGATCGAATACGGAGCTCGCCGCAGCTTTTCGGTCAACTGTCCACCTTCGTCGTGTCCTACATATCCCGGAGGCGACCCGATGAACTTTGCGACCGTATGCTTCTCCATGTATTCGGACATGTCAAAGCGGATCAATGCCTTTTCGGAACCGAAAAGAAAATCTGCGAGCGTCCGGGCGACCTCTGTCTTTCCGACTCCTGTCGGACCAAGGAACAGGAAAGAACCTACCGGGCGCTTCGGGTTCTTTAATCCTGCCCTCGAACGCCTTATGGCACGGGCAAGTGCGGAGATAGCGGATCTTTGCGAAACGATCCTCTTGTGAAGCTCGTCCTCGATCTTGAGAAGTTTGGCCGCCTCTTCCTGTTTGATCGACTGGATCGGGATACCCGTCCAACGCGCGATCACTTCTTCAACGTCGTCCTGCGAAACCTCGACTGCAAAGAAAGAGTCCTCGAGTGTTTTCAGCTCGAGCGAAAGCAGCTTGTCTTCGTCCGTGGCCTTCTTCCAGTTCTCAACCGCCTCTTTCCAGGACGGCTCGGAGGTGTTCTCTTCCTGGTAACGCAGTTTCGCACGGGCTCCTGCCTCATCAAGTACATCGATGGCTTTGTCAGGAAGGAAACGCTCTGGAATGTATCTGTTCGTCTGATATACCGCCGCCTTCAAAGCGTCCTCGGAGTAGCGGATCTGATGGAACGCCTCGTATCGTTCTGCGATACCCTTGACGATCTCGAACGCCTGCTCCTCTGTAGGAGGCACGACCTTCACCGCCTGGAAGCGCCTTTCGAGCGATCGGTCCTTTTCGATCGACATCCGGAATTCCCTTGGGGTCGTCGCGCCGATGCACTGGACCTCGTTTCTCGAAAGCGCCGGCTTTAATATGTTCGCGGCGTCCAGTGATCCCTCAGCTGACCCTGCGCCAACCAGCGTATGGATCTCATCGATGAAGACGATGTTTCGGCGGCTGTTCTTCAGCTCGGCCATTATCTTCTTCAAACGCTCCTCGAACTGTCCGCGGTATTTGGTGCCTGCTACCACGAGCGAAAGGTCGAGGGACAGGATTCTCTTGTTCTCAAGAAAAGAAGGAACGTTTTTGTCGGCGATCCTCTGGGCAAGCCCCTCGATGATAGCCGTCTTTCCTACACCCGACTCTCCAATTAGGACTGGATTGTTCTTGGTCCTTCGGCAAAGTATCTCGATAAGCCTTTCCGTTTCGATCTCTCTGCCGATCAATGGATCAAGTCTTCCGCGCGAGGCCTCTTCCGTCAGATCACGTGTAAATTCTTCGAGGTTCGGGGTCTCGCTCTTGTCGCCATCTATCCTCCTGCCCGGTGCTCCGCTGTGCCTGTTGATCTTTTCACGGACGCCGTGAAGCCTTACTCCGTATTGGTACAGGATCTCGGCGGCTATCGAAGAATCTTCGCGGAGTATCCCCAAAAGGATGTGCTCAACTCCGATCTTTCGGCTTCCAAGCTTTTCGCTTTCTTCCTTTGTAAATGCAAGGATCCTTTTGGTTTCAGAAGAAAGGTGAAGTTCGGCGGACTGCGGTATCCGTTCCTTTGGCACTATCCGCTCTTCAACCTCGCGGCGGATCGTGTCTACGGTGAGGCTATGGCGGAAAGGAAAGAACCGCGCAGAGATAGTCTTGTCCTCGCGCATCAGTCCAAGCAGGACGTGCTCAGGCGAGATTACTTCAGAGCCGTACTGCAATGCCTCGTAGCGGGCAAAGAATATTACACGACGCGCTTTTTCGGTATAGCGTTCAAACATAGATGAAACTGGTCGGCTGTCACCGGCGTTTGAAGCCCGATTATAGACCCGCAGACGCCGTTGATGCCAAATTTCTATGGAAAAAGTTCTGTAAGACTTTGTTTCAAATAGTTGCAAAAAGGATCGAACTCCAGAAACGGCCAATTCAGGACTTCGGTCGTCAGCCCTTTGTAGACAGCAGTTTAGAAGAGCGAATCGCAGTCCCGAATTCTACTTTCTACGCAGGATCTCAAGCGGTTTTACATTTGCGGCTTTGACCACGGGAATCGCCATCGCGGCATTTGCCACAACGAAGGTCACGACGGACGCGCCTGCGACTATGAACAGCCGAGGAATCAGCCGGACGTCGCTGAGCGAGTAAACCTCGGGCGGCAAACTTATCCATTTAAAGGCGTTTGCGGCTACACAGAACCCCAGACCGAGCAAACATCCGAGAACGATTCCGGATAAGGCAAGTATCCACCCTTCAAGCAGAAAAACCGCCGAGAGCATTCTTGTATCTGCACCGAGCGTTCTGAGAACGGCTATATCGCTGAATCGCTCTCTGACAAGCAGCGACAAAGTGGTGGTGATGTTGAGCATCGCGACCACTACGATCAGCGCAATTATCCAAAGCGCGACACGCCTCTCAAGTGAAAGCGCCGTGAACAATGGGCGATTCGCTTCCTGCCAGTCGACCACCTCGAAGTCCGGGCCCATTTCCTTTCTGATGCGTTCGGCGACTTCCTGAGATTCGAACGGATCGGATACGCGAACGATATAAGCTCCGGGCACGAAGCTCTCCAGACCCATCAGCAGCAGGTAATCGCTTTCGCGGACGTAGATCCAAGTTGAGTCGTACTCGTAGATCCCTGTCTCAATCGTGCCGGCCACTCGGACCGGCTGCGATTCGAGCCCTTCCGGCCCCCCGAAGAAGAGATTCGATCCCGTCAATTCGCTTCCTTGCTCTGCTGTGATTAGTCTGCTGCCCAGAACAACTGGAATTTCCTCCCTGTCTTTTTCGGTTTCCGACACGCTTGCGAATTCAGCCAGTGAATCAGGAACAACACGGATCAGGACGTAGGACTGTGCACCTCCGAGGGATATCGCCGCGGGATCGAACGTCGTCGCTTCTACAGAATCTACCCCCTCGACTGAACCGATCCTTCCTTTCACCAGAGCATCAGAAGCGCGGACCGTTCCTTCCGGCCTGATCGTGATGTGCCCGGTCGCCTTGAACAAATTTGCGGAGATCCCATCTTCAAGGCCATCGGCGAGAGCGTTCGCCACTATGAAGCTAGCAAGTCCGATCGCTATACCCGCGACCGCTACGAACGAAGTGAATCGGACCAGCCGAGTCCTTCCAGTGCGAAAGTACTTCCAGGCAAGTTTTAGTTCGAGTTTCATTGGAGTCAGATTCTTCAACCGCTCGACGATCGAAACAGTTTTGCGTCCGGCACGCAATGTTAGCGTAACTAACCGCTTTCAGTTAATATTCTCCTTCAGACCTGCGCCGGGGGCGGGCGCGTTCGGAAGCCCCACGACTCGATATGCCTCTCAGTTCCATAGAAGAAGCAGCGGAAGATGTTCGCAACGGAAAACTGATCATCATCGTCGACGATGAGGATCGGGAGAACGAAGGCGATCTGGTATGCGCGGCGGAAAAGGTTACGCCCGAGGTCATAAACTTCATGGCCAAGAACGGGCGCGGCCTGATCTGCATGCCGCTGACCGAGAAACGCTGCGATTTTCTTCAGCTTCCACCACAGTCGCAGGAAAACACCTCCCGGATGGGAACGGCATTCACTATCTCGATCGAAGCGAAAGAAGGGATCACAACTGGAATATCTGCAGCGGACCGTGCCAAAACGGTTCTGACGGCAGTCGACCCCGAGACGCAGCCGAACGACCTTGCACGTCCCGGACACATTTTCCCGCTTCGCGCGAAGAACGGCGGAGTCCTTGTCCGTGTTGGCCAGACGGAGGCAAGTGTCGATATTGCTAAAATAGCAGGCCTCGTTCCGGCTGCAGTGATCTGCGAGATAATGAACGACGACGGCACTATGGCGCGGATGCCGGAGCTTGAGGAATTTGCGGCGACACACGATCTCAAGATCATTTCTGTAGCGGACCTAGTCCGTTACCGGATCGAGAAGGAAACGCTTGTCGAGAAAGTTCTTGAGACTGACTTGCCCACTGTCCACGGCCTGATGCGTGCCGTAGTCTACAGAAATGTGATCAATGGAGAAACGCACGTAGCAATGGTAAAAGGTGACATTTCCGGAACGAACGGGCCGGTACCCGTCCGCGTCCAAACCGAGAATGTCACATTCGCTATGTTCGGTTCCCGACTGGGGGAAGCTGCAGATGCGATAAACTCTTCCTTGAAAAAGATCTCTGAATCCGACGCCGGCGTCCTTCTATATTTAAGGCAGAAGGACCATAACCTCGACCTTATCCATCAGCTCGAGACCTATGCGGTGATGCAGAAGAAGGGCATCGATTTTCAAAAGGCTCGTGAAGAAACCGGTTACGGAAGTGTTCGCGATTACGGCATTGGAGCCCAGATCCTGAAGGACCTGGGAGTTCACAAGATAAAGCTGCTTACCAACCACCCTCCCCGGGTAGCTGCCATCGATGCTTTCGATCTCGAGATCGCCGAGATCGAGTCACTATAGTTTCCAATAAAGGCAAAGATGCCCGACGAGACGAACGACAAAAAGACAGAAGAAGTACCTGCGTCTCCTCCCAGGCAACGATTCGTTACAAAGAAACGGTTCGCGATCTTCGCGGGTGCAGTGCTCTCGTTCGTCCTTCTTATTGCGATTGTGCTGGTCGGCCTTTATCAGACCGGAACGATCGATACCTACATCAAGGGAGAGTTTGTTACCGCCTTTGATGAGATGGGAATCGACTTCAAGGCCGAAAAGTTTGCAGTCGAAGCAAGTCCGCTTGTGATGAAGATCGAAAACGCCGTCTTCACCAACAAGAAGAACGGCGAAGTTCTGGCGACCATTCGTGAAGCCCGTTTCTCGATGACCGTCCTTGACCTGCTGGCCCTCAGGGTCGAGAGAAACGTGAACATCGATGCCGCAGATATATATGGTCTGCGTCTTTTCCTGAGATTTGACGAGAACGGGAATTCGAACTTCGACGGAGTCGAGATCACGCCTCCGAGAAGCCGTGTGAAATTCCGCTACGCTTCCTCGAGGGTGTCCGTTCGTGACAGCGAATTCATCTTTGGCGATGTCTCGCGGAAGATATCGGGCGACGCGGAGGATTTCGCCCTCCTTATGGAACCCGACGACGAGATCGTCGAAGGTTCGGAGATCAACTATCGCTTTGATCTTTCTACCACCAAGGCAGAATTTGCCTATGACGGAGAGACGGTAGAGCCGATCGCCGTTCGCGGAATCGGAAATCTCACCGAACTCGGGATTGAACTGGACTCCCTTTCGCTTGTTTCTCCTATCGGTTCGTCGACGCTGCGAGGTTCGATCATCGGCTGGGACCGTTTTAAGTACGATCTGACCGTTGTTTCGGATTTAGATCTCACCCAGGCGTCGCGGATCTTTCCTTTCGGAACCGCGGTCACCGGGACCGGCGGATTTCAGGGACGTGTCACGGGCGAGGGAGAGAAATACAGGATCGAGGGGGAGGTCGCCTCGGAGTCTCTTGCCGCCGAGAATGTGCGCTTGAAAGCGCTGAAGCTTACAGCGGTCGCAAGCGGTGAAGGTTCGGTTTACACCGCAACCGGAAAGGCGATCGCTGAACTGCTGACGTTCGAAGAGTTCAGATTTGACTACCCGCAGGTGTCTGGCACGATCCGCGGAACGGGAACGGACTTCAAATGGCTTGGGGCCCTCGAAGCCGCAGCTTTATCCTCTCCACTGGGCACGGTAGGCAGCCTCTATATCAACGACGCTGTCGCTGAATACCGTGATAATCGTCTCTTGGCGGAACTCAATGGGGTCCGGGCAGCTCGATTCACATCCAGCGACACGTATCTGGAATCCATTCAGACGCCTTCGATCCGGATAGAGAGTTCCGGCGATCTCACGACGGCGCTGGTTGATAGGGCAAATGCAGCAAGGATCGACGCTGAAGGGGCCACGCTTTCGGACGTTGATATCAACGGCATCGAAGTCAGAACGCGTCGGAACAACACCGAAGTTGACGCCCGTGATCTGCGGGCCGATTCGCTTCAAACATCCGATGCCCGGCTGAAAGACGTTACGGCAAGTGACATAAAGATACTTAACCGCGACGGCCGAACTTCTATCACTGCCGGCCGGATAGCAACCGCTAATGCAAACGCTTCGGGTGCGGCGATCCGGAACGCAGAGGCAAATAACGTCGAGATCGAAACGAATCTCGAGACCACGCGGATCAACGCGCCAAGACTTCGAATCGCATCCGTCGAGACAGATTCTGCGATCCTGGCAAATCTGAACATTGCGGGCGTGAGGCTAACCGTCCGACAGGGTGTGATTAGCGGCTCGACAGACGATTTCGCGCCCGGAACAGTTGACCTGAAAGAGAACGGCCGGCTGGAGAACGTCGCTGTGTACCGACCCGTTTTCGTGCTTGAGCCTTCTGGCCGATACCGGGCGAGTATGGACCTGACGCTCGGTGGAGGTCTGCTCGGCAAGGTCGATCTTGGAAGCGCACGAGCTTCTGTCGTTGCGGACAGCGACCAGATCACCCTCAACGATGTTGCGGCCGAGGCGATGGAAGGACGGCTTACCGGCAATGCCGTCATTGCTATGAAGGACTCTTTCCGTTCGAGCGTGAAAGCCGATTTCATCGATGTCGACATAGCAAAGCTCATAGCCGTAGGAACCGGAAACGTCGTGCCTCTAGACGGAAAGACGTCGGGGAATGCCGACCTTAGTTTTGCGGGAACCGATTTTCGAAGAGCGACGGGAACGTTTGAGGCATCGGTTGAAGCCACTGCTGGAAACACGGAGAGAGGATTTCTCCCCGTCTCGGGAGACCTGAAAGCCCAGGCGGAAGACGGCCTCGTATCGTTCGAAAGCGCTCAGTTAACCAGCGGGAAGACCGATCTTTCGGCGACAGGAAGACTCGATCTGTTCGAAACCGATTCGAATTTGGCAATGGTAGTCAGGTCGACTGACGCATCTGAGATCGAGCGGGTGATCAGGATCTTTGAGTTGTCGCCGCAGCTTCAGTCACAGATGGATGAGTTCGAAGGCAGTTTCGCGGGTAATTTCACTTTTGATGGAAATCTCACCGGCAATGTTGAAGAACCGACGGTCATCGGCAAGGCATATCTCGAGTCGCTGATAGCGGGCAACCGCGATCTCGGCACTCTCTCGGCCAGTTTCGATATTGATCCACAGATGATCGAGATCACGGACGGCCTGCTGCAAGAGGCCGGCGGCGGGCGGATGGCCTTCTCTGTGAAGATACCTTCCTACGGCCAGAACAATACGGAGGTCACGGCAAGCCTTAATGAGTTCAACATCGGCACCCTGCTTACAGCCGTGCCGATACGATCGGTCCCGGACTCTCTACGGGACCTGAACGCCAAGACCTCCGGCGAGCTTGACCTTCGTGGACTTCCGAATGAAATGACAGGATCGGCGAGGCTTGAAGCTGGTGCGGGTACGCTAAACGGGGAGACTTTTGACAGCCTTAGGACACGGATCAGCTTTGACGGAGTGCTGGTAAACGTCGAAGAGTTCGAAGCCCGGTTTGCGGAAGGCGTTCTCACGGGTAACGGCTTTTACAGGACTGACAGCGGGATGTTCGTGGCTCAGGCTAAGGGCAGAGCCGTTCCAGCCTCCAGGCTGATGGCCTTCCTTCCGAAGGATACTGCAGTTCCCGACACACAGGGGACGTTCGATATCGACCTCACAGCGGAAGGACTTGCCGAGGAGCCCTCGACGTACGAGCTCGATTTTGCGGGAAGCGGCGAAGGCATCATTGTTAACGGCAGTCCATTTGGCGCGGTCGCATTCAACGGAAAGACCGAGAACCGGATCTTGAGCGCTACCTTAACGACGAATGCCGGAGGGCGGGAACAGACAATAAACGCGACAGCCGACCTCAGCCGGCCGAACGTTCCGTTCCAGGCTGAGACCGTTCTGAATGGCGCGCCGCTTGGACCCTATATTGGGATATTCAGAAAACCGTCGCCTGATGATGTGACGCTCGGAGGTACTGCCACAGGCCGAGTCGTCTTCGGAGGCGACCTGGTTTCGCAGGACGCCAACGGTAAAGACGTCTTTACTACGGATAATCTCAACGGGACCGCGACGCTGAGCGAGTTTCAGTTGGTGATCGGAGACACGCCGCTGGTGGCAAATGGACCGCTCGACATCAGATTCGACACAAACGCGGTACGAGTAGAGAACGCAAGATTTTCAGGAGGCGGATCCAATCTTACCGTTGACGGCACCAAAGCGCTTTCTGACAGCGGAGTGAATAACCTTGCGATCAACGGGCGGATCGACCTGCGCGTCCTGAACGCGATCTCAAGCGACCTCTTCTTCGGCGGAATAGCCGATGCTCAGGTGACGCTCACAGGCCCCAACTCGACTGCCCGGCTCAACGGCCGCGCCACTCTCGAAAGAGGCTCTTTCTCGACCTTCGTCTCTTCGGAGAGGATCTCGTTCACGAACCTCACGGGCTGTGTTCAGTTCAATACAAGGCAGGTGATAATCGGTTGTGACGACCTTTCAAGCGGGAGCAGCCAGATAACTGGCCGGCTTGGGGGCGGCGGGGTCGCGCTAGATGGTGAAATGGTTCTGACCGATGATCTAAAGCTCGACATGTTCCGGCTCGATCTTCAGGGACAGAACGTAAACGTCCCGTTCCCGGCAGGATTCAACACGACCGGAAATGCCAATCTTGTACTTACAGGCCGCAGGATCGACGGACAGATGACCTCGCTCATTTCCGGCACGATCCTGGCAAGGCGCAGCGTTTACTCGAGGGACATCGACATCGCTGATTTCATAAGCGGAAGACGGGACGCGACTCTTGCGAAAGGGTCGGACGGCCCGATGTTCTTTGGCGAGACCGGTCTTGACGTGAGGATTCTCGGACGCGACGCACTCGTCGTCAGGAACAATCTTGCGGACCTGACAGCATCAGCCGATCTGCGCGTCACAGGCGATGTCGATAATCCGCAGGTCTCGGGCAGGATCAGCGCGAATGAGGGAACGATATTCTTCCGAGACGACAGATACGATCTCCAGAGAGGAACTCTGACATTCCCTCCAAACACCACGATCGAACCTATGATCGACCTTTCGGCCGAGGCCGATATTCAGGGATACCAGGTATTTGTCACCCTGGCCGGCAACCTCGCTGATGCCGATTCGCTGCGTGCCACCCTTCGTTCAAACCCTGCGTTGCCACAGGCGGATGTGGTTTCCCTGATCACGACCGGAAGTCTTTCGAACACCGGGAGCGGGATCCCGACCTACGCGCAGAGCGGGCTGAACACCGCCGCCGAGATCCTTACCGACGAGATCATCAACAAGCCGGTCACGAGAGCAACCGACAAATTATTCGGGCTCAACAGATTTACCCTCGATCCGATCATTTCCGGAACGCGCGGCAATCCGACCGCCAGGCTTACAGTCGGAAGACAGATCAACAGGAATCTGCTTGTCACTTACTCGACGAATCTCTCGGAAGACCAGAACCAGGTGATCGCTCTGGAATACAGAGTTTCTAACCGCCTGTCGTTCGTGGCCCAATACGAACAGCGCTCGATCAGCAACGTTACCCGTCAAAGAAACGCATTCAGCTTTGAGATAAGGCTGAGAAAGAGGTTTTAGTGAGCACCGTCAGATCCGGAAAACCTTTTTTCTCATCAGGGTATCTTCGTATCCCCGCCTTCCTGCGCTCCGGCCTGGTGGTCATTCTCACGATACTGCTGATGGCGATGGCATCGTTCTCTCAGGGAGATCTTGAGGACAGGCGGATTGCCCGGATCGACATAGAGTTCGAGGAATCCTCCCCAGACGAGTCGGTTGAAGGACAATTCCGCGCGGCCGTTACGAATGCTCTCGGCCCCATCTATTCATCGGTCAGGGTCAGGAGTGCACTCGAGGCCCTTTATGATACCGACCGCATCGTCTCTTCGGTGGTCGAGGCGGAACGGGTCGGCGACGAGCAGGTCATAGTTCGGTTCATCGTAAAGCGAAAGTCGAGGGTGCGCCGTGTGGAGGTCAATGTGATTGAGCCCGCCGGTTCGCCGATCACAGAGGCTGAGATCCAGCTTCGGCTGAATCTCCTGGCACCGGGCCGGACGATCTCTGAAAAGGTACTCGACGACAACGCGAGCGCGATCCTCACCTATCTGCGTGCGAGAGGATTCTACGAAGCGACTGTTGAGTACGACAGGCGCCGTGTAAATGAATCGACGGATGTCGACATTACCTTCAACGTGACACCCGGAGAACAGGCGAAGGTCGGCCAGTTTGAGATCGAGATAGAAAAGCTCGACAAATCGCGGGTCGAATCAGAGCTGGCATTGCAACCGGGAGAACCGTTCTCTCAGAGGCTGCTTGATGAAGACGTCGACAGGATCTTTCAGGCATTGAGGGAGCAATCGTTCTACGCTCCTACGCTCGAGGAACCGAGAGTCGTCTATGATCGGGACGCAAATACGATTACCGTCGAGCTAACCGGAGAATCCGGTCCGACCGTCAACGTGACCGTGGACTCGGAAGAAGAGAAAGTAGGCGACCGGAAGAAGACCGAGCTCCTGCCTGTCCTGAGAGAAGGCACACTCGATTACTCCGCGATCGTCGAGGGTGAACGCAGGCTTGAGAATTACTTCCAGGAACAAGGCTATTTCTTTGCGAGAGTCACTCCTTTGTGCACTGTCGAGCCGGCGCTTGCACCGGACGAGGCTTTCGACGCCGCGAACGGTACAGACGAACTTTGTTCAGCACTTACCGGCGCACCGCTTGAGGATCATACGGTGAGCATCACCTACGAGGCTGATCTTCGCCTCAGGTTAAAACTCGTGGATATACGGATCGATGGCACCGACAAACTGTCGATCGAAGACGTTCGTCCTGTGCTCGAATCACAGGAAGCAAGCATCATCGGGATCATCCCCTATCTCGGTTACGGCCGCGGATATACAAGCCTCGACCTGTTAGAGAATGACCGGCTTACGATCCTGGCGCTGATGCGAGAGCTCGGTTATCGCGATGCCGAAGTTGGCGTCCTTCAGGGCGTTTCGCCCGATGCCGAGGACCTGATCATCACGTTCGTTGTGAACGAGGGAATTCCGACCCGCGTCACTGACATCTTGATCGAGGGCAACAATGAGTTCCCCGATTCCGAGCTTGCCGGAGTTGTGCCAAACATAGAAGGCGAAAACTTTTCGAGGGCTAAAGCCAGAAACGGGGTACGCAAACTGTCTCAGTTCTACGCCGACAAGGGATACTTCAACGCCAAGGTGTCCTACGCGGTAGTTGAGGTCGCCGATAAGCCCGAAGCTGAGTTCGATGAGATCACGCTGATCTATCGCGTCGAGCAGGAAGGTAAGAAGGTATTTGTGAACAGGGTCTTGATCACAGGTGCAGAAGACACAAAGGAAGCTGCGGTTCTCAAAGCCATAGATCTGGAGCCGGGAAAGCAACTCCGCCAGACAGACCTGTTCACGAGCGAGCAGACCCTTTATGCGACGGACGTCTTTGACCTGGTTGAGGTCAAACCGGAGCCGGCAGGTGAGACCCCGGACGGCACGGCGGAGCAGTACGACGTTCTTATCGGGCTTGATGAAAAACCGCCGCGCCTGATCACATACGGCGGCGGCTACTCGACCGATGTCGGCTTGAGCGGCTTCTTCGATATCCGGCACTTCAATTTGTTCGGTCGGTTTCACCAGGGAGGAGCACAGGTCAGGGTCTCTCAGCGACGCCAGCTTGTGCAGTTTGACTACGTAAATCCGAGGTTCCTGAGCGATGGAAGGGATGAGAACGGGAAGAAACAGTGGGCGCCTTTGACCCTTTCAGCGCAGTATCAGAGGGATTCCACGGTGACTCGTTTCTTCCGTTCGACCTTTGATGAAGGCACCTTTGGGATCGTGCAGCGGGTGGACGACCAGGGAAATCCGATCGACGAATTCGGAAACGCTGCGGGCGACCCGACGATAAACAGTTTGTCGCTTTCGGCCGAGACGAACAGAACTCTTAGCCGCAAGGACAGAATGATCGTCTTTTTCAAGTACGGGTTTGAGGACGTCCGACTTTTCAATTTCGAAAGCCTGCTGATACGGGAGCTTCTGAGGCCGGATTCGAAGGTGCGGATATCCGGCTTTACCGCGACCTTCGTGCGGGACACACGAAAAGACTGCGACGTAACATATTCTTTGCTGGAGATTCTCTCGAAAGGCGAACCCGGGGACCCCTGCCGGTACAGCTCGGGAGATCCCACGGAAGGTGACTATCTCACTGCCGAATATAAGTTCTCAAGCCCGATCCTCGGAGCGAACATCGGTTTTAACAAGGTACAGCTCAGCTACAACAGATACTTCACCGTAGATGCGCTCAACAAGACGACCTTCGCCGGACGAGCGATCCTCGGTTTCGCAAACGTCTTCGCCGGCGGGGACAGATTCGGGGGTACCGACTATCCCGGCCTTGAAGGTCTTCTGCCGATCAGCGAGCGGTTCTTTGCTGGGGGCTCAACAACTCTCCGCGGCTTCGATTTTGAGAGAGCGGGTCCGAGAGTCGTCGTTGTTCCTGAGGGGACCTTCTTAAACCAGCAAGGCGAGGAGATAACTCTCGATCCCTTCACTATACCTTTCGGAGGCAACGGACTTGCGATCGTGAATCTGGAAGCAAGGGTTCCCTTCACCAACTGGCTCAGGATCGTTCCGTTTTATGACGGTGGAAACGTCTTCAGAAAGGCCTCCGAGATATTTAATCCTTCAGAAGCGGCGCCGGGCGACCGGTTCTTGACGAACGTTCGTTCTCTCTGGACGCACACTATTGGACTGGGATTCAGGATCAATACGCCTTTTGGAGGGGATGTTGCGATCGACTACGGTTATCTCCTGAACCCGCCGGAGTTTACGATCCCGCAAGACATGGCCCCGGATGCGACCCTCAGGTTGAAGCAGGGCCAGTTCCATTTCCGGTTCTCACAGGCATTCTAAAAAAAAGGCCCGGCAGTGGGAGTGCCGGGCTCAGATAAGGTTCAAGCGCAATCCGGTTCAGTTGACCGAATCTGATGTCACGATATGCCGCTCATCTAGTTCGATGATCAACTCGTGCTCTTCGGTCCCGGGGGAGTGAACGGGCTCGGCTTTCACCTTGTCGTTTACGAGGGGTTCGGGAGAATCTTCCTGGATCTTCGTTCTTCGTTTCATCTTGAGTTCCTCAAGTGCCTTTCGCCGCCTCTTTCGGCCCTCCTTGACTGAGTACATCGCTTTATCGGCTGCGATCACGATCTGGTCCAGAGTATCGCCGTTGTTCGGGTACGATGCGTATCCGATACTGGCTCCGACACTTGCGAAGCGACCTTTGCCGACATCGAGCCGGAACTCGGAAACGGATGTTTCAATTCTCTGGGCGAGTTCATATGCCGCTTCCGGGTCGGCCTCCGGAATGATCGCTACGAACTCGTCGCCCGCGTACCTTGCAAGGAAGTCATATTCGCGAAGCTCTTCCTTCATAAGATCGGAAAGCTCCTTGAGCATTAGATCGCCGGCCTTGTGGCCGTAGGTGTCGTTGACCGCCTTGAACCCGTCAAGGTCGATCATCAGGATCTGGAACCGGCTGCCAGTGCGGCGTGCGCGTGAGATCTCGCTTTCAAACCTGGCCTGGAGGCTTCGTGCGTTGGGAAGTCCCGTCATCGGATCGGTCAAAGCCCGGACCTCGGATTCCTGGTGTGTAAGAACTGTCCAGATCGCATCCGAGGCTATCTTCGAGACGGTTTCCAGAAGACGCATATGTTCTTCTTCGTACTTGTCGAGATCGCGCGAATAAATGGAGACCGCTCCAAGGACCTTCCCGTGGGCGACAAGCGGAACCGATGCCATCGCCTTGTAAGAATTCACAAAGTCGAGGTCATAGGATGAGAAGTCTTCTGCAGGACCCGTCGTCGAGATCGACTCGAGGGCCTCAAGCGTCTTACCGGTTGTTCCCTCACCGACCCTTAGCTTTCTGTTCTTCAACGCATCGCTATTCACTCCCTCGGCGTGTTTTGCGATCGCTACTGTCCCTGTCTCGTTCAGCAGGTAAACGACGGCAGTTGCCATTGGAAGCAGTTCCGAGATCTTCTTCGTAAAGAGCGAGAGCGTATCGTCAATGTTCAGCGAGGTTCCGAAAACCCTTGCGAGCTCGAACAGTGTGAATACCTCGCGATTCGCCTTCTTGATCTGTTCAACATAGCCGTGATTCTTGCTGTTCTTCTCGGTTACAGGATGTAGAGGTGCGGAGTCGTCTTCCTCGTAGGAGAGACCCTTGGCCTCGATCTCTTTCTCAAAATTCCTCAGGTTCTTTAGAAAGATCGATACGAGCTCGGGGTCGAACTGGCTGCCTGCGCCGTTCTTGAGCAGCGCCCTGGCGCCCTCGCGCGTTACCGCAGGCCTGTACGGACGGGTCACTCTGAGCGTGTCGTATGCGTCCGCAATGGACAGAATCCGTGCAGTTAGAGGAATGTCTTTACCGGCCAGACCGTCCGGATAGCCCTTGCCGTCCCAGCGTTCGTGATGATGCTTGACCGCCGGAGTCACGGGATACGGAAATCCGATCTCCGATATGATCGCAGCTCCAACGGATGAGTGCGTCTTTACTTTTTCCCTTTCGGCGGGCGTTAGTTCACCCGGCTTGTTGAGAATGTGGTCAGGAACCGCCAGCTTGCCAATGTCGTGTAGAAGAGCGGCGGTATTGAGAGCTTCGAGCTCGGGCTTCTCAAGACCCAGAACCTCTCCCATTTTTACGGCGAAATGCTGGGTCCTGTTTACGTGTCCGCGCCCTATTTGGTCGCGTGCGTCTACGGCCGTCGCCAATGCTTCCACGGTCGAGATGTACACCCGGTTTGCTTCGTGGATCTCGGCCGTCTTTCTGTCCAGCATCAGCTTTTGCGAACGAAAAGAGATGATCCCCAGCATCGCGATCAAAAAGACTGCGAAGCCAAGAAACAGGAAAGGGCCGTTTATCTGGAAGACAAAGATGGAGAAGTATCCGAGGATCAAGGCCAGTGCGATCACAGATCCCCAAAACATTTTCGAGAACAATTTGTAGTAGTCTGGCTTGACGTATCTCACGGTTCTCTTCTCCAAACACGGGAAGTTTTGAACTTGGCGGGATACTCTGGGGAGAGGATAGAGCCGGGGTGATACCTTCGATCTATCTGAGCCATCCCATACACCGGCTCGGCACTAGTAAGTACAAGACACGTGCCATTGGCCGCCATGATCAAGACCAGCAAATACGGGGGTCTCAGCCGACCGCGAAGAATGGGTTCGCGCGAGACGTTCGGAATGAATGCTCAGTTTGAGCGTATTCGGTCAGAATGACCGCATGCGGGAAGGTTTAAGAACGGTTTAACCGGGGTGTATTGTCATGGCTGAGCGGCACGCCTTTGGCTCGCCGAAAAAGCAAACGAAATTCAACGCGGGGACTCGGCCCCCGCGATCAGGTAAAGCTCAGGTCCGGGACGGCAATGCCGCCCCGCAAATCGAAGCGGCGGAGCCGCGTAATGAGGAAAGCGGTCCGAACTTTCGTGAAACAAAGGGCAAGGATGCCCTCGGCACATCCTTATCTAGCCGGAAGATACTTGGCCGGCAGTGGATTGTCCGGAGACTCTGCCTGCCAGTAAACGGTCACTATCCACCACCGCTTTCCGTCGTTCAAGAGCTGAATACTGTTGATCCCTCGAAGGAAAGCTTTCTCGTCCGACTCCTTTCGCCGACCTTCATACGTGGAAAAAATGTGAACGATGTTGCCGAAGGTCTCCGTCTTTCTCGCGATCTCCTTTTCAAAGAATCCGTTGTTGACGAGAAAAGGGCCGGAGCGTTCGACATACCCTGCAGGACTAAGACTGAATGCCTTTAGCAATCCCGATGCCTGGTCCTTGCCGGTCGGTATCAGCCGGGCATCCTCCACGAACAGGTTGTGAAACCGGTCCCAGTCCCTTTCGACTCCCGCGCCGCCGGAGATCGAATCGTAAAGTGCATCAACGATCGAATCGAGTGACTCTACGTCTTTAGCGTATTTGTCCGATTTCTTGTCTTTCATTTCGGAGCCGTTCTGCGCGAATGCGTTTGTTGCGCCGCCGACGGCGAGTACGATGCAAGTTGCGAAAGTGATTATTCTTATTTTCATGATTCCCTTCCAAAGTAGGCCTTAGTTTCAGGTTTTAGCCAGAATATCAGCAACGGCACTGTTGCCGGTAGAAAACAACAGCTGGTCAGTCCGATCGCGATCATCACGATCCCTACCACCCAGTTGTACGGTTTGCGAGGAAGAAAGAGTGCGATCCCGTAAGCGACGGCAAAAACGAATCCGATGACGCCGTACACGGCTCCGGTGATCATCATCTCCATCTCATCCTGCTGGCTTTCGGCGCCAAAACCGCTGAGCAGCAGGATTCCCATAAAGGCTACAAATATGTATAGGAAGAGAAGGACCCCGCAGTACACCCTGTACCACATAAAGGTCTTTCTTCCGGTCTCGTTGTCCTGTGAAATCCGACCTGCCGGAGGCCTGGAGGACATTTGGGCCTGTTGAGCCTGAAACGTCTGCTCGACCGGCACCGACACCTGTGCGGTCTGGGGTAGGTCTGAAAGCAGCTTTCCGCAACGGTGACAGTGCTCGGCTGTCAGCAGATTCACGAGGTCACATTGCGGGCATCGAATTCCGTTCATCTTTTACGATTTTTTTGCTGTTGGTATCAGAACGCTGGCCAGGGCGCTCGATCTCTATGGTTTGAGATCGACCAAGTGTAACAGTGAAATGCCATTCTGCTGAACGTCTGTCCTAAAAGCGGCCCTATTCCGCCAATCCTGCCGTTCTTTCCGCAGATCTCAGTACCTGCCAAGGAAGATCTTCAGATCCGGCTTCAGCCAATATACAAGCAGAGGTATCGCCGCCGGTAGCAGAATGCAGCTGATGATGCCGAGGATTATCAGGAACCAGCCAAAACTCCACGCAGAGGGTTTTCTCCTTATGAACACGCCGACGAGCGAAAGTCCGGCAAGAAACAGTCCTGCAGATCCGAAGATCAGAGCTGCCAGAAGATCACCTTCGGGGTCTCTTGTTTCCCTTGAGATCGACAAAGCGAAAAGGATGAGTCCAAATGCGACGGGAACGAGGCTGAGCACGAGCATTCCTGCAGAATACACACGAAACCAGAACACGACATTCTTGCCGAGTTCTGTGTCCTGCGGTACGCCCTCGCCGCCAAACCCTCGGTGGCCGCCGCTCTTGACCGATCCGAGTTCCAATCCGCATCGGACGCAATGCTCGGTCCCCGCAGGATTGACGAGATCGCAGTTGGGGCATTGTTTTCCTTTCATCAGATCGTCCGGCCTGCAAAGGTCGTCGAGCATCACCGCTCTGCGCTTACGAAAACAGCTTCAATCTTTTACCATTTACACGGATGGAAGAAAAACGCCATTTGACGGGTCTCACACGAACGGAACTTGCTCAGTTGGCCGCCGAACTCGGCGAGCCCTCGTACCGTGCCGACCAATTGATCTCTGGGATCAGAGGACGGAGGCTGAGAGATCTGGAACAGATCACGGACCTGCCGAAAGCATTCAGAGCGAGGCTTTCGGAGGTCGCCGTCGTAGAGGCACTGACGGTGGCGTCGAAATACGTTTCTCAAGACGGCACCCGCAGGTACCTTATGGAGAACCGGTCGGGAAATCCGATTGAAACGGTGTTCATTCCGACTGAGAACCGCGACACCATATGTTTTTCTTCTCAATCCGGATGTCCTCTGAAATGTGACTTCTGCCTGACCGCGAAGCTCGGTCTTCTGGGCAATCTGACCCCGGGCGAGATCGTCGAGCAGATAATCATCGTGCTTAATGACGTGTACGGAGAGGCGAACGAGACGCCTCACGGCACAAACCTCGTTGCGATGGGGGCCGGGGAGCCGTTCCTGAATTTTGATAATTTACTAAAAGCGGTCGAAATACTTGCGGAAGAAAAGGGTCTTCATATCGTCCCCCGCAGGATCACGGTCTCGACCGCCGGGATCGTTCCGAGGATCAGAGATTTTGCGGCGCTTGAAACACGGCCGAATCTTGCCATCTCGCTTTCCGCCCCGAATGACGAGCTAAGGGACAGGTTGATGCCCGTCAACAGGAAATGGAACATAGATGAACTGCTTTCGGCAGCCAGGGAATTTCAGAGCAGTCTGAAACGGGGCGAGAACTTTACATTCGAGTACGTGCTGCTGGCGGGCGTTAACGATTCGCTGGAATCGGCCCATGAGCTGGCTTCTCTCCTCAAGCGGCATGGACTGCAGAAAGCAAAGGTGAACCTGATTGCTCATAATGCCGCGGATCCTCTGCCCTACGGTCCGCCGTCCGTTGAAGCCGTCGCAGCGTTCAAAACGGAACTTGAGAAAGAAGGGATCCCGGCGTATGTGAGGACTCCTCGGGGACGGGATATTTTCGCCGCCTGCGGTCAGCTCGCAGCAAAGAAGGAGGCTGCGGTCACGACCTCCTAGGACCGATCCGTTATGGAGATCCTGATAATAGGCGGAATCCTCGTGCTGATAATGGTCCTCGTTTCGACTCGGATCAAGAAGAGCGCCGCGGAGGCTTTTGAGGAAGAGATGGTCGAGACCGACGAATTCTCGATCTTGAAGCCCGAAGGTTTTCTTCACCCTCTGAGGGAACCGCGAGATTTCCCATTTGAAGCTTACTCGAAGCTCTTTGGTGAACGTTCGACTCGCAACATTTGGAGGGCCCGGGCAAGACTCAGGATTTACGATGGAGATCGGCTAGACGAGATCGCCAGGGAAACATCTGAATCCGAAGAGGTCGTATCTTCGGAGACGTCAGAAACCGGAGACGAAACGCTGATCGACAGCAGGCGGACTGAGGACGATATCATATTCTTGGTCAAGCGGAAGATCGTGCAGAAGAACGGGCGCACATTTGAACTCAGGGCAACGATGCTGGTCCCGTATGACGAGGAATATTCCGGGCGGATTTCGGCATTAATAGATTCGTTCACCGTAAAGTGACCGGTGAAATTTGGTTCGAAATGAAAACGGAAAAAGGGCATCAGGATAAGAGCGGCGGGGTTCACGGCCGCAGGTAAATGGACAACCAGAATATGAAAAAGACGATTGCGCTATTGATCGTGTTAGCCGCCGCGGTCTTCGCGGTTCAGGAAGCCCAGGCTCAAACTGTCAGCCTCAGGGTAGGGAAAGGCGGACTTTCAAAAGGAAAGACCGGGCGTGCAAACGTGGTGATGAACATTCCGGGCGGGCTTCACGTGAACTCCAATAATCCGAAAAGCGAGTACGCTATTCCGACGAGGGTCACGGTCAGCGGTGAGGGGGTCTCTACGGGCTCGGTTTCATATCCTCCGGGCAAGATGAAGAAGTTCAGCTTTTCGGAAACTCCCATCAGCATCTACGAGAACCAGGTCTCGTTTGGCTTCAACGTATCCGTACCGAGGAATTTTTCGGGCAATATCGTCAGGCTGAAGGCTGTCGTTCGATACCAGCCTTGCACTGACGAAGTGTGTTACTCACCAAAAACCAAAACCGTCTATCTGAACGTCAGGGTCAGATAGACGGCTCGAAGTTGGTGGTAATTCTCAGTCGTTAAAAGTGAACGACGACGGAACAAACTCGATGGCGACGATGTTGCCGTCGAGTTTTTTGTCGTTTGTCGATCTGTAGGTCACGATCGCCAATGCATCGAGAGGTCCGAAGCCGCACCCGAACTGTATGCCCTGAACCTCCGGCGTGTACGTAATAATGTGAACCGTTACGTCTGGATCGTTTCTAAGGGTAAGCTTTCGTCCTCCCGCTTCGACGACATAGGCGGTGTATTTCCGCCCGCACTCGATCTTCGAGAGCTTCGCCAGTACCCGGATTTCTCCTGCCGCAGGCTTGCGTAGCGAACGCCTCAGTGCTTCCATCATCGACGTCCTTCGACGTTCATCGAATTCGACGGTCGTCCTGGGTCCTGGCTGATCCTCGACTATGACGACCGGACGTGTTCTCGCTATCTCCTCAGGGGTCTTCAACCTGAAGAAGTCCGGGACAAATGTCATGGAAAGCAAAGTACCCTCCGAGTTCCGGGCGCCCGGCTGGTACGTAAATATCGTCCGGACCTCGGAAAGATCCGCGTCGCAACCGACCTCCACGGCGATCCCCTTTTCGTCAAGCGTCAGCAGCTGAAGACCCGTAAAATCGTCACTTACAAGATTGAGGATCCTACCGTCAGCATTCACGGTGTATCTGGGCCCGGAGGCCTCGCACGCAATGTTCTCCAGCCTTCCTTCGATCATCACTTCACCGGGTGCGAGAGTCGGAAGCTCCATATGAAGCCTGTTGATCAGGTTCTCCATATTTAGCCGATCGATCTCTTCCTGAGTGATCTCCGACCGCTTCAGGAGAATCGGATCACCCTCGCTTCCGGTCGTCGCAGCTATGTTGTTTCTTATCCTTTCCAGGTTCTCCCGGTAAGAGCTTACGGTCCCAAGGATCTGTCTTGCATCGGACCGGAAACTTTCTTCGGAAGCGGTCTTCTCCACCTTCCGCGCTATTCTTTCGGCCTCGTCATATTTCTCCTGCCGGAGATATATCTTTGCCTGCAGAAGCTCAAGCTCCGCATTGCCGGGCTTTACGCGAAGGCCCTTTGCGATGTACTCGAGCGCTCCTTCAAGGTCTTCGCCGTTGACGAGGTTTATAAACGCGAGGAGTTGATAGCTCGGTGCGAACGCGGGTTCGGCTTCGATCGAGGCCTTCAGCGCATCTCGCATCTTCGCCGCCGACGAGGCAGGAAAAGCAGACACGTAACCGAATTCGTCCATCGATTCCCGGCTCAGCGCATATGCATAGCTGTACTGCGCCCGGTGGTTGCTCCGATTCGCTGCGACCGCCCGTTCAAGATATCGCTTCGCCAGTTCGAAGTTGCGCTTGTTCATGTAGATCATGCCAAGCGACGTATTGGCGAGAGTATTGTCCGGATCAGACGCAAGGGCCTTTTGGAGATATGCCGCCGCGTCGTCGTATTCCCTGATGTGGTAAAGAAGATCCCCAAGGTAGGCGTTGGTCTCCGATTCCGAGATCGGCCGTACCGCCATCGTCGAATCGAAGTCCAGATCTCTGCTAAGCGTTATAGTCCGGTATGAAAAACTCCGCTGGCGGACATATTTCTGCAGCTCCTTTTCCATTTCGGGATAGCTCATCCCGAAAGCTCCCTTGAAGGCAGTTTCAGGTTCGCGGCCGTCAAGGACAGAGGTCAGGAACTGGCTCATCTTTGAGTCCTGTTTTGAGGAGATCAGATAGTGGACAAGTGCCCAGGCCTGAGCGTAGAAAACCGTTCGGGTATCAGAACTGTTCCTGTGAAGCGAATAATTGTCGACGCTGAAGAACTGATCGAAAGGGATGAGTTTCGTATTGTTGAGTACGTAAAGGTGCGATCCCTGGGGTTTTCCAAGGTTGATCTTGCGGCCGTCTATCTCGATCGTCTGGTAGTACTCCGCAAGACCCTCATTAAACCAGGGGGGGATCTGAGACTCACCGAAGGTCGTGTCGACGATGAAATGAACATACTCGTGGAAGATCGTGCCAAACGTCTCCTCGTCTGAGCGCTCGGTCGAGAAAGTGATGTAATTCGCGTCTTCGCCCGGCTGAAAATAACCCGCGAGTCCCTCATCAGGTTTCCCGTCGTCGCGTTTAGGCTTGAAGGGTTTGTATGAGTCCCTGTCTTTGAACACAACGACGTTCGTCGGAATCGCCTGATCAAAGCGGGCGTTAGGAAAGAGCAGCTTAAAGGCTTCACGGAACTGCTCCAGCTTCTCGGCCGCAGCTCGGGCATCTTTCTCTTTCGCGTTGCTTATAAGAAAGAAGTTCTTTGAACTCACACTGATCCACTCATCCTCGGCTGAAACCGGGCTGGACAGTGCTAAAAAGATAGAAAACGCGATCAGGACCGCGGCTAATGGGGTCTTCTTAATGTCTCGGTACATACTTCTGTCCCTAAAGAGATCCCGAAAAGGGGGCTTTGATTATACGCCAGCCGGGAATGCCGAGTGAAGGACTTTCAGGCGCGGCCGATCACGGACAACAGGCGGCCCGTCTTGCCTAGCTTTCCTTTTTCCTTCCTGTATGAAAAGAAAAGGTCGGTCCGTTCCATCGTACAGAACGGCGCGGTCGATATCTTGTCACGATCCAATCCCATGCCGACTAACTGGTCTTGATTTGCGAGATGCAGATCAACGAGCGCGTGTCCGCCGTTCGTCTCAGAAAAGTATTCTTCACTTCTGGAAAACTCGGACGCGAACTGCTCGACGACCTCCGGTCCCACCTCGTAGCACTCGCCCCCGGCAGCCGGTCCGATAGCAGCCACCAAATCTCCGGGGTTGCTACCGAACTCCGTCGCGAGTCCTTGCACAGCCTTTTCAACGATCCTTTGTAATGTTCCGCGCCATCCGGCGTGAACTGCGGAAAATGCGCCGCTCTCCGGATCTGCAATTAGCACGGGAACGCAGTCCGCTGTTTTCACGCCAACCAGCAATCCCTTCATTTCCGAAACAAGCGCATCGGCACGATCTTCTGTCTGGCTTGCGTCTTCGGAACTGCGCACCGTCTTGACGGTGTCGCCGTGTATCTGCCATACGGTCGAAAGTCTGTATCCGTTACCAAAGAACTTCAGGAACCGGTGCCGGTTCTCTTCGATGTTCTCTTCCGTGTCTTCAGAATATCCGGCTAGGTTTAGGTCGTTCTCGGGGAACGGCGATACGCCGCCAAGACGCGTGGAGAACCCGTTCACGAATCCCGCCGCCTCCAGGTTGTTTGCGACAAGCAGCTTTAAACCGTTTTTTTCTTTCCAGTAGAAGTGATCCATTTGAGAAGAATTCAGGAGTCAGGAGGTTCCAAGTTCCAGATTCCGAGTTCCAGGTTCCAAGTTCAGAGTTGCAGGGGTTGCGACTTACCTCTGACTCCTGACTCCTGACTCCCGACTCCCGACTTCTGACTTCTGACTTCTGACTTCTTAAGCTATGCTCATTCCGTGATCGTATCCATCGGTACCGACATCATCGAAGTCTACCGCATCCGCGAGACCATCGAAAGAACTCCAAGGTTTCTCGAGCGAGTCTATACAGAAGCCGAAAGAGAGTACTGCGAGGCGAAAGGAGCGGCGGCGGCGCAATCCTACGCGGCACGTTTTGCGGCAAAAGAAGCGTTCTTAAAAGCGCTGAAGACGGGCTGGCGGGGAGAGATCGCTTGGCACAATATCGAGATCAAGGTGGATGATCAGGGAGCACCTCTCATTGAGGCGACGGGAGAGGCGAAAGTGGTCCTCGACAGGATGGGAGCGACCCGCATTCACGTGTCCTTGTCGCATACCCACGAACACGCGACTGCGCAGGTGGTCCTAGAGCGGTGAGCTGTTTAGCGTCGGGCTTGCCCGCTGTGTGAGCAGTGAGCGGTGAGCGGTGAGCGGTGAGCGGTGAGCGGACGGTACGAATCGCGCAAGCAAGGGGTTTCGTCCTAACGTTCGCGTAGCGACCGGAATCGCTTTCCCAACCGGCCGCACTTTTTATCGGGTTCGGTTACCGCATCGATAATCTGCAAGCGAGAGTCTCCAGCCTTCACGCCGATCAATAGGCGGTTGACTCGAAGAAACGTGTTTTCGCCATTCGTGATGGGAACTGCCAAGAACAATGAACAGCCCGGTTCGTTTCCGCAGAGTCCTAGCCTACTAGTTACCGTTTGCGGGCAAGCCCGCCGCTAAACGGCCAGTCGCTCATCGCTCACTGCTTGCTGCTCACTATAGAAACTATTCTCCCAGCACCATTACCGCTATCGCGATGCCCATCGCGATCAGCGCTGCGACGATCACAAGAGCCATTCTGCCCGGATTCTGAGCTTCGGCTTTTGCGTCGGGATATATTGACTGCGGCTGCTGTTCCTGCAGCGCCTGATAGTTCTGCTGAAGCGCCGACCGCGAAACGTCCGGCTTTCTGCCGCGCTGCATTGCATCGACCGCATCTTTGGCGTCGGCCAATCCCGTGCCGAATGTTTCCCTGAACATCGCTATAGCGTTGATCTTGTTTCCCGCCTGGAGTTCTTTCTGGATCTCCGCCAGGCGTAGATCCCTCTGTTCTTTCAGGGAGTATTCGGTCGGGTCGGCATCGATCATTTCAGCCTGATGCACCGTGTCTGAGGGAACCATTATCTTTCCCTTGCAGTGGTAGCAAGTCTGAAAGGTCGGATCGCCCGGACGGTATTCAAGTGGTTTGAGACACGACGGACACTGATATGCGATACTCATAATTCACTCCCGCGACCATTAACGCGACAGCGCGAAAACACGAGGTCCAATCACGATGAAAAAGTTATTTCCGGCCGCTTTCCTGTTCATTCTAGCATTTACACTTGGCGCGTTCGCACAGGACGGCGGTTCTTCTCGCGACAGGGCGGTCGCTTTGGCCAAAGAAAAGGAGCAGGAGGTGCGTGCCGCATTCGACCGGCTGATCGAGGGAATCCGTCAGGCGGACGTCGAGAAAGTGATGAGTGTCTATCACAACGATGACCGTACGTTGTTCTTCAACTTCAACGGAACCGCGACGATAGGCTGGCAGCAGATGTACGAGAACCGCAAGTCGTCGTACGCTAAACGCGCGAACACCTCTATCGAGCCCACAGGCGTACGCGTCGAGATCCTGAGCCCGACCTCGGCCTACGTTTCGTGTAAGTGGAAACAAACGCAAGAGTTTGAGGGCAAGCTTGAACAATCGTCCGGACGGATGACGCTGGTCTTCAAGGACTTCGGCGAGGGATGGAAGATCGTTCATCTTCACACCTCACCCGACACCTTTCCTTCGGCGGTGATGGTCCCGGCGTCCGAGAACGATCAATGAGTTCCGAGTTCCGGCTTTCAAATTCCAGGTTCCGGGGGTATTGGCCGCTCCCGTTTACCAGTCGGTAGCAGCAAGGCGGGTTCCTGTGGCTGAGGCCAGCCAAAGCTTCACGCTTTCCGGCGCGACGCTGAAGTTGCAAAGTAGATCTCACGATCAGAGCCTGTGGGGTCGATCAACGGAACCCGTAAGTGATGCTTTTCGCGATCCAGAACAGGATCAGTGCCCCGCCCGTTGCCAGCATAAGGTTGAAGACGGTTCCGACTACCGGGTAGAACCTGATTCTCTTTGTGAACAACCCGCCGATCCCCAGCCCCGCGCCGACGACGTGAAGCAAAGGTCCGAGCAGAGAGAAAATGACGGCCACGATCAACGTCAAGTTTCCCGGCGATCCCTTTTTCGTCCCTAGAAGGATCGATACTGTGTAAAGAAGCAGAAGCAGGGCCGGAACGGCTGCCGCGATGATCACGGAAGCGACGCCAAGTCTTGAATGCTTTTCCCTGTTCATCCGTATCTTTTCCAACTTTGTTCACGAATCTGAAGGAATGGTGGATCGCCGGGCAGGCCCGGCGCTAAAGAAGGACCCACCCGTAAACGGGTGGGCTAAACAAACTCTTACTGCTCACCGCTCGCCGCTCACCGCTTACTGCTCACCGCTCACCGCTTACTGCTCACCGCTTACTGCTCACCGCTCACTGCTCACCGCTTACTGCTCACTGCTCACTCTTCGAAGCGACCCACTCATCCACGTGCCGTTCGAGAATATCCAGAGGAACGGCGCCGGAGAGTAGTACCACGTCGTGGAATTCCTTCAGGTCAAACCTGTCGCCGAGTTCACGTGTCGCCCTCGCACGCAGCTCTTTGATCTTCAGTTCACCGATCTTGTAGGCAAGCGCCTGACCCGGCCAGGCGATGTAGCGGTCGATCTCGTTCACGATGTCCTGCTCGGTCTTTGCAGCATTGTCCATAAAGAAATCGATCGCCTTCTGCCGATCCCACTTGTAATAGTGGATACCCGTGTCGACGACCAGTCTGACCGCGCGCCACATCTCGTAGGTCAACTGCCCAAATTTATCGTAGGGATCCTCGTAGAGCCCCATCTCTTCACCCAACGACTCGCTGTACAGTCCCCAGCCTTCCGTGAAAGCCGTATAGCCGCCAAACTTACGGAAATTCGGAACTTCGCCGAGCTCCTGCTGAAGGGCGATCTGCAGATGATGACCCGGGACGGCCTCGTGGATCGAAAGAGCCATCATTTCCCATTTAGGCCTGGTTTCCGGTTTGTAGAGATTCACATAGTACGAACCAGCTCGCGAACCATCCGCTGCCGGACCGTTGTAATAAGCCGTCGTCGTATCGGGAGCGATCGCATCGGGGATCGGAACTACGCCGTAAGGCATTCTCGGCAGTGTCCGAAAGACCTTTACGACTTCCGGGTCGATCCTCTTCGATATCGCGCGATACCCTGCCAAAAGCTCTTCAGGCGTCTCGTAAAAGAATTGCTTGTCAGTCCTTAGGTGTTCAAAGAATGCCTTCAGATCTCCTTTGAATCCGACCTGCTCTCTGATCTTCTCCATTTCCCCCCGAATGCGCTTCACCTCTGAAAGCCCCTTTTCGTGGATCTCCTTCGGGGTCATTTCCGTCGTAGTGAATCTACGCGCAAGGAACGAGTAGTACTCGCCGCCCTGCGGATGCTGCCATATGCCCGCATCCGGGTAACAGGCTGGCAAATACTCCTCAACGAAGAACTTCTTAAACTGCATGTACTGCGGAATGATGTTCTCCGCGATCGCTTCGGATGCGGAATTCTTCAGGCGTGTTCGGTCGGCTTCCGGAATCGAGTCGTGAAAGTTCCGGAACGGCCTGTAGAAAGGACTATCTTCAGGTTTGTCCACGATCTGGACGTCGATCTGTGCAGGAACTCGCTCAAGCACCTTTCTGGCAAGTACCGATCGTTGTTTGATCCCTTCGCGCATGACGGCGATCGTGTTCTGCATACGGGCGGGGAAGGCGTTCAAACGCGCGATCCAATCCTCGTAATCTTTTACCGTCGTGAAAGGCAGATTCCTCGCAAGGCCGTCCGCCGTCTGGATACCGCCCCGCTGGTTCAAAGGCGTGAGGTGCCCTAGGTACTTGAAGGCTTCGATTCCCGCCTCAAGGTCCTTGAGATAAAGGTCGTAATTGAGCCTGTCGCTTGCGGACAACTGAGACCGGTCGATCGCCTTGAGTCTTCCCCGGGCAGCAACGTCGTCCTTATGGCGCTTTTCGATCGCGGCAACAGAGTTGTCACCCCACTTATCGTTGTAACGCTTGTCTCCGAGATAGGAAGCAAATGTCGGGTTCTCTTCAAGACCCTTCTCCCATTGCTCATCAAAGAAAGAGTACAGTTGTCGCGTCGCCTCGTTGTCGTGGGATCTGTCTGTCTGAGCGTTAAATGAAACGGCGAGAATGATGGTCAACAGTGCTATCGAAACCAAACGCATCGGCGGTCTACTCCTTTACTGGTGTTTGCGCAGTAGGATACGCCAAAGCAATGGGGGTTCAAAGTTCAATGCTAAAAGTTCTATAGTGATGCCTCGCCTGGCTTCCAATAATGTTTAGCCTGCACATTTGATGTTAAGCCCGCCCATTTATGGCCGGGTCAAATCGCGAACGATTCTAAAAGCTGTTAACCCACCCGTAAACGGGTGGGCTAAACATCTTGGCGGGTTGGGCTAATTACCTCGGCGGGTTGGGCTAAACATTTTGGCGGGTTGGACCAAATACCTCGGCGGATTGGCTAAACTTCGTAGTAGCGGAGGCAAAACGAGAAACCCACCCGTGAACGGGTGGGCTAAACATTTCGGCCAGTGGACTAATCATCTTCGCCGCGTGGGTTAAACATCTCCACGGGGTCGGCTAAACAGCTTCTTCTCTTTGAACGTTGAACCTTGAACTCGGAACTATCTGGAGTCGAGCTCATATTCCCGGAGCCTTCGATAGAGCGTTGAAGGCGATATTCCTAGCAGTTCAGCGGTTTTACCTCTATGCCAGCCTGTTTTCTCAAGAGCCCTTAGAATTTGTTGGCGCTCGATTTCCTTCAAGCTTGTCGGCGACGCGTTCTGGAATTCCCTTGCTGTCTCGCTCGCGGGCTCTCCGTAGGTTACCGAGAATTTGGGCTCGGAGCGCTCGTAAACAACTTCCGGAGCGAGTTCGCGCCTTGTGATGCGTCCGTTATCCGAAAGCAAAACCGCACGTTCGAGGCAGTTTCTTAGCTGCCTTACGTTTCCGCTCCACTTGTAGGAGACAAGGGACTCGATCGCTTCGGAAGCCAGTTCCGGAGGGTTCGGACCGGCGATCTGCTTCAACAAATGCCTTGCCAACGGTTCTATGTCCTCTCGCCTTTCCCTTAGCGGCGGAATATTTATTTCGAACGAATTGATCCTGTAAAGCAGGTCAGAGCGGAAGACACCTTCCTCGACTGCCTGTCGTGAACTTCTGTTGGTCGCCGCCACGAGCCTTACATCGACCTCAACCTTTTTCACCCCTCCGACCCTGAAGAACGAACGTGTTTCGAGCGCGCGAAGAAGCTTGCTCTGAAGCGGGGCAGGCATCTCCATCACCTCGTCCAGGAATAGCGTGCCTGCGTCTGCGATCTCAAAAAGCCCGAGTTTTCTCTTTGCGGCGCCGGAGAAAGCTCCTGCCTCGTGTCCAAAGAGTTCGGATTCAAGAAGTGTGTCCTGCAGGGCAGCACAGTTGAGATCGATAAATGTGTTGTCAGATCTCTCGCTAAGCCGGTGGATCGCCTGTGCGATCAGTTCTTTTCCCGTTCCCGATTCGCCAGTGATCAGGACCGATGTGTCGGAAGGAGCTACTCGTTTGACTAGTCTCAAGATCTCTTTCATTTGCGGCGATTCGGCAACTATGTCCGGCATCCCGCTGCTTGTGCGCTCGATCTGCGCTTTCATTCTTTGATTGTCGGTCTTCAGCTCGTGTTTTTCGGCCGCTTGTGAGACGAGCATCGTGAGCTCGTTTATTCGGTAAGGCTTTGTCAGGTAGTCATAGGCGCCAAGTTTCATCGCCTCGATCGCAGTCTCGACAGTGGCCTGTCCCGTAAGCATGAGCACCTCGGGCGGGTCAGGCATGTTCTCGGTAATTCGCCTCAGAAGAGCCATGCCATCCAGTTTCGGCATATTGATGTCGCTGAGCATCACGTCAAAATCGCGGTCCTGAAGCAGTTCCCAGGCTTCTTCGCCATTCATTGCGACCTCGACCTCGTGGCCGATCCTTGCGAGTTCTTTCTGGACCACAAGCCTGAGGTTCTTTTCGTCGTCGACTACCAATATTTTTGCCATACTAGTTTGTCTGATGGAGGGAAGCAGTAAGTGTGAAGTGCGGGACGGTAGATCGTGAGGATGGTTATTTGAGAACCGGCAGGTAGATCGAGAATACCGTTCCCTTGCCGGGATTCGATCTGACATTTAGGCGCCCGCCGTGATCGGTGATTATGCCGTAACATACCGAAAGCCCAAGTCCGGTGCCTTTGCCGACTTCCTTAGTGGTGAAGAATGGTTCGAAGATCCTGGAAACGTCTTCGGTGCTGATCCCGATTCCGGTATCCCGAACCTCGATCTGAAGCCGTTTGCCGTCGGAGGCGGCCTTGAAGGTAAGCGTACCCCCTTCCGGCATAGCATCGATCGCGTTCGTGGCAAGCGCGATTATCGCCTGCTGGATCTGGCCTTCGTCGGCCTTTACAAGCGGCAGATCTTCTTCAAGGTCGACCTCAATATCGATATTTTCGCCGCGCTTCTGATGAGATACCAGATTTGCCGAAGCGCGGATCACCTCCGCAAGATCGACCTCGTGTCGGTTTCCGGTCCGTACACGGCTGAAATCCAGAAGTCCGTTTGTGATCGATTTGCAGCGGAATGCTTCGGAGTGGATCAATCCGAGGTACTCGCGGAGATCCTCCACATCACCAGATGTACCAAAAACGCCTTCATCTACCCTCGATTCAAGCGCTTCAGCGCAGGCGGAGATGGTCGCAAGCGGATTGTTTATCTCGTGGACTACACCCGCTGCAAGCCGGCCGACCGCAGCAAGTTTTTCTGCACGCCCCACAGCATGGATCGCTTCCACGCGCATCGTGATGTCCTCGCCTACCGTGATAACGTGCGAAATGTCTCCGTTCTCGTCCCGCATCGGGACCTTGCTGACCATCCAATGACGCGTGATGCCTTCCCGGTCCGTCGTCTGCTGCTCGATCCTTTCGATCTTTCCGGTCCTGAAGGCCCGGTCAAACTCACCGCTGAGTTTTCCTTTCGGGTATTTGGCAAGGACCTCGAAAACATTCCGGCCGATAACCTCATCTCGCGGCATTCCCTGAATGCCGATCTCCCTGTGCCGGTTCCACATCACGATGTTGTAATCGCGGTCGATAACGTAGAGCGAAACAGGAAGCGTATCCAGAACAGCTTCAGTAAACTTTCTATGTTCTTCTTTGGCTTCCGTGATCGAGCTGTCTATCGTGGCCTCGTAGTGAGAAGTTAGGTTGATGCTCATAGCGGCCATCTGCGTCGCGGCATCGACCAGTTGGCGCGCTTCCTTTGTACATTCGTCGTCGTGTTCGAAGCCGACAATGACCGCTCCTTTGACAGTCCCGTCGATATGGATAGGGGCGACGTACTCAGCTGAATGTGATCCTTCCTCTATAAAGAAGCTGTCCGGATCGTCATTCGTTACACCCACTTGCGGAGGCAGAAGGTCGAGCCATCGGCGAAATCTGTCTCGATCGAATTCGGCTTCATCTTCCGGTCCCTTGAACGAACTGCAGACAAGACCAATATGCTGGAGCTTTACCGCGACAGCACACGAAACCGCGCCGCCCGATGTAACAAAGGCATCGGCGACCCTGTTGGCGACCTTTTTCGGGTGGACCGTCACCAGCAGACGACGGCCGAGATCAGAGATGAACCTCATCCCGGACGCCGGATCGTGGATCGGTCCGACCGCAGGAACGGTTTCCGTCCCGTGTGTGGCGTTATCCTTGGACAGCATTTTGGATCAGTGTTTGTCGTGACAAACCGAGGGGAGTGTTTGTCATCAGAGTCGCGCGTAAGGCAGGTATTTCAACAACGAGAAGCGCAAATACTCCTAAGTAAGATTAAAAAACATTGTTGGGTCTTTTGTCAATCTGTTTAACGTCTGAATAATTGATATTGACACGTCGGGAAGCAACAAGCAGAATCTTGTGAAATGACCTTATTGGCTTGATGATAAACTTAATTCGTACAATCGGTTACACAGTTTGCATAACCGTATTTGCCATATCCTTTGCTTCTAAAGCCTCAGGGCAAATAGTTGTCGACAAGACAGTCGCAACAGTCAGCGACGGTGTCAGAACGGAACTCATCACCTATTCCGATCTGATGTGGCAGCTGGCGCTTGTTCCTGGAGTCCCTCTTGAACCTGCTTCTTCCGAGGATTTGAACCGGGCTCTTCAATTGGTGATAAGGCAGAGGCTTATCGCTCTTGAGGCAGAACGATTGCCTCGCGGGATCGAACCTACGGACGACGAGATTCGTGAAGAGATCGAGATTACGCTCCGGTCATTTCCTTCTACCGCTGATTTTCGTCAAAGACTAAACACGGTTGGCTTTAAGTCAGTTGACGATCCTAATTTCAGGGAACTTGTAGGACAGAGGATCTCCATCCAGAAATACGTCGATTTTAGATTTCGGTCCTTTGTAGTGATCACGCCGGAGCAGGAATTAAGGTATTACCGGGAGGTTTACACTCCCGAGTTCAGGCAGCAAAACCCGGATCGAATACTCCCGAAGATCGACGATGTCCGGGAAGAGATCAACCGGATTCTCACAGAAGAGAGGCTTGCGGAGGACATCGAGAGGTTTATCGATAATGCCGAAGCCAGAGCCGAGATCGTAATCCTGAATCAGGTTTGAGACGCCGCCGACCCTTCCCCATCTTCTTTCAAAAGCATCTCTTTCGCCAACTGAAGGTTCTCTAGGTGTTCCTCGGTCATAGTCGGGTATCTGAGGTCCATCGACTCAAGGGCCTGAGCGACAGCCTCCGATACCGCAAGTCTTGTGAACCATTTGTGATCCGCCGGGAGGACGTACCACGGCGACTCGTCTGTCGCAGTATTTCGGATCGCTTCAGTGTAGGCTTCCATATAACGGTCCCAGAACCCTCGTTCCCTCGCATCAGCAGAAGAGAATTTCCAGTTCTTGTGTGGAGTATCGATGCGCGACAAAAACCTCTCTTTCTGTTCTTCCTTTGAAACGTTCAGAAAGAACTTGATCACCTTCGTCCCGTTCTCGGTCAAATGACGTTCGAAGTCTCTTATCTGCCTATATCGCTTGTTCCAGATATCAGGATCGTTCTTGACAGGATCCGGAAGGTTTTTCGATTCGAGAATCGCCGGATGAACGCGCACAATCAGCACATCCTCGTAGTAGGACCGGTTAAAGATACCGATCCTGCCGCGTTCAGGCAGCGATTTAGAGCATCTCCATAAGTAATCGTGATCCAGTTCTTCCTGGGAAGGTTTCTTGAATGAGAACACCTGGGTGCCCTGTGGATTCAGCCCGCTCATCACCTTCTTGATCGCACCGTCTTTTCCGGCGGCGTCCATTGCCTGAAAAATGATAAGCAGCGATCGCTTGTTGTCCGCATAGAGCACGGCTTGCAATTCATACAGACGGCGGATGTTCGCCTTCATATGCTTGACCGCCGTATCCTTGCTCAGATAGTCCGCCGTGTATCCTGCATCGTGGTCTCCCAGATCGAATGAGGAACCGTCCTTGATCCTGAATTTGTCAACATCCATAAAGGTAAGCTTATACAAAACTTGCGGTAATTGAAACGTCTCCGCTTTCCGCTCCGTATTTCGGTTCGGGAACAAGTTGACCCTTCTTTTCGCGCTTGGCAAACAGCGCCGCCGGAGTGTTTAATTGAGATACCGCTGGCCGGCTGCGGGATAAAAGGTTTATGAACATAGGTATTACGGTCTATCCGACATACGGCGGTAGCGGTATCGTCGGCTCAGAGCTGGGAGCGGAACTCGCCCAGCGCGGACACAACGTTCATTTCATTTCTTCGACTCTGCCAAGCAGGCTCACCGAGCTCACCGAGCGGATCCATTTTCACGAGGTCGAAATGATGACCTACCCGCTTTTCGAGCATCAGCCTTACAGCCTGGCTCTTGCGACGAAAATGGCCACAGTTGCCCGGGCTGAACGGCTGGACCTGCTCCACGTCCACTACGCGATTCCGCATTCGATCAGCGCCATCCTCGCCCGGGAGTCGATCAAGTCCAAGCGATATCTTCCGGTCATTACGACCCTGCACGGAACGGACATTACGTTGGTCGGCGCCGACAGATCGTACCTTCCGATCACGAAATACGGCCTTCAGGAGTCGGACGGAGTGACGGCGGTCTCGAGGTTCCTCAAGAAAGCGACGATCGAGACTTTCGATTACGACGACATCGAGGTGATCCCAAACTTCATTTGTCCGAATCATTACGTGCGGGACCCTGAATCAGATCTGCGGAAGGAACTCGCAGACAGGAACGAGACGATCCTGACCCACGTATCCAATTTCAGAAGCGTGAAGAGGCCGGTCGATTGTGTGGAGATCCTCGACAGGGTCCTGAAACACGGCGCGAAAGCAAGACTCGTAATGGTCGGCGACGGCCCTCAACGATCCGCCTGTGAGTACAGGGCCGAACAGCTCGGGATCAAACAATACATTACTTTCGCAGGCAAGAAAGCGAACATCTCCGATTATCTTGCGGTTTCGGATATCTTTCTCCTGCCTTCGGAGCTGGAGTCGTTCGGCCTTGCGGCCCTTGAAGCCCTTGCCTGCGAGGTGCCCGTCGTTGCATCGCGTGTCGGCGGCATACCCGAAGTAGTAACGGACAACGAGACCGGTTATTTGAGCGATATAGGCGATGTCGACAAAATGGGCGAAGACGCGCTCAGACTTGTGAACGACGAAGATCTGCGCACTCAGTTTGGCAAGGCGGGCCGGGACAGCGCGGTCAGTCGGTACAGCGCCAATGAGATCATTCCGCGATACATTGAATTCTATGAAAGAATCCTCGGAGCAAGATCGGCAGCAGCCGCAGAGCGTTCCTGAAGAAAAGCCAAATGAATGGTGGTACAGGGTCTATGCTCTCGTGGCCGTTTTTACGGCGATAGTGATCGCGGCTCTTGGGGCTTTCACCTGGTACTTTTCTTCATGATTCGCTTTACAATTCTTTGCAACTCGTTCTCAGCCGCAAAGTTATAATCTCCGTCCTATACCGAAATCTATCTTTACGGAGATTACTTAAATGAACAAGAAAACTGTAGTCGCAGCGGCTTTCTCAATGCTGCTGTTCGCCGGCTTTGCATTCTCGCAAGGCGGCAGTGCTGACTATTCCGGCAAATGGAGTCTCGATGTCTCGAAGAGCGAACTTGGAGAACGCTCGAGGATCGAGGCCGTGGATATGACCGTCGAGCAGACTGCGGATACCCTCTCTGTCGAAAGAAACCCGAAGATCGCCGAAAGCGGCAGCAATGCGGCGGGTAGGCCTCCGGGACGCGGAATGCTCGGCGGAGGGAAACTGACATACAGCCTTGCAGGAAAAGAAACAAAGAGCTCCGGCGGAATGGGCGGCGAGGTTTCGCTGAGGGCATCGACTGGAGATGGCGGAATCCTTAAGCTGACCCAGGTCCGAAGTTTCAACGGTCCGATGGGAGCGATCTCGCTGACTACCATCGAGACCTGGCAGCTTTCTGCTGACGGCAAGACGCTTACAGTCACCAGCTCGACCGAAACTCCGCGCGGAAACCGCACACAGAAGATGGTATTCAGTCGGCAATAAACAACGGTCATTGCGCAGTCTTCAATGCCAAGTGATCAATGATCAATTGAAGCCCCATGCATGAGATTACAGCATGGGGCTTTTTGTATTTCGATCGATCCGAGAGCTGATGCCTGCGCGACGATGCGGCGGAAACGCGACCGTCAGGGAGCGGGCCTGAGGCGCAAGCCGAACTGTCATGCAGCGCTTCGCGATTTAAGATTTCAAAGTTCAGATCACAGAGAAGAATTCCAGATTCCAAATGCCAAAACAAGCCCCGTACAAGTGGTGGCGGAAACGCGACCGTCAGGGAGCGTGCCTGAGGCGTGAGCCGAATCGTCCCACGGCGCTTCACGATTTCAAAATTCAGATTTCAGATCTCAGAGAAGAAATTCCAGATTCCATAATCCGAATGGCGCTTCATCATCTGGCGGAAACACGACCGTCAGGGAGCGTGCAACGGTGTTCGACAAGCTTTAGCTTGTCGCTACTCCAACGATCGAAACAACACGGCGCAAGCTGAGGCTCGCGCGACAGCAGACCGCCGCTCCTCGGACTGAATAGACCCAACAGACCTAACCGACCCAACAGACCCAATCGACCCAACAGACTAAGGAGACTCGACAGACCTACGGCGCGCACTTAGAATTTAGGTTTCGGCGATGAAGAAACCTATAAACATAGTAGGCGGCGGCCTCGCGGGTTCTGAAGCCGCATGGCAAGCGGCCGAAGCCGGCGCTGATGTGCGTTTGTTCGAGATGCGGCCCGTGAGTCAAACACCGGCTCACCGGACAGACAAATTGGCTGAGATCGTCTGCTCCAATTCTTTCAAGACCGATGAGCCGGGGACGGCTCCCTTTCTCCTGAAAGAAGAGCTTCGGCGGGGCGGTTCCTTGATCATGAAGGCAGCAGACGCCAATCGTGTGCCGGCTGGTGCAGCTCTTGCTGTCGACAGGCTCGAGTTTTCCGAAGAGATCACGAGACTGATCGAATCGCACCCAAGGATCGAGATCGTTCGCGAAGAATTTTCCGAGCTCCCCGAAGACGAGATCACGGTCATTTGCACCGGGCCGCTTACAAGCGCCTCGCTGACGGAGAAAATAATCGGCCTTACAGGCGACGATCAGCTCTACTTTTACGATGCGATCGCTCCGATCGTGTCATACGAGTCGATCGACATGTCTGTCGCGTTCAAGGCGGCGAGGTACGGCAAAGGCGGTGACGATTACATCAACTGCCCTTTTTCAAAGGAACAGTACGAGACTTTTTACAACGAACTGATCAACGCCAAGTCGGTCCCCCTTAAACGATTTGAAGAAACACACTGGTTCGAAGCCTGCCTCCCGTTAGAGGAAACCGCCCGCCGAGGCGTCGACACATTGAGATACGCATGCATGAAACCACGGGGGCTTCCAGATCCGAAGACCGGGAGTGAACCCTACGCCGCGGTCCAGCTTAGGCAGGAAAATCAGATGGCCGACGCGTGGTCGCTCGTGGGATTTCAGAATCACCTTCGGTACCCGGAACAGAAGCGCATTATCCGCCTTATCCCGGGGCTCGAGCATGCCGACATCCTGCAATATGGTCAGATCCACAGGAACACGTTCATAAATTCGCCGAAACTGCTCAACGAATCGCTTCAGGTCGAGAAACAGCCGAACCTGTTCTTTGCGGGCCAGATCACAGGTGTAGAAGGGTACCTGGAATCGGTAGGGACAGGCTGGCTGGCCGGAATCAATGCGGTGAAATTGTCGATGGGAAAATCCCTTCTTGTCGCCCCGAGGAGATCCGCCATCGGCTCGCTTTGCAGGTACGTTGCTACGGCAGAGACAAAGAACTTTCAGCCTGTGAACATTACATTCGGTCTGCTTGAACCGCTCCCAACTGAACTGCGTAGGAGATACAGGCGAAAGCGAGAGAGGCACGCTTTTCAGGTCGGGCTTGCACTGGATGACTGGGACAAGTGGATGTCCGGAGAGTTTGCCTCTGCAGGAGCCAGCCAGACCGCCGCTTAGACAATCCGAAAACGAACAGATGGGAGTTTCAAACCAGGAATTCAGGAATGCATTGGCTACGTTCGCCAGCGGAGTGACTGTTGTCACGGCGTCGGCCGGCAACCAGCTGTATGGTTTGACCGTATCAGCTTTTTGTTCCGTATCGCTGGAACCTCCTCTGATCCTGGTCTGCATCGAGAATGCCGCGAGATGCAGGGATGCTTTTTCAAAAGCCGGAAAGATCGCAATAAACGTTCTTTCCGAACAGCAGATCGACATTTCTGCCCGATTCGCGACTCAGCTTAAGAACAAGTTCGAAGGGATCGAATACGGCCTGAACGGAAACGGCACGCCCCTGCTTTCTGGAACGGTCGCGACGCTTGAATGTTCGATCTGTGAAGAAGTCGAAGGCGGAGACCACACGATATTTGTGGCCGAGGTGGAAAGAACGACAGTTAATGGAGGTTCTCCTTTGTTGTATTTCAAAGGCGGTTACAATCGGCTGGTGAACTGAACTGCCCCCCGAACAACGTATACGTTAACAGCGTATCCGGTCTAAAGGAGCAAAACGATGGATTTCTACTTCTTACTTTTCTCGCTGTTTTTTCCGCGGATCGTGATGATCGTCTTCCTCGCGATTGAGCGGTATCCGGCGAACGAGGTCCCTATTTGGGGAGACATCTTGCTGGGAGTCCTCTTCCCAAGGGTTCTGATACTGATCTACATCTACCAGAACATGGGTTACGAAAATGTCTGGTTCATCGCCCATATGGCCGCTCTGCTCCTTTCTTATTTCGGGGGTGGACGCAGTTACAGCCGGAGGAGGAGAAGAAAGCGGGAGGATTAGTCTTTCTCAAAAATCAGTTGCCCCCGGTTTCGACGGGGGAAGCAAAGGTTCCCACACTATTGTCGGCCGGCGAATTTAGGGGCTAAAGCTCCTGTTTCGATTGTGATGCCAGGTAACCCCCTGCTAAAGCGAGGGGCAGATGATATTCGATTTGCAGTAGGTCTTGCGGGATTGTGGAAGTATCGAGCGCCTTTGGAGCGCCTTTTCAGACAGCCTCCAACTGATGGAAGGCACGAAATCTGATGAATTGAAGGGCTGAACCCTCTCGAAACTCTCCCAACTCAGCCAATTCACCAAACTTTCCTAGCTTGGTGAACTCAGTTAATTTCGCTAACTTTGCTGGCTATTCAGGCTTCGGAGGCCTTTCTCCTACCGGCACATTCGCGTAGACGTCCTCGTAGGAAACGAACCCGTCTTTGATCACCGTATCCAGCAGATTGTTCTTGTCCACGACGATCACCTTTAGCAGTATCGCAGGGATCTCCTTTCCAAGGCTGTCATTCATGAATGGAGATGTAGCCGGCTTCTCGCCACTAGCTAGCTTCACCGCCGCTTCAACGGCTGCCACGGCCAGGGGCTTGATCGGTTTATACACCGTCATCGTCTGGGTTCCGGATGCGATCCTCTGAAGCGCAGCCTTCTCGGCATCCTGACCCGTTACGACCACCTTCCCGGCAAGACCGTTCTTTTGCAATGCAGCAACAACACCACTGGCGGTACCGTCGTTTGAAGCGATGACCGCGCTGATGTTGTCCGCATTCTGCGTCAAAGCATTCTCGACGATCTTCAAGGCCTCATCTGCTTTCCAGTCCGCGGCGTGCTGGTCGGCGACAATTTTGATGTCTCCCCGTTCAACAAAAGGTTTCAGAACCTCGTTCTGCTCTTTCTTCATTATCAGGGCGTTGTTATCGGTCGAAGCGCCGTAAACCAGCACATAGTTTCCCTTTGGCGCTTTCTCGACAGCATATTCAGCCATCATGCGTCCGATCACAGGTACCTGGTGCGAAATATAGGCATCGATCTTGTCCGTGTTGATAAGCCGGTCGTAGCTGATCACGGGGACGCCCTGGGCCTTCGCTTTCTCAACCATCGAACCGGCCTGGGTAGCATCGTGCGGAGCGATAACTATCACGTCAACACCTTGCGTCAGAAGATTGTCTACGTCATTCGCCTGTTTCAGAGCATTATTGTTTGCGACCGTGACGACGCATTCGATCCCCATCGTTCTGCAATGTGCTTCAAACTCTTCCTTGTCCCGCGTCCAGCGCTCTTCTTTTAGAGTCGCCATCGAGAACCCGACCTTGATCTTCGCATCGCTCCCTGCCGATCGTTCGCTCCCTGCATTTTCAGGCCCGGGAACGCATCCTGAGAAAATAGCAACCAACAAGAACGCCAGGAACCTAATCCCGTTTCCGAACCCCTTCATATTGATTCGCCTCATCCTTCGAGATCCTATCTCTTCACAATGCTGATGCCGCATCAGCAGGTCATCACCTCTGGTTTCGATCCATCGAGAATCGTTGGTGGAATAGCAGGAATGAAACCGGGCGGTTTCCTCGCTCCCGGGTTCAACTTTGTTCCCTACACAACACGTCGCAGGCCTTCAAGTTGTTTGTACTCACTTCCTGCATGGTCCCTGACCCCAGTGTTTGGATCGACAAAGCGTACTCTTGCAACAGAGTATTGGCAAGTGGGCCATCGACAAGTCTAATGAAGGACGAGACCGGCGCAATGAACGGCATGTGATCAGGATCAGCTCAGTGAGACCGAAGCAAACTTGTCCGCGAGCACCAGGCTGAGTGCGCCCTTGAACGTCGGGCGTGGTCCCAGTGTAGAAGGTATTACGTTCACCTTTGGATGATCCTGACATACGGCCGATTCAGCGGCGTTGACGATCTCGTCGCCCACCAATGGCCAAGCCCTCACGATCTCGCCTGCGACGATCGACAATTCGGGCGAAAGCCCCTGAACTACATTCGCGATGCCGAGCCCTATGTACTGTGCAGTATCCTTTAGGGCCTTCAGCGCTTTTTCGTCGCCGTCCAGTGCAAGATCAATTATTTCGGCAAATGAGGTGTTACCCGACTTGCTTCCTGAGAAGTTCGAATATCTTGCCCTACACGCGGTCTCCGAAGCGAACGCCTCCCAGCAACTGTTGTCCCCGGCGGAACATAGGCTCGGTGCGCCGCTGCCGATCGTCATATGTCCAAACTCTCCGGCAGTGCCGTCCTTTCCGCGATAGATCTGGCCATCAAAGACGATGCCCGTCCCAATGCCTTCTTGAATCAGAAAAGCAACTAAATGGCTCACGTTGCTGATCTCCGGCCGACCAAGCCAAAGCTCCGCGAACGCTGCGGCGTTGGCGTCGTTCTCTATCCGGACCGGAAGTCCGGTTGCCTCGGTCAGCAGTCTGGAAATGTCGGTTTCTTTCCAGTCCAGGTGCGGAATCATGATCACGCCGCCGTCCCACGACTCGACGAGACCAGGAACACTCAGGCCTATTCCCTCTATACTGCCTCCGTGTTTGTCGATGTACTTTCGCGAGACCTCGATAATCCGGGAAAGCGTTTTCCTGTGATCTTTACTTGTTGGAAAGTCCTCATGATCCGATACCCGACCGCTGAGGTCGCAGGCTCCGATGGAGATCCTCTTTTCTCCGAGATCGATACCGAGCGCGATCGCTCCGGCGGTTTTGAGACTGAGTAGTCTAGGGGGGCGGCCGCCTGAAGATTCGCCGTAGACTTCCTGAACCAATCCGTGTTTGGAAAGTTCATCCACGATCAGAGAGACTGTCGATCTTTGAAGCGCGGTGGCCCGCGCGATGTCGGCTCGGGAGATGGGTCCTTCTTCGCGGATATAATTGAGTACAATCTGCCGGTTGTAGTCCCGGATCGTGTTAGATCGCGCTACGTTCGCTTTTTTGAGATTAAGTCGTCTGATCATCAGACCTGTTTGTCGGATCCGGTCTCCGACCTCACTTCTAACACTTCAACCGCCGGTAGCGGACCCCGGGCAGCATTTTGGCAGAGGAACCCTACTTCGCACCTACCATATCGACACCAACAGCAGCGACCAGGATCGAACCCTTTATCAACTCCTGAACATAGTCCTGCAGATTCAGAAGTGACATTCCGTTATCGAGGCTCGACATTATCAGCGCACCCAGACAAGCACCGAACACTGTTCCCCGCCCTCCCATCAAGCTGGTCCCGCCGATCACACAGGCGGCGATCGCGTCAAGTTCGAGCAGGCTGCCGGCATCCGGCGAAGCACTTGCGACGCGGGCCGTGTAGATTAAAGCCGCGATCCCGGTAAAAGCACCGAGAATAGCGAAGACCATCATCACGACAGCTTTGTTGTTGATGCCCGAAAGCCTCGCGGCTTCGGCATTGCCGCCAATAGCATAGATGTAGCGGCCAAAGGTCGTATTGGTCGTTATAAAAAGACCGACGAGCGCGACCGCCAGGAAGATCAGAACAGGAACCGGAATACCGGCATACGCATTCATTACGAGAATGAAACCCACGATGCCGGCAATTGGAAGAAACGCTTTTAGAAGTTCCGTGCCGATGCGGCCTTCCTCAAGACCATATTCTTTCTTGACCTTCGACCTCCTCACTGCCGCATAAAGCACAAGACCGATCGCGATCGCGGCCAGCACCCAACCTAGTTCGGGTGCTAAATAATTCTGTCCGATCGCCTTAAAGCTGGCGTCTGTGACCGGGATCGTCTCACTCTCAGATATTCCCTTGATCGCGCCGCGCCACGCCAGCAGTCCTCCAAGCGTCACGATGAATGCTGGAATGCTCGCATAAGCAGTTAAAAAGCCCTGAAGAAATCCGATGGCCAATCCGACCGCGATGGCGATCAGCAACGAAGGCACTAGCCCATAGCCCAGGTTGGTCAGACAGATCGCGCCGACTCCACCGGCAAGCGCGAGCATTGATCCGACGGAAAGGTCAATATTCCCGGAAACGATGACCATTAGCATTCCGATCGCGATAATACCGGTCACCGACGTCTGGAGCATCAGGTTAGAAAGATTTCTCGGTGTCAGGAAGATCGAGCCGGTCTGCCAATGGAAGAAAAGCCAGATCAGCACCAGAGAACCGACCATTGTGTAGGCCCTCAGCGCCGAAGTCCTGATCTTGATACGGCCCGTTTTCGCTTTGATCTCCATATCTTCTCGAAAAGACTGCTTCAAAATCCTTGGAAAGCTATCGTAAGGCAAGTTCGCGAGAACTTCGTCGTTTTACCAATACTTCTCCAGCACCTTTGCCATCCGGCTCGCCAGGTATGAAGATCGCCGTAGGCTGGGTACCTGATCCGATCCGCTGCAATGAGGCACTATCGGTGTTTCCCGAAACGGTGACTCATCCCGCAAGCCTTTCTTTTTGATTGCGTCGAACGCGCCTCGAAAAAACCCGATTTCGCTATGTTTAAGTTCTTGACCGGCACTTGGGTCGAATTGCCCTGCCCAAAGGAATGTGCCTGACGATCTGCGCCGATCGTTGAAATGGGCCATATACTATATTACTTTTGTTTAGGCATACAACTAAGTTCTCAATAGCAGCTTGCGGGTATGTATTTCCTTGGTATTGACGTCGGTACTTCGGGTTCTAGAGCAGTGATCGTCGACGGCTCCGGGTCGGTTTCCGGCACGGCGGCTGAAGGACATGAACCGTTCAGATCGCCTCGTGGCGGATGGGCGGAACAGGATCCTGACGATTGGTGGCGGGCTTCGTCGCTCGCTATCCAGCGAGCGATCAAGGACGCAGGAGTAGATCCGGATGCGATCGGAAGTGTCAGCTTCTCTGGTCAGATGCACGGAGCCGTTCTGCTTGGCGGGGACGGCCGGCCGCTTGCACCTTCTATCATCTGGTGCGACAACAGGGCCGTCGAAGAATGCAGGGAGCTTACGGAAAATGTCGGGGCAAAGCGGCTGATCCAGCTTGTATCGAATCCGGCTTTGCCAAACTTCACGCTTCCAAAACTTCTTTGGGCCCGAAAGCACTGGCCCGAAGTTTGGGAAGGGGTCCGGACTGTGACGCTTCCAAAGGATTACGTCCGAACGCGGCTTTCCGGTGACAGGTCGCTGGATCTGGCGGACGGCTCGGGAACACTGATGCTGGACGTAGTCCAAAGGAGCTGGTCGCAAGAGATACTTGAAGACGCGGAGATCGAACGGTCCCTGCTCCCGGACCTGGTCGAATCTCCGGAGATCACCGGAGAAGTTTCAAGATCGGCTTCCAGGGAGACAGGGCTAAGACAAGGAACACCGGTCGTGGCTGGTGCTGGCGACAATGCAGCTGCAGCAATAGGGATGGGGATCGTCAGACCGGGAGACGTTAGTGTCACTGTCGGCACCTCGGGAGTTGTTTTTGCAGCGACCGAAGCACCGAAGACAGATCCCCTCGGAAGGATCCACACGCTCTGCCATGCGATCCCCAAAACCTGGCAGGTGACCGGGGTTACCCAGGCCGCAGGTCTTTCGTTTCAGTGGTTTAGAGACACTCTCGCTTCCGGAAGATCTTACGGCGACCTGACGGCTGAAGCTTCTATGATCCCACCGGGAGCCGAAGGCCTCTTGTGGGCCCCTTACCTGATGGGCGAAAGGACGCCGCACATCGACCCCAACGCGAGGGCGTCGCTCATCGGACTGTCAACGAGACACACCAGAGGGCATATCGTAAGGGCGATTCTCGAAGGTGTCGCGTTCAGTCTTCGAGACTGCATCGAGATATTTCGGGAAGTAGGGATCCCGATCGAGCGCATACGGCTCGGAGGCGGCGGCGCCAGATCCGCCCTGTGGCGACAGATCCAGGCGGACATCTACGGTCACCAGGTTGAGATAGTCGAAGCGGATGAGGGAGCGGCTTTTGGCGCGGCGATACTTGCGGGCGTCGGTGCGGGGCATTGGTCATCAGTGCCCGAAGCTTGTGAGCGATCCATCAGAGTCGCCGAGCAGATCGATCCGGATAAAGAGAACTCTTCGCTCCTTGGCGAACGCTACGAACAGTTTCGAAAGATCTACGGGGCTTTAAAGGAGGTTAAATGAATCTTTTTAGTCTTTTGAGTCTGTAGTTTTCCCTTGCCCCGGAGGGCCACCGGATGTTGGCCCCGGGGCAGCCGAAGGCGCACCCCGGGGTACCGCGTTGAAGAAACACTCTTAGCCGCGTAGCGGCGGCATATGCAGGTTGACTGAGTTAGCTGAGTTTGGTGCGCTGAGCCTGTCTCATAGTTTTTGGTAAAGCGTCGCGGCCCTCAATCTCTATCTGTTAAACTCTCCGGAGTCAGGTAACTTTGTGAACTCAGTAGACTGCGTAAACTCGGATAACTCAGTTAACTTCGGCAACTCAGCCAACTCCGAAGACTCTGCAACTCAGTTAACTCAGCCGACTCAGAGAACCCTTGATCGAATTCAAACAAGCTCGAAAAGAATACGGCGAAGTGGTCGCCCTGAACGGACTCGACTTGAAAATCGAGAAGGGTGAGACCGTCTGTCTGATCGGGACCAGCGGGTCAGGCAAGACGACCGCTCTCAAGATGGTCAATCGTCTGATCGAGCCAACTACGGGCGAGGTGGTCGTTGATTCAAGGTCCGTATCAGACGCGGATATCGTGGCGCTGAGAAGGTCAATCGGATATGTCATACAGCGCGGCGGCCTGTTCCCTCACATGACCGTGTCAGGAAACGTTGGTTTATTGTGCCGGCTCGAAGGCTGGGAAAAGGAAGAAACCGCGAAACGGGTGAACGAGCTTCTCGAGCTGGTCGATCTTCCGCCGAAGGAATTCGCCGACCGCATGCCGAGCGAACTGTCAGGAGGCCAACAACAGAGGGTCAGTATCGCAAGGGCGCTCGCTTTCGATCCGGAAATCATACTTATGGACGAACCGTTTGGCGCTTTGGACCCGATCACAAAGACAGAGCTTCATAAGGAATTCCTTGAGCTCAAGAGCGAACTTCACAAGACCACGCTTCTTGTAACCCATGACCTTGCCGAGGCATTCAAACTGGGCGACCGCATCGTCCTCCTTCATAAAGGAAAACAGATACAGACCGGCACCGTCGAGGACTTCCTCGAGCGACCCGAATCGGATTTTGTACAACACTTTGTGGGAAGCCAGCTCGATCAATGAGCATTGATCATTGACCATTGAGCATTGAAAGAAACCTCTTATAGGTCTCATACACCTCGCCCGGGGTGACCGTGCCCTGTCGATAGTCGCGCTGGCCTTCGGCAAGGTCTTCTGCTGATCGGCGTTCGGGACCAAGGTATCCGGGGCGCCGTTCGGCATTTGCATAGAATGCGTGGGTAAGACGTGCGGCGATCGATTCTTTTGATTCTTTATCCATTTTAATTTGCGGCTTTAAAAGAGGGGGCTTCGATGCTTCGGAAGGGGGTCCTTGTTTAAAGGACATCTTTAATTCTACATATCTCCACGAATTTTGTTAATAGATCAAACGTTTAGCGCGCAGGCGAAAGGAATCGCTCCACCAGCCCCAACGAGCCGTCCACGGCCAGCGCGAGCAGTGCCGCCGGGACCGCCCCGGCCATTATCAGTCTGGGCTCGTTAAGTTCAAGCCCGGTCAGGATCGGTTCCCCGAGTCCCCCTGCGCCGATGAACGCCGCAAGCGTAGCGACACCGACCGAAATAACAGCCGCCGTTCGCACACCTGCCATGATCGTCGGAACCGCCAGAGGGATCTGAACGTGACGAAGGATCTGGCGGTCCTCAAGGCCCATTCCGCGGGCGGCCTCGACGAGATCGGCGTCCACTTCGCTGATTCCGGTGAAGGTGTTTCGAACTATCGGGAGCAGTGCATAAAGGAAGAGAGCGGCGATCGCGGAACGCATCGAAAGGCCAAGCCACGGTATCGGGATCATAAACGCAAGTAGTGCAAGTGAGGGTATGGTCTGGATCACTCCGGTCATCCCGATCACCCATCCGCTCAGTTTTTCGTTCCCGGTCAGATAGATCCCAAGCGGGACCGCGATCAAGATCGCCAGAAGAACGGCGGCACCGGTCAGGAAAAGATGTTCCCCGATCAATCGAAGAGTCACGGGTATCCGGGCTACGACAAACTCTCCGAGGCTGCCGCCGCCGATCGCCTCGCCTTTCGGTGCGCTGCCGTCTTCCGAGATCAGGCCCTCATCTACAAGGAATGACCTTGCCACATCGGCGAACGGCCTGCCTTTTTCTTCGACTTCGTAGTTGAGCCTCTGCATCTTCTCGGCTGGCAACTTGAACGCAAGCTCATTCAGGATCCCGCGAAGCTCCGGATGCCGTTCAAGGGTCGCCATCCTAACAAGCGGCGCGCCTTCGTACGGCGGGAAGAACCTCCTGTCGTCTTCAAGCAGCGTGAGATCGTACTTGAGGAGCTTGCCGTCGGTCGTGTAGGCATCGATCAGATCTATCTCGCCGGACCTTATGGCTTCATACGCCAGACCGTGTTCCATTCCCCGTGATGATGAAAGGCTGAGGCCGTAGTGCGACATAAGTCCGGGAAGCCCGTCTTCCCGGTTAAGAAACTCCAGGCTCCAGCCGGCACTTAACTCTCCCGCGTGGTTATTCAGGTCGGAGATCGTCGACAAGCCCAGCCGTTTCGCGACAGGCGTCCTGACAGCCACTGCATAGCTGTTGCTGAAACCGAACGGATCAAGCCAGGTGATCCCGTACTTTTCTTCGAATTCCCGCTTAACTGTTAGATAGGTCTTGAGAGGGTCGGGTGCGCGCTCTTCCCTCTTAAGGACGACCGACCAGGCTGTGCCGGTGTAATCCGGATATATGTCGACCTCGCCTTCGCGAAGCGCCGAGAATACGACCATCGTACCGCCGAGGCCGATTCGTCTTTCGACCTTCAGATCGGTCCTTGCTTCGATCAGCTGTGCGATCGCCTCCGCAAGAACACGGCTTTCCGTGAAGGTCTTGCTTCCGACTGTAACGGTTCCCGATTCCTGGGAAAAAGAACTCCCTGCTATCAGGATCAATATCGCAGCGGAAAGGAACAGTTGAAGAGTCGATCTCATTTCGGTTCGACTCTATCGGAAAGCCTGCCAAAGGAAAAGAAAAGTTTTTTACGATGAGGCTAGTTATCAATGGTGTGGAACGTTATCGTCTTCTCCAGGATCTGTCGGCCCGGCCTCGTTTCAACCGTGATCCGTTCTATATCCGAGATCGAGGCAAGCAAACTAGCGATGTTGCCTTCAAAGAAATCATTCTCCATGGAATCCGGGTTTAGCCGGGCAAATATGTCATCGAAATCCTGAATCCCCTCCTTAAGGTCGAGAACAGATATTTCGGAACTTCCCGACCCGTTCTTGACCTCTTCGCTTGCGGCGGAACCTTCGAGCATTCTTTCTAAAAGCTCCGGGCTGTTCGCGTAAACGAGCAATCGTCCCTTAACTGCGTATACGAACTCTCGACCAAGCATCGGAAATTCGAGGCGGTTGACCGAGACCCCTGATGACGGAGATGAGTGCCATTTCAAACCCAGGTCCTGACCGCCGGCCCCTGCCTTCTCCGAAGCAAAGCCAGAAACGACCCTCCGGAACATCGCTTCATTGAATCCGCCATCGATGACTACTGCGCCCCCGCGCCTCATATCCGCGAACAATGGAAACTGAAGACCTGTCGGATCGATCACCTCAAGTGTTTCCATCCTCCTGGCGCCAAAAGCGTCGCTGAGTTTTCGCACATCTGAGGCCCTGCCGGGATCTGCCGCTGAAGCTTCCTGATCCGTTTCGTCAACCAGCTGATCGAATCGATCGTCGAGCCTGTAGAATCCTGAGTAGTATGCGTCGTCTTCGAGAAAGCTCTCGCGCCTGAAGGATAGATCAAGCCCCTGCTCCCGGGGGGCCCTCCTGGAATCACCCTGGAACAAAGCTCTAAGGACATCACCGGCCGAGGAACGGGCGCTCCTGGCTCTGATCCGATATAGCGCAGTCCCTTCCGGGATGAATTCGGCGAGACTTCGCACAGCCGATTCTGAAAGGGCGTTCGCGGGTTCCGGACGCGATAGCAGAAAACGCCTGTCTTCGATCAATGACCCTTTTTGTACCGAGATCGTGAACAATCCCGAACGATATCCACCCATTTCACCGATCGGCTTCCCAAGCCAGTACTTCTTGAAGTAAAAGTCCCGGTTAAGCCTATCCTGGTCTACCCATATCGACAGCATCCCCTGTTTCTGGCCCTTTCTTAGCAGTGCATAGCCGGGGTTTCCCATTAGCCGCCGGCCCCGGCCCGGATTCAGGATGTTGGCCTCCGTCAAGGTGAAAAGCTTTGTGTCAGTCGAGATCACTAACCGGCCCTGAATCAGCCCGAAAACGATCTGCTCATCCTGCCTGCCGTTGTCTGCCTTGAATTCCCTTAAGTAGATCGTCGTACCCAACTCGGTCCTCGACTCCTTGAAATGTTCCCGAAGCCCGTAGAGCACCGAGGTTTCAAAGACCGGCCGCGACACGCGGGTGATGAGCAAGAGATCGAGCTTGCCGACATCATAGACTGCGAGCGCGGCATTCTTGTCGGCGAGAGATCCAAGGAAGCGAAGGTCGATCTTCCTCCCGATCCCATTCGAGAACTCTTCCCATCTCGCCGCGAGCCTCAGACCCAGCCTTCGGTCGGACAGCTCCCGGAAGTTCTTGCTATTGAGGTATCTGTCCTTCGTTTCAGACCCCTCCCAGATCGAGATCAGGCGCTTCAGGTCGCCGGTCTCGGCGACGATGATCGCCCCGTCAGGCAGATCTTCAGCCGGCACGAACGAATCCGCGGCTGATATCGACATCAGCGCCGCCACGACAAGGATCAAACCCGGGATCAAAGCTTCTCTTCTCATTGTCTGCTTACCATTTTCAAGTCGACAGTAAACGCGGTGAACTTCTTCTCTTTTCTACGTGCCGCGGTTCTTAGCCGTGCGATCCGGTCCGCGTCCTGTGCCCCCGACTGTTGCTCGTACCTGATCGCCTTCTCGAACTCACGTTCGGATTCGGCAGCCACCGAAAGTTTTCGGCAGAGCTCCGCCTCGCACGGATGCGTTAGAGAATCGGCCAGTCTGAGCGCCGCAGCATTAAATCCGGATTCGGCGTACAGAACTGTCAGTCTTCGTTTAGATCCTTCCTGTGAACCAGGATCTGCGAGCAGCGCGGCAGAGTACTTCTCAATAGCCGACAACCTGTCACCCTTCGCGAATGCGACCGAAGCCGCCAGCTGTAGCGAATAGGCGTCGTACTCCTCCTCTGTCCACTCGGGCCGGGAACCAGCCCTCAGCAACATAGCGACCGATGTCCAGCGAACCGGCCGAAGCGCAAATCGGTCATCGGCTAACTCGTTCCAAATCTTCACCGCTTCCGCTTGTTCACCTGTTTCTGACAGCAGTGATGCCAAAGCCTCTCTGTTCACGGAGTCTGCCGGATTCAGCTCTGCAATGCGCCGTCTGAACTTGATCGCATCTTTGAGGTGGCCCGCTTCCCCGGCTACCGACGCCGACGCTCCCAGTGCCGCTATCATTTGAGAAACGCCAGTTTCAGGAAACGCTGACTGGCTTCTATTGAGCGGAAGCCGTCCCTTCACCGACGGCAGTTCATCAAGCAGACGAAGGGATTCGGCTGTGCTCTGCGGATCGAACAATGATGCGGTGACGTTCAAGAGTGCGAGAGCTTCGGTATCCTTCCGGAGTTTGAACAGAGCCCTCGCGAGCCCGGCCAGATTCTCTATATTGTAGTTGCCCAAAGCGAGCATTCTCGCAAAGAACGCCGATTCGAGCCTCGCGGCTTCGGTCGCCATTCCCCCTTTGTTCAAGAGCCTCAGGACACTGTTCAGGCGTTCAATGTCAGGGGCTTTTACTTGAGAGAATGCGGAATTCGAGTCATCGATTCCGATGAACAGCCCGGCGGAAGCGGGATCGAATCTGCCCGTTGCGATCTCCAGTTCGATCTGCCCAAGCCTTAGCCACGATGGCCGAGCGTATCGACCCCTCAGGTCTGCCGCAATGTTCTCGGCTGTGCGTTGCGCGTCCTCATACCGGCCGAGCCTCTTTTGCAGCTCGAACAACTGGCGCTGAGCGACGTATCGGTCCGTCGTGGGCTCGGAAACCTCTTCATAGCCGATCTGCTGGTCGTAGATGGATTCGGCCTCCGGTCCAGACACGCGCAGATTTGAAGTGGTGGATACGAACCAATGATCGTTGTCGGATCCCCGTTCGCTTACATCAACAAGCCTTTGAAGCAGCGCGGGCCTGAATGCGTCCGAAACAAGCGAATCGTTCAGGATCAGCTGAATCACTACAGCGGGAGCCTCGATGGCGTCCGTGATCCGTTCGAACGCCCGAGCCTTCTCCTGCTCACTTTCGTATATCGACGCAGTTTCCCTTACAAGCCGGGCAAGTCCTTCCCCCGCGGACCTGTCGAGGGACGTATGCAATTCGATCAGGCGGGCCGATTCGCTGCGGGCTTCTTCCGTGAGTCCGGCCATTGACAACGCCGCAACGTATGCAGCTGCCGAGTCTACTTCACGGTCCGTATCCAGCTTGTGGAAGATCCTGGAAGCTGCTTCGCGTTCACCAATTCTCCTCAGCGCAGCGCCAAGAGTTGCAGCGTACTTCTGATTATCCGGAGCGAGCTCGGTAGACGGCCGGAAATGCCGGATCGCAATCATTGTCTTGCCCCTGCTCAGGTAGTGAACACCGAGTTCGTAATGCGCAGAAGCATCCGAGGGCCGGTTCTCTACTGAAGCCGGAAGGAGGAGTTCGGGAGACGAGACCGGATCGTCTGCCTTCTCAAGCCACTCGCCGTACTTTCGTGCGAGCCGGAACCAATCGTCGTTGACCAGAAATGAGCTCTTTTCCGGCTCGACCTCGATCATCTTGCCGATCGAATCAAGGTTCAGGGCATAGCAGAAATAGCATTCCGCATTCTTACCTGTCTCGCCGAGTGCAAGACTGGCTTCGGCGTGCCTCGAGAGCTTCCACGCTTTGGGCATCTCTGCAGATTCGATCGCGCTGTGTACGAGCTTCCGCTCTCCGTTGGCAAGAAGGAAATTGATCGTCTGTATCTGATACTTCGAAGACCTGCGTGTGATTCTGGCAAGCGATTTCTTGTCGCGTTCGTACAGAATATCGAGAAAGCGTGCTACTTCCGGACTTGTCGATCCGTTCGGAGCCCCGCTGCCATTGAAGTAGATGGACTCGAGATGCCGAAGCTCGCTCCCGGAGTCTCCCGAAAGCCGAGCAGCATACGCAAGCGAAGATAGGTCGTCGAGGCCAAGATCCCGGTAGGCATCCGCCATTTTCTTGAAAGAGCCACGGGATTCGTAAAACTGTCCGAGCGCAAGGATCGCCGCGCGACGGTCTTTCGCATCGACAGAGTTTCCCGCCTTGTTTCTAAGGATCTTTTCTTCAAGGACTCCGAAACCCGCTTGCTTTCCCAGATCCTCGACAAGTGCCAAGGTCGAGTACTTGTCGACCACTGACGGCCTCTCGCCAAGCTTCGCCAGCAAGAAATCGTAAAGCGATCTCAACTCCTCGTTGTCGGCTCGTTCCCGGGCAATCCCGCCGATCACCGAACCGATAACCGAATCAACCAGCCTGATCCTTTCGCGTGCTGCGCCTGCCTCGGTCGAACCGGCTGATTCGGCAATTGCGACGTACTTTTCCCGAAGGCCCCACAGATCGGAATTCGCTTTGGTCAGAGAGTCCGCGTCCCGAATGCAGCGAGCGTAAAGTGTAAGATCGGATCGATCGAGCTTTGTTTTTATCGGATCGGCAAGAAGATCCTCAAAGGCCTTCCGGTACAGTTCAAGCGCCTCAGCAGCGTCCGAGGTCCTTGAGGCGGCATCGAAACCGCTTGCATCGCCGGTATTGCCCGCAAGTTTTTCGCGCAAAGCGCTTGCCTCGACCGACCTTCCCATCTTTTCGAGGACCGATAGCCTCGTTTTCAGGTTCTCCGTGTCTTCGCCCGTTAGTTCGATTACCCGATCGATCGCTCGAAGTGATTCAGCGTACCTGCCACGACGAAGCTCGACGACCGACAATCTGATGTGCATTTCCGCATCTCCCGGACTGCTGGCGATCGCTTTATTTAACTGGTCTGCGGCTTTCGAGAGTTCTCCCTCTGCTTCGTAAAGACTCGCGAGAACCAGGTTCCAACGGTGATTCTTGAACGAATCATCAGAGAGCCTTTCGTAGTATTTTGTCAGACGACCCGTGACGCCGTATCTCTTTGCGTAGGAGATGGCCATATCGACAAGGTCTCCCGTCTCTCTCGGATTCCGATTGATTATTTCGATGTACTGGTCTATCGCGGATACAGGATCATTGAGTATCGTGAAAGCCTCGACCATTTCCTTTCGAAGTTCATACGATCGCTGCCTCACATAGATCCGTTCCCGGTTTCCACTATTCAGCGAAGCGAGGGTCTTATCAAATGCGGTGCGGAGAGCAGCCGGGCGGTTCTGTTTCACGAGAACTGTAGCAAGCGCGCGAAAGATGTCGGGATCGTAATCGAAATCCGTGTGAAGTCGGGAGAGAAGCTCCGACGCTTCGTCGAGGCGGCCAAGATCGACCTGTGTCTTCGCAAGCATTCTCGCTAGTTTGAGGCGGTACTTTCCACGGGCCCGCAACAACCCTCGCCGCAGGACTTTGACCGCTTCCGGGCCTTCGCCTATGTAGACAAGGAATCGCGACGACTCCGTGATGACCCCGTAATTGGATGGAAATCTCGCGGCGAGTGACCGGATCACGTCTTTGGATTCGGACAGCTTTCTGGATTCCCTGAGACTCTCAGCCAGCCGGAGGTGGTGATCCATCAATGCGCGGGGATTGCCCTCAATCTCGATCAGCCTTCGGTAAGCGGCCTGCCGACCAGCTTCGTTTTCTTCCCAATAGAAGAAGTCCAGCGCATCCTTTAGAAAAATTTTGTCCCTGGTTTTCCGGAGTTCGGTGCCAAACAGCGCTTCCGATTCACTTCTCAGACCGGCCCGGGACAAGACACTGGCGTAGCCGAGTACAAGATGGCCGGGCCTCTCGAGCTTACGTCTCTTCTGCAGGTATTCGGAATTGATGGAGCGTGCCAATGCAGGATCTCGTCGGGCCAGCACCGAAAGCCGTCTTACGGTTTTCTCACGTTGATCTCCCTGACCAGCTGTCCCCGAAAGCGAGTTGATGTACTCACGGATGGCTTCCTCCGTTCTCCCTTCATTCTCAAGGATCGCTCCGGCCTCGTAAGCATATTGAAGCGGATCTCCGGTTTTCTGGCGGAGCCTGTCGATCGTCTTCCGGGCCTTGTCAAACTGGAAGTAGTCCCAATAGATCGTTGCCACTTCAAGGTAAGTCTCGCTATTTCCCCGCGAAGACGAAATGACTGGTTCCCAGTTGGCGCCCGCGCGCTCGAAGTCACCGAGCTCAGCCGCGATCTCTCCGGAGACGATCAGCCATTCAGCTTGCGATAGGTCCTTTTTCGCGAGTCGCTCGGCAATGACCGCAGCGGTTTCCAGGTCGGACCTGCTGGTCTGGCCGAGTGATCTTGCAAGGCTTAACGTCCGGGTCTGGAACTCAGTATGACCCGGATACCGTTTCGCCAGATCAGCAAATCCTCGATATGATTCTTCAAATCGCGAGAGCCTCGCGTTGGCTTCTGCCCTGAACAACCTGTAGACGTCCGAATCGCCTTCCGCTCTTTCCTGATACGCCTTCAGTTCCTGCTTCGCGGCGATCCTGTCCATGAACTGGGATCGGATCGAATCTGAGATAAAGAAGTACGCGGCTGCAAGGTCCAGCCATTTGCGTTCATCCTTCTTTTCCGAATAAAGAGCGAGAAGACCGGTTGCGAATCCGGTGTTGGACGGATATCGTTCTAGAGCCGACAGGTAGAGTTTTTCGAGGATGGCCTTTCGGAACTCCGCTTCGCCCGCCCCGCTAGATGCGATGTCCGAAAGCAAGGCCGCGAGCTTCGCATCACCAAGAGATTCGGAAATGCTTTCGCCAAACCTTTTCAGTTCCCTCTCCCGGCCCTGTCGAAGAAGAAACCTTGCAAATTTATCGCGCCATTTGTGCATTTTGAAACGACTGACGGCGGAGTTATAGACTTCGGCCTTTTCGTCCGTAAGATTCGTTCCCTCAAGCCAGTCCAGCCTTTGTTCGTAGAGCCATTCGCGGTCGGGATATTTCCGGATCTCGTCAGAATAAAGTTTGAGTATGCGGGCGGTTTCCCCTCTTCGCTTAAGGAGTTCGACCAGTCTCTCGAGGGCGTACCAGTACGGAATGTCGGACTGTTGCTGCAGAGAATCTTTGAATTTCGACGACGGCGAATAATCGTATGACCGGTCATTCTCCTCATCCTTGAACTTCTTCGGAATAGTGATCCCGGGAAATCCGGATTCCGGAAGGGTTCCATCCGCCGTTTGAAGATCACCTCGATCACCTGTCCGGTCCAGTACCCGCTGATAGATCTCCGCCGCGTGTTCATAGTCTTCCCGGGATTCGAACGCCGCCGCCAGCCGCATCGCTACGGCCGGATAGTCAGAGGTGATCTCGTGGCGCTGTTCGAACTCTCCGAGCAATTCGTAAGCCACCTTCTCGCCGCCAGCCACACTGTAAAGACGTACCAGGTCCAGATACATCTGAGCCATTTCGGGAGTGGTCCCGAATTCCTGCTTGTAGATCGAAAACAGCCGGTATGCCGCCGCACGATTGAACAATTCGTCAGCCCGGTCGAGCTTCTTTTCGAACTCTCCGCCCGGATCAGTGTCGGAAAAGATCAGCGAAAGAACGCCGCTCGAGATCCCCGGATCGGTATCGATCTTTGCCAGTTCGGCATATGAACCAAGGCCGCCGGCGCTCAACGCAAGACGCGAAGAGGCCGCATCGGAGAAGATCTCGAACAGTTGGTAGATTACTCTGGCGCGGAGGCCACGGTCGTTCTCCGTGTCCTTCCGGTTCAGAAGCGTGTACAGAAACCGGGAGGCCATATCACCTTCGCCGTCCGAAAGGAGCAGTCTTGCAGCGGTCAACAGCTCGTCTCCTGTCCAGCTACGCTTCCGCTTTTCGAGTTCGGCAATTACAGGTGCAGACGGTTCGTATCGGTACTTTCTGAAGTGAGCAAATCTTACGGCCGTCCCGAAATCGGAAGGATCTTCCCGGAACCGCTTCTTGAGTTCGGTGCCGTATTCAAGCAGGCGATCGCGGCCGCTTAGAAACTCGTAAAAGTCCCGGGTCTGGGAATCGCTCCAAAGGGGATCAAAGGCCGCGACGTAGATCTCTTCCGCCTCCTCATCCCGCCCGACAGCCCGAAGCACAGAGATCTCGAACATTGTCAGGTCAAGTTCCCTGGATTCGAATATCTTCTTGCCTGTCCTCGCCAGTTCCAGAGCTGCCGCCTTTTCACCGTGTTCCGAGATTCCTGTGAGAAACCGTTCAAAGGTCGCGAAGTCTCCCGTCAGGTCACTTCTGTGAGATTCGAAGAATTCGCGCGTGAGATATCTACTGAATCCGTGACGGCCCGCGGCATCGAGCAGATCTCCAAGCCGCGCCGGTCTTGAACCTGGATCGGTCTCTTCAACAAACAGCCGTTGAAGCAATTTGGCCTGTTCCTCGAATCTGCCTCTCCGTTTGAGAAATTCCCCGTAACCGTCGTAGTAGGTCCGGTCCGCATCCGTGAGTTCATTCCAGATCGCTTCTGCCGCCTCAAAGGCATCGTTCTGTTCCTCGATCTCAGCGACCTTTTCGAGCGCCTGGAAGTTACTGGGATCCTTCTCGTACAGGCTCAGGAGGTTCGCCTTAGCCGTATCGGGAGCGAATGGGACGAGCGCTTCAGTTCCAAAGAACTCGGTCCGGTCGTAGAGAGCCCTTGTTATAGGATCGGAAAAGGGGCCCTCTTCGGAAGCAGAGACCGTCGGAGCACTATCGAAGAAGCCGAATGCGATCAAAAGGACGGCGCCTGCGGTTGCTGCCAGCGCGATTCCGAGAACCCGTGGTACCCGGTACGACACGAAGAGCATTCTCAGGTCCTGCTGACTCATCGAGCCCCCCTTGTAACCGAGACCTCGTATTCCTCGATCGTCTGATTATGTGCGAAGTCCTCCGCCGTGACAGTTATGACGTATCGCCCGGGCGTGAGATCTGAAGGAATCCTCAGTTCACCGACGTTCGCCTTTTCCTCTGATGCCCACCGCAGATGAGCTGCCTGCGAGCCGTAGATCCTGGCGGTCAGGCGGTTCGTATCCTTGTCGGCCAGGACCTTTAACTTCACGGTCTCACCGGCCCGGAGAGTGGTTTTGGGCAGAATCAACCTGATTTTCGGGCTCTTGCTGTCAATAACAAAGGACTTCTTCTCTTCGTAGACATTCCCGTTCTTGTCCTTGAGGATCAGCCTGCAGAAATATGTGCCGTCCTGCATCCAGACCGGCGCGAGGAATCGTGTCTGCCATACATCTTCGGAATCGACGTACCTGAGCGGAAGTGTTTCTCCGTACGGAAGCACCGCGAATACTTCGGAGATCGCCTTGTCCGTCCTGACCCTGATCACCGGGTCGCCGGGCTGGATGAGCCTCGGACGCAAGAGCGCTCTTGGTGCCGCTATGAAAGCCGTATAAGGGGTGACGATCTTGTATTTTTCAGATAGCGATATGATCTCCGAGATCAGGTCTTCGCGTTCTCCGGAAACGTTCATCACGTCGATCAGCGCATTGATCCTCGCCTTCGCCCAGATCCTCGCGATGAACGCATTTGCCGTTTCCCGGTCCGGCAGCGCCGCAAGTTTCGAAAGTTCGGTCGCGATCGATGAAACGGTCGCATTAAGTCTGACCTTCTGGGTTCCGGGTCGTTTATACCGCCCTACAAAACCGTAAGAGGAGCCGGAAGCGGCGGTGTCATTCGTAGCGTATATCTCGTAGAGATTCGAATCGTCCGAGGAACTGAACGACAGGTTCTCGATCGCGGGCGAGACCACCCTTTTCAGGAAGAGGTCCAGCTCGACAGAAATGTCCTGGGTTTCCCGGACCTGTGTGTAATAGCCGTTTGTTTTGCGCGCCACATCCCGGAGTAGAGGAACGTTCGTATCGGAGCCGATCCCGAATGCGAAGAATCTCGCTTTCGAGCTGTCGAATGCACTTGAGATGCTCGGGAGATTGACCGTTTCAGTCGTTGGATTCGCGTCGGAGATAATTATGACTCTCGGCGATCCACCCTTTCCGAACTTTGACGACTCCGCGGCTGCCGAGGCGAGGGCCGCCCGCAGGTTCGTACCTCCGCCAAGTGCAGACCGGCGAACGAATGCAAGCGCTTTCTCCCTGTTCCCGGGCGATCCGCGAACCGGAGCATCCGCGAGCACCCTCACTGTGTCATCAAACAGAATCAGGTTGAACCGGTCCTGTTCCCTGAGAGATCCGACAAGATGCTCGATGCCCTCGACTGACCTTCTGAGCTTGTCCCCGTACATTGAGAGCGACGTGTCGAACATCAGAAGCAGGTTCAAAGGCGGCGCCGGGCCTATGTTTCCAGCACGTGGAAATATCGCCTCTGCGCGAAAGAATCCGTCGCGTGACTTCTCTGCGGAGCGGGGATCCTTGAGATCGTATGCGGAGATCGACTGGTCCGAGCGGTGAGCCAGAAATGCGAGTTTCGCAGTATCGATCTTGAGTTCGTAGCTAAGCGACAGGTCGGATACGAGCGTTACGTTCGACCCCTTGAACTCTCCGACGTATTCGTTCGCGCTCGATCTTACGGTCTTGAATGGATACTCTTTGCTCGAGGTCAAAGCGAACAAATGAGTGTTCGAAATGCGAAGCCGGATCTGAAGGTCTCTCACAGACTGCGATTCTCCGTACGACGGTCGAAGCGGAAAAGTAAAGACACTACGGAGGTCCTCAACCGGCAGCACTTCCGTGTACTCCATTTCAAGACGCTTGGTGCCGTATGGCGTGATCGGGAAGACCTTGGCTGAGAAGGCAGAGCTTCCACCGTGTTCGTCGTCCTGCTGAAGAAGCCCCGGATCTATCGCCTGCGCCTTGATCTCTTCGTAGATGCGATTGGCTCGCCGCTTCTCCATCATCACTCCCGGGACCCTCTGCACGCCGTCCCAGACCGCGAAGTCGGCAACCGATGCGGCGGTAGGCAATGCGAACAGATACTTTCCTTCCAATGTGGAGCTCGTGTGATTCTCAAAGATCTGCAGTACACGTACCGTTGCGTGCTGGTCCTCGATCTCGATGTCGACCGTCATTTTGTCCAGCGACAGAACCGAAGGGTCTGGGACGTCGGATGTAGACGAGGGGATCAGCACACCGGTCTGCGCTGTTACGACCGAGACAAGCAGTGCCACTCTGGCAAAGAACACGGTCAAGTCCAGGAACCGGTCAACGAAGCTTTCACAGATGCGACCGATCATCGTGTACCTCCCGGCGATCTATGGAACGAGGCAAGCGGAATGACGGCAACTCCGCTGTCGGTCCCCGCGTAGAGCCTGTCGTCGTCGCACGCGACGCTAAGGACCGTTCGCGACGGAAGCCCGGCAACGATCTCTCTCCAGCCGCCGGTCCCGAGATCGAAAACGGCCAAGCCGTTCATCGTGCCGGCAAAGATCCTCTTACCGTCTGAAGCAAGCGCGTTTAGATTCACGACGACTCCCCGGGCCTTCGGCGTGATCCGGCGAATCTCGTCCGAGGGAGCCAGCTCAAAAATGCCGCCGCCATAGGTGCCTACGAAGATCCTTCCGTTTACCTCAGTGATCGCCGTGACCCAGTTCGTTGAAAGCCCGGAATTCGAATCCTTCCACGTTTTTTCCACCCGTCCCGCCCGAACTCTCGCCAGTCCCGATAAAGTGCCCACAAGTACAGAGCCTCCGGTCTTTAGGCTTGTGTAGACGCTGTTCGCGGGAAGACGATGTTCGGCGGTGATCCTCTTGGCATTCCTGCCGGCACCGACGAGCAGTCCCTTTGAAGTGCTCCTGATCTCGCCGTCAATATGGCTGACCGCCCCGGATCGTTCTTCGACCTCGGTTTCTTTGATCTCAAAGTCATGACCGATCCTGAAAACACCGCTCGTTGTTGCAGCGAGTATCCCGCCATCGGTCCCGCGAGTCACATAATTGACCTCTGAAACGGCGTCGCTTTCTATGTGCTTAATGAGCCGTCCGTCGTCCGTGACGACATCGATCCCTTCTCGAAAATTGCCTAGCCAGATCTGCCCGTTTCTGAGCGGCAGAATAGATGAAACAAAGTTGCCGGCCATCCGTTGTTCCCTACGGGCAAAAGGAGCGAGCCTGCTTTTTCGGACTTCAAAGATCCCTGTTTTGCCCAATGCGTATGCCCTTTCACCCAGGTTCACGACCCTGAAGTTCGTTGATGGTCCGCCGGACTTGCCAAACGGTTCGATCTCCTTTCCCAGCCTGAACAGATCACCGGTTTCCCGCGAAATGATCACTGAACCGTCGAGGTAGGCGATCCCGGAGGCGACGCTGATGTTCGCGCGTGTGAAACACCGGCCGTCTTTGCATTCTGCCGGACCAAGATCGGTCGCTACGATCAGGCGCCCTGCAGAAATAGCTGCCCCGAGCGTTCGGTTCGAAGGCAGCCCGTTCTCTTTGGAAAGGTGATCCCATCCTTCACCGTTGGCGATCCAGATCCCGTTGTCGAAGGTGGAGACGACAGGACCCGAAATTCCCATCCGGACTTCGGTGATCTTTTTGATCGATCTCCCGTGTGTTGTCCTTTCCGAAAACGTACCCCCGGAAAAGCTGAGCAGGCCACCGTTAAATGTCCCGATCATCAGCCGTGTGCCGGAATCGTTCGCCAGCGATGTGATCGCTTTTGGATCGCGGTCGGGCCACTCGTACCGCGACATTGACCGCCCGTCAAATTCGATGAGTCCGCTCGAACGCGTGCCAATGAACAGACTCCCCTGAAATTCAGCTACCGCTGTGAGATCACTTTCCGGAAGCCCGTCCAGAACCGTGTAGTGGCGAATGAGTCCTCCCTCCCGGGAATACTCGACAAGGCCTCCTGCTGTCGCCGCGAATACAGAACCGCCGAACTCGGCGATCGACCGCGTATCCGTGAAATCTTGCCAGATGCTTATCCCCGATTCTTTTTGAGGGGTGAGCGCCGTCTTTTTGTGGGCGACGGCTATTACGTCTGTCAGATTTGAGCGCTCTGAATCGAGCGCGGACTGGATGGATTGGAAGATGCGGTAAGCCTCTGAACCTGCCAGGACAATGGCGGAGAGCAATAAGATTCCGGCAAGTTTTTTCGTATGGTTTGACCGCACGCACTGATTATTGGCCGGATTGCGTGCAGAATTTAACGTGGCTGGGCAACAGAACTGGCAGGTGCTGGGGCGGATGAAACGATGTGGATATCCACGCCGGACCCGGAACCCGGATTAGCTGCCGGGTTTCGAGAGCGTGAACAAAAAGCCGTCTCCGGCCGGTTTCTTCTCCCATTTCACAATGGCACCGATCAGATTGGCTCTGGATCTTATGTTGGAAAGGCCCATTCCCGCTTTCCGCTCAAGGTCAGGATCGAACTCCGTCTTGCCGTCGTCCTCGATCTGCAACGAGAATCCGGATGCTTTACCGGCCGAGACCCGCATTCGGATCCGTGAGGCATTTGCGTGGCGCGATATGTTGGATATGACCTCCTGAGCGATCCGGAAAACCTGGATCTGGTCTGCCGGGGGAAATCCGAGCTCTTCATCCGAGCCCTTCTCAACCTTGAATTCTGTAGAGAGCCCCGATCCTGACAACAGAAACTCCAGCGACGCAAACAGGCCGACGTTCTCAAAGACCGAAGGGCTAAGGTCTTCGCAGATCCTTCTGATCTCTTCAGATATGCTTTCGATCCTTCCCCGGAATTCCGATCCTTCTCCCTTGATGCTGTCGGATCGGAGCATGAGGTTCCGCAGATCGGCAAGTGTCTGGTCGTGCAGGTCCCGTGCGATCCGGCGGCGTTCGCGTTCTGCCTCGTTTGCCAGGTCGAGGCGCGCCTCCGTAAGCTTTCTGTTCACGGAGTGAATCCTCTTTCGTTCGATCACGGCCCACACCAATCCGATCAGCGCCACGGCAAGCAGCACCCCGAGTGCGGTTGAGGTCCAGGGAAACGGCGCTTCAGCTACAGTGAATTGAAACGTCAGCGGTTCACTCCGGACAAGATCCTGGTTGAACGCATACGCCTCGACGAAGTATCTGCCGGCGTCGAGATCTTCCATCGCGAATCCCGGTTCACCGGACACCTGCCGGTTGATCGGGTTGCCGTCCGAGTCCTTCAGCACGAACCCATACTGGAATCTCTCGGGAAACGTTCGACTGCTCATTCCGCCGACTTCGAGCAAAAGGCTGTTCTGCGGGTACTCCAGCGAGACACCTTCTTTCATCTCCTGATCGCTGTGAAGTCTTTGGCCAAGCAGCCTTACAGCGGAAACGATCGGCTGGTGAGTGTTGGGCCTGTAAAAGGACAGACCTTTTGTTGATGCGATCAGAAGCCTTCCGTCCGGAAGCGGAAGGATCGAGAACACGCTGTCGGACGGAAGCCCTTGTTCTGTGCGGAGGGCCGACCTGAGGGAACCGAATTCTTCGTCGTCCTTAAGATGGATCAGACCTTGTCCGATGGAACCCGCCCACATGCTTCTTTCAACAAATGCGAGGTCACGGATCGGCGTGCCTTCCAGGTAGCGGTCTACATTGTTTCCCCGGCGAACAAAGAAACCGCTTTGTGTCGCAATTCCCAATGCCTCAGGATCGCCCCCTTCAATTTTCTTCAAGTTCCAGACGGGATTCCCTTCGACGGCTTCAAGTCCGGGCACTCTCGATGCCGTTCCGGACTCGAGCTTGAAGACCTCACCCTTGCCCGTACCTAGTAGAAGGGTCTGGCCGTCAGAAAGAACGCAGGTCAGTTCGGGATGCCGAAAGACGATGTCCCGGGTTTCCTTGGCGTCCGGGTCCTCTTCTTCGATCTCGACTAGCCCGAGGCCAAAAACGGCTGCATACTTCCTGCCCTCCTGAAATCCAATCCCGCGAATATCGCCTTCTACCAGCGTTTGTCCGTCGTCGGAGAACAGATTGGCTCGAGTTCCCACAAGCAGTTCACCAGTATCCTGAATTGCCAGCGAGTAGACCGTCGCGTCCGAGAAACCGCTCCGGAGCTCCCAGATCCCGTTCGTGTTTCGAAACAAACCCCTGTTCGTTCCCGCATAGATGCCGCCTTCAGGATCGGAGAACAAGAGCCTTACAAAGTTTGCCGCGGCATCGTCAGAGAATGACTCATTGTCCGGGCTTCCGGGATCGAAACGGCTGACACCGCGATCACCCCCGACCCAGACAGTGTTCTCGCGGTCCACGTAAACGTCGTTGACCCGGTTCGAGCGGAGCCCGCCGCCCGTGCTTGCGAAGGTGAAATGCGCAACGGCATTTCCTCCGTTTATAAGAAACAGTCCGGAAACCTCAGATCCAACCCAGGTGTTTTCCCCGTCTTTGTCGACCGCGATTGATGTGACCGAGCCGATCGATGCCCCGCCGACTTGCACGACCCTTTCTTCGTCGAACAGGAAAAGGCCGCCGGACCTGTTAGCTGTGTTGGCCCCGATCCAGGCCCTACCGCGTCCATCCGTTTCGATCGTGTTGATAAAGTATGGAGGGGCGGCGGCGACGTCCCACTCTTTGTCCGTATATCTCCGAACACCGCGCCCGGCAGTTCCGAACAGGAAGGCATCGGGCCCATACTCCCCGAAGGCCGAGTAATCTCTATTCTCCTCTTGTCTGAATGCCGTTCGACGGAAATCGTGGTCACCGGTTGGAGACAAATAGATTCCCGACGAAGTCACCGCAGCGACTCCTGAAAGCATGGGCCGAAAAGCCCTGATATCAAGCCCTCCAAGCCCGTCCGCAGCCTCCGCTTTCCCGTTCTTGAAAACGAAAGCCCTGGCGTTCGCGACGCCTACAAGGCTCTCGCCGTCCGCGAAAAGAAGCCTAATGGAACCCTCGAACTCGCCCAGGCTGACCTTCTGGATCCCGCGTGCGTCTAGACGCGCCAATCCGCCGTCCGTACCGAACCACATCACGCCGTCACTGGTTTGGGCAATGGCGAGAACGGAGTTAGAAGGAAGTCCGTTGAAAAGTGTTAACGAACTCCATTGATGGAGATTGAACTCTGTCTGTGAATACAGTTGAGACGAAGACGCGAGAAATGTAACCGCAGCAAAAAAGGCGATTCGGTATAGAATGGACCGGATTCTCGCAGAGGAGGTCATTCCTTTTCCCGGTTTTCGAGGTATTTTCTGCAGTCGCGCTCCAGCCACTTTGAAAGCTCTCTTTCGGACTTTTCCAGCTCGTCCGCGTTTATGAGCCCCCTGCGCAATGCCTCGCTAAAAGCTCTCGTGCGGACGTTGAAAACAAGCTTGTCATATTCCTCGCTTTCAGTTCCCGACCCCGGCCCTGCCATCTTTTCGTAGAGGTTAGCGAGCCTGCTCTCGACACCTCGAAGTGAAAGGCTGCATTTTCTGGCGATCGCCCAATTCGACAGACCGAGTGCAAGGTATTTCAAGGCCTCCGATTCGAATTCCGTCAGGAGCGGCCGTTTGAACGAATCCTTGAATGCCGGATCGATCATGTCAGCCCCGTCCTCGAGCACGGTCGCAACAAACCTCAGCAGCCTCGCTTCCGGATTGTTCTTGTGGATAAAGCCGTAAGTCGGCTGGGGAGAGATCGACCTGACGATCTTGCGGATCTCGTTTATGTAGACCTCGTGAGGAAACTGGGTCCAGAAAACGATTCGCGTTTCGGGGAGCTCATCCCATATACGGCGCGCAGCTTTGACTCCGGAAAGGTCAGGCATTTGTATGTCAAAGACACACGTTTGCGGCTTTTCTTCAAGCGCCTTGAAGATCGCATCCTCACCGTCGGAGGCCTCAACGACGGGAGTGTGATCGGGAAACTCACGTTCGAGCAGTTCCCTCAGGTACTTTCGCTGCGCAAGGTTGTCTTCGGCTATCAGCACCGGCATAGGGCACGAGTTTATACCTAATGCAAATCTGGGAAAAGGTGCTTACCCTCAGTGGGTCATTGTGGAGATCATTTAGTCGCCGCCGAAAAGCTTGAGGCACGAAGCATCCGGGCTTTTCGTGGGCGACGCCATGAACTCGTTCATTATTTTCATCTTGCAGTCGAAGTCTCCGCCCGCGTGGCCTCCTTCGTCGATCACGAACAGGTGCGAGTTCTCAAGCTTCTTTTGAAAGAACTTGCCGTTCTCCGGCGGGGTGACCGGATCGTACTGATTTACGAAGATGACCGTCGGAACTGCCGACATCTTGAAGATGCGGTCAGCCGGCTTGATCCTTTTGTCGTGCCAGTTCATTCCCTCGATATAGAGGTTGGTGAAGAACCCCAGCTGCGCGGGGAAATGGGGAATCTCGCCGTAGAGATCGTCGATCTTCGCAGGCGTATTTGCCTCGTCCATGCTTTCGTAGCCGCTTACCGCGAGAAACATCGACGTGTTGAAGGAACCGTCCTCGACGTCTGCAAGCTCGGTGTCGACCGCTGCCTTCAGGATTTTTTGGTCGTTGTCTTTCAGCGCGTTGAGGAAAGCAGGAAACCGCTCAAGGGCATCCGTCCGGTAAAGCTGTCGCCTCAGGAAATAAACTGCGTCCTGCGCGTTCATCCAGAAATCTCCGGACTTGGCTTTGACCTTGATCGGTTCGTCCTTTAGCTTGTCAATGACCGCCACGTACTCGGCTTCAAGATCCGGATTGGACCTCGAACAGTTTTCGTCTCTTTCACACGCCCTGAACGTTTTTTCTGCCGCCGCCGAATAGCTCCTCATTCGATCGACAAGAAAATCGTCGGTCATAAGGTTCGGAGAATCGAGGATTACTGCGTTCACCTTTTCCGGGTAAAGATCTTGTATGATCCTCGCCAGTCGCGTTCCGTACGAAATGCCGAAAAGGTCGTACTTCTGGTACCCGAGCTCCGTCATCATCAGACCCACGTCCTTTGCGTTCTGAAACGAATTGTAGGCACCGAGGTCGATCTTCTTCTTCTCAGCTTTCTTACGGTACTCAGAGAGCACCTTTGCGATCAGCTTTCTTTCACCTGCCATATCGGTGTTCGCCGCCATCGCCTGGTAGACCCCTTTTCCGATATCAGGGAGCGCACTTGAGAACTGGATCCCGCGCTGATCAAAAAGGACCAGATCGCGGTCCTCCGTAAGCGGACTGTTTGCCAGGAACCCCATAAAACCTGCGTTAAGGCTTCCGCCTCCGGGCCCTCCGGAAAAATAGATCACCGCTTCGTCTGACGGCCCGTTCTTCGCCTTCACCACCGCGTACGCGATCTTTATCTTCCGGTCATCGGGCCTTGCGTGATCTTCCGGAACTCCGATCCGCCCACACTTGATCCGGTCGTTCTCAACAAGTCCTTTTATGAATCCACAGTCGGCGAAGACCGACGAAGAAAGCAAGCCGACAGCAAGAAGGGCGGCAAAAGCAGTAATAGTATTCGTTCGAGTTCTCATGAGAGTCTTTTCCGGTTCTCGTCGCATTGATGTGTAGTAGCCTTGAGTGATGCACCAAACAGAGTCAACGGTTTCTACGCCTCCGGTGTTTCAGACCTGGACCGTGACTTTGTATGCTTCTCCACGGTCGCCGCGAAAATTTTAGGTAAATCATATACCAAGGAGCCAAAATGAAATCACTGTCCGACAGCCTGCTCGCCTGCCTGATGTTGCTTGCTCTCGCTTCGACAGCGTTTCCGTGTGCCTGTTGTGCCGAACGCGGAACGTACTTCTCCAGCACATCGGGACTAGACGACTTCGAGCGCGGGATTCTTGCGAACATGGAGTACGCGCCCGAATCGTCAATGTATCTCGATGAAGCCGGATTCGAAGTGATAAGCGGAGTCGATCCCCTTCGCGAGATCTACGAATCCTCCGAGACCGCGGCGGAGTTCGACAAGATTAAAACCAGGGTTTCCGTCAGTTCGAACCTCTGGACATTCACTCTTTCCGTGGACGAGACCTCCGGTGCACTAACCCTCCCGTTTCCTGCAGAACGCGAGTACTACGCCGCGGACATTCACGACGGAAGAAGATCATCCGGAGGCGGCCCGCTGCTTTACAAAGAACTGAGATTCAAAGGCAAGGTAAGTTCGGGAAGCGGGATGTTCTCAGCGGGGTTGAAGAAAGGCGCCGATTACATCCTCGTGTTTCAGGGACGCGGAAACGGATGCAACAACGTTGAGGATTTCACGCACTGGAGGCTGTCCGTCAATGGCCCGGACTCCAGGTACAGCTTTTTTGGCCGGCTTCCTTCAGGAAAGGTCGAGGAGATCCACGGAGGTGTGGGGCAGGCACTGCCAAAATTTCAAGATCACGCAACGGAGCTTTGGCCCGGAACGCCGAAACCCGTCGACCTCAACAGCCACAGGAATGCCCGAACTTTCCGTACACGCCTCAAACAGGCCAGGAATGAAGGGATCAACTTTGCAGGGCGGTACATCTTTGCCAACTGGGGCTGCGGCACAAACTGCCTTGTCGGGGCGGTGATCGACGCGACGACCGGAAAGGTCTATTTTCCCGAACAGATGGCGGGCCTGGGCGTCGGCCTCCCAGGAACGGATATCGAAGCGGAAGCACTCGAGTATCAGCTCAACAGCTCGATGTTCATTGTCCGAGGAGCGCTCGCAGGCAGCGACGAGGTCGGTACGCACTTTCTGCTCTGGGAGAACAACGAATTCAGGCGCATACGGTATATTCCCTGAAACTCTACAGGCCCCAGTAAACCTGACTTAGCCGGTTTGACCCGCCCCGTAAGGTTTTCTGAATCTTTCTCACACCACACTGTAAGCGCCGCGATCTCTGCGGCGCGAAATAAAGATCCAGATAGTGAGGAGATTCGTAATGCTTAAATTGATCCTTTCAGCAACGTTGGCTGTTATCGGAATGACGACAGGCCTTTTTGCGGTAAGTTCGGTTTCTTCGTTCGTCGAAGGAGCCATCGTCAAGGCGCACTCTTCGGAGGCTGCTCCCGTGTTAAGCGGTGCGCAAGGCACGAAAGCGCAACTCCAGGATCCGACTTTTTCGGACTACCTGGTAGCAGTATCGAAGTTTAGACTAAAAAAGGTCGATCTAACGAGCCATCCGCAAGCCGGGATGTTCAGGACTCGTCTGCGGTACAAGATAGGCGAGAGCCCGAACTTCGCCGGCCGCTTCATAGTCACCTTTTGGGGCTGCGGTACGAGCTGTCAGATGGGTGCGATCATCGACGTTCCGACTGGAAAGGTGTATTTCCCAGATGAGCTCAGTGTTCTGGAGAACGTCGGATTCGGGGACGACCCATACAAGACCGATGTCGAATATAGGCGCGACAGCGAGCTGTTCATTATTAAAGGTGTTGCGGGAAACTCGGACGAGCCGGGGACTACGTGGCTCCGCTGGGAAGGTGATCGGTTCGAAAAGGTCGCATTCGTGAAGGCCGCGTAGATTAACAAGTAGCGCGGAACATCGAGATCGGGTGTGATCTTGGAAATCGATCGAATGGAAAAGGAAGGCTGTCTGACAAGGCAGCCACTTTTGCTTTTCGGTATCAGGGAAAGCGGGCCGGCAAGAGCTGCACGACTATCAGTTGCCCCTAGTTTTAGCTTGGCGTGAAGTAGCTGACGGATCATCACCTCGGGCTAAAGCCCCAATTCCGGCCGGCTGAAGCCGGCCTGAGGCTTTCTTGCTGTTGTTTGAACCCCGGCTAAAGCCGGGGGCAACTGGTCAAAAAGAGGAATCCGATCACTCTGTAAGTCTCGCTGCAGGCGAAAAGCTGGTCCTTCGCCTTTCTGCTAAACGGTCCCTGGAGAATCTGCCCTCAACCAGTTCATATCCAAGCAACGCAATGATCCTGCCCCTTACAAAAAGAGGTCGGGCGTTGCCGTACCAGTCGACGCAGCTGGCCTTGCAGTTGTCGTCCGATGTTCGTTCAGAGCCCGATCTCAAAGATCCCAGTTCCTTCAGTTCGAGCCCGTCATTCCGAAGAAACAGGATCGAAGCAGAGCCATTGAACAGGTGTTCATATCCGGGACGACCGGATTCACGTATCGGCAATCCAAGCACGCCGCTGTTTCGGGAGTCTGACTTATAGAAGAAACCGTGGCTTCGCAGTTCTCCCTGCGAAGCGTTCTCCCTGACATACGGAGATCCGATGGAAGGCCTGCCGGCGAGGTCTACCGGCGAGAAATGGAGGTTGGTTCCGTCGGTGCCGATCGCTATCGCGTCGCGCCCGAGGGCTTCGATCCGGTCTACGCCGTGGGGAATCCGCAGGCTGTAAACCTCGCCAGTTTCGTATCTGACAGCATTCAGCCTGGATCCTCCAGAACTGTCGTTGGCATATCCCCATCCGGACCCGCTTCCGTACAAAAGGTAGTCGCCGACAAACCTGTTCTGCACCATGTACCCCTTGGGCTCCGGCACATCCGTGTACTCGGATGCAAGGGCGGAACTGCTGCCGTCGGAGAACCGCTCGATCCTGACCCGCAGCAGAGAGGCCTTTCCGTCTGTTGACTCGGCTCCCCACATTCCGTCTCCCGAACCGCCGTTTCTGACAAGTACGTTCAGGAATCCGTCGCCGCTTTCCTGAAACGAGAATTGGTCGATCGGGCTTCCTGTCACGCCAAGCGCGCTCGGTGCCGAACCATCAAGCGGAAGTTTGTAAAGCACTGACCTCGATCTCTCAGGAGTTCGCGAATAGTACCGGTTTTCCGTCGTCCAAACGTACACCGACCCGGGTGAGACATAAAAGACCCTGCCCGCGGGCCCAAGAACGCTTGTCGCTTTGCAATCGAGGCGATCGCCCCTAACTCCGCAAGTGGTTACCGTGTGGATCGCTATTCCCCAGTCGTCGACCAGATCACCGGCGGGTTTGTAGACGCGGCGCGGATCCGCAAGCGTCACGAAATCGTCTTCCCCGGCTCCATTTCGCCATCGCCTGTACGCAGGCAACTGAGGATCAGAATCCAGATCGTATGAAGAGAGATACTGAGGCATGTAGAAAACGAGCTTTCCATCCACCAGACGGCTTGCGTAGTTTCTAGACGAATAGTAGTCGTTCGAGCGCAGATGATAGGTTGAAAGGTATTGAAGATCGCCGTTCGTCCTGATGCGGAACAGCCCGACCTCCGTGCCTCCCCGTTGGTAGCTGTAACCGATGACGAACACGGTGTCTTTGGAGATCAGCATTTCGTCATACCAGGCGCCTCCCGGATCCAGTCCGGGCCCGAATGCGTCAACCGCCGAAACAGGCTTCAGCGAGTCATCGCCTACGCGCACCGTGAATAGCCGTCCGCGACGGAGAATCACAAGGTGATCGCCATGCATTTTCACGATCCCGCCCTCGTCTACCCCTGCGTGCTGGACGTTTGTTACCGAGTCGTCCGATTTTGAGGCCTCGCTTGCCGGACTCGCCGCTACGTCGGCGCTTGCGCTGTTCGCATTGGCACCGCCGTTCGCTCTGTCGCGCCTCTTCTTTAGTTTTTTGGCCAGGTCCCGGAGATATTGCTTTAGTTCACGGTCGTTCCTGAACGCCTCAAGCGTATTGGGTCCCGTATTGCGAATGACCTCTATTCCCGGGTCATCTATTCCGCCAGATACAAAAAAGCCGTTCCCTGCTGCGTAGAGGATAAGGAACGGGGCAAAGGCGAATAAAATCGCACCGATCGTCACTGAAAGTCTCTGATTCATAACTTCTCTCCTTGCGGCTCAACGAGAGCCGGCTAGGCTGGTTCATTCTTAGTCGCGCTAAGAAAGAATGTCTCAGGTGCTCTGTCTTGCAGGATCAAATTGAAGCCGAGAGGATTCGCTGCAAAGATCAGCCCCGCGAGACCTGTCGGCAAAAGAAAAGCCGCCGTGTTTCCACGGCGGCGAGCGCAGGTTTTCAGGTTTCCCCAGGAGCAATTGTTCGTTACATCGTGGTCATATAGACCGTGATGAACTCGGAAACCTTCTGCCTGACTGATTCGAAATCCTCATCATTCAGGTTATCCTTCTTTGCCAATCCAGCGATATCCTTCAGCATCTGGACCTCTTCAGCCGATGCGTATGCGTTGCCTTCCTCTGCCATCACCTCGAGAGCCATCAGGTAGACCACGAGATCATCTTTTGCTTCGGGGTAAGCCGTCAGGCCTACATCCGTAAGTACCTTTGCGAGATCGAATGCCCACCTGCTTTCTCCCGAAAGCCTGGAGTAGATCGATCTCTCAGCTGCGATTACCGAGTTGAGAAGATCTTCAAAAGTGAATCCCGGAGTATTGATCGTCTTGTCGATGATCATCTCTTCTTCGCTACCGCTAAGGTACTCCTGAAGATAGTCGAGCGACTCGGCGAGCATAGGACCATACTTCTCGTCTTTGGCACTAAGAAAAATGTAGATCTTGGTCCATTCAAATTCCGAAGAAAGAGCGAAGCTGCTGGTTCCCAGGTTGGTCTTTACTCCACCCGCGGCCATTGACCTCGACAATTCAGCGATCTCGCTGGATCTGTCGACCTGTGAAAGTTTTGTTGTTGAAAGAGCGAACGTGTTGGATACGAAGATGAAAGCTATTGCGATTGCGATAAAAAGTTTTGCTTTAGTCATTTTGATTTTTCCTCACTGTTTCTGTTTTTGATTTTGGCCGGTTTGTCGCGGCTCATGACCATAGGTGGAGGAAGGAGGGAAAACCTTACAGATTTTTTTTCGAACCATTGACTTATTCGCTTATGTGCCGCTTCTGCGGGAAAACTCTTGACAGCTTACCCGCGATGAAATAAAGGTTTAGGGTCGTTGAAGTTGAAAAGTACCTGCTATCCCGACTGATTGCCGTGTCCTCTCATTTGCTGGAAAACGAAGCGGAGTTTGCGAAGCTCAGGCAGAAGCTGGTGATGTATTTCTCGGGCCGCCGCCTTACGCCGGCCGAGGACTACGCGGACGAGGTGATCTTCAGGGCGGTCACCAAGATCAGTGAGGGAGAGGAAGTGGAAGATCTCCGCAAGTATGTTTTCGGAATTGCGAAGTTCGTTTGCCTGGAAGCATACAAGGACCCCAAGACCGTTGCCATCGACCATACGGGAGCGATCGGAAACCGGAAGGACGAGGACGATCCGGGCCACAGGGTTCCGGACCAGCTTGTTCAATCTCCTCCGGAATTCATCGAAACACCTGAAGACATCGATTGTCTCAGGCAATGCCTTAAAGAACTTCCCGAGGCAAAGCAGAACCTTTTGATCTCTTTCTACAGGATCAAAGGAACGGACAAGACTCATATCGACCAGCGAAAAGAGCTTGCGAGCGAGAACGGAATGACCACAGATACTCTTTACACGAACATCTGCCGACTTAGAAAGAAGGTGGGCAAGTGTGTTGAGAACTGTCTGGATAAGAAAAATTCCTGACGGAGTGTAAGGTTTTTCAGGATCCTCTCACTTTGTAAACGTGGAGGATCAGAACCTGAAAATGAGTGAAGACCCGAACAAACTGATAGAACCTTATCTTTATGGCGAACTCGCCGGCGAAGAGCTCGAGGCGTTCGAAGAGCAGTATTTTACCGATGATGATCTGTTCGAACAGATAGAGACTCGGGAAATGCGGCTCATCGACCGCTATGTGCGTCGCGAGATGAGCCCGGAAGAGAAACAGAGATTCGAGAATGGCTACCTTGTTTCTGCGGAAAGAAGGTCAAAGACAGCCGAAGCCGAAATGTTCCACAATGAGCTCGCAAAGATGAACCCGGCCGGCAAGGGATTCCTTGCAGGGCTCTTTGAGGGCATTTCGCTCAAAATATCTGTTCTTCAGATGGCGAGCGTCGCAACGATAGTTCTGATCGGTGTCGGTATTCTATGGACGCTCTGGATTTTGCAAACCAACCCTCAGCCGGTTGCGGAGACGAATGTTCAGGGTCCCGTCACTCCGATAGACGCAAATGTCGACCCGCCGATCAACGTTCCGCCGGCCCCTGATCCGAATGTCGGTCCCGGGGTGGAAGTTCCGAACGGAACCCCGACGGAAGACAAGTCTCCTGTCAATCCCGATTTTCGCGACATCATGCCTCCGGGCGGAACCGATCCCACGTTTGCGACGCCGATACGTCAGGAGATTTCGGAGACTCTTTCGGAGGGTGCGACCGGTTCTGTTGGAAGCTATAAGAGGATCGTTATCGGGGAAGGCGTTCAGACGGTTCGGCTGACGCTTGTTCTGCCGGAAGGCTTTTCAGGTGATACTTACACAATAGACGTTCGGAACGCGGCCGGGTCCGTCGTTCTTTCGAGCGATGCAGCAAAACCTTTCGGTCCGAACAACCAGAGGCTGTCGATCCGGACGGTCCCAGGAGCTCCGTTCGCTGCCGGGAGGTATGTTGTTACCGTAAAGCCTTCCGGAAGGGCCGAATCGGTGAGGTACGGATTTGAAGTGGTGGAAGAGAATTAGGGAGGTCCTGCCCTTGGCAAGCTCTTATCTCCAGTTCCCTATGAGAACGAAAGGCGACCAGTAGTAAGGGTGAGCATAGGGTCTTTCGGGATCTCTTCTGAAAACAGGTGCGATGTCACCTTCACCTTCCACCGTGACCGGATCGGACCGCCTTGTCGAGTTGGACCTGTCCTCTCCGATCCTGCCCTCGCGCATTCGCTGCTGGGCCATCTGCAGCGCCTCCGCTTTCGAGACCGAAGGATTCTCGTTCCTTATCAGGTAGAACTCGGACATAAGAAGCCTCGTCGACGAATCGACGACCGGCCAAAGGGAGGCAAGTATGGCCTTTGCTCCCTTCTGCTGTGCGACGTAGCCGAACCCCTCGATCTCGCGACCGGTCGAATCGCTTCCGGCTACGGCCGTTTCACAAGCGGACAATGTCAGAAGGTCGACGCCCGAGAAAGATATCCTGGGATCATTACGCATCTGTTGAACGGTAAGGATGTTCCCGCCTCCGAGCAGCAGGAATGAATTGCCTGCATCACCCGCATTCAAACTGAAATGCGACGCGATATGGACGATCCCCGGCCCACCCAAAAGACCGTCGACGAACCCATCCTCGGTAAAACTCTTGTCCAGAAGGCTGACGCCGGGAAGCACTCCTTCGTCATTCTCGTCCGTCTTCACTATTGACGAGATCTCGTCCGGAACGGCCGGCAGCGCAGAGAAACTTATGTTTCGGGTGCCAGCCGGATCCGAGACCGTCGCCGCCTGCGAAACCCCAAGGCCGAGTACGCTCGCATCCGGGCGCGAGGTCGTGCCGAGCTTTGTACGGCTTGCTAGCGTGATGACGACGTTGCGGTACTTTTCACCCAGGTACTTCTCTCCGTCCCAAAGCGCCGAAAGAGGAATCAGCCTCAGATTGCCGTCAAGCGACCAGAGAAGCGTCTTTATCTTTGTGCCTTCGAGCTCTTTCTCGATCCCTGCGAAGACTATGTCGTAGATCTCCTTGCCCAACGGCCGAGGATCAAGACCCGGATCGCGCAGGACCTGCCGAAAGCTGATTATCTTCTTGTCCAGCACTTTTGCTGATGTCTCTGACTTCCCAGCGACCTTTACCGTTGGCGTAACGAGGATCGTCCGGAATCGATCCTCACCCACCAACGTGTAAACAAAAGCGATGTCATCTCCCCACTGTTTCAGATCCGCTTGCAGTGAAAGGCTCTCGCCCAGATCGTTGGTCCTATATGGCCGCTTGCTGAACTCCTCAGCAAGACCATTAAGGAACTCCCTGAACCGTCTATTCGCAACGGTTATCATATCGCCTAGCTCCCGATGCTTCTCTTTCTCAGCTTCGGAAAGAACAATTCCCTTCTTTTTCAGATCATTCAGGTTCTCGAACTGTTCACCGAGCCTCGCAAGGTCCTCCGAGCGATCTTCAATAGTCTGAATCGCTGACAGCTCCTCACTGGTGTACTCCGCTCGTCCGTCTAGTTCCCCGGATCCGGCCCGCTGCCTTACAAATTTGAGAACTTCCTGCTTCTTGAGCAAACCGAGCACGTTCTCGGCCTCGATCAGACGACCTTGCGCAATGAGCTCCTCGGCAAGCTCCCTATAGACTTCCTCGACCTGTCCTTTGAAAGCGTTCTGTATGGATTCGTCCAGGCCCCGGATCGACTGGCGGATAGCCTGATAGGAGTTCACAGCCCGTTTCAGGTATAGAACTCCCAATCGCGGCACGCCGATCTCAAGGTACGCAATTCCCATTTCTCTGGAGGTCTGCGCCTCGCCAAGCCCGTCCCTTTGCAGTTTCCAAATGGCAAGAGCTCTATTAAATGCTTCAATCCCTGCTTTCGCATTCCCTTTCCTGAGACGCGCAAGCCCCAGGCAGTGAATAGCAGCTCCCCGGCCACTCAGATCGTCCGAAACCTCGCTAACTTCGAGTGCTTCAGCGCACAGCGCCTCGGCTTCGGAGTAGTTCCCCGATAAAAGCGGCAAGCGCGCCAGATTGTTAAGAGCGGACGAGATCCCGAAGTTTTTCCCAAGATCTCGCCAAATCTCTAGCGACTTCTCAAGCTCAGAACGGGCCTTTTCCAGATCGCCCAGATCCGCATAGACATCCCCTAGATTGTTTCGGGTAACTGCTTCAGCAGTCCTGTTGTTTGTCGCCTGTGCGACCTTGAGCGCTTTGGAATAGTTCACGAGGGCAAGCTCGGAAAGCCCGAGATTGTTGAGAACGGCGTCGATGTTGTTATAGCTCACCCCCTGGCCGGCTATATCTTCTGTCTCAATGCGTATCGCCAGAGACTCCTCCAAAAGTCTCAGTGCCCGTTCCCACTCGCCTACCGACCTGTTGACCATTGCGATGGTGTTGATCGCCACAGCCTCTCCACGACGGTCCTTGATTTCCCGCTTCAGCTTAAGCGCGGAATCAAGGGAGGCGAGAGCTTCTTCATATCGTTGAAGATTTGCTTTCGTCGTACCGATCACCAAAAGGACCACACTCTCGCCCCGCTTGTCGTTCAGTTCACGCGCAAGTACGAGCGACCTTTCTAGCAGTTCGAGCGCTTTCTGCCTGTTCCCCAGTTGATTGTGGACCGCTGCTATATTGTTGAGCATCGCCGCCACGTTGGCCTTTATTCCCTCTCTTTCGTAAATCGTAAGCGCGGAAGAGTAATGGTCGAGAGCCTTTCTCGGGTCTCCCAGGAACAGATAGATCGAAGCCAGGTCGCTGTGCAAGGCGCTTTCCGCATCTTTCTTGCCCAGTTCGACAACCATTTGCAATGCGCGGGTGTAAAAGTCGACAGCCGATCTTTTGTTTCCCAACCGTGACGAAACGCTTCCGAGCCAGGCCAACGCCAGAGAAGCCGACTCTTTTTCACCGGCCTCCAGCAAGACGTCGAATGCGAGTTGGAGAACCGGTATGGAGCGCTTCGCGTTCTCCTCGCCGGTAGAGGTGAACATTTCCCGTGCGTTGGCCATCAACTTGAGCCCTAAGCGGACCCTTGCGGAGCGTATTTCCTCCAGCGTTGCTTCCGCCAGGTACTCTTCGCCAATCTCCGACCATTCTTTGCTGATCGACTGAAGCCGGGCGAATACATCCGGATTAGAAGCGTCCGAACGAGCGGCTTTCAGTGCGAGTACAAAGCGCCGTTCCAGTTCGATCCTTTCCGAAACCTCTCTGCCTGCCGGAATGAGCGTGCGGATTACAGAATAGGATCCCGTGGCATGACCGCTGCCCTTGGAGGTGACTTCAAGGACGAACGAGCCACCGCTTTGAGCTGTGACGGTAAGCGATTCGATTCCGTCTCCGCCTGTCGTTGCGTCCATTTCGGCGATCAGTTCGCCGGAATCCGATTTCACGGAAAGAAACAGATCGATCCCATTTTGTTGGACAATTATGCGGGAAGCCGTATCCTCATCGAGTTCAAACCCGAAACGAATGGACTCCCCGCTTTTGATAGTCCCGCTGTACTCAACCCCGGCGTCGAGCCTTCCAGGCTCATCGGCAGACTGGGCAGAAGTGCCGACAGAGCCGAGAACGAAACCGACGGCGAGTACAAGTAAGAGGATCGATCTGTTCTTCATCCTATTAGCTCAAATCAGTCCGGCGGTTTGGCCGCCGTCCAGGAGGATCTTTGTCGGTTACTGCGCATCCAGAGCCGCGAGGATCTTGCCGACCGCGGCATAGTTAAGCTTGCCTGCGCCCCATTCCGGCCCCGGGGTTCCCGAGGTGAACGGGTCCCGAGACGCATTGTTCATCAACAGCCGCTTTACTTCGCCGGAAGTAAGGCCTGGTTGTTTCTCGAACATCAAAGCCACGATGCCTGCGGCATAAGGTGTCGCGGCGCTTGTGCCGTTCATCAGGTTGTACTTGCCGGTGGTGTCCCGCAAGGCCCCCTGGAATGCTCCTGGCAGCACGGCGCTTGCAAAACTCGACGTGTACCACTGACCGGGAGCGACTATCTCAGGTTTCTGACGCCCGTCCCTGGTCGGACCAACGCTCGAGTAGCACGACAGCGCTCCTACATCGATCGGCTTGTTTTTGGCTCCGCAAACAAAGTCGCGGATCGTGACCCTCGACCCCTGAAGGTGAAAATTGTCGTTCCAGTCATAGCTTCCGACCGTAATCACCGAACTGATAGTCCCTGGGGAACCGACGGTGCCCTGACGCGTTCTGCTCGCAGGAACGAAATCGCCTGCCGATTCGTGAATGTAAAGGTTCAGCTTCACTGACGTTTTCGAGTTGTTACCGATCTTGATCGATCTAACGTCGGGGCTGAATATCAGAATGCCCTCGTGCTGACCCGTGATCGGGTTCTTTTGTACTCTGCCGGCCAAGGCCTTAGGTTCGGCCCAAAGCCGGGTGTCCGCGTTGTCGGCGTAAAACCGGACAGGTATTGGGAGAGGATTGCCTTGTGTGTTAACCCAATTTCTTGCAACAGTAAGCTCGAGCGTTTTCTGACTGAGGCTTGCCGTCAGATTCACTTCAGCATGCAGACCTCTGTCCCCCTCGTTTCCAGCGGCGAACAATACTGCCCTGCCTTTCTTGCTCTCCGGGAACCTGGCATTCAGGTGCCGATCTTGCACTCCGTTTCCGTCGTGCCCGTCAGAATGACCTCCCCAGCTATTGGACATAACCAGCGGAGTTTCTCCCGCAACGCGGTCCAGCCAGTCAACGATCGCATTCACCGCGAATGCGCCGGCCAGACCGCCATTACGATTCAGATCGAGGCTTACGGCGATAATGTCCGCCTCCGGAGCAACGCCGACCACCGACGGACGCTTGAGACCACCTTCCTTGAAGTCAGCGTTTCCGTTTCCTGCGGCAATGCTGGCGCATGATGTTCCGTGTCCGTCACGGTCAGTCGAAGGAATCGACGGCGTGTTTGAACGTAGTTCGCTTGTTAGCTGTTCCTTGGTGAAAACCGTCCCGATTGATGCTTCATTCGGATAATCGACCGGCGCGGGGTCTCCACGGCCTTTTTGGTGGTCCAGGCCCACGTCCCATAGGTAAAGGAGCCTCGATTCCGGCCTCCCCGCTTCGTCATACCTGATAAAGTCCGGATGCCTGAAATCCACGCCGGAATCGACGATCGCAATGATCACGCCGGCGCCTTTAAGATCTCCGTATCCGTTACGCACGATGGTGTCGGGAACTGCCCTTGAGGGCTGGTCTCGTGTTTCGGGCTCCGGTTTCGGGGGAAGGGCGACCTCACCTAGCTGTTCGTCCCATACATAGCCGGGTAGTCGAGCGAGCCTTGCCCTTACGTTGTCACTCGATACAAAGACATCGGCAAACCGGTCATAGGTCGCCAAGGTATGAGTTCCAAGCACCCGGGAAGCGGCTGACGAAGGGAACGACCTCTGTCTTGACTCGGCACTGTCAAATTCGATCGCGACAACTTTGTACGTTTGTCCGTCTCGGGAGACAGTTGTAGTCATTTGTTCCGACCCGGTTCCGAGTGCGCGAAGCACCCTCGGATTGAGCAGGTCCGAACCGGAATCACTTTCCGCCTCTGAATAGTCCAGGTAGTACCGTTCCTGTCCTTTTTCAGTGTTCGCAGGCGAATCGGCCTGCGCTTGAACCGTCACGCCGGGCAATAGCGGCAGCATACCGACCCAAAGTGCCAGCACAACCAGGCACGCACCTACCCTGAACGTAATCTCATTTCGTATACTCATACTCGTCTTTGATTTGCGATCTTCGCTCATCCTACTCCTCCATTGCATTTCCGGCCCTACGGCCATTCCATCGATCCGAACGTCAATAAACTGCAGGGCTCTCCAACGCACGGACAGCCTTAATATGATCCTATGTGAGGGAGATCCCGAAAACCTTACATCTCGGTCAGCTCGAGGCAGAAAAGCAGTGACTTCGCCTAAGAGCACCGTTTGGCAATTAACCAAAACTCCGACCGCCTCAACGTCTGGCCACAACGAATCGGTTCCTTGACGATTCCCTTCTGTAGAATGCTCTGGGCGTCTGCGGCGGAGCCTCTTCCTCTCCTTCTACTACCAGCGGATCGGAGCTCCTCGTCCTCGCGCGAGCTCTCTGAAGGCCCGGGACCATAGCTGTCGCAAAGTCGAACCACTCCCTAGCATGCACAGCCCGGTCCCTATCGAGGTCAGCATTGCGAAGCAGCCCATTAGACCCAGACTTTAATCCTTCAAGGAGAGAATAGGTCAGCAGCCCGTGTCCGAGCTTCGAGGTTTCCGTCGCCAGCTGAAAGCTCTCCGAAGCCGTCAGGATGAACATTCCTTTCTCGTACGCGAGCTGCGCAAGGCCTTTTGAGTTCATAGGGCCGCGCCGCGAGTCTTCTGCCTCAAGGGCCTGTCCCGAATTGCAGGCGTCGACAATAAGCAGAATGCCGGTGGCATCTATCGGTTCGAATAATTGCTCCAGATCCAGATCCGAGATCGAGTTCTCGTCACGCCATCTTTCGCGCGGACGAAAGTCGTGAGGCAACAGGTAAAAGCGGTCGTTCCTCGCTACACCGTGCCCGGAGTAGAAGACGATGACGGCATCGCCCGGACCCGATCGTTCAACAGCCTCAAGCTTCTGTAGAACGGCTTTATCAGCTCCGGCCGGAGGGATCGCTTCGCTGCCTCTGGAGAATCGCTCAAGTGCGTAGACGATGTTAGATCTGGTGGCCTCAGAATCGGCGAGGACAACGGCAACCTGGCTGTCGAACCAATTGCCATTCATCTGTTCGGCGGTTAATGTCTCCGCGAACTTCGACGCATCCGGAACCGCATAGTTCAGGTTCAGTGCGGAGTCTGCATATTCATTTACGCCCACCCCGAGTATGTAGATGGTCCGCGAAAGTTCGCCCGGGTTGAGGCCTTTTGCCGAGACCGAGGATTCCCTGGATCTCACATTCTGAGTGTTGAAGGCGTACGCGGATAGCGAATTCCCGCCTTCGTCCGCCGCAACCACGGTCGTGCATCTCACCCGTCTCGGCGATTCTCTTCCGGAAGCTGGAAGTGCTTTACATCCTTCCTTTCCATCTTTCGCAAAGAGGTCGCCCTTCCAGGAGTGCACGAGCGAGCCGTTCCGGAAGAGCTTGAGATCACGGGCTCCGCTTGATTCAGGATGATCAGGCTGACGTTTTCGCGAATTGTTGTCTTCGATCTCGACCGAGACCTCGATAGATCGCCTTGAAACACGGACTACGCCTTCATCCCCTTTATTCTCATCTTTCGAGGTGACCTTGATGCCCGGCTGCCGCCTGTCCGTGCTGGCGAGGTCCCTTCCCGGCGGAGCGACAGGCGAGTTTCCTGTTAATACCTCCTGCACCAGCCCCGGACGAAAGAACTCGTTGAAGAAGATCTCGGGCTCTCCCCAGTCGAAGGTGTTCCCGTTGAATCTCCAGATGAACCTGTTCCAACCTTTTTCGCTGCCATCGAAAAAGCCTTCCGGCGTGGTTGCCACCCAGTTTCCATCTCGGAAAAGCATTAGCGTCATCACCGTCTGCTTTGCGTCCATGGTGCGGAATTCGACGCCGCCACTGGGGACAGCCCCAAGCCGGAGCCTGGAACCTTGAACCTGAGGCGAGATCTTTGAACGCATCAGAAATCCGGGAGCATACTTGTCCACCTTTCGATCCGCATCGGGAGCCAAAGCGTCTATCTCAGCCAGAAGCGAATTGCCAGGGTAATCCCAAACCTTGATCTTTCCTTCGATACCTTCGGAAACGAGAAATCTCCCGTCTTTTGAGAATTCCAAGGTATTGATCATCGCCGTGTGGGCCTTAAATCTCCGCAGCACCCTTCCGGTCGATAGTTCCAGAAGGGCTATATTTCCGTTGCCCGAACCGCAAGCAAGGACGTTGCCTTCAGGCGAAACGGCAAGCGCCAGTACGGCCCACTTTCCGGGCTCGACGATCTCGCCATGCGCGATCTTTCTCGGCTTTCTCTGGCCCGAAGCGCCGTCGGTCAGATCGTAGACGAAAACATCGGGTCCCGCGCCTGCCGTGATCAAGGTCGACGCGCCCGAGGCGAACAGCATCACGGGTGTCTGCTCCAAAGTTCTGAAGCTCTTTACGATTTCGTGGGTGTTCAGATCGTGGATCGTCAGCTGCCGCTGAGCGTCTACGCTGGCAAGATAGTTCCCGTCTGAAGAGAACGCCGCATTTATTACCCACCCGGGTCCACGGCGGAGCCTTGCCATCTCACCGTTGTCTAGATCGAACAGAAAAGTTTCATTTCTTCCACCGACCGCAATCGAGTTACCGGCGGGAGACAGACCCGCAAACATTCGAAAGTCGCTGTGTGACGTATCAGGCCCCTTTGACTGCCCGTCGGCCAGATCAACTATCTCGACTCTTCCATCTTCCAGACCAAAGGCTATGAGATCGCCTTGATCCGAGAGCGCCGCATCGCCCGCCCCCCTTCGCCGCTGCACCGGCAATTTGGAAACTGCGCCGCTCTGAAGGTCCAGCCTGTTGACTTCAGAAGTGTCTGTGATCAGCAATGAACGCCCGTCCGGGCCGAGGACGACCTTTCCTCTCCACATTCGAATGCCATCATAGATCCTATTTGCCTCACCTGTTTCCGCGTTCCACGCGATGACCTTCCCGTCTGCAGCTAAGGAATAGAGACTTCGACCGTCGGGAGAATATACGACCGATGCGACCGGCTCTGAATGGCCCGAAAGTACGCGCAAACGGGAGCCGTCGGAAGTGCTCCATACATTTATCTCGTTCACGCCTCCCGTTGTCGCAAGCTCGGTTCCGTCAGGCGAGATCGAAAACGTGTATGTCGAAGTTGGAACCTCGAACCGCAGGATCTCGGAACCGTCCGAACTGTTTCTGACGCTCACTATCCCCTGGTCCAATCCGCATACGGCAAATCTTTCTCCGTCCGGAAAGAACTGCAGATACCCGTGACGCCTCAATTTCTCAGGTTTGGGAAAAGTAACATTGAAACGTTCCGTGCCGCTTTCCAGGTCCCACTTGCGTATTCTTCCTTCAGTTGTAAGTGCAACGATCTCTTTCCCGTCCGGAGAGAAAGTCAGCGCCGCCGCGAACCCCGGGCGTCCGCTCTGCAGCGTCCTGAGTTCGCGACCGCTTTCGCTATCGCGAATCTTCACGGTCATATCCAGGGAGGCCGACGCGACGTAGCGGCCGTCACGGGAAAAAGCTACGACATATACAGGCAGGTTGTGACCCGTCTGGACCACCATTTCTGCGACAGGGGCGTTCGATTCGCTATTGCCAACGTCACTAGTCCCAGTCTCGAAACCGGCGGAGATAAGCAACGGCAAGATCAGTATGAGAGCCGCTAGCCGAAAATGCTCAGACATTCTGTTATTAGCCATCCAGAACCAGTTTCTGCAAACGTTGAAACAAAGTACGTTTAGTCTTTGGAAACGACGATCATGCTTGCTTCCGCTACACCCCATTCGTCGATGCCGATGATTGCTGAAGATCCTGAGGCCGAATCCCTGGTGCCCACGATCGCCTGTTTCAGAAGCCTCGAAAGCGGGTTACCCGCGGTCTTCGAATCCCTTGTCACATTCCCCTGCGCAAGCGGGGTGAAATCCGAGTACCCGGTCGTCGCTATTATCTTTATTCGCTCAATACCGAAAGGCCTCGTAGTTCGGAAGAAATCTGTCAGCCCGGTTCCGCCTCGGCGCATCAGCGGGCTGATACCCCCGATCTGGTTCCGCATACGGTTGTTGGGGTACCAGACGTTGATCGCCCCGTCCGTGCTCAGTCCTAAAACAGTTATGTAGAGGGGTCTGCTGTAATTGTTGATGACGCGGAGCCTTAGAAAAGAACCGACCGGCAAACGGAACGAATTGTCAGCCTCCATCTCGAGCACGACATCTTCACCCGGCACGAATCGGTTCCGTTCGTTCATCTTGCCTTTGTTCTCGAGGACCTCAACGGCGATCGAGTCACCGATCTCGCTGCCCACGTTATCGAGTGCCGAAAGGTTCCTTTGCCTTGCGTATTTTGTAAGTGCGTCAGAGATCTTTGCAGGAGCCGATGGATCGGAGACCGGCACAAAAAATTCGAAGAGTGGTTCGCCGTTGGAAACCTGGGCAATGTAAAAAACAGGGTCGGACGGTTTGACAGCTTCGCTTCGCGGAATCCTGAGCCCGCACTTTTCGGCCTTTGCGACGGCAGACAAAACCGTAGAAGTGTCGATCGGGCCACAAAAAGCCGCCCGGAATCCGTCTACCCTTACCGCCACTGCGGATAAGCCGGCAGGAGCGCCCTTTATTGAACTCTCTTCGAATGCGATCAGTCCCCTGGAATCCCTGAGCAGAATAGTCCTCACTTCGTCCCGGACCCTTGCCAGAGGTGAGTCGCTAGCTCCGCTTTCACGTTCAAGCCCAAGATCTACCCGCAAGGGCTCGGAACCGAACATTGGCGAAAGGATCCTTACGAGATCGCTCTTCGGATCGATCTGTTTTTCAGACGCAAGCTTGTAAATCGCGGAAGACCTGTTCGCAGCGACCTCGGTTACCTCACCTTCCGCGATCTCTGCGCCAGTTCTGCTCACGACTGCGACCAGCGATCCGGTTCGAAGGCCGAACATAGACCCGGCCGCGAACTCGAACCGCGAGCTTTCTTTGTCGACCGCTACGACAGGTATCGGGATCTGACCTTCTTCAAAGCGGCCTCCGAAAACCAGCTTTCGCTCGTCACCAAGGAGTTGAGGCGTCTGATCGGAATTCGTGTGATTGACCTCCGCAGCCACTCTCCTTATCAGCTCCCCGTATGTCGTGTCCGGAGCCGCCTCGCGCATCGCCCGTTCAAGATAGAAACTGAAAACGCCCCTCGAAGTTCCATCGGGCATCTCCAGTTCGTATGCCCGCCTGTCGGGGCTTGTCGAAGAAATGACGACAAAGGAATCTCCCGGCGAGACCAGCCCTTCGTTCGAGGTGTCCGGCGGCGAGCCCTTGCCTTTGTAACTTATCCGGTAGGCCGGCTGCTTCCTTTTATCGAGAGGAACCTCCCTTGAGCGGTTACTGCCGCGACTTATGGTCCCGGAGTTGCAGCTATCAAAGACGAGAACCGCATTCGATGTCTGTTCGGTCAGCTCCGCGATGAGGACCCCTATCTCGTCATCGCGAATATCGTATCCGTCGGCATCGCCGGTTGGCGCTGCTGCGTTCGAGTCGCCGTCCCTCCTTGAATCGAAAGGAACAATGGTCTCGTCAAAGCCGTCGGGCTCCTCTTTCTTGCTTGCGAATTCAGGCGGCGCTACGTGAGACCCGTGACCTGAATAGTGGAAATATACAGACGCCTCGTTACCGGTCTGTTCCCTGTATCGCCGAGCGTTCTCAGTCAGGTGGCTACGAAACGAACTGATTATGTCCTTGGCAGTCGCCGCGTCGTTCTCGAGAACCAGGACGTTCTTTTCCGGAAAACCGAACTTCTCACTCTTAAGAAGTGCGGCCATCGCCCTTGCATCATTAACGCCTCCCTCGAGGGGAGGAATCGAGCCCTTGTATGCGTCGATCCCGACGAGAAGCGCGAACTTTCCGTCGCCGGCGTCTTCAGCCGGGGCCGCTTCGCTCATTGCCCAGGGCCGGGTTACCTGAACGGCGGATAGAACCCCGAACACTAGCGCCAAAAACATTGTTCTCTTAAGCATCCTCATATGGGTCACAACTCCGGCCATCAGGCAACCGTTTGTCCAATAGTGCCGGATTCGGGAAAAACCTTACGGCAGCACTCACAATGAAGCGGCTCGGGGATACTTGTAATCGTACTGGTAGAAATTTCTTCGTTTGGGGAACAACAGCTTTCGATGGTCGATAGATACGGGCCGGCAGTGAGTTCGTAGTTGTTTGGTTTACGATCCACGGTTCCTCGTGTCGTATAGCGAGAATCCATAATCCCTTACACGCGATCCGCCGCGCCGTACAGACTTCACGCGGCGCCCCGCCAACAAAAATGATCCGGAGAAGAGGCGATATGCAAGAATATAAGGAACTTATACTCTCAAGCGATGCTGGGTCAAGATTTTCGGTGAGGGAGTTTCCAGCTCGTCAGGACACGTCCCTGTACCCGCGCGACAAGTTCGGGTACCAGCTTCGACTGTCAATCTAGGTTTGCTGCTATAAGGAACCGGTTTCCCTCTGACTCTCTTCGATAGAAGGCCCTGGGAGTCTGAGGCACTGCTGCCTCTTCGCCTGCCACTTCTACCTTGTCGGACCTTGTCCTTGCACGGCTTCTCTGGAGGCCCGGCACCAGATCGACCGCGTAGTCAAACCATTCCCTCTCGAACAGGCTTCCGTCCCGGTCTTTGTCCGCGTTCAGAGGCCCGCCGTTCTCCTGCCTTTTCAGGCCTTCAAGAAGGGAGTATGTGAGAAGCCCGTGACCGAGCGCCGATGTCTCGCGTGCGAGCTGAAAGCTCTCGGACGCAGTGACGATGTACATCCCTTTTTCGTACGCGAGTTGTACCAGGCCCTTCGAGTTCATCGGCCCTCTACGTTTCTCTTCCGCCTCGAGTGCCTGGCCCGAGTTGCAGGAATCGATGATCAGCAGTATCTGCCCCGAGTCCACAGGCTCTATCAATCGCTCTAGTTCAAGGTCCGAGACGCTGTGACTCCTAAGCGTTCGCAGCTTCTCGTCTCCGACCGTCCTTACTTCCTCATCGACCCCCAGATCGTGAGGCATCAGGTAGAACCTGTCCATGTCCGCGAACCCGTGGCCGGAAAAGAACACGATGATCGCGTCCTCGGGTTCGGCAATCTTAATCTTTGACAGCCTCTTTCGCAGTTCGCCGGTGATGCCCGGAGGCGCCTCCGCATCTTCGCCCTTCGAGAATCTCTCCAGCGCGTAGAGTATGTTCGCCTTCGTCGCCTCCTTGTTTGTAAGAAGGACCGGCTCCGGGGCCTCGTATCTTCCGAGATCGATCTGATTCTTCCTGATAGCGGAGGACAGTTCGACCGCATCGGGAACGGCGTAACTGAGATCGTAGTCCGGATTGGCGTATTCATTGATCCCGATCGAGAGAACATAAAGAGATCCTTTTCGCTTCAGCGAGTCTCTTCCGGTAAGCAACGCGGTAGCATCGCGGGACTTCACGTTCTGGGCGTTGAACACATAGCTGGTCAAACGGTTTTCGCCCGCGACGACGGGAATCTCGACCGAACAGAGGGCCCTTCTCGGTCCGTTCCCTTCCTTCGGCTTCAGCTGTTCACATCCGTCGGCTTTTCCGAGCCCGAAGACATCTCCCTTCCAGACCTTTACAAGCGATCCATTCCGAAACAACCTCAGGTCTTTTGCCCCGCTTGTGTTCCCGTGGTTTGGCTGTCTTTTCGCTTCCGAGTTGTCGGTCACTTCTAACGCAACCGTTGAGAGTCTCCCGGAGTTCGCATCCTGACCATCCGCCGAGCCGCCTGATGTCAAGATCTCCACCTCGGGCTGCCGCCGATCGATATTCTCAAGCTCCTGCCCATCCGGCGCCTTGGGCGGGCTGCCCGACATCATTTGCTGAAGAAGGCCGGGATAGTAGAAAGCATTGAAATAGATCTCGACCTCCCCCCAATCGAACGTGTTGTTGTTAAAGCGCCAGATCATCTGTCTCCAGGCGTCTGGCGTTCCGTCGAAAAAGCCTTCGGGCGTTGTGACCGCCCAATTATTGTTAGTAAGTGAGAACAACCTGCAAACGTCTTTGCCGGAATCGATCTCGACGATCTTGGTCGAGTCATCGTTGAGCCTTACGAACAAACTTTCGGCGCCGGGTGCGAAGGCGACGTTTGTGACGAAACCCTCATCAACGCCGATCGTCCCAAACGCTTCTCCTGTTCGTGACCGCCATAATGTAGATTCTCTTCTTTCCTTGGCAATTGTCGCGAACATTTCCGAGTCGTCCGAGATCGATAGCGAGACAATGCTCTCTGTCTTGGTCAACCACTCTACTTTGGCAGTTGAAATGTCGATGAACCCGACCGAGGCACTCGCTTCTCTCTCAGCCGCAGTCAGGAGCCGGTCGAGCTCCTTTTGACTTGGCGGATCACTACCGGATTCTGTGTCGGGGCGGATCTGTTTGAGGTCAGGCCACCTGTCCGCACCGATCAGAACATAAGACCCGTCCGGGGCCACCCTGATCTCGCGAATGACGCTCCTTATCCTTCCGTCAGCATTCAGTTCGAGCTTTGTTGTCGCGCCGGTCGAGAGATCAACCAGCATATACTCGGTGCCGGTCAATTCCGGGTCGATCGTGGCTACGACGGCATTTTTGCCTCCGGGGAGAACTGCAAGCAAAGGCTCAACGGCTCCAAAGGTCGCGACGCTCTGAAGTCGCAGGTCATTGAGATCAACTTTGAAGAGCGTGCAACTCTTCGACTCGAAATTGAGCCGTGTGGATTCGCAGGAATAAAACGCGAAGAGTTCCCCAAGCGGGTCAGTTCCCGCATAGTAGCCGTTCTCCCCGCCGACCAGGAACCTGCCTCCCTGCAGCTTTATCTCTTGCGTAAAAGCCACGCTTTTGTTTGCGATATCGAAGATGCTCACGCGCTCGCTGCTCGCGACAAAGACGTATTTATCATCCGACGAGAACCTAACAAACCGGGTTTCGAAAAACTCAACGAACGTATCGCGCACAAGTTCATATGGTAATTCGAAGATTTTCCTGCCCGTACCGGTTTCTATGACTTCCAATGCATCGTCTCTCGCACTGTCGGGCTTGGTCGATTCTTGATCATCTGTGTTGCAAGTCTCTCTTACTGCCAGGGCGCCGGAATTCGATATCTGGATCAAACAGTCCGAGAAAGGACTCGAAACCAGCGATACGTCGTCTCCGTAGAATGACACCTCTCCGGTATCGAGGTCCCAGACCGTCCGTCCCGACTGAAGTGCATCGCCGTTGCCCAGAACGTTGAGCGTAGGACCGCTCCCGGAATTCGTGACAGCTCTGAGCTCGGACCGGGGTCGACATACTGTTCCGCCGTTAGCTTCAGTCACTTTCCCTAAATCGACGATCGTGACCAGGTTCGAGCCAAAGTATCCGCCCAATCTACCGCCTGAATGGACCTCGCCCTCCGCGATCAAAAGACTGGTACCGTCGGGCGAATACTCAAGCGAATTGACACTTGAAGCCCCCGAATCGCAATTCTGTAATGGCTTTCCAACTTCCCAGTTTCCTGAATCGGAGCGTGTAAGGGAACAGATCCCTTTTCCGAACCCACACGAGATCGCTAGACGTCTGGAATCGGGAGAGAAGGCCATTGGCCCATAGAACCCTTGCGGATCTTCGCCGGGTTCCGCGGTCGGCATGTGAAAGACGGAACCGGGAGCGACCGCTCCCTTGAACAGGTTCTCGACATTCCACAACTCAAGGGAATACGCAACGTCGTCGGTCGAGATCTCACGGTGGACATTTGGGAACGAGACCGCACTTGCAAGATATTTGCCGTCCGGGCTGAAAGTAAGATTTGCACCGATACTATTCGGCGAATAAGCGGAGCCACCGCCTTCGTTTCCCTTACTGAACCTGAGATTCGCTATCTGCCGTCCATCACCGACAGAAAGGACCCTGATCCCCTTTTCACCTCTTAAGCGGATGGCAAGAGCGGATCCGTCGGGGCTTAGGGCCGCGGACACTACGGATAGAGTATCGGCCTCGACTCCCGGGATGAACTCATTTTCGACCTCCCCGATCTCCACAGAATTCGAACTAAACAGTACTTTGTTCTCCTGCCCCCAAACCCTGACCGTTCCGTCAAGCGACGCCGAGACTATCTGATCTCTGACTTTGGGCAAATGGAATAATGAGACGATCGGTGCGGTGTGACCCTTCAGTTCTCGTTTCAGCTCACCCGTCCGGACATTCCACACTCGAATGTCGAATCGCTCAGGTTGTTCGGTCTGAAGCACCGCGGACCCTTGTCCCTTTGCCTCCTCCACTAACCCGGCGCCGACCGCAAGGTCGTTGCCATCTCCAGAAAAACTCAATCGGTATGCCGATCCGTTGTGTCCGGTCAGGTACCGCAGAGCGCGGCCCGTGCCGGAATCCCAGATCACGACGACACCTTCATCGCCGGCGGTTGCTATCAGACGGCCGTCAGGAGAATAGACCGCCTGATTTATCCTCCTCGGATGTCCCGTCTGCACAACCAGCCGCGCTGCGTCGACCTGTTGAGCGGCCTGTACTTTCGAAGAGCCCGTAGGAAATGAAGGCAGGAAAAGCATTGCCGAAACAAATAGGACTGCCGGCAAACTTGCCATACCCAACCTGTTGAACTTTGCAATGTTCATCCTCATGGTCTTTGCGAACGTTGTCAGGTAACTCCCCTGATTGCAGAGAATCTATAAGTTCACGCACCAAAGGGTCAATGTTCTCCTGGTTGTAGTCCGCGGGCGTAAATCGATCCCGTCGATCTATGCCGTTCGAGGCCCCGATTGCAGGTCGGGGAAATCGCGAGGATCGTTCTTGAGATCCGCTCTTTGAGGATCGTTCACGCGAGTTTCCCGCAGAATGCACTACCGGTCTATGATGGCCCACTTTCGCATTGCCGGCCTTCGTACTTATTGGAATGACTTAGACCTAAAAACTCCCGCTTAAGTGGGTCACTGTTTCGGGGTCGGGCCTGAATCGGAACAACACCTCGAGGGGCCCCGCCCCGGCCATTCGAGGTGCTGATTCTATCGACTTTAAGCCTCTTACCCGTTAGTCTCGTGATAGATCTGCTGAAAGGCCTGCAAGGTATTCGCTCGTCCCTTCACCCACTCGTACTTCTGATATGCTCTCATCGGTACATACATCGTGCCTGTTCCTTGAATCGCATACAGCAGGTCGAGATCAGCTTCAATCGATCTCTTCCAGCTCTCCTGTGCAACCGAAAGCGCCTTTCCCTGTTCCCCGTCCATTTTGGCAGTCAGTTCATTGAAAGCGGCGTTCATTTTCTTCTCCCAGATGTCAGTCGCAGTTCGAATGCAAGCGACCTGACCCGCCGTTGATTGATACGTATCGATGCAAGTGTCTAGTGCCTCATCAACGCATTTTTCGCGCTTCGCTTCCGATTCATCGCTGCCCGTACATTCCTTTATTTTTGCGTTCAGGAAGTCTGCTTCGTTGTCCTGCCTGACCTCGGCTCCCTCGAAACCGGCCGAAGCGCCGATTGTAGCGTTGTCGCTGCTGATCGCGGCCAGATTCCCGACCATTAGCAAAGCCAAAATGATGCCGCCCAAACTTATGATTCCTCGTTTCCTGTTCATAGATTTTCTCCTTTAACTCATTATTGGTAAGTCCGAGGACTGAATGCCTCGCTATACCCCTCTAGTGAAAGAACTGCTGAAAACCTTACACTATACCGAAAAGAAAATTTCAGACCTTTCGGATATGTTCTGAAAAGTAGAGTTATCGAGTTGAATTCCAGCTTCGAAGCCCGTGCTTTGATTTGATAACGTAGTGCTCTGCGTGGCGGAAGCCTATGTAGATAGGAAGATTCCAGAGTAAGGAATGGGAAACGAAACCAACAACGGAAAACTTGGACTCGGGACGGCGCCCGTGTTTCTCACCGCCATTTCGACCATACTTGGCGCGGTCCTGTTTCTCAGGTTCGGTTACGCGGTCGGAAGCGTCGGATTCCTCGGTACGGTCGGGATCGTGATAATCGGGCATCTGGTCACGATTCCCACCGCGATGGCCATCGCCGAGATCGCCACGAACCAGAAGGTCGAAGGCGGCGGCGAGTACTTCATCATTTCAAGGTCCTTCGGGCTCACCATCGGGGGCACGATAGGCGTCGCCCTATATCTTTCACAGGCATTGAGCGTCGCCTTTTATGTCATTGCATTCGCCGAGGCTTTCTCGCCGGTACTTGAATGGGTTCGCGCCACCTGGAATTTCGGTCCCATAGACAGCCGTTTCGTAAGCCTTCCGACAATGGCCCTCTTCACATTGCTGATGCTGACAAGGGGAGCCGGTGCCGGCGTCAAGCTTCTTTACGGTGTTGCGGGAGTCCTTTTTGTCGCCTTGCTGATGTTCTTTCTTGGCGACACGGCTTACGTACCCCCCGAGGGAACCAACGTACTTTCGCACACGGTCGCCGACCCGGACGCATTTTTCATCGTCTTCGCGATCATTTTTCCCGCTTTCACCGGTATGACGGCCGGCGTAGGACTCTCAGGTGACCTGAAGGAACCGGGCAAGTCGATCCCTCTGGGCACGATGCTGGCGACATTTGCCGGCATGGGAATGTACGTCTTCATCGCTTATCACCTCGCCACATCCGCATCGCCGCAAAAGCTTGTCGAAGACCAGCTCGTAATGGCCGACATAGCGCTCTGGGGACCGATCATCCCGATCGGTTTGGCGTGTGCGACGATCTCTTCGGCGCTCGGATCGATAATGGTCGCACCGCGAACGCTCCAGGCCCTTGGAAACGACCGAATAATGCCTTTTGGCAAGGTCAACAAGTGGCTTTCGTTTGGAAAAGAAGGAACGAACGAACCGACAAATGCTTCGGCGATCACCTGCGCCCTTGCGTTCATAGTGATCTTCCTTGGCGACATCAACATCGTCGCGAAGATCATCTCGATGTTCTTTATGATCACTTACGGATCGCTTTGCGTCATTTCGTTTCTCGAGCATTTTGCAAGCAATCCCTCGTACCGCCCTACGTTCCGCTCGCGTTGGTACATCTCTCTTTTCGGTGCGATGATGTGCTTGTGGCTGATGTTCCAGATGAGCCCTTTCTATGCGGTCATCGCGATCTTCATCATTTTCGTGCTCTACCTGACCATCAGCCGGTTCACCCGCGACGAAGGCGGGCTCGGCGACCTGTTCAGCGGCGTCATCTTTCAGCTCAGCCGCGGGCTTCAGGTCTTCCTCCAGAAACGGGAAAGCGACAAGAAGACCAAGCACTGGCGACCTTCGATCGTCATAATCACCGACCGCACTTTCGATAATCACGATGCCTTTAACCTGCTGTGCTGGATCTCAGAACGCTACGGCTTCGGCACGTTTATTCACCTGATCGTCGGCTATCTGTCCAACGAGACCGCAGCGAAGGCGAAAGAAGCGATGAAACAGCTGGTGACCATGGTCGAAGCAAAGAAGAGCAATGTCTATCTGGATACGCTGATCAGCCCTTCTTTCAAGACGGCCATCGCCCAGGCGGTTCAGCTTCCCGGCATCTCGGGCAAAGCGAACAATATGATCATGTTCTCCTGCTCGCGGGAGAAGAGGGAGAACCTTCACGACTTCGTCGAGACCATACCGCTAGTCAAGTGCCAGTCCTTCGACATCGGAATTCTTGCTACCAACGAACGAGCGTTCGGACTTCGAAGGGAGATCCACATCTGGCTTAATTCGACCGATCAGAACAACGAGAACCTGATGATCCTCCTCGGTTACATCATCAACGGCCACAAGGAATGGAGGAACGGTAAGCTGAAGATCTTTGCGATCTACCCTGAAGCAGAGATCATCGAGCGAAGGCAGGAGCTCCGTGCCAGGGTCAAGGCGGGACGGATACCGATCTCAGTCAAGAACATAAACATGATCTCGCAGAAAGAGGGTATGACGACCAAGGACCTTATAAACAAACGATCCAAGACGAGCGACCTCACGATCATCGGCTTCTCGGCTGAGGAAGCGATGTCGGATCACGACGCGATCCTGGACGGATACGAATCGCTGGGCGACATCCTGTTCGTGAATGCCTCCTCGGAAATCACCATCAAGTAGAAAACAATTTGCATTGTGTCAGCTGACGGATATACCGGCTGCCGGTTGATTCGCTATACTGTCGCGAAGTCATCGCTATTCCGATGATCGCCGCCGCTTCCTTGCGGTTTCATAGCGCTGAGGTAAACGCCGTTGGCGCTGGCGAGATTTAATGATGCCCGAGAAAGTATGGTTGGATCTCGAAGTCGGGAGCTCCATTGTTTTTGCGGCGCGAGTCCCGGTAGACAGCGGACGAGAAACAGCTGCTCGCCCCGCTGATCCTTCCAGGTTTTCCAGGATTTTTCCTGCTTTATCGAGGCGGGCGTTTCTCAGTTTCATGGCTCCGGAATTCTGTTCTTCCTGAAGCGGGTTTGATCCCGTGAACAGGAAATGAATCAGGAAATCGCCTTCGGTTTCAGAACCGGGGAGGAATTCTCAAATGCGTCTGACAAACTCCTCAAACGTCCTTTCCCCATTCGCAAACAAAGTCCGGCGGTCACGCTTCTGCGGTTTGATATTCGCTTTGCTGATCGCGGGCCTTTTGACCTTCCCCCTGCTGGCGCAGGATCCACCTGAGCAGGACAAGCCGGAACAACCCGAGCAGGATATCGCCGCGCCGGTCGTCCTGGACGGAAAGCCCGTATTTGAAGTAAGTGCAACATTCCAGGGAGCGACGATCCAGGAGCGAGCGGCGAACATATCCGCACGCCTTAAGAAGCTCGCCGACGACACTTCGGTCGCGGTCGACGATGTGCGCATCGTCGAGACTGAGAATTCTGTCGACCTTGTCTACGGCGATACGGTGATATTCGCTGCGATCGATCCGGATGCAGAAGCCGCAGAAAAGACAAAGAGATCTGTTGCCGAAGAGAATCTTGTAAACATTAAGAACGCAGTTTCGGCGTACCGTGTGAAGTATGGATGGCAAAGCGCGCTGACCGGTGTCGGCCTCGCTCTGGTCACGATCGGCGTTTTCATCGTCCTGCTTATCCTTATAAAGAAGAACTTTCCGAAACTGCGGGATTGGGTCGAGGATCAGGCGGCAGGCTTTATAGGGTCAACGAAGTGGAGAGTCCTGACGCTGATCGACGTCAATCAGGTCAAAGTCACGATCGGGTTCTTGATGAATTTGATCAGACTGGCTGCGCTGGTAGCTCTATTGTTTGTCACGGTTCAGCTTGTCCTTGGTTTTTTGCCGTGGACCCGAAATCTTGCCAACGAGCTGCTGACGCTGCTGATCGGACCCCTGAGAACACTAGGCGCGGCGCTGATCTCGGAGATCCCAAACCTGATCTTCATCATCGTCGTGATCGTCCTTGCGTTCTACGCGATAAAGATCCTTCGGGCTTTCTTCACGGCCATTCACCGCGAGACGATCACCTTCAAGTCATTCGCGCCAGAATGGGCGATGTTCACTTTCCGGCTAGTAAAGATCGGGGTCGTGATCCTCGCGCTGATCGTCTGTTTTCCTTATATTCCAGGATCTGATTCGGAGGCATTCAGGGCGATAGGCATCTTCCTGGGCGTGCTCGTTTCGTTCGGTTCGACCTCGATCGTAGCCAACGCGGTCGGCGGGATAACCCTGAACTATCTGCGAACCTTCAACATCGGAGACAGGGTCAAGATCGGCGATTACACAGGCGACATCGTGCGGTGGACACTTCAGGTAACACATCTTCGCACCATAAAGAACGAAGAGATCATGGTTCCGAATTCGATGGTCGTCGGCAGCCAGATCGTGAACTACAGTACGTATGCGAAGAACAACGGACTGATCCTCAATACAAAGGTCACGATCGGATACGACACGCCGTGGAGGCAGGTCCACGCGATGCTGATCATGGCGGCGGAGCAGACGGAGGGCGTACTTTCGGAACCAAAGCCGTTCATTCTTCAGACGGCACTCAATGATTTCTATGCGGAGTATCAATTGAATGCGTACACGAATGAGCCGAAGAAGATGGCAAAGATGTATTCCGACCTTCACGAGAACATCCAGGACGTCTTCAACGAATACGGTGTGCAGATAATGTCCCCGAACTACATCGACGACCGAGCCGAGCCGACCTTCGTGCCGAAGGAGAAATGGTTCGAACCGCCCGCCAAAAAGCCGGAAAAGCACGAAGACGACGGATAGTTTCGCCGACCCGATCGTTTAGCCGACCCGTTGGTTTAGCCGTCCCGCCTGTTTAGCCGACCCGTTCACGGGTCGGACACGTTGATTCCCGCCCATGAATGGGCGGGCTAAACGGATATCGATAGCCCGATTCTTTCAGCCGACCCGATTGTTTAGCCGACCCGTTCACGGGTCGGTCCTAGTGATCTATGGCCCCGCTTCAGCGGGGGGATAATGCTACCGCCATCAATATTCAGCCGGCGTTATTGAGACGAACCCCCCGCTGGGTCCCGTAGGCAACTGGTCGATGCTAACCTGGCGATCGGTCATTGTTTATTCTCATCTGCGAGATCATTGGTCTCAACGTCCGATTGCATCTCCAGATGCCTGGTGGTCGCCTCAACGACGCTTCCCGGGGCGAACATTTCTTCGCGATCTGCTTTCGGCGAATCGGGCGAAACATAATCGGTCTTTGACTCAGCAAGTCTTCTCGTATCGTTTCCGCCGATCGGACGAGCCGCCCGGACCGTCATCTCGGCGGCTTTCTTGTCTTTGTTCGAGACCTTGATGATCTGCCCGACCCCGAATCCTATCAATGGGCAGGCAAGTACAAGTAGAGCCAGCCACGGGGTTGTCGTATCGTTTTGGCTGTCGACGCCGAAAATGAACGAGATGATCAGCAGTACAACACCGAGTGAAAAGGCCGTCAGCGCTTTCTCCCAACTCGCCTTGCGAAAGAACCCTTCGTTATCCTTATCTTCCGCGACGACAAGCCGGCCTTCCACAAGAGCGGCGACCGTTTCGAGTTCTGCTCCGCAGTTCCGGCAAAAGCGGACCTCGGCCGAGTTCTCGGTCCCGCACTTCGGACAATAGATGGTGTCTAATCCCATATAAATACAAACGGCGGGCCAAGTGGATCGGTTCGGGATATCACGTCGCTAAGTGACTAAATACTCTTGAGCTACGCCTTCCGCGGCCTGAAGGCCACGGCTAAGATACATGATCGCTACGCGATCGGACGATTATAACGCTTTCGTTCCGAGATGAACTCGTTGTCGTCCTGAAATAAATTCGCATTCGTCCGATGAATGATATGCTCTCGTGCCAAGATTGATATGCATTCGTCCCGTGATTGATTTGCTCTCGTCCCATGATCGATATGCTTTCGTCCCGTAGGGACGGTGTGACTTACCCGTGCGCTTCAGCGCACGGGTCAGGTCGAAACGAATGTATCAGCCGCGTAGCGGCGTCTCTGCGCCATTGGCTTGCACGGGTTAGTTACATCGCGTCCGCCTCGCGGACAAAGATTTCTGACTCCCGGCTTCTGTTATGCCCATCGCTGGCGCTCCGGGTTCTCATTCCTGTCTTTTGACTTTTGTTATGCCCGTCGCTGGCGCTCCGGGTTCTCATTCCTGTCTTTTGACTTTTGTTATGCCCGTCGC